>Ga0079992_132053_pt1 | contig 13651 bp, 19 predicted proteins | sample FaiFalFF_MnMetaG_3_FD_69197 | JGI IMG/M metagenome (GOLD analysis project Ga0079992, IMG submission 69197) | Freshwater microbial communities from Yellowstone National Park, Wyoming, USA - Fairy Falls B (FF_Mn_B) MetaG (SPADES assembly) (version 2) | ecosystem: Environmental > Aquatic >... | reverse complement strand
CTTTAACTATCCTGCTTACCCTAAACTTTCTCACCTCCTTTGATAGGTAGTCGTAAGCAATTATGTACCTACGAGACATCTTATATATGTCGACTTCTCGCGTAGTAAACTCTCCCTTACTATATGAGTAGTAGGTTATCTGTACTCTTCTCCGAGATGCATGAGCATCCTCCAATATCCCGTATACTTCCTCATCTATGATGTCAACATATGGATGAAACCTCCTTTGGTACACTTCTCTATCAATTCTCCTCTTATCATCCTCTTTGAGAGCCTGCTCGACTTTTCTAAGGACTAAGAATAGCCTCTCCCTATCGATAAGCTCTGCTCCGAACTCATCTATCTCATACTGAAATGATATATCTATGACTCTCTCCATTAAAGCTTTCAACACTAAGTAGACAAACTTGCAATCCTCATAAGTTATCACAGGATTTGCTATATGCCCAGCCATTCTCGAGAAATAACTGTGAAGCTCTTTGCTAAAGCTTTTACAGATCCGCTCCTACGTAAATTTAGTGCTTTGTGACTTATTGTCAATTGTCCTATTTAAATGTTATAAAGACTGGAGATATGTTGTAGAGAGGTCTGTTTCTTCTCCAAAAGCTTGGTTATGTCCCATGGTGTGAGTATGTGTTTTCTGTGCTTTTGTGGCTTAATTGTTAAATCCTGTATGTTTTGGTTGTCTTTTTATGTGTTGGAGGGTTGTTGATGAGAGGCTTATTGGGCGTGGTGAGCTACTTCTAAGCCTTGGTTTCCTCGAGAGTTATGATCTTGAGTTAAGTGTTTTGAATTGTGGTAAGGTTGGTGGGCCTTATAGGGTTGCCTGTATGTATGTTGTTTTTCTTGCTGCTGGGAGGTGTCTTTTCTCCATGCCGTATAGGCAGCTTGAGGGTTTCACTAGGGCCCTACACAGACTTATACCTAGACTACCACCGGTAGACTACTCATGGGTTAGGAGGCGTATCCGGTACTGACAATTTACTCGCTGTAACGCCGCCTATAAAACAGATACCTTCCAAGACTCCTCCTCTCAATCACCTTAAGGAACTCGGCAGGGATAATCCGGTCTGTGTCAACATCATCCGCCTCGAGTGGGGCCGCTTACCCACCTTCTCCGTGACCTTCTCTGGCACGTCAGAGATGCCGGGGACGCCGTATATAAACCGTCTCATCAAATCTCCCGTAAATAATGGGGGATTCTTTCGCTGACGGTCCTAACACCCCCAACCAACTCATCGGACAGCGGGTGGCGGAAGCATAGATGGTCTACTCCCGCTTCTACAAGCCGAGCTGCTCGGTCGAGCACATACTCCCCAGAGCCGTAAAGTGAAAAGCTATCTAGGATTTTCTCTTTGAGGGCAGGGTCGTCGGTCAAAAGCTCTTCATACCTTAAGCCAGCTGCCTCAACCATGGGTGAGCGGCCTACAAGATCTGGCAGGTATTTCCGAAGCTGGCTGAGAAGCGGCTCAAAGGCCTTGCCACTTTCTGGGGCTATGTATGTGAATGGGCGGGCTATTAGCTTGAGATCCTTCCCCCCAGCCTCCTCAATTATGTTTTGAGGATATCGCGCATAGCGCGGGTTGGCCAGGTTATCAACGACTATAGCTTTGACGAGTTTTGGGCCGCTGGATCCAACGTATAGTTCCTGCTCGGTGGATGTGGTCTTCCTCACATAGCTGGCTATGCCTCAACGTTTTCAACGACCTCTGTTATTCCAGCCCGTTCACCACCCATATAGGCACCACGTGAAACGCCTAGAACGGCACCGGGACTCAGCCTCGACAGCAACACCAAGAAACGCGCGTTCACGAGTGGGCTGTAAAGTCTTGCGGGGACGGTAACCGGCCCGGTTTTCAAATGTTTTTGGTGAGGTGCCATGGCAAAGACGAGACCCCACGCAGAGGCATATGGTACGTGTTCGTAGAACTGGAGGCTGTAGAAACCAGCCCCATCCATGCAGTAAGCTACATTCAGATACGTTTGAAAAACCTTATCACCTTCAACGGCAATCGACACCAATACCATGACAATGATTACTGCTGAGCCATTAGGTTATAGATTTGTCTATGAGATAACCCCATAGACGATACGCAAAACAATACGTAACAGGTTTCTCTTAGCGCCTGCCTCATCCGGAGTATTTTCGTGGCAGGTATTTTTACGTTGCGAGTTGTAAAAGGGGTACTGTCAAGTTGGTATTACCTCCTCTCCTCCAGCCTGATGACGTTGTGCATCGCTGCAATTGCAGTTATCAACTCTTCTATGCTCTTCAATGTCTTCGCGTTTATGTTGTTGTGGAACCTTTTAGTCCTATTCTTCATCTCCCTGAACCACCTCTCCATCCTGCTCCTTTCACCGAAGGTCTCATGGATGTAGGTTATTCCCAATCTCTCCAATGCCCATCTATACCATGGTCCTCTATCTACTACTATGAGTGGCTTACCTTCACATGAGTCCAATACCTTCCTTAGGAACTTAACTGCGCCTGGAATCCCTCTTCCCCTCGACGCGTATACGGCCAATACCTCGTTGGTATCAACGTCAATTGCGGCCCAAAGATAATGGATCTGACCTTTAACCTTCAGGACTGTCTCGTCTACAGCAATAAGCCTCCTTACCCTTCTGGATGGCCTGAAGAGGGAAGAGAACCTGTGAACCCATATCCTGACCGATTCCCTAAACGCACAGGTGAGACAGAACCTCTCGGAGAGATCCCTCAAGCTGAGGCCTGCTGTGAAGAGTATGACGGAATAGAGCTTCTCGACAGGAGAGTACCTGTGGGATCGAAAGAGATAGGAGAAAGAGTTCAGGACGGCATCGCTGACCTGCATTACGGTCAGAGACCCTAGAAGGCTTAAGTAAAACTTGTCGGTACTCCAGACACCAAAAAGAACGAATAAGCTCAGAAAAGTGAAGATCAGTAAAATTTTTCGACCTTATATCTAACGTGTATTTCTTTTTTTGCACTCACATAGCGATACGTGGTAGGGCTCAAGATTCACCGCGCCTTCCACCGAGCTGAACTCCTCACCCTCAACTAGACTTACTGCGTCGCGACCGCCGAAAATATAGGGGGATATCGTAAGCCAAGGCTCGTCAACCACACTATCTTTAAATAAAGTCCATAGGAGTCCACCACCCTCCTCTGCCACAACCTTTCTATAGCCCCTATCGTATAGGAGCGATAAACTCACGCATATCTATCGGCGGCTCGTTGCCTATTATTAACACCTCAACCCCCATCTTCCTTAGGGCCTCAACCTTTTCGTCCAAGGCCTTGCCGGTAGTAAGCACCAGGATCTTAGCGGTTCTTAGCGTGAATACCCTAGCGTTGAGCGGGGCCCTAAGTCCCGTCGACCACGATTCTATCTGGGTTACGCCCCTCCACATACTTCAGTCTAAGGGAGGGGTCGTCGGCTATGATGGTGTTAGCCCCCACCATTACGGCATCACTTGAAGCCCTTAATTGGTGGAGCCTCTTTAGATCATGGGGGCAACTTAGCTGGCTAAAACCTGTCTTGCTCGCCAGCCTACCATCGACGGTTATTGTGGAGTATACCACAACATACGGCACAGGTTTCGAAACCCTCATCAAAGACCTATAAACATCATCTGTAATATATAGCCACCTATACACCTTTACTATGGATCCGCTATGGACAGAGTCCGGAGCTGATTAAGGTGTCATGTTTGCTTTAGTTCACTTTTTGGTATGACTTCTTTTCGTCTATAGAACGCAGGTATAAGTTTAAAGTACGAACCGAATCTTTCCTCCCCCCACTCAATTTTTTCTATCGGTTCTACATGACCACATGGAAGAAGAAAACGAACGTATACTTTCCATGGCACACTTTTGCGTATTCCACGAAAATACGCACGATGGGGTCTTTCGATGGTCGGTATTCAAGTTGAGTCTATAGACACATGCCTGTATCCTATGCTTCGCAGTTGTTAAGCCATTCACACCCTTGATGGTTCAAGAAATACTGCTCAACGTAGTCATGCTTAATAAGCTAGCATCTATGGATATGTTAGGTAACGACATGTCGGCTGGCGGAAAGAGGTTTATCGGACTCATCCGGGCAAAGAAGACCAAGATAGGTAGGATTAGACCGCAAAAGGGTGCTGTATATGGCGGTAAGAGTGAGGGTTAGGATTTCCGTAGGCGGCAGGTCGTTAGAAACCATCGCCCTAGTCAACACCGGATACGAGGCTGAGACACCTCAGATCTTGATCCCTATACCCGCAGCCGAGGCGCTTGGAGTATGGCCACCGGAAGGGGCCTTCGAGTCTACCTATGAGACCGCGGGAGGTCCTCTAAGGACATGGATATATCCTAGACGGTGCAGCGTAAAAATTGTGGCCGAGGGGGCCGCAGCCGTGGAGGCTGAAGCCGACCTGGTTGTCTCACCCATCGCAGACGAGGTTCTAGTCAATGACAAGCTCACGGGGAAACTACAGATAGTGCTGGAGGATGCGGGGCAGGGCCTCTGGAGGCTTAGACAAGACCCACAAACTAGGCTGAGACCGAGCGAGCCGCCAAAATATTGGAAGTGACATCCTCCGCAGCTCATAGTCATTAAATTTCAGTTTGTTAAGGTCGTTTGGACTCAAGAGGTTTCCCCCATGAACGTAAAGCTCTGCTTTGTGGTCTAATTCTTTTCTCTCTGTTTTCTTCTTTTGTTTGTCTTTTCTTATCTTGTTTGTGTGTTTATTAATATGTTGTATATGTATGCTTTTGCTTTTAGCTCTCTTTCTATGTTTCTTAACATGGTGTTTCTCCGTATAGTCTTTGTGGTCTAATTCTTTCTCCTGATGGTGCTCTAATATCTCTTCTTCGGCCATGTTACCCAATATTGGGCAGGATAGGTGATTCGTGCTGCGAGCCGCCCACTTGAGCAAGGGAACGATAGCCTCGCGTAAGCCTTTTCCGTCTTCCGTCAAGGAATACTCAACTCTGCGGGCGCGCCTTCCTTGATTTCACGTTTGACCAGGTTTAGCTTTTGCAACACTTTCAGAGAGTCGGCCAAAGATTTTGGCTAATCCTCGACAGTTCTTTGACACATGGGCCGGTGCACTCTCACCAACAGATTACAACACACATGTGCTTCCTTATACGAGAAAACTCATAGCCAGCATTAAGGAGAAAGGATGCTATGTCATTTACCATGCCACCTCATCAGCCGGGCTGTTACGTTTGATCAGGAACACAGGAGCAGATGTCATAGGTCTAGATTGGAGGGTGGATATCGTAGATGCATGGAATATATTAGGCTATGATGTCGGAGTCCAGGGAAACCTCGACCCAGCTAAGCTCCTAGCTAACAAACAACGCCTAGTGGCTGAGGCGGGGAGTATTCTTGCCAAGGTTGGAAACAGGGCTGGATACATCTTTAACCTTGGCCATGGAATACTGCCCAATACGCCGGTTGAAAACGTCAGCCTGCTAGTTGAGTACGTTCATTCACACGAGGTCGATGCCGCATGAGTCTACTGGAATATTTTGCGTTTATCAAAACACTACACCTGCTTTTCGCATCGCTCTGGACGGGAGGCATAATCCTTACCGTCGTTATCAACAGGGCTTTGAGGAGGACTATGCCTGCGACGGAAGCCACCAAGACCTTAGGCGTCATAGGACGTTCTATCCAGAAAACTATGCGATACTCCCTATACCTCGCGATAGTTACGGGTCTTTTATTGCTTTTGACCCGTGGGGTAGCATTTACGGCGTTATTCGATCCTATCTTTTACACCACGCGTTTCGGAGCATTCCTACTGGGTAAGATAATATCTGTATTACTTGTGCTTTCCCTGCTTCCCCTTCATTCGCGTTTGGGAGAGAAGATATACAAGACAAACGGTGGAGCTGACTACAGGAGGCTTAGGCTGGGCATTCTTTTGGTCGGCTGGGCAACCCTAGGCTTTACAATTGTGGCTATAATAGCTGGAACTTGGTTGAGGCTGTCATGATGCAGATGAGTTTCGACTACATTGAGAGGTGGCTTAAACGGTTTGAGGAGGCGCCCCTACTCGTTTTCTGGGAGTCGACTAAGGCCTGTCCGCTAGCATGCAGGCATTGCAGAGCAGAGGCTATTAAAAAACCCTTACCGGGTGAGCTCTCTTCAGAGGAGGGCAAGCAGCTTATACGGCAGGTAGGGGAATTTGGGGAACCTACACCTACCTCAATAATAACAGGCGGTGACCCACTTACTAGGAAGGATTTATTCGGGCTGGTGGAGTATGCTAGGGATGAGGGCGTACCTGTAGGTGTTGCCCCAGCGGTATCACCTACCTTGACTTATGAAAAACTTAGGATGTTGCGGAACCTCGGCGTCAAGGCAACCTCGATAAGCCTGGACGGGGCCACCGCTGAGGTGCATGAAGGTATGCGTCAGGTCGAGGGGAACTTTAACGAGACATTAAGGGCAATAACCTTGGCGGTCAATGCAGGCTTCATGGTCCAGGTTAATACAGTTGTGTGGCGGCAGAATGCCGAACAATTGCCGTACATTGCAGAGCTGTTAAATAGAATGGGGGTTAAGATATGGGAAGTATTCTTCCTCATAGTTACCGGACGTGCTGTAGCAGAGCTAGACATAACACCGAGCGAGTATGAAGAAGTTCTACACTTCCTTGTGGAGGTATCAAGATACGGTATACAGGTAAGGACCGTGGAAGCCCCCTTCTTCCGTAGAGTAAAGCTGGAAAGATATAATGGCGTTAAATTCGCAGGCCATCTCTACAAAAACCTTGTCAGTGAGCTGCGGCTGCTGCTAGGTGAGCCGCGTAGCAACACCGACCCACGCTTCATACCAACCCGTGACGGTCTAGGGATAATATTCGTTGCCCACGACGGAACGGTATATCCCTCAGGATTCATGCCATATCCGTTGGACAACATAAGGCGTAGAAGCCTTGTAGAGATTTACAGAACACATCCATTACTCATAAAGATGCGGAGAGCCGAGTTCAAAGGAAGGTGTGGTAAATGCGAATATAGGAGGGTCTGCGGAGGGTCGCGTGCTAGAGCCTTCTCACGCTACGGCGACCCGCTGGAGAGCGACCCCGCATGCATGTACACGCCAAAGGGAGGTAATGTGATATGAGAAAGGTGATCATAGTAGTAGGCCATGGACAGCTGCCAAGCAACCTTCCAAGCGAGGTAAGGGAGAAATACTTCAGGCTGAGGGCTAATCCACGTAAAAATCCGGATGAGTAGAGACTGTATGAGAGCTCGATAGAGCGATAGCAAACTGGCCTAAAAAACGAATGATCCGTACAAGAGCAGCTTGCAGTAGCTCGCGGAGCTAATAAGAGTAAAACTCCGTGGAGAGTATGATGTGGTAGCAGCCTTTAATGAGTTCTGCTCACCAAATATCGAGGAGGCGTTAGAAGACGTATGCAGGAAGGGATATGACACAATAATCATAGTGCTCCACGATGCTCATAGCCGCGGTTTTTTCACTCAGAGGAGGAAATCCTCTCAAAAATAAAGAAGATATCAACTAAACATAGGAAAAGGATATTATATATGTGGCCTTTTAACGTAAAGGATATCGACTAACTAATGGTGAAAATGATAGCATCTTACGTAAAGACGTAGCACCATTATATTTGCCGTTTACTTTCAGGCGAGGTGGTCGCCAATACGGTAGTGTCCAAATAAACATTTTCATTCATCTCCCTGCCCTCGCGGCCTGGTGGTATATTGTGAATAGGTTTAGGAATTGTTAGGTTTTTTGTTCCCTGTATGTGTTTTCTTGCGCTTGTTAGCCTCAGCTATGACGAGGTCCCCCCTTACCTATACAGATGATTCAAGTTAAGTAGTCTCTAAGCCCTAAGGTGGTTCAAGGTCTATGTAGAGGAACCTGTTGTCGCGGAGTACTTTCAGCCCCTTAGTGAAGCGTACCGGCTCGGTGAAGATGGACCCGTCGTATACGAATGTGTGGAACTCTCCTTTTTCCCCGCACGGGTCGACGGTTGGTGGCAGATTCTCCAGAAGTTCTTTATTGTATTCGAGTCCTACCAGTTCCTGAGGTGCTTGGGTTGTATCGACGCAACATACTACTGCCTTAAAGCCTAGTGTGATGAATTTATACGCGAGGGTTTTTGTTTCTATACCCCAGAGAGGAAAGAGCCCCTTGAAGCCTGCTTGCTCGAGGATTTTCTCACGGTAGCGGCGCACATCTTCGAGGAATATGTCGCCGAAGATCATCTCCATGACGCCAATCCCCCTCAGTTGCTGTAACGTCTCAAGCATCCTCCTCTGGTATTCTTCGTCGTTGCATGGCGTTGGCAACGGGACTTTCACCAGCTCAAGCCCGAGGTTTTCCGCCTGTTTTTCAAGTAGTTGGAGTCTGACTCCGTGCATGCTTACCCTTCCGTATAGCTCCGAGTAGGTCGTTACGAGAATCGGCTCAGTTATTCCAAGCTCTGTGACGGCTGTGTGGAGGGCGAGGGTTGAGTCTTTGCCCCCGCTCCAACCGATAGCCACCCGTCTCAAAGCTGCCACCTCCACGAACTCCTACGGCGAGTCATATGCTTTTACGTTACCAGCCTGCGCCATGTCAGGAAAGGCATTTTTTAGCCACCTTCTTTTCTTCTGGTTTGGTAGCAAGTACCCTGTCTTTCTGCTGCGGTAGAGTCCGCTACCTCCGGCCTGGCGTGTCGATGGCGTGGTCGGAGACTATGAGTTGCATGATCGTCGCTAGAACGAAGTAGGCGTAATGGGGTCGTAGGGCAGGCCGAAATACCTCGAAAGGTGCTTGGTCCCGACGGGGAGGATGTATAGGAGCTCTAGGAGTTCTTTTAAGACTGAGTTTATGTCGAAGCCCTTGGCCCAATCAAGCACCGCGAGAGAGTCAGTGTATCTCTTGGTGGTCTCGACGACCCTCCTGACCAGCTCGAACTCCTCGTCAGAGTCCCTGCTCATGGAGATTACCGCTGCTTTCGGGCTTATGGGTCTTCAATACTTGGCAGGCGCTCCACCCACAGTCTAGGCAGATGAGGCACCTACACTCGGGGACTAGGTTCTGGCCGCCAGACTCGCGGCACCACTAACAATAATCAGGGAGCGGGAGGGCGCCTTACGGGAGAGGGTCAAGGCATAATCGATTCCGCGATAGGTAGGGAGGAACGTGAATAAGGCCAAACAACCCATTTCCTAAACTCGGGCGTGCTTAGGACAGGAGCTTAAGCGAGCCACTCTCAAAAACAATATTAATAACTAATGATTAAAAATTGGTGTAGGGACAAGGTGCTTCACAGAGTTCAGACGTTTGATGCGGTTGTAGACGAGTCTGCGCCTGATTGGCTCAAGGAGAAATTCATTAGGATTGGCTTAATCAAGACGACTACCCATACGCCTCCATATATGATGCATAAGTTCTGGGCTAGGCGGCCTTGGAGGGTTTTCAGGGAGCTCATAAACGAGTTCACTCGCCCCGGCGACATAATCCTAGACCCCTTTGCCGGCGGCGGGGTTACGCTCGTTGAGGGGCTGATAGCGAGGAGACGGGTTGTGGCCGTCGACCTAAACCCCCTCGCCGTGAAAATAATGAGGCATGAGGCGGCTCCGCTAGATGTTCAGCTCTTCAAGGACGCTGTTGGAAGGCTCTCGGACACTATGGAGCCACTCGCTTCGACAGCCTATGCGGTCAGATGCCCCAATTGTGGGGAAAGAGCCGTCGCCATCTGGACAGAATACGAGGCCTCGACGGATAGGCCGCTGAGGATTCAATACGAGTGCAGGTCATGTGGCTCCAAGGGCCTGAAGCTGCCGACGGAGGGCGACCTGCCTGAACTACATCCACCCCCTCAGGTACCTAAGGTTAGGATACAGCCGGGTGACAAAACAAGCGACCTTCTGGAAAGGGGCATAGTGTTCTTCGACCAGCTCTTCACGGCCAGAAATCTCTACATGATCCTGAAGCTTAAGGAGGAGATAGAGAAAATGGAAGTTTATGGGGATAATGTCAAATCTTTCCTCCTCTTCACCCTCAGCAGCACGCTAAAATGGGCATCAAAGATGAGTCACCTGCGCGGAGACATAGTTGAGGGATGGGCCCTCCACGCTTACTGGATATATCCCAAATACTTGGAGATAAATGTCTGGAGACAGTTTCTGAACAGGGCTGGAGCGGTGGTGAAGGGGAAAGAGTTCACCAACAAATATATAGGCCCCTACGCTAGGGAGGCGAGAACTTTCGAGGAGCTGTCCTCGGGGGCAACATACATGGTCCTATGCGCCGACTCTAGAAAGCTGCCTCTGCGCGAGGGGATTGTTGATGCGGTGATAACTGATCCACCTTACGGGGACAACGTAAACTACGCCGAGCTTAGCGACTATTTCCTCTGGCTATTCGGAGAGTCCGCCCCAAAAAGGGAGGAGATAATCATTAACAGAACGAGGGGATTCACTATCCACCACTATGCGCAGGGACTGGAGGAGGTGTTTAAGGAGTGTTACCGGGTTCTCAGACCGGGCGGACTCCTTATATCCACCTTTAACAGCAAAGATGCCCTCGTGGTCGGGGCCTTCGTCTACTCGCTAAAGAGAGCCGGCTTCAGCTTCGCGGCAGCTATACTACAACCGTACCTTAGAGCATACGAGACTACTTTCCACGCCCTCCAAGTAGACTCGATGCCCTACGATTACGTCTTCTTCTTCTACAAGGGCAGCAGCGGCGGAACTAACGCGGGGCCGCCCGACCTCGACGATCTATACAAGCACCTTGCGGGTGAGCTGAAGGTGGGTAGGGAGGCAATGTGCACGGAGAGGGAATATAGGATGAGGGTGTATCCAAGGCTCATTAAATTCTTCGCCCAGGCCGACAGCATGTCAACGATCATATCAGCATCGAGAGCACTGGAAAGCATTGTAGAGGGCAACATGAACTACTTCAAAATGGTGAGGGAAAAGAGGATAGAGGCTAGAAGGGGGAGAAAACAAAAAGCGGGTGGGCGGGATTGGTAAACCATTTGATAGTGGCCTCGCGAGAAAGGCTACTGAGAGAACGGCCGAGCTTGTTGATCTGTTGAATAGAAACCTTAAAGAGTTCCGCGTGGAGCTGGGCCCCGGCAAGGACTCCGACATAGTTATAACCCACTTGACAGACCCTCTGGTCAACGTGTTCGTAGAGGTCGAGATCGTGAGAGGGGACCGGTGGGAAAGGATCAGGAGTGGGGAATTCAGCACCGTTAGGTGGCCATTAGGTAAAAGGGACAAATGTGAGAACTACGCGAGAGAGGGCAAGTTGCTTATCATGTTATCGGTGAATGAAGATAACTTGGGCGATATGTTCTACATAGACTGCGCGTCATGGGTCCAGCAGGGGCGTGAGGAGAGGCTGCCTTCGTAAAGGCTGGGGGACAAAAATATAGATACAGAAAAGGGCAGGAAGAACCTTTCTGGGCAGTCGAGAGGGACAAGGTAGTATGGGGGGTTGAGAACCTTGAGAAGTTCCTGCTAAATTTGCTGAAAAGCCGAAACTGATTAGGAGCTGACCGGCTGCGAAGGCCCCATTTAGAAAACGAGTCCGATAAAGCGTGCTACTTCCGAGCAGGTCTAGGCCTGCTATCATCAGAACAATACTTAATCCACGGTCAAACCCCAAGAGCTAAAATAACGTTGCGCCCAAGTGGAGTTCGGTTAGGTTGAGGAATGCTATCCTACCGTCCGCGTATACAACGTCAACCTGTTTAATTATCTCGTCATAACGCAATTGCAGCCGGATTTGCTCTCCACCGTCAGTAAACACATCTACTAATACCGGTTGCGATAAATCGTGTAAGTGAAAAAGTTGGCCCCATTGTGAAATTCTGAAAATAAATTAGAGATCCTCTGTAGAGAATACTGTATAACGATCGACGAATGAATGCATCAGCGCAACTGTCGGGGGACAACCTGATTCAGATAGTGTCCAAATAAGGCTTTAAATACTGTCCTACGACGTCTATTTCTACTCGCGAGGCTATTTCAGGAGGACCTCAGCTATATAAACCAGTTATTTGGACACTATCTTTGTCTTGTATGTATGTTGTAGCGGTTTCTGGTTTGTTTAGGAGTATGAAAAAGCGGGAAAGTTAAGGTCGTAATGGTCTTAGGTTTATGTTTCATGGCGACTGTACTCTCGTTTTTAGCGGGTTGGTTGTAATGCCCCACAGCTCAAGAGGAAGATACGACATTTCGATGCCTCTTCCCAACATACGGGTCGAAAACCTTCGGAGAGACGGGTAAAGGTGGTGCAGCGTTAAATTGCAGGTCTCAAAGTTTTGTTTATGGTGTTAGTACTGCCCTTCCTATTATCTGTCCCTTCTTGAGTTGCATTAATACTTGTTCTGCTTCGTTGAGTTTGTACGTCGTGTATTTTACCTTTATTTTTCCTGTCGAGGCTATTTTTAGCGTTTCTTTCATATCTTGTCTTGAGCCTATTACGCTAGGTATGATTTTTATTTCATCTGGGAAGATCACTTCCACCTGCCCTAGGACTGCCATTAGTATTGTCCCTCCACGCTTTACTATCCTCGCTGCCTGGTCAACGGCTTTTTGTGACGGTGCATGAACCATCACAATATCGAATTTTCCATTCTCCCTAACAAAGTCTTCAACCTGCTCTGATAGCAATACGTGTTCTGCTCCAAGTTCCCTCGCCAAGCTTAGTTGTGCCTCCGACCTGTCCACTGCAGCTATTTCTGCCCCAGAAAGCCGCGCGAATTGTAGGCTCATATGACCAACCCCGCCTATCCCTATTATAGCAACCTTCTGCCCGAACCGTATCCCAGCCCTCCTCACGGCACGGTAGGCTGTCACTCCTGGACAGAATAGTGGTGCAGCCTCCTCAAAACCTAGCTTGTCCGGAAGCCTGTATACAAAATCGTATGGCGCAGCAATGTACTCGGCGTAACCTCCATCAACAGTCTCGCCAGTAGTTTGTCGTTCGAGGCATAGGTTTTCATTTCCAGTTAAACAATACTCGCACGTCCTACAGCTTTCGTATAACACTTGAACGCCTACCCTTTCACCTGCCTCAAAGCCCCTAACATCCCTTCCTACCTCCTCCACAACACCGGTAATTTCATGCCCAGGAATAATCGGCAACTTTGCCGGTATGCCGAAAACCTTGAACTCACCCTCTATCATGTGTAGGTTAGAATGGCATACACCACAGGCCTTAATTCTGATAAGCACTTGGTCGTCCCTCGGCCTAGGATCGGGGACATCACCATAACTCATAACGCCACTCTCAATATCTCCAACGCGAGTACACAAATACGCCTTCATACCAATACCGATAAACCCGCATTATATATAAAAATTTTCTGGAGCAGGTGCCTTGTGGCTTAATTCCTGGACTCTTTCGTCTCTCTTCGCTACCTTTTGGCGATTTCTGTGACGTTTTCTGCTCTCGTCTCAGATTCCTTATATCCTTTCGCCTCAAGGCCTATTGCCATGCTTCTATTCCTCTCCCATGATGAGCTACTGGGAGAGGGTCGATGAGAGGCTTATTAAGCGTGGCATGCTTATTATGGATCTAGATTTCGTGAGGGGTTACCGGGACGAGCTAGTGAGAATGAATAGGAGGAAGAGGGGGAGGCCTTACAGGATAGCCGAGAGCTACGTCAGGTTCCTCGCCGTTATCAGATA
>Ga0079992_128639_pt1 | contig 13658 bp, 10 predicted proteins | sample FaiFalFF_MnMetaG_3_FD_69197 | JGI IMG/M metagenome (GOLD analysis project Ga0079992, IMG submission 69197) | Freshwater microbial communities from Yellowstone National Park, Wyoming, USA - Fairy Falls B (FF_Mn_B) MetaG (SPADES assembly) (version 2) | ecosystem: Environmental > Aquatic >... | reverse complement strand
GAGAAAAAAGTTCTTGAAATAACAAATAATGAAGGAGTAGATGTATTTTTAGAAATGAGTGGAGCAGAAAGTTCATTTGAAAAGGGATTAAAGCTTTTAAAAAATGATTCTTCAGCAATATTCTTTGGAATCCCTTCTAAACCTATTCAGATTGATGTTACAAACATAATATTTAAGGAAATTAGCATAAAAGGAATTTTTGGTAGAAAGATGTTTGATACTTGGTATAAATTGGAAACACTTATAAAAAAATATGGTTTTCCTTTTGAGGATTTTATTACACATAAATTTAAATTAGAAGAATTTGAAAAAGCCTTTAATATTTTAAAAGAAGGTAAATGCGGAAAGGTTTTAATTAAAGTACTCTAGTACAAACAGTAGGTATTGAAGTTTTACTGGTTATAAAGTTAACGTTAAAGGTAATTCCATAAATGTCAGCTAATCCTTTACCTTGTGCAAAAGCTTTAGCATTTGTTAAACAAGCTTGACCACTTCTTATATCAACTTTTATATATTGAGCCAAAGGACCAATATTAGTTATATCAACAGGAATGTTTCTTGCTGTAAAAGATTTTCGTGGCTCTAAAGTAATTTTTTGAGCATAACTTCCTTTTCCTAAATAACCACCACTTCCTGCTTCATAAACATTAAAGGAAATATTACTTATTGATACCGTAAAATTAAATGGATTTGTAACTATAATATCTACTGTTACTTTAATATAATCTATTCTAACTGTTGGAGGAAATCCTCCACCAATGCTCCATTTTATATCTACAATGTTTATATTTACTACTTCTATTATTAATTTAGGACCAAAGAACACTACGGTAATCTCTTTAAATGGTAATTTTCCTTTAATATCGTAAATTTCTACATCCATTAGAATATCTGAGAACTTTAATGTAACTTTCCCTGTAGAGAATAGGTTTTCACCAAAATAAGCAAAACCTGCTCTAGAAATCTGTGCACTTGCTTCTATAAATAAGCTTGCATTTTTTCCTGTTATCGTTATTTGATTATTAAGCTTACCTTGACCTACTGAAATCCATTCTCCTCCACTTGGTATTTTTACAGAAAAAGTAGCACCTTTAACATTGATGATTCCGCTAAAACCTTTTTGAATAGTAACATTCAACATTCCAGCACCATCAATTATTGGTCCTTGCGCTGAAGGATTAATATTAAAGGATCTAATTGTAGCGTTGAAATCTATCAATACCTCTGCTTCAACTCTTATAAATAATGTTTGTGCTACGAATATTTCTACCTCCTTTCCTCCAATTATTCCTTTAGCAGTAACATTTGTACCATATATTCTTATTGTTTCGCCTTTTATTATAGGTCCCAAAGGAGTTAACGGATCTTCTCCTAGTAAAGAAATATCAAAATTTCCAACGATCAGTTTTCCTTTAATATTTTCTTCAATGTTAATTAATTTAGCAAAAGCAAATCTTTTTAAAGTAACTCCATCATGTAAATAAGCTGTAAGGGTATTAATGTAAACTGTTAAATTATAATTTGGTGAAAAAACTGAGACCTTTGTATAAGCCTTTTTACCAGGTGAGAATGAAAAATCTACAATCTTCACAGTAACTCTTGGATAAAGCTCAGCTACAATATTAAAGGATGTTGCGGTTAAGTTTAATGGTAAATTGTATAATTTTATGTATATTATTGCATTTCTTATTTGTAAGCTTACAAAATCTTTTTGAAGTGCTTCTTCAGCGATCCATTTAAGTCCTTCAGTTGTTATAGATACTCTTATTGTTGCCTCAAATGTTTTATTTCCAGGTTCAGATATGCATACCAAAGGAATCCTTCCTTCTTTATGTTTTTCTACAGTCGTTACATTTTTAGCTATTAGTATTTGGCCATCGCCTGAATAAACATCGTATGTAACTTGTATGACGCATATATCAGTTATTACTTTAGTTGTAACGCTTAAAGTTGCATTAATATTTACTTCAAATACTCCTAGAGATGGTGATGTTACAAGGCCTGCATAGATTTTTAGATCAATTAAAGATAATGGTGTTACATCTATAGCTTGGTTTACTTTTAAATTTATAGAAAACTTAGTATTTTTAACTTCAATTGTACCGTTCATTTCTAATATTATAAACTTCACTTTACCTTGTGTTAAGAAAATTGATGCGATCTTATTAGTTATAGGATCATTTATGTTTAGTTTTATATTTATTCTTGTTAAAGTATAATCTGTAAATACGAAATCGCCTGCGCTAACTGAAAATGTAATATTTGCATCAGGAGAATATATCTTAAATTTAGGCTCAATTATTTTTAGCTGTAAACCCTTTATATTGGATGCTTTTGAAATTAAGTTTAAAGTTATATTTAAAGACTTTAAATCAAGAGTAGGAAGTATTGAATAAATTTCTGCTTCAAAGTTTATTCCAAGATTTTCATAACTTACAGGTATTGCAATAGATGTTGTTGCAGTAATGTCAAAATTCTTATTTAATAATCTTATATTTCCCTTGACATTTTTAATATCAATTGATACTGTTTTATTGCTAAAGAAGGAATAAATTAAGCTGGGTAGCCCTTCATCGGTTATGGAAAATCTAACCTCGATATTATTTATAGTTTGATTTTTAACTTCTATGTTTTTAATATAACCTACTCCTACTTTTTCTCTACCTACGTAGGTTGTAAATTCTAAGTTGTTAATATAAAAGTTAACATCGAAGACATCAAAGATTGAAAAACTTGAATTGACATTTAAAATTAAAGTATTAGGATTTTCGAAATATGCACTATTTACGTTAGCTTTTAGATTAAAATCGAAATTTATTTGTTTTGTAGCATTAATGTTAACTTTAACATTGTAATTCAAAAAGGTAATCTCAGCATAACCTAAATATGTTACATTTGCAGATTTTTGTGCTATTATATCGGATATAAGAGAAGAAACTGCTTCATTTACTGAAGCATCAAGATTTATGAATGTAACGCTTTCAGCAGGCAAAAATATTTGATCGTTTATTGAGGCTTGACCTATATTAATTCCTTTGTAATACAGATCACCATAAATTTTATTTATTACAAGATCAATTTCTGTAGGATTCTTTAAATAAACCCTAACTTTTGCTTTTTCTCCTCCAGAAGCTGTTATTCTTACTATTTCTACTAAAGTTTCAACTTTAATTAGTTCAAATTTGGCTTTTTCTTTTCTTATTTCAATATTTAAGCTAAACATACTTAATATAGGAACAGGTACTTTTACGTTACCAGAATAATAAAATGTTGCATATCCTTTGCTTAATAGCTCTGATGTAAATTCTTCTAAAGCTTTTCCTGGATTTAATAAAACTTTTGTTTGAATTGTTACATTCTTATGTGAAGGTAAGAAAATATTGCTTATTTTAGCTATTCCTATTATATCCAGATCATTAAAAATCTTTATTTCTCCTTCCAATATATGAACATCAATAGAAGCGGTATTTTCTAGATTTACCAAAACTTTTAAATAATAATTTTCTCCTTCTTTTTCGTAACCTTGTAGTTTTATAGAGTTAATCTTAGGTGAAGAATATAACATTGTTGGAATAAAGTAAATCATTAGCATTGAAGTTAAAATTATAATTAATGGAACTATTGTCAAAATAAGTTTCTTTCTTTTCATTAAATAATTAATTAAACTTAAGTTTAAAAAATTATTGGTAATTATAATTTAAGGATAAACTACTTTTATTATATCAGTTTTGTATTCTAAAAATAATTTTAATGAAAATATTAATATACTTGCCCTTAATTCAGCATATACCAACATATCTAAAGTCTCAGTTTGCTCATTGTAATGTCTAGTTACAATGTTAACCCAATAAGTAGGAATTGTTATAGGAATATTTGTTAATATTTTAGAAGATTTTCCTTCAATTGTTACATTCGAGATTTCCCCATACCCAAATTGTTTATCATCATATTTATCATAAACTTTAAATTCTGCGATATCAATATATATAGCAAAACTGTAGGGATTAGTAATATTTATATCCACATAAGCATAAGCATACGATGAACTTAATTGTGTAACCCTAAATTTTATTAAGTTTAAAATTATAGGTAATCCTTTATATTTAACTCCTAATTCTCCAGGAATATTTCCTTCATAATAATATTCACCTATCTTAACTACAACGGTTATATTTCTTGCATAAAATGTTGCAATACTTCCCTTAGCCAAAGTTTCAGCAATTTTATTTAACCTTGTACCATTTTTTAATTCGACTTTTGCTAAACCTTCATATTCTGTTTGTGATATCTTTTTAAAGTTATTAGCTATTCCCTTTCCTATTTCCAAACCTAATTCATCATAAATTATGAAAGTGGAATTATAAGGTTCAACATCTTCTTTTATTTCTCCTTTTAATAATTTAATAGCTATCAAAATATCAGCAACGTTTCCAGGTTCCTTGATCAAGATATCTTTAACTGTAACGTTAATATTAAAAATTTCAATCTTTGGTATCAATCTTAAAAATAAAGTTTTTTCAGTCTTTATTTCATATAAATTACCTGCAATTACCAATTTAGTTGTTAAATTTGAGATATAAACAGTTGAATTATAACCAAAGAATATGTTTGATATACTTTTATAATTGTTACCTAAAAGATTTATTTCTCCTTCACCTTTTAATATACCTCCTTCAAGTTTTAAATTTTTAAAGTTTAAAGAACCTAAATTATTAAAATCTAAATCCCTTACTATTCCATTTAGTTCAATAATTTCAACAGGAACTTCTACTCCATATAGAGTTAATGTATAAGAAATATTGACTTTGTTTCCAGGCTGAATTACTTTAAGTTTTTCTATTGAAACGTTTATTGTAGGTAAAAATATAACATTTAATGTAATGTTTTGAATTCTTAATTTAACATCAAATTCTCCAATGGAAATTAATATTTCAGCATTAAGTATTATTAATTCTGTTTGACCTTTTTCGAAGAAATCTTTTATTATTTTTGATAATAACTCATTGGAAATTTTAACTATTGCTGTGGTATTAAGATTAATAGTTTCATTACCTTTTAAAACTTTATTTAATTCTTGCTTGTAATTTTCAAGTAATTTCTCTCCTTCAATTGTTAATATTGTAAGAATAGTATCCTTAACAAATAAATTATCAATTACTAGTTTAGAACTCATCCGTAATTCTAAATCTAATTTAAATTTATCATCTAATTGCGAGATCTTTTCCATTTTTGTTATTAAGTTTATAATATCCAAAGGAGAAATTCTAAGATTAATTTTAACATTGGAAGTGTAACTGAATTCTTTATTATATGATTGCATAGTTATCCACATTCTTTCTATCGTAGTTGTTATATATAACCTTCTTGGGAAAATCTTTCTATTAGCGATTTTACAGCGGGATCCAACGTATTTATCTTACTTTTGATATAAAGTATGTCTGATTTGTAAGATATATGGGTATAATAATTGATTAATTAAATTTTATTTTATTTTCAAAATTTTTTCCTGCAATTAATTTTTTAACTATACAGGAAGTCCTGTAATATTTACAGTAGTAAATATAAATTTAAAATCAATTTCTAAATTTTTATTATTATTATCATATGATAAAGAATAAGGTATAATGTTTATATTAAAACCAGTTTTATACCAATCTAAATTAATATTAAACCTTTTTATATTTAAATTAACTTCAGTATTAAAAAATCTTATCCTTAAATTATTTATATTATCTAGAAGTAGAGATAATGAAGTATTATTTAACAAATTCTTTACTATTTCATAAAAATTATCTCTTGAAGGAAGAAATAAGAATCTGTTATAAACTTCATTATTTACTAATACAGGCTCTAATATTCTGAAATCACCTACATTTATATCTTTTATAAATACATTTCCTTCTCCAGAAGAAATTGGTAATTCTTCTATTTTAATATTATCAGCTTTGAACCCTTCTAAATCACCAATAATTTCGAATCTATCAGGATATTTAAAGAATTTTGCTTCAATTAATTTAAATTTCAATTCCTTTGGTATTTTAATTTCTTCTTCTAAATTCAATCTTATTGCAATCGAAAAGTTCCCAAATCTTATTTCGAAGTTCATATCTACTCGAGCTTTGAAATCTTTTGATAAAGCTTGCTGAAGTTTTTCTTCAATGTTTTCTAAAGATTTTACGTTTAAATTCATTATTCCTCTTTTACCTACAGTAAAAATAAATTCGTTATTAGAAACCATCAAAAAAGATCTTATTGTTAATGTATATAGAACCATTAACATTTCTTATTACAAAGTCGCTATTCAATGTATTGTTAATTTTTACTATTAAATTATCTCTAAATACCGAAATTGATTCTATTAAAGATAAAAAAGGATATAGTATATTTTAGCCGAACTGCTAACACTTATCCATGTTCCGAAGAAAAAGTTTTTTACATATATGGAACCTGAATATTTAACATCAACTTTTCCGTTGATAAAATTTCTTGTAAAACTTTACTAAATGTTTCTTTCTCTTTCTCTGTAACTGTTAAATATATACCTAATTCAGAACTTGAGTATGGAAGAATTTCCAATTTTTGAGCAATTTTTATTTTTCCAAAATCCTTTTCTTCAAATTTTATTGTAAGATCTGCGTCTTCTATATTTAAAGTTAGAAATGAAGAATGAGAAATTTTGGCTGTTGCAATAATTGCTAGTCTATCTTGTCCTCCTGTAATTGATAAAATGTTTATATCAGAAATAATAGGTGTTATAAAAAATGAACTTACTATGGGAAATAATGTTAAGCTGATTATAATTACTAGTATTATGGCAATAATTTTCTTTTTCCCAAATTTCATAAACCGTACTCTAAAGAAACTCTAATAATATCTCTTGAAGATATCATTCCTATTAGTTTTCCTTCCTTGTTTACAACAGGTAAATGTCTTATATTTTTTTCCTTCATTATTTGGATCGCTTTTTCTAAATTTTCATCAAAGTAAATTGTTATAGGATTCTTTGTCATGTAAAGTTCAAGTTTTTCATTTAGGTCTTTTTTCGAAGCTACCAAATTGATTATATCCCTCTCTGTAATTATTCCGAGAACTTTTCCATTATCTATGATTACAACACTACCAACTTTATATTTTGCCATTTTTTCCACAGCATCGATAACTTTTTCATCAGGTTTTGCTGTTACTAAAATATCATGCCTCATAATCTCTTTTACCAAAATTTTCTTCATGTTATTTAAAAATAATTTTTTAAATATAAAAATAAAAATATGAAAAAAGCTTTACTTTATTTTAAAAATTTAATTCCGTGTAATATATTAGAAAGAATTAACAGATTCGTTGTAAAAGTGATTATAAATGATAAGGAAGAATTTGCATATTTAACCAATACTGGAAGATTAAAGGATATTATTTACAAAGGTGCAGAAGGTTTTTGCTTAAGTAAAGAGGGAAAATTAAAGTTTACATTGATTGCAACAAAGGTTAATGAAAAGGAATATACACTTATAGATACTAAATATCAAATGGTTTGCTTTGAGGAAGCTGTTAAAAACAATTATTTAAACTGGTTAACTAATGTTAAATTGATTAAAAGAAATATAAAAGTCAATAATTCTTTAATAGATTATTTGGCAGGCTATTATTGTATTGAGAAATATGGTACAAATTTGCCTAAAGAGACAATTGAAGTTTTAAAAAATACTGATTGTGTATTAAAAGGTCCTATGACTACTCCTGAAAAAGAAGGAATGCCACCAAGTGTAGCTGTTCAAATTAGAAAAATTTTTGATCTTTATGCAAACGTAAGGCCAGCTAAAGTTTATCCTAGAACTAATCCTTTACATCCAAATGTTGATTTAGTAATAGTAAGAGAGAACACTGAGGGATTATATACAGGTCTTGAATTTAAATTAGGAGATGTTGCTATAGCATTAAGAACAATTTCAAAGAAGGGAAGTGAAAGAGTAGGCCGCTTTGCTTTAAATTTGGCTAGAAAGCGTAAAAAGCATTTAACAATTGTTCATAAAGCTAACATTTTAAGGGTTACCGATGGATTATTTAGAGATACGATATTAGAAATTGCTTCAAAGGAATTTTCTGATGTTAAAGTAGATGAAGCACATATTGATATTATGACGGTTAACTTAATCAAAAGGCCTCATGAATATGATGTTATTGTTTGTGAAAATATGTTTGGTGATATTTTATCAGATGAAGCTGCTCATGTAGCTGGTGGAATAGGATTAGCTGCAGGAGCAAATATAGGTGAAAATTATGCTATGTTTGAACCTGTTCATGGTTCAGCTCCTAAATATACAGGTAAAAATGTTGTAAATCCAATAGCTACTATTTTAGCTACAAAAATGATGTTTGAATGGTTAAATTTACCAAAGCCTGCTGAATTAATAGAAAAAGCAGTAATTAAGGTTCTTGAAGAAGGAAAAACTTTAACTTATGATTTAGGAGGAAGTTCGAAAACCTTTGAAGTAGCTGAAAATATAGCTAATAAGATTAAAGAGTTGGCTTAATATTTTTCAATTAAAAATATATTTTTATAACAACAAATTACTATTATGAAAGGTGATCGCTTCTGTTACAAATAGTAAATTAAAAGTATACAATACTTTAACTAAGACTTTAGAAGAATTTGAACCTTTGGAAGATAAGAAAGTAAGAATTTATGCATGCGGTTTGACTGTAAATGATTACATGCACATAGGGCATGCAAGAACATATTTGGTTTGGGATGTAGTTGTAAGGTATTTAAGATTTTTAGGATATGATGTTTTCTACGTATCAAATATTACGGATATAACAATAGATGAAAAAATACTTAAAAGATTGGAAGAAGAAAAGATAAGTTTTCAACAATTAATAGAAAAATATACTAAGGCATATTTTGAAGATAGAGAAGCTTTAGGAATACTTAGAGCAGATGTTCATCCTTTAGCTACTCAGCATATTCAAGAAATGATTGAACTAATCCAAAAGCTTTTAGATAAAGGATATGCATATGTAGCTGAAGACGGTGTTTACTTTAGCATTAAAAAATTCCCTGATTATGGTAAGCTTTCAGGCATAAAGGCTTCTGAGCTTTTAGCAGGAGCAAGTGGAAGAATAACAAAGGATGAATACGAAAAAGAAAATGTAGGTGATTTTGCTTTATGGAAGAAAACTAAAGAAAACGAGCCTTATTGGTTTTCTCCTTGGGGTAAAGGAAGGCCAGGCTGGCATATTGAATGTTCAGCTATGTCTATGAAATATTTAGGAGAAAGCTTTGATATACATGCAGGAGGAGAAGATAACATATTTCCGCATCATGAAAATGAAATAGCCCAAAGCGAAGCTGCTACAGGAAAACCATTTGTTAAATATTGGTTGCATACAAGACATGTTTTATTAAAAGGTGAAAAAATGTCAAAATCTTATAAAAGATTAATATATTTAAGGGATGCAATAAAGAAGCATGGTGCTTCAAATTTAAGATTTTTCTTATTATCAACTCATTATAGGAAGCAATTAATGTATGATGATGAATTAGTTGAAGAATCGAAAGTACATGTGGATAGAATAAAGAAAACTGTACAATTACTTGATAAATTTTCAAGGGAGGGAAGAGAAGAGATTACTGATCAAGAAAAGCAACTTATTGAAAATTCAAAAAAAGCAATAGAAAAATTTATAGAAAGCATGAACGATGATTTCAATACTCCTTTGGCTATTAAAGTTATAATAGATTTTTCAAAACAAGTTTTAAGTCATATTGAACAGGAAGGTATTCTAAGCAAAGAAGCATCAAAGAGTTTGCTTGAATTTTTTGATTTCTCTTGTAAAATAATTTTTGGGGATCTATATGAAAAAGAAATAAAGGTTAGATTAAACGATGTTCTTGTAAATTGGATAGAGAAATTAATTAAAGAAAGGAATGAATTAAGAAAACAAGGAAAATTTGAAGAAAGTGATAAAATAAGAGAAGAAATTAGAAGAATAGGAATAGAAGTAGAAGATTCTAAGAATTATACATTCTGGTATGTGAAAAACTTAAATATTGTTAAGTAAAGGTTTTTTATGAAAACAATAGATGAAATAGAAAAAATTATTCAAGTTACAAAGGATGTTTTAGAAAGAAAATTAGATCCTTTTGATGTTGATGTAAAATCTCTTATTGAAAAAATTAAGGAAATTTTTCCAAAGTTAAGTAGTTTAGAAGAATATTTAAAGGATTCAGAAGCAATTTACAATCTTTCTCAAGTTATAGATATGCAAAGCAATGAAATTTATTACAAATCTTCTTTTCTTTATTTTAACCCTTCACTATTGGTTAAAAAAGTTCAAGATTTATCATTTTTAGAATTGGGAAACATTTTATCCTTTTGTTTTTATCCTATTCTTTCTACTAATTTTATTAATATTCAAAGTTTAATTCATGCATATGAGTATTGGAACAATATAAGTTATAAAAAAATTAGTTTTATTAGTAAAGAATATAAAATTGAAGAAATTCAATTAGAAAAAGTTAGTAAAAAAATTGAAGATAAAATTAAATCTTTAGAAAAATATTTGAATGAAACATCACCGATAAAATTAAGTGAATTTATTAAAGATGAACCAAAAAATGTTGCAGAAAAACTTTTCTTATTATCTTTTTTAATTATACAAGGAAAATTTTATGTTGGTTTAAATGAAGAAGGAGAAATTATTATACAAAAGAATCCAAGTGAGATTAAAGGTTCCATCGTTTTTAATGTAAAAATATGAAGAAAAAAGATAAAAGAAAGGAGAAAAGAAAGGTTACGATATTTGAAAAAATGAAAAAAGCTTTATTGCTATTATTAATTCAAAACAAATTCATACCTGGTGTTAAAGGTTGGGAGTTAAGAAAATATATAGGAAGCAAATATCCTTACATTTTGAAACTTCTCGATAAAGAACTTGAAGACTATGGATTAAAAGTAAAAATTGTTTTTGATGAAAGTATAAAAGATGCAGAAAATCCTACTTTAAATGACTATGATAAAGCACACATTTACATTACTTCCTCATCTCCTATATATTATTCTCTTAAAGGACAATTTAACATTGAAGAATTGGGATGTTTATCTGCTTGTATAATTTATATTATTTCAAAATCAAATAATGCTAATTTACAAGAATTAATTAATTTCTTATCTTCCAAAATACCTAAAATTAAAGCTAAAGGATATGTGGAGAAGTTTAAAAGAAAAGGTTATCTTAAAATAAAGGATGATATAGTTAGCATAGGTTGGAGAACAAAAGCTGAAATAGATTTAGATGCATTGGTTAAACTTTTAGCTATATACGTTTCTAAATAAATTGATGGAAGAAGAGGAAGAAATCAAGCTTACGGGCAAGGCTTTAATGGTTTATTTATATGCATTAAGGAAAAATAAAGTTACTTCTAAAGAAGTAAAAGAAGAGTTGGGTTTTTCAAGTCAAAGCCTTGCAATATATTATTTAGAAAGATTATATCAAATGGATCTTTTAAACAAAGAACCAGGAGGATATTATTCTGTTAAAAAAAGATTAAACATCGGTATTTATTCCTTTTATTTAAATGTTTATGGTTATTTACTTCCAAAATTTTTGCCTTATTCTGTATTTTTTACTTTATTTTTTGTATTATATTTATTGTTTAAATTTCCAGATTATGATATATTTGTTATAGCAATTTTATCAATCGTAAATGGAATTTTTTGGTATGAAACTATAAAATTATATCTTAGATTAAAAAGAATGTTAAAGAGAAAATAATTAAAAAGAAGCTTCTTTAATTTTTCTTATATAAAGATACACTGCTGATGCAATTAAGGTACTTAAAATTATAATTATCATTAAGTTTATTATTTCTTTGGATGGAATTTCTCTGCCAGAAGTTTTCTCTGCAGCAGGAATGATTTCTAGTGATGTATAAGTAGGTGAAGTTATCTCGGTATAGGTTGCGGGTGTAGTAGGAACAGGCGTGTATGTTGTTTGCGTTTCACCAATTTCTGTTATTGTAAAAGTTTCAGTAGTTATAATAGGTAAAGTTGAAATAGGAGTATAAGTTGAGGGTAAATATAAATACAATAATGTATATAATTCAGGTGGAAGATAGCTTAAGGAAAATGTTGTAATAACTTTTTTAATAACAACAACTATTTCATCATTTTCTGGTAGAACAAAAGACATTCCTATATACGTTTCTGTATAATCTGATTTTGTTTCTATAGTGGTAGCTGACGTTTTGTAAACTATTGGGGTAATGGATGTTTTATAAACCATAACAAAGAATGGATATTTCTTAGTTAATATTCTATTGTCAAAATATTTTCCGTACATATCAATTGGGTTTAAAATTAATACAGAAAAGTCCTTGGCTAATGTACCATTTTCATAAATAACCTTAAGATTATAAACTTTATTTTCATATTCACCAACTTTCTTTAATGGAATTTGTATTTCCAAATCACTATTTAGATTTACATAAGAATAACCTGCCAAACTCTCATCAGTAATTTGTCCTCTCTCAATATTTGTTATTGCTAATATTACATATTCTCCTTCTTTTATTTTCATGGTTATAGAATTTAATTGATTATTTGAAATAACAAAGTTAATTGAACCGCTGAGATCACTTCCAAAAATATCTATTAGCAATTTCTCTAAAGATAATTCTTTATTTATAACTAAGTATATGGTTTCTTTTAATGCTTCTTGAATGTTTATTTTTAAAGAATGTTTTTCCTTTTTATCTTCAATTTGTTTTACGACGAAATAATTAGAAGCAAAAGCTTCAAATGTTGGTATTGCTACCTCTATAAAGTAAATGTTTTGTTTTAAGTTTGCTACCTCAATTAAAATTGTTGATTGCGAATATGGTTCAATGTAGTGAGTATCCCGCTGAACCTCTAATTTTTGCTTGAAATCACCAAATAAGCTTGTTAGATAAACATTAATTTCTTCTGATTTAATTTCTATCCTATTTCGAAGCAGATTTTTTATATTAACATTTATTTTTACCGTTTCTCCTTCATAGTAATAAGGTTTATCAGTATTAACTTGAACGAAAATCGAAGAAGTAATATGGCTAGGAGGAGTATAAATTTGAGGTAAAACTATTGTCTTTGTTTCTACTGTTAAATTATAACCCACTAAATATGCTTTTATAGTATAAATGCCTTCTTTTTCTGCTTTCCATTCAAAATTTTGTTCAAATTTTTCATTTGGCTTAATTCCTATTTTAGTAATAGTTTGAAGGAAAACATTATTTTCAGAATATTTGTATTTATATCCGTTATTTCCTATTATTTCAAAATCAAAAATTAAAGAAGAATTAAATTGAAGCTCAACATATACTTTACCGTAATTATATAATGCTATCTTTATTTGTACTGTTTCTCCAATATTATATTCATGTTTATCTAATAAAATTTCTAAACGAAGATCATTGGTTTGAGTATGAATAATGTTTAGCAATGCAAATGCTATTAGAATTACTAGGATAACGCTTTCTATTTTTCTCATATGCTATTAGGTATAATATTATCCTTTTATTTCTAAAATTTTTAATAGCGTTAAAATTTTTTTAAAAGAAAATTTTTTAATAATAGTGTTTTCTTTTTATTTGTATGGCTCTTTATGATTTACTCTTTTGGCTT
>Ga0079992_129961_pt1 | contig 13686 bp, 8 predicted proteins | sample FaiFalFF_MnMetaG_3_FD_69197 | JGI IMG/M metagenome (GOLD analysis project Ga0079992, IMG submission 69197) | Freshwater microbial communities from Yellowstone National Park, Wyoming, USA - Fairy Falls B (FF_Mn_B) MetaG (SPADES assembly) (version 2) | ecosystem: Environmental > Aquatic > Freshwater... | reverse complement strand
ACTCGTCCCCCTCTAGGCCCTATACTCCTGTGGCCTTGTACTTCGACTTTCTCCTCCTTGATTTCACGCCACTCCCTTCTCAGGATATCTACTATTGCTTATCATCACTATAGGATCCTCCTCGTGGAGTCTATTACCCTCCTCCTAGTGCTCTTAACCCTTCGTGCAAACTGTCTTAGCCTTTCAAGGTAACCTTCTAACGTTAGCCCCCTATTCAAGTTCACTACCAGCTCGGCCGAGAACCTCATCCTAGGTTTCTTGCCTAAGAGTTCTTTCATCGCTTCTGAGAGCCTGCTGCTCTTAAGCCATGCCCAGTAGAAGTTCGGAGAGCTCCTACCAGATGGGAGGTGGAAGGATCTATACGAGTACCTTAGGTGTCATGGTAACTGTTTTGAAGCAACTCCCAGGATGAGGCTGAGGGGTTACTTGGACTGATGGCTGAGTTTAAGTCACCAATTAGTAGAAGCTAGATCTTGGGAAGTTTTAGAGATTGAGATGTTTTAGCTGTGTGGCCTACCGCTTTACCGGTTCCTTCCTTAGGAGTGTTAGGTGTTCTACTTGGATGCCATTTGGGTTCATGTTCTTCCTCTTCTTGAACAACCTTCTTCTCCTGATTCTATCCTCTATCATCCCTCCTTCGACCTCTCTTAGGTTTAGTTTCCTGGTTAGATGTTCTCTTACAACCTTTATTATTGGTACTGGTCTTCCTCTTACTGTTGCTTCTCCAGCGAACACCCCTAGTATTGCCTTCTCCATCATGTTCTCCGCTGTTCTTTCTAGTACTTGTAGTGTGTTTGTGAAGTATGATTCCAGGAGTTTCCTGTACTTGTGTTCCAGGCCTTCCAGTAGCTCCTGGTAGGTGGGGCTCTCCACGTTTAGGTTTATGGGGGGCCTGTATGGTATCTCTAGGCTTCTAAGCCTTGATATCGTGCTATCGGGTACACCTAGTAGTTTGAGCTCTCCGGAGAAGCTCCTTATATACTCCTGTGCTTGCACGTACGGTGGTGATGTTAGAGCTCCAGCCACCCCATCCGGGTACTTGCTGGCTGTAACCACGTCAACAACCTTGACCTCAACGTCCGGCTCACAGTTTGGCTTCACAAGGCTCTCCTGTGCTCTAGCTATCCTCCCGGCCTTAAGCCTAGCATATCTCCAGAAGAGCTCCCTAACATCGTTTACCGATAGTAGTGTAGCTAGCTTGCTAACCTTGTACCTAGACTTAAACCATTTAGGTACACTATCATCAGTATAGCTAAGCCTCCTTGAGGCATAGAGGGCTACCACTGCGTACAAACTCCACCTCTCATCGTAGGGTTCGAAGGCTAGCTTTAAATCGTTAAAGGAGGCCATGTTATCCCTGAAGAACCCCCAAACCCTGGATATAATGTCTAAAACCTGCTCAGGCCACCAGTACCCAGCATCACTGGGAAGCCAGCCCCTCCCATAACGTAGAGCATCCTCCAGTAACCTTAGGACTTCCCCAACACTATAGCCTCTAACGACGTTAACACTAGCATCCACGATAACATGTATCATTGGGTTCAGATCCCAAACCACGGAATCATAGCATTTAAGGTAGGAGGCTAGAGCAAGACTACCACTACCAGCAAACGGGTCGAAGATAACACCTCTAACCCCAAGTTTAGAGAAGAACAAGTCGAATATCTTAGAGGGAAACCTAGCAGGGTACATGTAGACACTGTAAAGCTTGCCCAATGTAGCCTCAAGGTTCAACCACTAACACCTTCAACAACCACATTGTACATTTTAGAGTGATAGAGTAACCCATTAAGCTTATGGATGATCCCCTCGACATGAACTCTAATGCCTAGGACTTCTTCAAACCTGTTCTTGAGTTTTTGAATTGCATCCTTTAACCTAAGGATATCTAAAGGCTCCCTTCTTGGATCATAGGCTTTTATCTCCCTACTGAACTCCTCCATGGCTAACGCTATCTCAAAGGGGACATCAGCCACCCCAACATCTATGTTAAGAGCTCCCCCTTGGGCTAGTATAAACTCTGCTATGAAGGGGTTAAAGTACACCACACTATCACCTTTAACCCTGTATATGCCGGTGCTATCGATCATAAGCTTTAGAAACTCGTTATCTAGAACTTTAACCCAAAGTTTCTCATGGCCTCCTTTTCTAAAATAACGTGTAATGTATGACAGTACATTCCTGAGCTTAAGAAAGTCTAGCCTGAAGCTGACCAGCCCCTCAGATCTCATATACTCGTCTCTGAGGAACTCGAATAACTCCAAGGGGAGCTCCAGATCGCCAACCTGGAAGCCTGACACCCTAGCTAGGTCCATGAGGTGTACTGTGTAGAGAGGCCCTCTCCTCTTGCCATCTTCCACCGAGTCCTCTCTAACAATTAAGGCGTTGAAGGACTCAGCCCGCCCTCCTATTACCTCTAGATCTTCAACTGGCATGTCCATGAGCAATCTCTGAACCCTGAAGCTCCTGTCTACGAACTCCACCAGCACGTTACGGTAATCCCTACCCTTAAACCTACTCCTCCTAACATCACCTACCAGCCTACACAAACTCTTGTAAATGGTGTAGATGCTGACATCCCTATCACCTACGATAATGAACGTTGAATCGGTCAGAGGTTCAATCTCGTTGGGGGTGGTAACCTTAGGGAACCTTATCGTGTTGACTATGTAGGCGTCTAATGGTAACCTTGAAATCTTCGTGGCATCGAGGTCTTTAAACTTGCTAGACCAGAGGATACCGAAGGGTGATACGCTAACCTCGTCGGCCTCGAAAGTTGTTTCATAGAATAGCTTATACTTACCAGAACCCCAGTGTACGAACGTGAGGATCGTATCGAGAGATGATAGCATGACTGGTGTGAACATTGCTGTAGCTTGAACCTCTACATCCTCAGAAGGTCTTAGAATCCTTTTGACAAGCTTAGCTGTAACACTCTTTACGGTAAGAGGTGTTAGCAGGGGTTTAACATCGAAGCTCCACTCATCACCTTTAATTCGTAACCTCTTAAGCTGGGAGACCCTGTGCTCTAGAGAGCTTCTTAGATCAGGCGAGAGAAGTCTTAGGAAGTGGTCGGCAAGACTACCTCCTGAAGGATAACCCCTGTAGGCCATTAGGACAGCCCCCTCTCAAGCTCACCTAGTATGAGGCGTGCCATAGACTTAGAGACAACCCATTCTCTCATAAGAGGATTACCTAGACAACTCCTCTCCACTAGAACACAGTTATAACAGCCATCGAAACAGAAGGGGGTGGAGGCCATGTATATAGCTTCAAGATGAGGCTTTAAGCCCTGTCTTAGGAGACTAGCGTTTACGCCATGCCTGTTCGCAAGCCCTCCAATGACATCCTCCACAATGACCCTAACCTCAAGTAATGGTAGCGATATACCTGGATGTGATCGCGTACCACCCATAAAGGTTCTTAGATCGTCGGCAACATCCAGCAGGGTGATCGAAGTTGAACCAATATTGAGCCTGGATAACCCCAAGTGAGCTCTCACCCTCTCCGACTTCTCACGCCACAACCTTAAACACTCATCAGACTCAACATCTCTACCTAGCTGCCTGTAAACGAAGTCTATGAACTCTCTCAGATCAAATGATCTACGTACAATTGACTCCCACGTTCTATACGTATAAGGTCTCATATCGACTACAGCAACTAAACCTACGACCCCGCTAATCCTTGAAGATAACAACCTGTACCTCGACCCACCTATAACGACGTTTGTATAGTATCCTGAAGGCCTAATCTTACCCTCAACATCCGAGCCAATGGATAGGACAACTAGCTCCCTTAACCTCTCCCTCGGTGCCTTAAGAACCCCCTGAAGGTACCTTAAGAGCAGGTGGGCTAGCGAGTGTAAACCGTATTCCAAGAGCAGTACTGCCATCCTCCTAGCCAAGATACAATAGTCAATAAAAACACGTTTCCCGAACTTTCTCACCTCACCGTTAATCATAAGAAGGAATGATGCTAGTATCGAGTCAATATAATCAAATCCACTACCTCTTAGCTCTCTAACGTATGAAAGGAGAGTCTTTAAATAACCAGTCCTCCACCTCATAGTCTCATAGGCCACGTATACATCATCGTCAACCATGCCCAGCTGATAGAACCCCAAGCTTTGAGCCGGAATTGGCACATTAATCCTAAAAATTCCATGAGGCGGCTCTTCTCTTGATTCTCTTTTCTCTCTTAATCCTCTTAATACGTCTTCATGTCCATGTATTATAGCTTTGGCGTTGACAACTAGGAACCTATCTAGGACAGCTTTAAGTATGGCTTCAGGACTTACATCCAAGTTTATACTAGACCCCAAGAGCTTCTCATCGGTAATTTCTATGCTGGGGTCATTACACAACATACCGATTACAATTTTTTCTGCGAATTTTGATTTTGATAATAGGTTAAAGGCTTTAAATAATCTTATTGCGAGGTATTCTGAGAGCTTGTCAAACAAGTTGCTGAGATCGATTTCAAGCATCAAGCCTCCCGAGGAAATATAAGACCCTGAGGGAAGAGCTACGGGAAGAGGTGATAAGCTTGGTTGCCGCTGAACCGTATGGTGCAACTTAGACAATAATGGAGTTGGGATAAGTTGAGGAAGCTGCCTCTTACGATACCGCTTTCCCTCAAAGTACACTATACTTCCTAAAAGCACCTCTAGTAGGTGGGCATCCAGAAGACTCAGGACTTTCGATATATCGTTTTTCTTTAGATTCACAGGAATAGATGCTATTACAGGCCATGTGCCTACATCATCGATGGTCGTACTCTCGGGACGGCGTCGCCCTAAACCTAACTTTGATTCCTGATCTCCAATTTTGATAATTACGTGTTCTACGTCGGAATATTCATTAAGCGATATTATAATAATATGATACTCTGATCCCTTGGCACGATCCTCCGAAGTTCTTAGATAATTAAGATAAAGCTTCCTCTCACCAACTTTTTCTGTCGCCTCATACGCTATAACGATGTTATGAACCATGGTTTGGGATCCTCTTCCTGTGGGGTCGTGCTCGAGTACGTAATGTCGAGTCACTATGGCATTTGAGGTGTTATCATACTCCTTACATCTGTTGACAAGGTCACTAAGAGATCTTGTATCTATGTCTGAGAAACTTAGAGTAGGTAAGTATAAGATGTTATTGTCGATGATGGTTTTTCTAGCTTCTATTCTCAAGACACTCTTATCCTTATCGTATGCTATTTCTCCACAATAGTAGCCTGAACCGTTTTCTAGCACAAAGAAGGGGAGGTTTATATGCATTGATATTCACCTCAAGCACCTGTACGCAAGGGTCTTACCCTTTTGAGAGCCTCATCAGTACTTAAAAGTTTTGGCTTCCTTGGCTTCCTATGAGGCGAGTCAGACAAGCGTACTAGATGACCTGACTTCACCCCACCTATCACATCTGTAGCTCCGGGGGGTATGTGGGATAGAACGAATCTTAATGCCTCATCTTGAAGCTGGGGTTCTAAAGTAGCCTGCATGTAGCCCACCAGGTCTTGTATCATGCCTACTATGTCATTTAGAAATTCATGAGGTATTGTTTGAGTTTGATCCTTTAACGTTTCATATAAGGCTATTAACCTAATGATGTATGGTATAAGATTAACATGTAATCCCCTTCTATTTAAATTTTTAATAGCGACTAACTCCTCCTTTAGAGCATCCACTTCATCCCTTAAATCCTTCAAACCACGATTGTTTAAATGCTCTCCTATACGTGCAAGGACGCTACTAGCCTTATCTAGAACTTGATTAAGGTTATCTACTTGACTCTGAGACTTTGCTACAATGATAAGTCCACGCCATTCCCTGAATCTTCTAATGTAACGACCGTCATGTTCGCATCCTAACATTCTTAAAAACCCTTCTACAATATCCTCTTGATTAGATGAGAAGGTGCGGCTTAGAACTGTGGGAGCTAAGCTTCTAACAATTGCGTCAACATCTTCTAGGACATATGCTATAGGGGGTATCTTGAGGTTATACACGTACTCTACCGCATCCTGATCCGACACGTATCTTATATCCTCGCCCGTATTCCTAAGTACCAGTAGGAGTGTTGATACAAAGAAAGAGGATGCATGCCTTCCACTTCTCCCAAATCTTTGTGCTAAATCAGCTGGGTAAGGGTACGACGCGTACTGGATGGTTAACGCTAGACTTTCAATATCAACGCCTAATTCGAGAGTTGACGTGGATAGTGTGACTAGTGGTGTGGGGTTTCTATCCCCTTTCATACACCCCTCTATAATAGCGCGTTGAGGGGGTTTTAGGTCACCGTAATGAGCTAAAATTACGTGTTCGCTGCTCTCGACGAGTTCCTTGAGTGTGCTCGCATCTTCATATGCATGCCAACCTTCCTGTTCAAAAGCATCAGCAAAATCGTTTAGAGAATCGATCAGCCTTTTCAATCCATCATAAGACCCGAGATTCTCAATAGTTTTCATTAAATCATCATAGCTGTTAATCTTAACTTTAAGCTTGTTCAAGTCTTGAGGCGTTATGTAGAGGTGTAAGACTTGGAAGTCCTTAAACGTCGTTTCACGATAGAGGATGTCCAACGTGTTTTTAACTCTTCCCTGCTTGATTAGATCATCTATACTTTTAATAATCGCGCTTATGGCTTTCTCCCTAGGCTTATTGTCTAATAGGCTTTTATCGTATTTGCCTGTTAGCAGGGTTCTATCGGCGTGATCCTGAGCCTCTAGGATTTGTCTCTCTAGGAATAGTCTGTAGATGTGTTTTAGAGTTTCCTTTGAGTCAATGAACACTAGTGCTTGAGCCTTCTCCGATAGCCCGCGAAGCCTAATAGCGTTTAGCCAGTGTATTACTGCTATCAGGGTCTCCGCTAGACTAGTCCATGATTCCTTTTGAGGATGGGGGTGGGATACAAGGGCTATCCTAAGCTTGAAGTGACCTTTCCAAATGTGATCTTTTATCCCCTCAGAGATTATGGCATCGTAATCATTGTAGACTAGTAAGTTGTGAGTCTTGAATTTATCGTAAACCTCCTTTGTGAGTAGGGTTCTCAGGAATTCCTCAAGGGATCCTGGAATCCCGACATCTCTATACTGTGTTTTTACTTTAAAGAAGCCTATAATGTTGCTGGAGTTCAATCTCTCCTCTCGAGCTCCTACCTTCTCGTCCCTTACCGTTTTCACTATTATACTTGAATCTGTTAGAGTTGCACTTGAAACGATGAAGTCTATGTCTAGCCCCTCCGCCAGCTCTTTAATACAGTTAGGCGTTTTACCGGTAAGCCTGGCTTTAAGGTAGAGTAGTTTGATCAATGTAGGTACTATGACCTCCAAGTCTTCTCCTAGATAGATGTGCGCCTCGTCTAGGATTAGAATGCCGATACCCTTCACGAACTTGTTGAAAGCAGTGCGATCGTCTCTCACAAAGTTGTTGTTAATAAGCTTGGTTAACATAGAGTGATTTGTTACTACTATGTCCGCTTTCTCAAATACACCATCATCTTTCACGTCCATTATCCAATCGATATCTTCTATCTTTTGACCTCCATCGCACGCATCGGATTTAACCAGGAACACCTTGTATACGTCGTTCTCAAACCCGTGGCATAGCCTATGCCCTCTGAGCTTGAGATCTCTGAGACTCTGTAACTTTTGCTGCTTGCGCTTAAGCCTATCCCCATCGTATATGGCTATCCTTAGAGGTTCTAGCCCTCTACCGGCCATCCTCTCATTAACCTTATCTAGGAGCTCCAACATTTTACCTAGCTGGTCTCTCGCTAGAGCCTTCCTTGGGTATAGTATTAGTGCTTTCATAGGCTTACCCGAGATCCTGGCTGAGATTAGCTTAGCTAGCAGGTAGATGAAGAATACAAGTGTTTTACCCGTACCTGTTGGAGAGTTCAGTACCACTAGTAGCCCCTTGCCTCTCGAGCATTTCTCAAACATATCCTGTAAATTCTTATACTGGAACTTTGATAGAGGGTGGTCTAAGGCTTCTTCTAGAGCCTCCTTTAAGATGTTAAACGCCTGAGAGCCTATACAGAGTTCGGCTTTCTCTGATAGCTTTGATAGCTGTTCTTCTAAGCTAGTTCCGCTGTGATCCTTGGAGAACGGGAGGGGTTCTATCATGAATGGCAGGATGTTCGCCTCTAACACCGCTGGATGTGATGGTAGCGCTGATGCATAGCTAGCGTATTTAAAGAGCATACCATGTAGTGTTTTGAAGAAGAGGTTGGTTACGTCGAAGGAGCTATCCATATCTACTCCAGTTTGCCCCCTAAAGAACGTCTTAAACTCGTCTACGAGGATACCCGGGTTAGTACCTATGGTTTCAAAGTACCTCCTTAGCTCATGGTATAAACGGAGGGAGTACAGCTCCCTTATATCTGTTATAGGTGTGGCAATCTGCTGGGGGGAGGATCGTAGGTACTCCTTAAGCGGGCTTACCGTATCACCGTCCTTGTCGAGTACGAAGTAGAGTAATCCACATTCCATCAACCTAAATACGGTCATCGCAACCAACCTAGCAAGGTTATCGCTAGCCGATCCTAGAACCTCTTTCATCTTCCTTATGATCTCGTTCCTACACTCGCTTAGACCTTGAGGGTTTAATGGGTCTCGTATGTCGTAGCCACACGTTAACCTCCTAAACCCATTGATTATAGAGTAGGCTAGGATTAGATAGTCTAAACCCCTATCAGCTCTAGGGCTATGAGTTATATAGTTTGAAGTATACACTATAACGTCGCCTGTATCAACACCGTCTCTCACTATAGTGTTAGCTCTCATTAAGGCAATCTCGTTAACAAGTATCTCGTGGTATACAGCCAGTAGATCGCTGTTATCCTCCAGCCTGCAGGAAGACGGAGCGCTTGTGGTGTGAACTACAGGCATTTCCTCACCTCCGCTTGAAGAGGCAAACGCTGGCACAGAAGCTACACAGGGGGCCTAGTATCCTTAGCTGCTTGGATCCCGCACCCCTCTCGTTTGAAACACTCCCCTCTATCGTCTCAGCAACTCTCCGTAAGCCCTGCTTTAGAACTCCATCTATCTCGATAAGAATTGGTTTACCGCCATCCCCTCTGTAGGCTAGCATTAATTTAATATTTCCATAGTCAACGTTGTTATTGTGTGAGTAGGCGTAAGCATATAATGCGAGCTGAAGCAAATCCCTGATGCTGAGTTTCGATAGCATTACGGATTTAACTTCTACAAGTGTAACTTCTTTATCACCCCTACAGACTATGTCTATACGGCCTCTAAGCTTGCCCTTGAGCAGTGAGACAGACTCTTCTACACTGCATTTAGTTTTAAATTCCTTTTCTAGGAACTGTTTAACGATATTCTTCAACTCTTCGTGTTTCTCAGTAGCTTTTTGAAATGTAGAGTAGTCCGGTCTGAAGCCGGGACATATGGTGAAGGCCTCAGCTACACTTTTAGCTCCCAATATTACACCTCCTTAGAAGACCACTTATAGGATGCCAACTGGGGAGTTAAAAAACTTTAACCAACTGGAAATTTGAGGGAGCTAAAGGTATGCCGAGTAGCCAGTTAAGGGGGGAGGTAGGGAACATTATTGAGAAGGCTAAGAACCGCATCTGGATGACTGTAAGTGCCATAGACGATTGTGGTATTAAGTTTATTACACAACTCCGTGTGAGAGGTGTTAACGTTAAACTTCTGGTATCCCAACGTGTTAGCTGGGATGTAATACAACGTCTGCCTGTTGATGTAAGACTAGTTAAAGACGTGTTGCTACGGGAGAGTGTTCACATTATTGATGATGGGGCTTTTACCGGGGATCTCGAGCTCACCTGTAAATCTCTTAGTGGGAGCGTGTTGAGATTAAAGCCTATCCCTCTAGATAGAGGCCTTGAATTATTCAAATCAATATGGGAGCGTTCTAGTACAGTGTATACCTCCGAGTTCAAACACCTTAGGCTGAGCTGGCGTGAGATCCTATATTTTACCATGTGGTATCTGGGCATCAAACTAGAACCCGTAGCCTCTCGTGTAGCGAACATACTGAGAGAGTATGCTTTCAAGCTTAGGATTAAATTGATAAAGCTTATGAGAGGGGGCTCGTACCCCTTTACACTACTAGAACCTGAGATCCAAGAGCTGCTAAGGAAGAGAGGGCTCGTAGAGCCCACCCCCATACAAATCCTTACGATACCGAAGATCCTCTCAGGTGAGAACGTCCTAGTAATAGCTCCCACGGGTTCGGGTAAGACCGAGAGTGTAGCTTTACCAGTACTAAGCCTCCTCGCTAGGGAGAAGAAGGAGAAGGGGAAGAGGAGAGAGACTTTAAGGGGGGTCAAGGTCCTCTACATAGCCCCTATGAGAGCTCTATCCAAGAACGTCACTGAGAGGCTTAAGGGTTATGCACGCGAAGTATTTGGGATAGTGTACGGAGATCCTGTTAGGGAATGGCATAGCGATGTTGACTGGAAGGTTAGGAAAGGGATATGCGAGACCCCACCGTTAATCCTGGTAACTACACCTGAATCCCTGGAATCAATACTAGATCTCCACTGTAGCAGTATCCTGAGGAATGTGAGGTACGTTATTGTAGATGAGATTCACGAGCTAATAGGGAGTAAGAGGGGGGAGCAGGTTCTAGCACTCATTGAGAGGATTAAGAGCCTTTTTGGGATAAGCAGAATTCAACGTATGTACCTTTCAGCAACCATACCTAAACCTAGTGAGATAGCTAGACTGCTAGAAGGTAGCGATGGACCTGTCAAGGTGGTAGAGTATCCAAGCGTTAGGGAACTTAGTGTAGAGCTACGGTTCGCTATTGATGCTGAAAGGATGCTAGCTCAGGAGCTCTCGGAAGCTTTAGGGCAGAGTAGGGGTTACATAGTGTTTGTTAATTCGAGGGCTATGGCAGAGTTGCTACACCACCAGCTTACAACACATGGTGTGGGAGATATAGCGGTCTATCATAGCTCACTTTCGAAAGCCCAGAGGCGGAGGCTTGAAGAGGCGTTCAATAGAGGGGTTTTGAGGGGTCTTGTTGCAACAAGAGCCTTGGAGCTAGGTGTAGATATTAGCGGTGTTGACAGTGTCGCTATCATAGGCTCACCTAGACTACCCGAGTACCTAATCCAGAGGCTTGGTAGGAGCTCCCACCAGCCTGGACGAACATCTTCGGGTTCGTTGATCGCCATAGACGAGGTCGACTTACTGGAGATGCTAGCGTTGGTGAACTTAGCTAGTAGACGTAGACTAGCAGGGGTTACCACTAATATGCCTTCTAGGGATGTCATCGCCAGGGAGGTTCTAGCAGAAGCTCTAAGAGCCGATAGAATTAATGGACATGTTGAGTTAGGCTACCTAGTTGATGTATTTCGAAAAGCTTTCCCAAGTAAGGGTGTCGAGATTAAGAGTGTGGTTGAAGAGACCGTAAACCATCTAGTGGGTAAGGATATGCTAGCTGCGAACGACTCGGTCTTAAGGTTAGGTAGAGGCTTTAAAAGCATCTGGCCTTCCAAGGATCGTGGGAAGTTTGTTACATTCATACCCCCTAAAAGTGAGGTTAAGGTCGTCGATAGTAATGGTAGTGCCATAGGTGTTATTGACGCTGTTAACCTTCTCTTCCTCCGTTCAGGCCGTAATATAAGGTTGGGTGGGAGGGTATGGAGTGTTAAGAGGGTTGGTAAATGGAAGATTGTTGTTGATATGGCTTCAACTGACGAGTTCTCGATACCAGTGTGGAAGGGTGGTGGCGTAATGTCACCTCAGTTTATCGCCATTGAAGCCTACAGGTTACTAGGTAGATTAAGGGATGTTATAGGAGATGGAGGGCAGGTTGAGCTAGGAAATGTCAGGGTTAGAATTCACCAGAATGCCGGGGATGCACTTGAAAAGCTAGCCGCTACAACCAGCAAACCCCTCCCAAGCCCTAGGCTAATGATCGTAGACATGCTTACAGCCAAGGCCCTCAGAGTTAAACCATCTAAGCTTAGGAAGCAGAAGATGCTACCACACGATATAGTGGCAACGGTAATCCTCTACCCCCTTGGAGGCCTCATAGCCAACACCATAGCATCAACGTTGTGGACCGAGGTAATGAAGGGCAATGTGATCTACTCAATACCAAAACCCCTAGGGCTCCTCATCGTCCACAAACCCAACTTCAACGTAATAGAATGGCTACTAGACCTTAACGAAGATAGAATAGTTGAAGCGGCATCAAAATCCCCCTACGTATACCTAGCAGCAGCTGAGATGGCAAGAAGCCTAGGCTACCGAAGAATACCAGGAAAGCTCGCAGAGGAGAAACTCTTATACGAGGAAGCACTAAAACAGGCACTAAACAGGTTCTATGACGTAGGAGGCACACTAAGACTAGTAAGCTGGCTGAAAGCAGGATGTATAAAGATAGTGGAGAGGAAAGTTCTGGAAGCCGAAGGAGTGCATGATCTTACAAGAATTGTATTCGGCGACATACTAGGGTAAACGTAATAGGACAAGGGGAAAGGCTAGAATAAAGTCGAGCCTGAATTGATAAGGACATGAGTTATGAGGAGAAAGGCTATAGCATTTTAACCATCTTAGGAAGTTTAATTTTGAAAGTAGGGATGCAACGAACTTTAACTTTACTCTTTTACTTTGAGGTTTCTTTTTATTGCTAGTGTTATGGGTGTTAGTGCTAGTATTATTAGCATTATGAGTAGGCCTGGGAACACTATGAGCTGGTATGCTCCTGATATTAGTGTTGCTGATCTCCTGGCGTAGAAGGGTATTGTCCCCAGGCTTACCCTCTTTAGGTCTCCTAGTCCTAGGAAGCTTAGGCCCGGTTCTAGTAGTATGGTTGCTGTGGTGCCTACCAGGATTGATTCTAGTATTATCGGGGTCGTGTTTGGTATTATGTGTTTCAGGGCTATGTGTGTTACACCGGATCCTAGGGCTCTTGATGCTTCCACGTGGGGAGCTTCGATGAGTGATGGTGTGTACGTTCTAACGAGCCATTTGAAACAGACCATCCTATGATGACTGTGACCGGAATTGTGTCGAAGCTACTCAGCTTCGTGGGGATAAAGATTATCACCGAGAGAGGGGTTAGTGGTAGGGATCTGTGATTGTTGTGCAAGTGGTGTCTGAAAACCTCAAGTGCTAGGTCACTACATTTGTCTGTGAGCCTGCTGGTTAGGCTTATCTAATGGGGGTTTTGCTAGTAGGTTACTTTAAATTGGAGCTTGACCCTCTACCGTAGTGGGTTGGGGGCGGGGGTGTTTTAGGGTTGCTTGTGATCTCTAGGAGGGAGGTTGAGGGGAGGATTTCTAGGATTACTTCTGCTATGGAGTCTAAGGGTCTTGACGGTCTCTATCTGGCTTCTCCTGCTAATGTCGCCTATGTTACTAATTTTATGTTCATTCCTACTGAGAGGCCTATAGCTGTTTTTGTTAGCGGTGGTGAGGTTACACTCTTCGTCCCCCTGCTTGAGTACGAGCATGCTTTGAGGTACTCGTATGTTGATAGGGTTGTGTACTACGAGGAGTATCCTGGTGAGAGGCACCCTATGGTTGTTATTGGTGGTGAGCTTAGGAGGATGGGTTTTGAGGGGAGGAGGTTGGGCTATGATGTTGATGGTTACGGCCATGTTTTCGGCTATAGGGGTCCTAGGCTTAGTGATGTTCTAAGGGCTAGTTATAGCTATGAGAGGGATCTCGTTGAGGGCCT
>Ga0079992_125226_pt1 | contig 13692 bp, 15 predicted proteins | sample FaiFalFF_MnMetaG_3_FD_69197 | JGI IMG/M metagenome (GOLD analysis project Ga0079992, IMG submission 69197) | Freshwater microbial communities from Yellowstone National Park, Wyoming, USA - Fairy Falls B (FF_Mn_B) MetaG (SPADES assembly) (version 2) | ecosystem: Environmental > Aquatic >... | reverse complement strand
TGGAGACCACCAACATGGTTCATGAATTCAGGGTAATGGAGATTTTGGCACCAAGGATAAAACGTCCGGGTGCTATTCTCGTTATTGGTAAGTAGTTGCCTTCCAGAGGACTTCTGCCAACTCCTCCGCATCCACCCCAACTCAGAAAGGACCTCCGCCACCCTTCTGTAAGTGTTTATCCCGTAAGGATTTCCTCCTAGGAATTCCATAATGTCTGCCATCTTAGAGAATATTTCTGCGATCTCTTTATTCTTGGACATCTTGCATTAGCTTGAAAGCCTTTTTGTTCTTTGAATGACCTAACACGCCCAAGAACTTTTTTATCCCCTCCACATAGACCTCCACCGGTTCCCTTGTGGGCTTGTCCAAGGTTATCGTATCCCCTACTTTAAGGTTGTATAGTTCTCCTAAGGTCATTTTGGTATAGCCAAGTTTTACGCTTATATGCAAAGGCACTCCGAGTATAGCCTTCAGCAGCTTTTCATAATCCTCGGGACTCCTTTCAAGGACACCCTTTAGCATTTCCTTATAGGGCTCTATTCCCTCTTGAGGTATGGCAAGCAATATGTAGCCGTCGCCCCCTTCCAAGCTTACCGTAAGCCTTAAAACTATGTATTTTTCCCGCGGTCTTGCAAACATGAGTATAGCCGGGTTTGTTTCTATGCCTATTGGGACTAATTGCACGTTCATAATAGTTCGCCAGGCTTCTTCCAGCTCCGCATACATAACCTTCAGCATTCTTTCTATTATTCTCATTTCCACCTTTGTGAATTCCTTTCCCTCAATCTTGTAAGGCTTGGTGGAGCCACCAAAGACATTGCTTACGACCATATATATAAGCTTTGGGTCAAGGATGATCATAAAATTGCCTTTGAAGGGATGGAGGTTGAAATAACCCACCGCCGATGGAAAGGGGAGCTTTGAAATAAGCTCACTGAACTTCAAAGAACTTACGCCTTCCTTCACTATCGTTGGCACACTCGCTATTACTGAAACTAAACCCCTTTTTATACCGCTTGTCCATCTTTCAAAAACAAGCTCCAAGCTTGGCAATCTTCCCGCGTATATATGCTCTAAAGCTGATATATCAAAGGGTTGAGCCTCCTTGTCGGTTTTTACCTCTTTTTTCTCCTCCTTTCCAAGGGCCTTTAGTAGTAAGTTTATCTCCTCTTGGGATAAAAGCTGTTCATCCATGATTAGCCTTTACTCTTTAACCAGGCTTTTATGATCTTGGCTACCTTTTGGGGTTCTTCCTTTGCCAACCTGGAGATGGCTTCTATACTTGCCACTTCTTTTGCCTTTATCCTTATCTCTTCAACTCCTGCCAATTCTTCAAGCTCGGAGGGAACTGATGTAGGAACGGGTGGCATGTAAGCGGTTGGGACGGGCTTTTTCTTTAGTTTCTTCAAGGCAATGAGAAGGGCTAAAAGAGATACCAAACTAAATACAAGCAATGCAATCCACTTTATATACTCTGCGTAAGAAATGGGTGGCTTTTCCACCTCGGGTTTCTTGAAGGGGACAGAAACCACGCTCAGCACATCACCCCTGTTTGGGTCTATGCCCGCGGAAGCCTGAACCATCTGTCTTACCTTTTCCAAATCTACATCCTTAAGGTTGCTGTCTATCATCACACCCACGTTTAACCTTCTAACCTTTATCAGAGGGTCTTGAGTATATACCTCTTTTTTGCTAACTTCGTAGTTGGTTATGGTTTCGCTCTTTTCTGAGGTTAATGGTCCTCCGGCACCTTGCACTGCACCCGTACCTGGTGGAACGTTGGCACCTGCACCCGGCACTCCCCCAACAACTGCCCCAAAGGTTCTCTCCTTTTTCTTCTGCTGACTGACTATGGCTGTCATGTCCGGGTCGTAGATCTCTTCTTTTTGTTCCCTCTTGGTGAAGTCTATGTCTGCGGAGACCTTTACCTTAACGGTGCCCATGCCTAAGGCTTCCTCCAAGGTCCTTTGGATCTTCCTCTCAAGGTTCTTTTCAAACTCCGCCTATAGCTTAAGCTCCTTATCCTTTAAAATCTCATCCTCTTCAATCAATGCGGTAAGGTCTCGCCCTTTGTCATCCACCACAACCACCTTCTTTGGGCTCAGTCTTGGGACGCTCAGGGCAACCAAGTTCCTTATTGCCTTCACCTGCTCTGGTGTTAGCTCATGTCCGGGTTTTAACCTTATTAGAACGCTGGCAGTGGGCTCGTCCTCCTCCCTTAAGAATATGGACTTTTCTGGCATGCCAATGTTTACCTTTGCGTAATCAATTCCTTCAATTCTCATTATGGTTTTTGCCAACTCTCCCTCCACCGCCCGCTTGAAATTCACCTGATTTTGAAAGTCCAAGACACCAAAACTTCCCTTATCAAAGACTTCATAGCCTACTATGCCTTTGCTTGGAATTCCTTTGGCAGCAAGCTTTAGCCTCAGGTCTCTTGCCCTATCCTCTGGCACGAAGATGGTGGAACCATCTGGGCTCAGCTTGTATTTAATGCCCTCTTTATCCAACTCAGAAAGAACTGCGTTCAGATCCTCACCGCTTAATCCTCCGTAGAGGACCACATAGTTGGGTGTTCCCGCATAGAAGAGGAGTAAAGAAAGTAGGGTCAAAACCGCAAGGGGCACGCCAATAACAAGAACCTTTTGGGAAGTGCTAAGGGAGAGGAACTTTTCCTTCAACTGGTTCAGGGTGTCTTGCCAAGCCATGGCTTAAACCTGCATCCTGTTTAACTCTTGGAAGGCTTCCACCAGCTTGTTCCTGACCTGGATGAGTAGGTTCAGGGCAACGCTCGCCTTTTCAAACTCAACCACCATCTGATGCAGGGGTATGTCCGCACCTTTTAGCACCGCATCCTTTATGGCTTTAGCCTTCTGCTGTTCCTGATTTACCCAGTGAATGAACTTGGAAAGTTCGTCCAGAAAGCCCGGGGAACCTGCCTTTGCCTTTTCTCTCTCCGAGCTGATAGTAAGGTTTATAGGCCTTATCTCCATAGCTCTAAGGTCCTCTGGGCTATTTCCTTAGTGGCGGAAAAGGCGTTTAGGTTTGCCTCATAACTTCTAACTGCGGTTATCATGTCCACCATTTCCTTTACAAGCTCCACGTTGGGCTTTTGCACATAACCTTCCTGGTTTGCCCTTGGGTTTGTAGGGTCGTAGACCAATCTAAAGGGTTCGTTGGATTCTCGGATTTCCACCACCCTTACGGGCACCTCTCCCTTGGATAGATTTTTTGGATCCTCAAGGGCTTGAAAAACAACCTCCAACTTTCTGAAGGGCTCCCCGTTTGTACTGTAAGACTCGTAGTTTGCCAAGTTGGAGGCTACCACGTTCATCCTCACCCTCTGGGCATACATACCGCTGGCGGATATGTTAAAGGCACGGAAAAGGTCGTTCATTGCCTACCCTCCTTTATTATGTTGTTTAGCTTATCCACACTGCCCCTTATCATCTTCATGTATGCTTCGTAAGCGACCCTGTTTTGGGTGAGCTTTGCCATCTCCTCCTCAAGGCTAACATTGTTAAAATCATTACCCACGAGCCTTCTTTGGACCTCTATCACCCTAAAGCCCTCTCCACTTTTAGGGTTTATATGCCTTTCCCTCGTGATTTTTAGCTTGCCAACGCTTTCTTCCTCCATGACCACATCCTTTGCCCTGTAGTTGGGTGTGTCTGCGTTGGCTATGTTGCTCAGGATCACCTTGTGCCTTTTCCATGCAAAGTTCAGGTAAGGCAGGACCTTGTCAATGCCCCTAAAAATATCCATATCATTCCCCCCAGAGGCTAATTATAAGCCTACCTAATATATTATCTGTCTTTTCAGCCCTTTTGACAACCCATTGGAGGGTTTCTTCATCCTTGGTTAAACCGCTCAGCCTTGCCAACCTAAGGGCGGTAAGCCAATATAGATTATCTTCTTCATCCGATCTTTCCAAATAGCCTTTGTAAAACTCCTTAGCCTTTGTGAAGTTTCCCAGCGAGTAGTAATAATCTCCAAGCTCAAGAAGGGCAGTGAGTATGTATCCCTTCAGCCTTTGGGATTTTTCTAAGTCTTTGGTTTGCAAAGCTGTCTCAAGAAGTTTTTTGTTATCGGAGAAAAAGCCCAGGAGAAACAGTGCCTCAGTGTGATCCTCTCCAGTAAGCTGGTCTTTGACCTTACTCAAGAGCTTCACCCCCTCCTTTTCCTTACCCGTTAGCAAAAATTCCTGTGCCCTTAGAAAGCTCTTTGTGGGTTCCCCAACAACACCCAAAAGCACCACATAATCCAGCTTGCCCCTGTAAAGGGAACCCCTCAGCAGTGCGGAAGCGTCAAAGAGGGTGAGAAAGTTCCTTTCATTGACCTTGTATAGGGCTTCAACAAACTCAAAATCCCTATCTTCATAAGGGTTTATCCTTCTGTATTGAGCCTCCAAGCTTTTATAAAGAGGTTCCATGTTTATTTTTATGTCCTCCACCGTTAAATAGTTCTCCCTTGAGACCTTTGCCCTTTTCAAAAGCTCCCCGTCCATAGGCTTTTTGTCCTTTACAGAGTAATAATATACACCCAGCAGAGAGGGTAGCCCGTAGCTTTTGGCGTAATCAATCCAGGCTATTTTCAAGAGCAACGGTTTGTACCAACTGAGTTTGTATTTATCAATGAAATCCTCATAAAACCAAAGCTGTGATAGTGCAAGCCTTAGGGTAAGGTTTGTCAGGGGGTCCCTATCTTTCATAAGCTCTTGCAATCCCTCCATAGCCTCCGAGTAGTTTTTGTTGCCCAGGTTTATAAAGAGCAAGAAATAGCTACTTTTGTCTGCATACCTCCTGTAGATGTCCCTCCTTCGCAGTAGCTCAAAGTAAAAGAGGCTGTTTCTCCAGTCTTGAAGTATGTAATAGGACAAGGCTAACCTGTATAAAAAATGGGGGTCCTCCTCCAAGCTTCTGTTCTGAGCCCTTGCCTGTGTCAGCTCAGAGAGGGCTTCTTTAAACCTACCCTGGTTGTAAAAGTAATACCCCCTTATGAGGGAAAGAATGGACGGGTCCACACCCTCTTCCGATGCCCTAAGGTTCTCTAAAAGCTCCATGTTCTTTGTGCCTCCTTCCAAGGCGTCCGCATACAAAAACTTCACCAAATACCTTTTCTGATTGCTGTTTTTGTATAGACCGAGGTAGACCTCCTTGGCTTTGGAGTACTCTTCCAAGAGTAGATATACGTCTCCCCGAAATTCTCTTTGAAGGTCTATATAGTTTGCCCTTTTAAAGTAATAGGGATACATGTTCAAAAAGGCAATGGCGGAGAGAAGACCCCTTTTGTCAGCCTTTGAGTAGGCAAGAAGGGCGTATGCCCTTCCGAGCCAAAGATAAGCAAGTTCTCCATAATAACCGTTTCTATCCAAGTTAAAGGCACTTGTTAGATCCCTTATCGCATCTTCATAGTTGCGATTTTCCAAGTTTATGGAGCCACTGTAAAACTTTCTTTGGGCTAAGGCGGTGTTTCTGGAGAGCCTTTCTTGGGAAAAGGAAAGCAGTAGGCTAAAAATGACCAGTAGCAGTTTAGCCCACAGCCACCGATAACCTTTCCAGCCAGCCCTTTCTGTAGCTGTCAAAGTTGCCCTCCTCTATTGCCCTTCTTGCACCCTCCATAAGCCTATGGTAGAAGTGGAGATTGTGGATAGTGTTTAAAATATAGGCGGAGATCTCTTCTGCGTGGAAAAGGTGCCTCAGGTAAGCCCGGGAGAAGTTCTGGCAGGTATAACAGTCGCACTCTGGGTCCGGTGGAGAAAAGTCCTTTTTGTAAACTTCTTTTCTTATGTTCAGCTTTCCTTGGGAGGTGAATAGGGTCCCCGTGCGTGCCATACGGGTGGGCGCCACGCAGTCAAACATATCAACACCTACCCCTATTGCCATCAAGAGGTCCTCAGGCATACCTACCCCCATTAAATAGCGGGGCCTTTCCCAAGGAAGTTCCTCGCAGACCAGCTGTGCCATCTCCACCATAATTTCTTTTGGCTCTCCCACCGACAGACCCCCTATGGCATACCCAAAAAGGTCCCTCTCCATAGTCCTCAAGGCGGACTCTCTCCTCAGGTCCTCAAAGAAAGCCCCCTGAACTATGCCAAAGAGCACCTGATCCTCCCTCGTCTTTGCCTTTATGGACCTGTCAAGCCACCTCAGCGTCCTCTCTAAGGCGGACTTGGTGTAGGCGTAGGTGGTAGGATACTCCACGCACTCATCCAAGGGCATGATTATGTCCGAGCCAAAGACTTCCTGAGCCTTTATCACAAACTCGGGCGTAAAAAAGTGGGTGTCCCCTGCCAGATGGTCTTTAAAATACACGCCATCCTCTTCCACCTTCACCTTGGACCTTCCGTCCTTCAGCCGATCCTTAGAGAGAGAAAAGACCTGAAAGCCTCCACTGTCTGTAAGGATAGGTTTTTTCCAGCCTATGAAGTTGTGTAGTCCTCCCGCACTTTCTATCACTTCAAGCCTGGGGCGGAGGTAAAGGTGGTAGGTGTTTCCCAAGATTATTTGGGTGCCAATCTCTTCCAAAAGCTTGTGGATCATAGCCTTCACAGTTCCCTGAGTGCCCACGGGCATAAACACGGGCGTTTCTATAATCCCATGAGGTGTATAGAGCCTTCCCCTCCTTGCCTTTCCGTCTGCTTTTAAAACCTCAAACTTAAACATCAGAACATTCCGCCGTTCACGTGTATGACCTCCCCCGTTATGTAATCTGCCATAGGAGAGCACAAGAAGGCTACAATGCCCGCCACATCCTCCGGCTTTCCAAACCTCTGCAAGGGTATGCTTTTAAGATACTCTTTTTTTAGATCCTCCGAGAGCACTGCGGTCATGTCCGTTTCTATAAACCCGGGTGCGATGGCGTTGACCGTTATGTTTCTGCTTGCCAGCTCCTTTGCCAAGCTCTTGGTAAAGCCCAAAAGGGCAGACTTGGTGGCAGAGTAATTCACCTGACCCACATTACCCATAAAGCCCACCACGGAGGAGATGTTAATGATCCTTCCCCAGCGTTTTTTCAGCATGCCCTTTACCACCAGGGAAGTTAGCAAAAAGGTCCCTGTAAGGTTTACCTTAATCACCTCCTCCCAGTCTTCCAAAGACATCCTTATAAAGAGCTTGTCATTTGTAATGCCTGCGTTGTTGATGAGGATATCCATAGGACCCACTTCCTTTTCAATCCTTTCGTAGGCAGACCTTATAGAATCGGGGTCCGAAAGGTCCATGGCAACGCCGATGGCTTTATCTGAGATAGATTTTGCAACCTGCTGAGCCCTCTCCTCATCCCTGCCAGTAATCACCACAAAGGCACCCGCCTTAGCCAAATACTCCGCTACAGCCCTTCCTATGCCTCGGGTGGAGCCGGTAATGAGGGCTTTTTTGTCCGCTAAGTCTATGCAAAGCATGAAAAAATTATAATTCCTTGAGCTCCTCCCGGGTGATGTATTTTTGAACTCTTTCTATGCGCGAGCATTTGCCCGAGCTTTCGTCTATCTCCGCCAGAATGCCGTTAAAGACCACATCTTCTTTTTCTTCCACCTCAAACCTCTGGGGCAGTCCTGTAAGGAATTTCCTTATCACATCCTCCGACTTCATACCTATGGCGGAATACCAGCATCCAGACATACCCACATCACTAACATAGCCCGTGCCCTTTTTGAGTATGACCTGGTCTGCGGTGGGCACATGGGTGTGAGTTCCATAAACCAAGCTTGCCCTTCCGTCTACGTATATGCCAAAGGCGGTCTTCTCGGAGGTTGCCTCTCCGTGAAAATCCACAAGAATTATAGGCGTTTGATCTCTTATTTCCTCGTATATCCTGTCAAAGGTTGAAAAGGGATTTTCCAAGTTTGGGTCCATAAAGACCCTTCCCATAAGGTTTATCACCGCAAACCTTACACCATTCTTTTCGTAAATGCCATAGCCCTTTCCCGGTGCTCCCTCTGGGTAGTTTGCAGGTCTCAAAATGTCTGGCGTGTTTATAAACTCTAAAACTTCCTTTTTGTCCCATATGTGGTTGCCAGAGGTCATCACGTCCACGCCAATGGTTTTTAGCTCCTCATAGACCTTTCTGTTTATCCCAAAGCCTCCTGCGGAGTTTTCCACATTAACCACCAGCACATCAAAGGTGCCGGGGTGGGATATGGCATAGTATTTGAGGGCTTTTCTTCCGGGTTTCCCTATTATGTCTCCTACAACCAAGAATTTCATAGGGCTATTATAATGCGGGTGGAGGGAGTCGAACCCTCACGGGCGTAAGCCCACGGGATCCTGAGTCCCGCGCGTCTGCCAATTCCGCCACACCCGCTCTGTTTTGTATTATATTTTATATAAGCAGGAGGAGAAAATGATTCCAATTGAAAAGAACGGCAATGTGCAGGATGAGTTTATTGAAGAACTAAAGAGAAAAAACGCCACCGTAACGGTCTTTTTAACAAGGGGAAACAGGATAACCGGCAAGATCATCAACCATGACAAATACACGGTGCTTTTGGAAGTGGAAGGAGAGCCAAACCTGATTTACAAGCACGCCATAAGCACCATAGTAGTCGGTGGGTGAATGAAAGCGATCCTGGTCCTTCTTCTTTCCTCGGAGACAAAGGAGGAGTTTAGGGAATATTTAGAGGAACTAAAGGAACTGGTAAGGGCTGTAGGTGGTAAAGTTCTGGGCTATATCTATCAAAGAAGACACTCTCCTGACCCAAGGTATTACATAGGTGCAGGAAAGGCTCAGGAGCTAAAGGAAGTTATCAGTGGAACTGGTGCAGACTGCGTGGTCTTTGACAGCTTCCTGTCTCCCTCTCAGGTGGCGAACTTAGAGGAACTTTTAAAGGTAAAGGTCTTTGACAGGGCGGACTTGGTGCTTGAGATCTTCTCAAGAAGGGTAAGGAGCAAGACCGCCAAGCTTCAGGTGGAACTGGCAAGGCTCACCCATGAACTTCCAAGGCTTTACGGAAGAGGAAAAGAGCTCTCCCGTTTAGGTGGTAAAGTGGGCACCAGGGGTCCCGGCGAGCAAGAGCTTGAGATCAGAAAAAGGGCAATAAAGAGAAAGATAGAGCAGATAAAACAAGAGCTTGAAGAAGTAAAAAGACAGAGAAGGGAGCAAAGAAAACGCAGAGAAAGACCGCTCGGAGATACAAAGGTGGTTAAGGTTGCCCTGGTGGGCTACACCAACGTGGGAAAATCCAGTTTAATGCAGGCTTTGACGGGAAGGGAAACCTACATACAAGACATGCCCTTTGCCACCTTAGACACAAAAACCTCCGCCAAATTTCTTTTCCCAGACATCAAAATACTCATCACAGACACGGTAGGGTTCATAAGAAAGCTACCTCCAGAGCTTATAGAATCCTTCAAGGCAACCTTGGAGGAGGTCCAAGAGGCGGACCTACTTTTGCATGTGATAGACATCTCAGACCCAAAGTGGTTGGAAAAGGTAAAAGTGGTGCAGGGTATTCTTAGGGAGCTCTCTGCGGAGGACAAGCCCACCATATATGTTTTTAACAAGGCGGACAAGGTGGTAAGCAAGGAGGAGGACATAAAGCTTTTGACGGAGCCTGCCTTTTTGGAGGGTAGGTCTGTGGTGATCTCCAGCAAGCTTGGGTGGGGGCTTGGAGAACTTTTAAAGGCTATAAGGGAAAAGGTGGAAGAACTGGCGGGGGCGAGCCTATGAACTTGGTGATTTTAGGTGCCCAGTGGGGCGATGAAGGAAAGGGAAAGGTGGTTGCTTTGCTTTCGGAAAATTACGAGGTGGTGGTGCGCTACCAAGGGGGTAGCAACGCAGGGCACACGGTAGTCATAAACGGAGAAAAGTTCATCCTGCACCTGCTACCCACGGGCATACTGCACCCTCACACGGTGGGCGTCATAGCCCAAGGTATGGTGGTTGATTTGGAGCTCTTGGTAAAGGAGATCAAAGATATAGAGAGTAAGGGACTAAGGGTAAGGGACAGGCTATTTATAAGCGACAGGGCGCACCTAGTGCTTCCCTACCACAAGGTTCTGGATTCTCTTTTGGAGAGAAAGGGGAAAATCGGCACCACTTTGAGGGGCATAGGTCCTGCTTACATGCTAAAGTACGCAAGGAAGGGCATAAGGGTCTGCGACCTTTGGGACAAGGACCGCTTTTACTCTCTGGTAAAGGACAACTTGGAGTTTGTGGAAGAGCTATGTAAGAAGGTCTACTGTGAGAACTTTGAACTAAAGATAGAAGAGGTAATAGACCTTAGCCTTGAAAACTTTGAGGAGGTCAAAGACTGTGTAATAGACACCTCCCAGTATCTCCTTGAAAAGCGAGAGGGTATCCTCTTTGAAGGTGCCCAGGGAACCCTTTTGGATGTGGATATTGGAACATATCCCTATGTGACCTCCTCCAACTCCTCCGCTTTGGGACTATCTGCGGGAACGGGACTACCACCAAAGTTTTTCTCCAACGCCAAATTTTACGGAGTTTCTAAGGCTTACACCACAAGGGTAGGAGAGGGTCCCTTTCCCACCGAGCTGAAGGACTCTACAGGGGAACTTTTGAGGGAAAGGGGTGGTGAGTATGGTTCCACCACCGGAAGACCAAGAAGGTGCGGTTGGTTGGACTTGGTAGCCCTAAAGCATGCGGTCAGGCTAAACGGCTTGGACGGCATAATCCTTACAAAGCTGGATGTTCTGGATGCCTTTGATGAGATAAAGGTCTGCGTTGCCTACCAATTGGAAGATAGAATAATAGAAAACTTCCCTGCCAGTCTTACACTCTTGGAAAAGGTCAAGCCCGTTTACAAAAGCTTTGAAGGCTGGAAAGAAAGCACATACGGTGCGGTGGATAGAAGGGAGATCCCAAAAAAAGCTTGGGATTACATAAACTTTATCCAAGAGTATTTGGGTGTGCCGGTGGTCATGCTATCCACAAGCCCAGAAAAGGATAGATACCTCTGGCTTAAGGAGGAGAGCTATGAAGGTGCAAATACTGGTTAATGGAAAGGAGGTAAAGCTTAAGGACTTCCCTCAGAGGGCTCTTTACAACGTGGTCCTTGGCTTTTTGAAAAGCCTAAAACTGGAGGAGGAGCCAAAGGAAGTGGTCTTGAAGCTTGAGGTGGAAGAAGAAAAGAGGGATTGATTTAAAATTTTTTTTGGATGAGTTTCCAGATGTCAAAGAACGATTTCCTTAGCCAGAATGTTGAATTGTGCAATCCTTATATTCCAGCTCATTTATTAGAAACTGAGAGAATCAAGCTTGGTGCCTTTTACACTCCGCCACATATAGTGAAAAAAGTGTTTGAACTTATCCAACCATATTACGAAAATCACAAAGAAAGAGCCTTGATAGCAGACCTTTCGGCAGGATGTGGAGCTTTCATATTCCCGATTTTATCCTTGGGAGCAGACTACAGAGTGGCAGACTATGATAAATCTGCTATAAACTTCCTAAAGAAATTCTTCTCTCACGAAAAAATTTTTCACACCAACTCATTACAACAAGCAAGCCGGGACAAGTTTAACATTAGGGAAGATCACTTCTTAATAATTGTGGGCAATCCACCCTATAATGATATAACATCTCTTTACAAAAAAGGGAACAAAGGTTCCTTTGAGTGCGACCCAGACCTTTACGATAGGGACTTAGGCATTGCTTTTTTAAAACTTTTTGCCAAGTTAAAGGCGGATGTTATATGCGTTTTGCATCCGCTTTCTTATCTTATAAAGAGGTCAAACTTTCAAAGGCTTAAGCAATTCACTCGTCTATATAAACTAAAATATGGCTATATATTTCCAAGCTCTGAGTTTCACTTTACAAAAACTTCTCAATTTCCTATCCTAATAGCACTATACGAAAGGGATATTGGTGGAATGAGTTATGAATATATCAGAAGCTTCAGGTTTAAGTTCCTTAACGGAGAGAAGGATTTTGTCCTAAAAGGTTTGGAAACAATAGATGGCTACATAAATAAATATCCACCACGCAGTGGAGAAGCAAAGACATCGCCCATAGGGCTTTACTTTTACTCATTCAGAGATCTGAACTCCCTTTTGAGAAATGCCACATTTATTGAGGAACAAAAAGGAGAGAGTGTGGTGATAACTCTTGAGAATTTCTACAAATACGCATATCTTCATTGCTTAAAAAGGGCAATTCTCAGTATGAAAAAAGAGATAGACTATCTTTGGGTTTATGGAAATATATCTCCGTTAGTTAATAAAGACTTTGTGGAAATGAATAAAAAGCTTTTTGTTATTAGTGCGACAATGGATCATAAGATTTTTCAGAAACGCAAAGATTTACTTCAAAGGATTTTTGAGTTTTATCGCATTAAAGAAAATGAAGTGGATTTAGAAAGTATTGAAAAACAGCTAAAGTCATACTTTATGTCTCTATGGACATTATAAGCTTGGAGGTCCTCTTTGTTAAGGCTTGACCTATCACAAAGAGACAAGGTGAAAATAGGGATAAGAAAAACCACAAGAGGCAAGATACGATTTAAACGCTTAAACGCATATGGAATTGGCGAACAAATTAAAAAGGAAGACATTAACCCGAGTGATGCAAACCAATACATAGAGTGGCTAATAACCTATAACTTGAGACCTGATAGCACAGACTATAACCCGGATCTATTAATTTCTGAGCATGCTTTTTATATAGATACAAAAGGCAAGAGAAAGCTTCTCTATGAACTGCCAAAAATTTTCTATGAAATGAAACGCAGAAATCTAATTACAAGAGACGACTTGCAAACCCTTATTAACGAAATCAATAGCTATCAAGCCTTTTTAGAAGATATCCCAACATATGCAGAACCTAAATATGAAGAGCTCATAATTGGCTCACTGAATTTCAAAACAACGAAATGGATAACTCCGGTCTTCAGGATTTACAACGAAGATGGAACATTCATTGAGGCGGTCAAGGAAAAAGAGCAATATTCATATCAAATGCAGATAATGGTTTATTTTTGCATACCTTTTGGTAGCCAGTATGTTTCAGAAAATCCACAAGATACAGAAGAAGTAGTTTATGTTTTGGGTTCTGATAATAAAGACTCTGTGCTAAATTTGGTAAAGGTCTTTGGATGTGCATCGCAGAGGCATAAGTATGATATTTTGGCAACATTACAATGCATTCAAAGTCTGGATAGATAATGCACAATAGTATCCAAGAAATCCTTGAATTTCTTGTGGAAGAAGAAGACCGTTTGGACAGATTTTTGGCGAGGTCTTATCCGGACTTTTCAAGGAGCTATCTGCAAAGGTTAATAGAAGAAGGGTATGTTTTGGTGGAGAACCAAGTTATCACGAAACCCTCAAAAAGGCTAAAGCCAGGGGAAAAAGTTTTACTCTTGGTGCCAGAGCCCGAGCCCTTGGAGATCCCTCCCGAAAACATTCCTATAAGGGTAGTCTATGAGGATGCCCATCTTTTGGTGGTTGTTAAGCCCTGTGGCATGGTGGTGCATCCTTCACCCGGTTATACTACTGGGACCCTTGTGAATGCCCTTCTCTATCATGTAAAAGACCTCTCCTCCGTTGGAGGTGTAGAAAGACCGGGGATAGTCCATAGGTTGGACAAGGATACCATGGGGCTTATGGTGGTGGCAAAGAGTGACCAAGTGCACAGAAGTTTGGCGGAGCAGTTCAAAGAAAGAAAAGTCTTTAAGCTTTACAGGGCAATAGTTCAAGGGATAGTAAGCTGGGAACACAAAGTGGTGGAAAG
>Ga0079992_131298_pt1 | contig 13697 bp, 12 predicted proteins | sample FaiFalFF_MnMetaG_3_FD_69197 | JGI IMG/M metagenome (GOLD analysis project Ga0079992, IMG submission 69197) | Freshwater microbial communities from Yellowstone National Park, Wyoming, USA - Fairy Falls B (FF_Mn_B) MetaG (SPADES assembly) (version 2) | ecosystem: Environmental > Aquatic >... | reverse complement strand
CCATTCTGATTTGTCCTTGCTTTTAATTAACTCAACTAATTTCTCCTCTTTGTTATCTAATGACCACATGACCAACTGTCTAAGCTTTGCTTCACACTCTTGAATATTGAGCATGATTTTACCTATAATTTCATTCTTTTCCTTTAACTTTTTCTCCTTTTTCGCTTTCTCATAAATATCTACACAATTTTTATCTTTGAAACCGATTAGCTTATACTCTTCAAATGTAAATATTATCCTATCGTAATCTTTCTCAGAAGACAAAATTTGTAGAAGCACACGTAATGCATTTTTCGAATATTCCTCATGTTCTTCGTCCTCATAAGCCCAATTTAATATTTTTTTCGCCTCTTTCTTAGCTTCATCATAGTTTTTATCATTAAAAAGCTTATTCAATTTTTTTGTCCTTAAAGGTATATTTCTCATCGCTTTGTCTTCAAGATTTTTAAGTTTTCTCTCAAAACTTCTCTTCTTGTCAACCCGACCTGTTTTATTTGAGATTTTTAAGGCTTCTCGGCACAGTTGAATTTTTGTTTCTATATCACTTTCTTTTTCTATCAACATTTCTACTGCTTCAAAATAATGTTTGGGCTGGCTGGATGTTTCCTTAAAGAGGTTATATTCAATATTTTTCCAGTTTCTTAAAAGCCTTAAGTAGTCATCCTGTCTTCCTTCTCTATCATATATTTCTAAATAGCGCTTAACTTCCTCCCTCAATTGGTCAAATTGTCTTCGAAATTTTAAAATGTTTATTCTTTGAAGAACCAACGAAACATCATTATTTGTCTTCTCAATCGCCTTCTCAGTTAATTGAAGGGCAATATTATGTCTACCACGATTATCTTCCATATTAATCCACTCAAACCAAATTTTAGCATTTGTTGGGTTTAACTCCGATGCAATTCTAAAATTGTCTTCAGCTTTAAGAAACTTATTTAAAGCCTTCTGAACCCTTGCTAATTCAAAATATATCCGTGGATCAGGCATAACATCCAAAGCATCTAAAAGCTTTGTTTCTGCTTCCTCAAATCTATTATTATCAATCAGCTCACGAATGCTATTAAGAAACAATTCAACCTTGTCTAGTGCTTTATAACCACCCTTGACAATTTTATTCTTTTTTTCAACTATTTCGTCCTCAATTTCTCCAAAATCATCGTAGTATTGTTTTACAAAATTGATAGCCATCTGTGAGATAACATATTCATTGTCTTTTGTAATAGTTATTAGGTTGTTATCTATTAAACTTTCCAGACAATTTTCTAATTCCTGTTTTTTATACCCTGTTATTGTCATTAGTAGCTCAAATGAAATTGGAGGGTCGCTCTTGGTTCTATTTCTTACCAATGCAGTAATAACTTTAAATACATATTGTTGCTCATGTGTGAGGGTTTCATACATGTCCTTAAATGAGAACAGGATTATATCGGACAATATTTTTCTTTTTTCGGATTCACTTTTTGCATTTTCTAAACTAGGATATCCTTGAAGTTCATTATAAATTTGCCCTCTACTTTTTCCTAAAGCCATCTGTCCTATAATGAATTCTATGCCAAGTGGTATGCGTCCTACTTTTTCTATTAATATGATATTATCATGATCTGTAGCATTCAAAATGTCCTTAATATTGTATTCAGAAGCCAGATATTTAAGCATTTTCAATGCGTCTTCAATAGCTAAACCCTCAATTTCAATAGGAAAATCAGCTATTTTCTTTCTCTTCCTGCTTGTTGTCAGAACCTTTAAAAACCTATTCTTAGCAGCCAATTTATTAAAATCCTGTCTGATATAGTCGAAGAACTGATCGTCCTCAATGCTTTCAAGATTATCTAATACAATAAAGATTTTTTCACTTTTTAAAACTTCATCTTCTACAAATTTTTTCTTTTCTTCCAAAGGTTTGTCCATGAGTTCTTCAAACTTAATCACGCTAAGTATCGTATCTATCAATTCTTCTATTCCCCTAAAACTACTTCGGATCGTCTTTATCATAATATCTCTTGAAAACGGATCAAACACGGTTTCTTTAGCTGTTAACCAAATTAGATAATCAAATCGGTTAGAAGGTAATAGAATCTCCTTACAAAAATAATAAGCCAATGCTGTCTTGCCTATGCCACCCACTCCATCAATTGATGCTATAAATGTTCCTCCTTCAATTAAAGTTTCCATTATTTTATTAATAGAATCCTGCCTTCCAAAAAACTTTTTGTATGGTTGAGGTGGCAAGTTATGTTCAGTCGCCATGTTTTATTTTATCCCCCTTCTTGTTTTTAAATGCAATTTCCGTCAGCTTGTTTATAGATAAAGTGCTTTGTTCTTTGTCCTTAATTGTAAATAATGCAGAGGTTGCAAGCTGTTTTTCTTCTAGGAAATAGATGGGACAATTCTTGACATCATTGTCATTTATTCCAGAAGGGCGCTTATTAACAAAGTAGAGAAAACATTCGTCGCAATGTAAATAGCCTTTGATGGTTTTATATTTGTATTCTCTTGAGAAGAATTCTTTAAGGAAGTCTTTAGGATATTCTTCAACCTTACTCCCTTCCACAATGTGTGAGGAGGTATCTCTTACATGCAACGCATGTCCTCCTTTATAAAGGAATGTATCACATAATACCAGCCGTGTCAATATCCAAACGAGATATGACCTTTAAGCCCAATAAGAGAAAACTTATATTTAAAATACATTTTGCTATGTTCAGGGAAAAGATAAAAAACTTTCACTTTGTGGGCATTGGTGGGATAGGTATGAGCGGGATCGCGCAGGTGCTCTTGCAGATGGGCTACAGGGTCTCCGGCTCGGACCTAAGGGAGAACAAAAACACGGAACTTTTGAGGAGTATGGGGGCAAAGGTGTTTATAGGACACAGGGAGGAAAACTTGGGGGATGCGCAGGTGGTGGTTTATTCTTCGGCGGTTTCTATGGACAACCCAGAGGTTAAAGGGGCAAAGGAGAGGGGCATTCCTGTGATCCCTCGGGGGGAGATGTTGGCGGAGCTCTTTCGCCTGAGGGAGGGTATAGCGGTCTGTGGATCTCATGGAAAGACCACAACCACCTCAATGATAGCCCATGTAATGCACGAGGCGGGCTACGACCCAACGGTTATAGTAGGTGGTATTCTAAAAAGGTTTGGTAGCAACGCAAAGCTTGGAAGGGATAACCTTATTGTCTCTGAGGCGGATGAAAGCGACGGTTCTTTTTTAAAACTGCATCCAACGGTTGCGGTGATCACCAACATAGACAAGGAGCATTTGGGCTTTTACAAGGACCTGGAGGATATAAAGAACGCCTTTTTGGAGTTTGCCAACAGCGTGCCCTTCTATGGCTTTTCCGTTATAAACTTGGATGACCAAAATAGCAGAGAGATCCTGCCCAAGATCTCAAGGAGGGTAATTACCTACGGTGTTGAGGGACCTGCACAGGTTAAGGCTGTTGGGCTAAGCTTGAAAAACGGACATTATACCTTTGAGGTGCTACACAAGGATAAACCTTTGGGCAGGGTAATGCTTGGAGTTCCGGGCAGGCATAATGTTTATAATGCCTTAGCTTGCATAAGCGTGTGCTTGGAGATGGATATTCCACCAAAGGTGATCTTTGAAGCACTGGAGGGCTTTAGAAATGCGGAGAGAAGGTTGGAGCTGAAGGGTGAAATAAAGGGTTGTTTGGTCTATGACGATTACGGACACCACCCTACGGAAATAGGGGCGGTGCTGAATAGCCTGAGGGAGCTTTATCCTCAAAAGGAAATAGTCCTCGTTTTTCAACCGCACAGATACTCAAGGACCTACTATCTCTTTAATGAGTTTGCGGAGGTTTTAAAATCTGCAGACCGTTGCATTCTAACGGACATATACTCCGCCGGAGAGGAGAACCTTTGGGGTGTAAGGGCGGAGGACTTGGCTCAGAAAAGCGGGGCTGTTTATTTGCCCACCAAGGAGGAGGTGTTTTCCTATCTGGAGGAGAACTTAAAAGACTGCGTGCTGGTCTTTATGGGCGCGGGAAGCATTGGCAAATGGGCGGAGGAATTTTTGAATGAAAGGGTTGTCGGGTAAAGAGTGGGTTCTTTTAAGTGAGATAATAAAGCCAGAGGAGGATGTGGTCTCTGAACTGGGAGATGTTGTTGCCCAAATCCTTGCCAACAGAGGGCAAGATCAGTCCATCTTGGACCTTCGGCTAAAGAGGCTCCTTCCACCTCACCGCATACCAAACATAGACCTGACGGTGGAGAGAATAAAAAAAGCGATAGATAGAAGAGAAAGGATTGTGCTCTTTGGAGATTACGATGTGGATGGGATCACTGGCACCGCACTGCTCTACAGATTTTTGAAGAACTTTCCCATAACGGTGGTTCCACTACTTCCCAGCAGGCAGTCGGGCTACGGTTTAAACAAGAGGCTCGTTGATAAACTTTCCTACTATGCAGACCTTTTGATAACCATAGACAACGGCACTACCGCAATAGAGGAACTCAGAGAGTTCAAAAGGGATGCAGTGGTAATAGACCATCACAACGTGGGAGAGGAGCTCCCTCCCGCCATACTGCTGAACCCAAAGCTCTCTCAGGATTTACCCAAGGAACTTAAGGAGCTATCCTCCGTTGGCTTGGTCTTTTACCTTATAGCCCTTCTTACCAGAGAGTTAAACGTGGATTACGACCCAAGGCTGGACCTTTACCTACCTGCCATAGGCACCTTGGCAGACTTTATGCCGCTGAACCTTACAAACCGAATAATAGTTTCCTACGGCATAAAGTGTTTGGAGTACGTGCAAAAGGGTCAGATAAAGGCTTACGGAATAAAAGCCCTCATGGAAAGGGTGGGACTCAACGGGACTATAACCTCAAGGGATATAACCTTTTCTATAGTGCCAAGACTAAACGCACCCGGTAGGGTCTCAAGACCCTCCGTAGCACTAAAGTTGTTCCTGACGGAAGATCCAGACAGGGCAAGGTCCCTTGCCAACAAGATAGAGGAGATAAACCAAAGGAGAAGGCTCATAAGTGAAAAAGCATATGAGCTTGCCCTAAAGCAAGCCCTCTCTCAGAAGGACAGGAAGTTTTTGGTGATCGTTCTTGATAGTTGGGCGGGTGGTGTGGCGGGGTTGGTGGCGGGTAGGCTCTCTGCAGAGTTTCAAAAGCCCACTGCGGTCTTTGCGGTAGGTGATCAGGCAATAGGTTCGGTAAGAAGTGCCAACGGCATAGATGTGTATTCACTGCTAAGTCAGTTTTCCCACCTTTACCTGAAGTGGGGAGGACACTCTTACGCCATGGGCTTGAGCATGGAAAAGGAAAAGTTAGGGCTCTTTATGGACCTGGTGGAAGAAAGCCTAAAGGATATGGAGCCCTCCTCCACGATCCTTGAGATAGATGCGCCTCTCTCTTTGGATAGGATCACTCCAGAGCTTATAAAAAAGCTTCACAGCTTGGAACCCTTTGGGGAAGGATTTCCTCCGCCTACCTTTATGTGCGAGTGCGAGCTGATACCAAAGAATTACGACGAAAACAGGCTTGAGCTTAAAACTCCTTCAGGATTTAGCTTTATATCTTGGGACAAAGACCTAAACAGAAAACTCTTAGGCTTGGAAAGGTTGAGGGGAAAGGTGGTCTATCAGATAGACCTTACGAGACCAAAGAGACTACATCTTTTGGACTTTGCCCATGGGTAAGGTTGCCATCTTGGGAGCGGGAAGGTGGGGCACCGCCCTGGGGCTCGTTCTATCTCGGAAGGGCAATGAGGTTATGCTCTTTGACAAAAATCCTTCCGTGGTGGAAGCCCTCAAAGAAGGAAGGGACCCTTATTGGGGTATAGACTTTGAAAAAAAGCCCTTGGCTACCACCCACTTGGAGGAAGCCTTAGACTTTTCCCAGTGCATACTTATAGCCTTGCCCGTGCAGGTCATAAGAAAGGTGCTTGAAGGGAAAAGCATAAAGGGAAAAATCTTTATATCTGCGTCAAAGGGTTTGGAGGTGGGCACCAACAAAAGGGTCTCTGAGGTTTTAAAGGAGCTTTTCCCAGATTGTAAAATTCTTGCCCTCTCTGGTCCCTCCTTTGCGGAGGAAACTGCAAAGGGGCTTCCCTGTGCGGTGGTGCTGGCGGGGGAGGATGTGGCACTTTTGAGGGAGGTGAGGGAACTCTTTTCCTCGGAACCCTTTAGGGTTTATCTCTCGGAGGACGTAGTGGGTGTGGAGCTTGGGGGAGCACTAAAGAATGTGATCGCCATAGCCTGCGGTATATCTGACGGGCTTGGCTTTGGAGACAACGCAAGGGCTGGTCTTATTACCCGGGGGCTTGTGGAGATGGTTAGGTTGGGCACCGCTTTGGGTGGAAGGGCACAAACTTTTTACGGACTTTCTGGCTTGGGAGACTTGGTTTTGACTTCCACCTCCTCCAAGTCAAGAAACAGAACCTTTGGCTTTTTGCTGGGGCAAGGGCTAAGCCTTGAACAGGCACAGGAGAAAATAGGGCAGGTGGTGGAGGGCAAAGAGACGGTAAAGGCGGTAAAGGAGCTTTCAGAAAAGCTCAACTTATACGCACCTATCTCTTGGGCGGTTTATCGTGTGGTGGTGGAGGGGGAAGAACCTCGGAAGGTAGCCCGGGAACTTCTTTTGAAACCTCCTCAGAGGGACTTTGAGGGTCTATGAGTTCTCCCGGGTAGAAGTACTCATTACACTCGGCGCACAAGAAAATGCCACCACCACAGCACTCAATAACCTCTAAAAGCCTTCCGCATTTGGGGCAGGTTTCCATCTTTTAAAATTTATTCTGCCATGAAGAAAAGAATTGTTAGCGATATAAACCTTAGGGAAGACCGGCTACCGCCTGGGCAGAGGTGGATCTCCGCACCCATAGTCTACGACATAGTGGATGATATTCCCAACTGGGATATGAGTTCCTACAGGTTCAAGGTTTGGGGTGAGGTGGAGGAGCCTTTGGAGTTAACCTACGAGGAGCTTCTTTCTCTGCCCTCGGTGGAGCTGGTGGCGGACTTTCACTGCGTTACACGGTGGAGTGTTAAGGAGATCCTATGGGAAGGCGTTCAGACCCTTGAAATCCTTAAAAGGGTAAAGCCAAAGGACAGTGCGCGCTTTGTCTTGGTGCATTGTTTGGAGGGCTACACCACCAACCTACCCTTGGAATATCTCTATGAAGAGGACACCATCTTAGCTTACAAGATGATGGGGCAAGTAATTCCCAAAAGGCATGGCTACCCTCTAAGGCTTGTGGTTCCCAAGCTCTACGCTTGGAAGAGTGCCAAGTATGTGTGGGGGCTTGAGATATTAAAGGAGGATGTCCCGGGCTTTTGGGAACAGAGGGGCTACCACATGAGAGGGGACCCGTGGAAGGAGGAAAGGTACTGGTAAGGCTGAACAAATACCTCTCTATGTGCGGTGTTGCTTCAAGGCGAAAGGCAGACCAACTGATCCTTGAAGGTAGGGTAAAGGTCAATGGACTGGTGGTAAAGGAGCTTGGCTGGAAGATTGACCCGGAGAAGGACACGGTAGAGGTGGATGGAAAGCTTATAAAACCGCCAAGGTTCATATACATTGCCCTCTACAAACCCTGCTGCTATCTTACCGCCCTCGGGAAGTCCAAAGAGGGAAAGAGAACCATAGAGGAGCTAATTAAGGACGTGCCCGTGAGGATATATCCTGCCGGAAGGCTTGATTACAACGCAGAGGGACTGTTGATCCTAACAAACGACGGAGAGCTGGCAAACCGCATAATGCATCCCAGGTATAAACTGCCAAAGACCTATCAGGTTTTGGTAAAGGGCAAGGTTAGCCAAAAAACTTTGGAGGAGATGAAAAAGGGGGCGGTCTTGGAGGATGGGTTTGCCAAGCCTTTGGGTGTTAGGCTGATAAGGTATGAAGGAGAAAACAGCCTTTTGGAAATCGTCTTTACAGAGGGCAGAAAGCACATAGTTAAGAGGTTTACCGCCCACTTTGGGCACAAGGTTTTAAGGCTCAAACGCACCGCCATAGGTCCCATAAAACTGGGAAAGCTGAGCCCGGGCAAGTGGAGGGAGCTCTCCAAGGAGGAAGTCCATATGCTAAAGAAGGCTGTTAAAATGGTTAAATAGTCATGGAGGAATTTTTAAAAATCCTGTTCTTTGCGGTTGCCTTTATAGTTCTGCTGAGCCTCGGGCTAAAGCTCTATGCTTTGAACAAGGCTAAGGCTATGAGAGGTGCAGAGGTAAAGCTAATAAAGGACGGAGTTCTTTACTTTTACTCCCAAAGATGTGGTGCCTGCAAGGCTATGGAGCCTCAGGTGGAAAGGCTAAGCCAAGCGTTGGAGGTCAAAAAAATTGATGTTTTCTCGGAGGAGGGACAAAAGATCTCCAAGAGCTTGGGTGTGATGGCTACGCCCACCACTGTGGTGGTAAAGGACGGAAAGGTTCAAAAGACCTTTGTGGGCATTGTTAGTGCAGACAGAATTTTGGAGGAGTTCAAGCCCTAACCACCCTGCTTACCTTTTCCACTCCTTCCAACTCCCTCAGGGCTTGGATGACCCTCTTTAAGTGTTCTGCGTTGCTGAGCTCTAACGTAAATTCCATCACCGCCTCTCCAGTCTGCAGGCTTTTGGTGATGGCTTGGAGTATGTTGGCGTTGTGTTTGGCAAGGGTGCTGGCAACCTCACCCAAAATACCCACCCGGTCCTTTGCCCATACGCGCACAAGGGCAGGATATTTACCCTGGGCATTCTCCCAATCTACATGGACCACCCTTTCGGGAAAGTGTTTTAGAAAATGCTCCAAGTTGGGACAGCCCTTCAGGTGAATGATCAATCCCTTACCCTTGGCAACCACGCCCAAAACCTCATCTCCCGGCAGTGGGTTGCAACACTTTGCCAGCTGATAGGCGACGTTTTCTATGTCCTCCATCCTTACCCGCACCCGAGGGCTCTGGTCCTTCTCTTTGACCTCCGGTTTTTTTACACCAAAAAGCTGATAAATCCTTTCCTTCGTTAGCCTTTTGCTTCCCACCAAAAGATAAACATCCTCGTCCCTTTCAATACCCTCTTGCTTTTTTATCTTTTCCAAAAGCTCCTGCCTGTCTATGTTCAGCTTTTTTGCTAAGTTCTCTAAAAGCTCTCTACCCTCCTGAATTTGCTTTTCCTTTTCTAACTCCTTGAGGTAAGCCTTTATCCTGCTCTTTGCCTTGGAGGTAACCACGAACTTTAGCCACTCTGGGTTTGGCTTTTTGTTAGGGTTTGTTATGATCTCCACCTGGTCTCCGTTTTGAAGCTTGTAATCCAGTGGGACGATCCTGCCGTTTACCTTGGCACCCGCACAGTGGTTGCCTATGTCTGTGTGAATGTGATAGGCAAAATCCACCGGTGTGGCACCCTTTGGAAGGACCAAAAGGTCTCCCTTTGGAGTAAAGACAAAGACCTCCTCCGAGAACAGTTCAAGCTTTATGTTTTCAAGGATCTCTTGGGCGTTTTTGCTACCCTTTAGGCTCTCCACCAGTTCCTTTAGCCAACCGTAAATGCTGTTGTCCTTTATATTAACGGATTCCTTGTAAGCCCAATGCGCCGCAATGCCCTTTTCTGCCCTCTCGTGCATCTCCCAAGTTCTTATTTGAACCTCCACCACCCTTCCCTTGGGACCGATCACCGCAGTATGCAAAGACTGGTAGAGGTTTGGCTTTGGTAGGGATATGTAATCATCAAACTTTCCCGGCACTGGCGTAAAAGTGTTGTGAATGATCCCAAGCACCAAATAGCACTCCTCCACCGTATTGACTATGACCCTAACTCCCAGAATATCGTGCACATCCTCCAAGCTTATGCCCTTTCTTATGGTTTTTTGCCATATGCCAAAAAGATGCTTGGGTCTGTAGGTGATCTCCGCCTGAATGTTAGCCTTCTTTAGGGCTTCCTTTAGCTTGGGTATGAAGTGCCTTTTGAGGTATTCCTCCAGCTTGGCACGTTCCTCTCTAACAAACTCCTTTACCCTCTCATACTCCTTTGGATAAAGGTGCATAAAGCAGAGGTCCTCAAGCTCCGTCTTTATTTGCCAAACTCCCAGCCTGTTTGCCAGTGGAACGTATATCTCCAAGGTCTCCTTGGCTATCCTTATTCTCTTTTCTTTTGGAAGATGCTCAAGGGTGCGCATATTATGAAGCCTATCCGCCAGCTTTACCAACAGAACCCTTATATCCTTGGCAGTAGCCAAAAATAGCTTTCTGTAGTTCTCCGCCTTTTCTGAACTAACATCCTTTATTTTGTATTTGCCTATTTTGGTAACACCCTCCACTATGTTTGCCACCGTCTCACCAAAGCGTTCTTTTAACTCCTCGTATGTGGTGTTTGTATCCTCCAAAACATCGTGGAGCAATGCGGAGATGATAGCTTCCTTTTTTAGTCCCATACTTGCGACTATTATGGCAGTTTCTATAGGATGCACCGCATAAGGCTCTCCCGACGCCCTCTTTTGCCCAGCATGCCTTTCTTCCAAAAACTCTATTGCCCTCAAAACATCCTCTCGGTCTCCCTCCTCCACTAAAGAAAGTAGCTTTTCAATTTTCTTTGATAAAACGGTTTGCATAGTTAAAAATTTAAGCCTTCTTCTTTTAACTCTGAATTTTCAATTCCACACGGTGCATTAGAAACAGATGGGAGAATTCCAGAGATACAAAGATAAGAGTGCCAGTTGCTATCCCACGCGGTGGGCTTAGAACGTTTGAGAATGTAAAGGACTATGTCGTCAAGTATTTAGTCAAATCACCATCCCACACGGTGGGCTTAGAACTTACTGCCCATTGTGGTGGTAATGGGTACACTAACTAGTCTCCATCCCACGCAGTGGGCTTAGAACCTCAGGGAAAAGTTTTGGTGGTTCGTTGAATTTACAGAATCGCCATCCCACACGGTGGGCTCAGAACTTCAGGCTTACTCGTCAGGCTAAGTTTTGGCTTGATGCGTCTCTATCCCACGCGGTAGGCTTATGACTTAGTTAGTTCTCATTATCAGTTAGTTCCCACCATTGTCACCATCCCACGCAGTGGGCTCGGAACGTGTTTTATGTAAAGGCTCCCGACGGAGAGATTACAAGGTCTCCATCCCACCCAGTGGGCTCGGAACTCTTCCACAACGGAACCCTTGATATACAAACAACGCAGTCACCATCCCACACAGTGGGCTTGGAACAAAACAACAAGACCTTACAGCCAATACTGGCAAACTGTGTCTCCATCCCACACAGTGGGCTTAGAACGAGAATGGGAAACTGGTTCTCAAATCGCAAATTTACAATCTGAAGCCACTATCCCACACGGTGGGCTCGGAACGAGGAATATTACAGGAAACAGTTGGAACTTCTCCTCATGGATATGTCACCATCCCACACGGTGGGCTTGGAACATTATTGCAAGACGAAATATGGGACAGGGTGATAGAGTCTCCATCCCACGCAGTGGGCTCAGAACCTACACCAACCCTGTCCTTATCTTTGTGGGAGACACGTCTCCATCCCACACGGTGGGCTTAGAACTGTTCTCCGTTGCTAATCTCAAAGTCTGATGCTCATTTTATCTCACCATCCCACACAGTGGGCTTAGAACAAGAGAAATACCTCTTCATCACCTCAAACGGCTTCATGGACTTGTCTCCATCCCACACGGTGGGCTTGGAAATGATCCTAAAGTTCTCTTCTTTCTTCAATATCACAGACATTTGTCATCATCCTACGCGGTGGGCTTAGAACATGCTAAGCTGATTAATGAAAATCCAGAGTTTCCTCTTTACTTGTCTCCATCCCACACAGTGGGCTCAGAACGTAGGGTTCCAGTTAGAGTTTTTCCCAATGTAGACGATTTGTCACCATCCCACCCAGTGGGCTTAGAACCTCAAACGACCACATTAACCAAAATAAGACATATCAATTACTTTGTCAAGGTGGCACCCTTTTCAAATGAAGTTAATTTTCCAAAATCCGAGATCATGCAAAGTTGAGTCTGTTGTTATCAAATTTAAATCCTTGTCTCTCAACGCTTTCCGCCACTAACCATAATTACGGCATTACGGCATTACAGAATTACGGCTTTACGGTGAGACTATCCCTCCAAAAGCTTGAGAGTCAAAACTTTCTTCCTCTCAAAGTTGGAACAGTCCACCGAGAGGGCACACTAACCCATATTCAGTTGCCAAGTTGAACAAGGGTCCCAAAGGAACCCTCAAACTACCTTGCCTATATTATACCAAACCTTACGGCAGTTTTTCCAAGAAAAAGCTTTCGTTGGTGTATATGCAAATCTTTGCTGCGATGGAGAGGGATTCTTTGACGATCTCCTCTGCAGATAGGTTGGTGTGTTTGTAAAGAGCCAAGGCGCAAGCCCTTGCGTAGTCTCCACCGGAGCCTATTGCCATGATGGGCTCGTCTGGTTCCATTACATCCCCCGTGCCAGAAATCACCAAGAGGTGTTCCAAGTTTGCACACAGGAGCATGGCGTCAAGTCTTCTTAAAGCCCTGTCTGTTCTCCACTCCTTTGCCAACTCCACCGAAGCCCTCAAAAGGTTTCCTCTGAACTCCTCCAGCTTTCCCTCCAGCCTTTCCATTAGGGCAAGACCATCAGCGGCGGCACCCGCAAAGCCCACCAACACACTGCCGTTGTAGATCTTTCTGACCTTTTTTGCCCCATGCTTTAGCACAGAGGAGCCGAGGGTGACCTGTCCGTCTCCGCCCATAACTACCACACCATCCCTTTTTACTGCAATTATGGTGGTCATTCTATGTCCTCTCCTCTTAGTATTCTTTGGGTGTAATTGACGCAGGCAAGGACCATGAACATGAGGGCGTGGTTGTTGGTGTCTGGTAGCTCTTCCTTTACCCAAATGGTGCCGTCCTCTTTTTCCACAAGCTTTATGTATTTAAAGGCGATCTCTGCCAAGCTTTTGTTGGAGACCTTCTCCAATACTTTTCTCTTTATTTCCTCTGGCACTTCTCTCTCTACGGGCATCTCAGGAAATCCTTCAAAATTTTTGCGTGGTCAAAGACTATTTTATCAAAGGGCAAGTCCTCTAAGGGAAAAACTACAGCCTTCTTTGCGTCATCGCCACCCTTTGGCTCTCCGTAGGCATCCAAAACAAAGACCACAGACACCACATGAAAGCGTGGGTCCCTGTTGGGTTCCGAATACACACCCAAAAGTTTAACAATCTGTGCATCAAGCCCTGTCTCTTCTTTGACTTCCCGCAGGACTGCCTTTTCCACCGTCTCTCCCACCTCCACAAAGCCTCCCGGCAGGGCATAGCCCAAGGGTTCATACCTTCTCTCTACAAGCACAATGCCCTTAAACCTTTCTCCCTCCCAAAGTCTGACCACACCATCCACCGCCAAGTATGGAGTTTTTGGTTCAAACATCTTAAAGCCTCACATGAACACCTTTGTTTTTAAGATATGCCTTTAACCCTGGGATGCTTACCTCTTTGAAGTGAAAGAGGGACGCTGCGAGGGCTGCGTCCACGTTTGTTTGTGTGAAGACCTCATAAAAGTGTTCCATGGTGCCCGCACCCCCGGAGGCTATTACAGGGATGCTCACCGCCGATGCTACAGCCCTGCATAACTCTATATCGTAGCCCTTTTTTGTGCCGTCTGCGTCCATTGAAGTGAGCAGGATTTCCCCCGCTCCCAAGCTCTCCACCCTCTTTGCCCACTCTACCGCGTCAAGTCCTGTGGGTGTCCTCCCACCGTG
>Ga0079992_125730_pt1 | contig 13703 bp, 14 predicted proteins | sample FaiFalFF_MnMetaG_3_FD_69197 | JGI IMG/M metagenome (GOLD analysis project Ga0079992, IMG submission 69197) | Freshwater microbial communities from Yellowstone National Park, Wyoming, USA - Fairy Falls B (FF_Mn_B) MetaG (SPADES assembly) (version 2) | ecosystem: Environmental > Aquatic >... | reverse complement strand
CCTACAAGCCATCGTTCCATTCTACCTTGCTGCGCCAAATATGATAGCAGTGTCATCAGCGACTGTAAATGCTGGGAGAAAGTGCTTTAAAATCCCATCAGTGGCTTCGTGCTACAGGTTTTACTCTTCATCAGCGAAAACAACTTGTCCATGCTACTGGCTTTAGCCAGTAGTTTATGACGAACCCAATGAGCGCCAACTTTAGTCGGCGAAATTTTCTTGGAGGTCGGGCTCTTGCCCAAGCCAAAACGACAGCGAGTAGCAAGTGGCGAATAGCGAATAGTGAACGGCAAATAGCGACTGGTGATTGGCGACTGATAAAACGGCAGCGAGTAGCGAGTGGCGAATAGTAATTTTCTGGAGGGCAGTGCTCCTGCACTGCCGAGAAATTCCTATGCTTAACAACTGCACCCCGCACTCAGCATTGTCGCACTAACTTAGGGTTCGCCCTACCAGTCGCCGAATAAATTCGGCGCTCAGAAAAAAGTCGTCATCAACCACTGGCTGAAGCCATTGGCGTGAGAAAATTTTAGCATGGATTTATTCCCTTGCTACAGGCTTCAAACTTGGGATGTCAATGTGCCTACCAAATCGTGAGACGCACCCCGAAAAAACTGAACAGTATGGTAGAAGGGTTGTAAACTTTTGAGAGCAAAAGCGTGCCTAACTTACTTGCTACAATTTGTCAGGGGTTCATGTCGTTGAAACTTACCTGCAAAGGTGAGCAAGAATGGTTGGGACATTGAGTAATCGGCTTTTCTGGCTATGGGCAGTTGGGGCACTCGCTGTTTATGTAGGTGCTATTTTGCTCGTTGCCCTTGCGTGCGTTATCTACGCTGGGGTCGGGAACATAACCGCAGCCATCTTGTCCGAAGAACTTCGCTTCTCCACGAAGTTGTCGGTTTTGACCGCCACAGTGAGCACCATCTTGAGCCTAATTGTCGGCATCCCTGCAGCGTATGTCCTCGCGCGATATCGTGGTCGGCTCAAAACCCTCGTGGACACCCTCCTTGACCTTCCGATAGTCATGCCTCCTGTAGCGTTGGGTGTTGCCCTTCTCGTTTTCTTCACCCAGTTCCCTTCACAGAAGGGTTCGGTTGAGGAATGGCTACGGGCGTTAGGGAGACCTGTTGTTTTTGAAGTCCCCGCCATCGTCGTCGCTCAATTTGCCGTAGTTTCCGGCTATGCCTTGCGAATCTTGAAGGCAGCATTTGAAAGCCAAGACCCGCGTTTGCGGGATGTAGCCAGAACCCTCGGCTTGTCCCAGTGGAAAATCTTTTTCTGGATTGAGTTGCCTCAGTCAACGACAAGTTTGTTGGCGGCAACGGTTTTGCTTTGGGCGCGGGCGATGGGTGAGTTTGGAGCGACAGTCGTATTGGCGGGAGCAACTCCGGGCAAAACGGATGTCTTGCCAATTTCAATCTACCTCGCTCTCAACCGAGCCGAAATTGACAAAGCCTTAGCAGCATCAGTGGTCTTAATCCTCGTGGCTGTCACCGCTCTGTTCCTGTTCCGCAAACTTGTCCAACGAGCCGTTTGAGCGAATTTTGCTGTCCATGAAAGTGGGTGAGAATGGTGGGGTTGACTGAGTTGCTTTTTGTCAAAGCGACAGGTAACAGCGTGATTTTGCAAGGTCTGTTGGGCGGGATCGTCATAACCTTGATGAACACCTTCGGCGCTCTGGTGGTTCTTGTCTGGCGCAAACCGTCGGAGCGCTTTTTGGATGCTTCTCTCGGTTTCGCTGCGGGAGTGATGCTGACCGCAAGTTTCACAAGCCTCATTTTGCCAGGAATTGAGCGCGGCGGGTTCATCCCGACTTTCGTTGGGGTAATTCTCGGTGCCCTCGCTCTTGACATCGCCGACCACTTAATTCCGCACTCCCACGCAGTTTTGGGATACGAGGGACTGGCTCAAACTCGCCTCAGGGCTGTTTGGCTTTTCATCATCGCTATCACCATCCACAACATGCCTGAAGGACTTGCTGTCGGAGTAGGGTTTGGTTCAGGAGACTTGCTCAACGCTTTGAAGTTAATGCTTGCCATCGGCATACAGAACATCCCTGAAGGTTTGGCAGTCTCCGTTTCCGCTTTGAGTGCTGGCTTAGGCGCTCACTTTTACGCTTGCTTTGTGGGCATAAGGGCTGGTCTCGTTGAAATTCCGCTGGCACTTTTCGGTGCGTGGGCTGTCCACATAGCCCAACCGATTTTGCCTTACGCTATGGGTTTCGCTGCCGGCGCCATGCTTTATGTCATTAGCGACGAGATTGTCCCAGAAACTCACCGAAAGGGGCACGAACGATGGGCGACCTTTGGCACAATTTTAGGTGTGATGGTGATGCTCTACCTTGATGTCGCACTCGGTTGACGGAGCAAAAAATTGGCAAGGGAGAGGTGAAACGGAATGGGAGCGTGGGCAGAGCAGATGTTAGAACAGTTGTCGCCACAGGAGTTGGTTGGGCAATTGGTGCTTTCAGGAGTTGGCGAAAGGCGGGACGAGATTCTCAGGCTCGCGGAAGAAGGGAAAGTTGGCGCTTTGATTTTCTACGGCAAGGACATGCCTAATCCGCAAAGCGCTGCCCAACTCGCAAACGAGTTCCAGCGCAGGAGCAAAGTTCCGCTGTTGATTGCTGCCGACTTTGAAGCGGGCACTGGGTTCATCATGCCCGGCGGGACAAAACTGCCTTCCAACATGGCAATCGGAGCAACAGGTTCGGCGGAACTGGCGCAAAAATGCGGTGAGGTCACGGCAAAGGAAGCAAAGGCGGTCGGCGTCAACTGGATTTTTGCCCCTGTCGTTGATGTCAACATCAACCCGGAAAACCCAATCATCAACATCCGAAGTTTCGGCAGTGACCCAGATGAAGTTGCGAGGCTCGCGGTCGCTTGGATTGGCGGTTGTCAAAGCAACGGTTGTCTCGCCACCGCCAAACACTTTCCGGGGCACGGGGACACGAGTGAGGACTCCCACCGCGTCATGCCAGTAGTTCCGCACGACTTGGAAAGGATGTGGCGGGTGGAACTCAAACCTTTTCAAGCAGCCATCAATGCTGGGGTCGCGTCCATCATGACAGCCCACATTCACTTCCCTGCCATTGACCCCACTCCCGGATTGCCAGCAACTTTGTCCCGAAAAATCTTGACAGATTTGCTGCGCAACCAGATGGGTTTCAGAGGGCTTATCGTCACCGATGCGATGGCAATGCACGCCATCAAACATAACTTCCCGATGGACGAAGCCGTAGTTATGGCAGTCAACGCCGGTGCCGATGTGATTATTGCCGACGATGCACCATCAACTTACGAAGCACTGTGGCGAGCCCTTCAGGATGGGAAACTGTCAATGGAACGGGTTCGCGAGGCTGCGAAGCGAATTCTGGAGGCAAAGGAATGGTGCGGGCTGAACCAGCAAAAGTTCGTGGATGAGAACAAGGTCGCAGAAATCGTTGGCTGCCCCGAACACCAAGAAGTTGCCCGCTCAGTCGCTGAAAACTCCATCACGGTTCTGAAGGACGAAGGAATCTTGCCACTGAGACCCGAAGTTAAAGTGTTTGCAGCGGTTGCGGAGAGCGTCCGCTGGACTGGTGAAAAGCCTTCGGATGAATTGGCATCACTTCTCCGAGAAACCTTTCCCAACGCCATCGTTCATCTCGTCTCCCGTGAACCAACACCCGACGAAATCTCCTCAATTGCCCAAAAGTTGAACGAAGCGCAATGTGAAGTGGCTCTGCTTTGCTTTTTCCCGAGAGCGGAAGCCTACCGACCGGAAAGTGCCCAAGCAGGCGGTGGCATGTTGGCGTTGGCGGAAAGATTGGCAAGCAAGTTGCCGTTGGTTGTCGCTTCCTTTGGGAGTCCATATCCGCTCGCTAAGTTTCCATTCGCAAAAGCGCTTCTTTGCGCTTACAGTGATTGCCCTGCATCCCTTTCAGCGGGCGTGAGGGTTTTGGTAGGTAAACTTGAGGCAAAAGGTAGGTTGCCCGTGATTTTGACGGAGTGAGGAGTGGTCGGCATGGCGGTAAGTAACGAATGGGCACCATTGCGACTTTTTGACCCTTTGGATGGAGTGACGATTGCTGAACCGCCTGACATCGGGCGAGGCAACTGGGCGGGGGCAGCGAATGTTTGGCTTGACGAGACGGGAGATTTCTGGCTTGTCTACCGGCTGCGAAAACCTCACCCACATCGCGGCTATTTGCTCCGAATTGCCAGAAGCACTGACGGGGTGAACTTCACAACTGTTTGGGAAGTGACGAAAGAGCAGTTGGGAACGGAAAGCATGGAGCGTTGCGCTTTGGTGAGGCTTGACAAAAATCTCTGGCGACTTTTCGTCAGTTTCGTTGACCCTGCTGACCGCCGCTGGCGGATTGACGCTTTGGATGCTCCATCCCCAACCCAGTTTGACCCACAAAAACGCAAAGCCGCTTTAACTGCAGCGGATGCAAGCGTTGAGGGTGTTAAAGACCCGATAGTCTATCGCTTGGCTGGGCTTTGGTTCATGTTCGTGAGTTTCTCGCCGACGCCACCTAATGCCACCGAGGAGTTGAGACAAAAAATGCACGCGACGGGAGATGTTTTTGCCACTGGGTTGTCAAGGAGCGCAACCGGCTTGGCAGTGAGCGAGGATGCAGAGAAGTGGGAATGGCAAGGCGAAGTTTTCGGCAACCGACCGGGCGAATGGGACGGATATGCGGGGAGAATCACCAGCATCGTGTTTCACTCGCCTGTCTTCGTTGCGTTTTACGACGGCAGTAGGACTGTTGAGGAAAACTACGAGGAGAAAACTGGCATCGCTTTCAGTTTTGATTTGCGCCACTGGGAGCGGGTGAGCAGAAAGCAACCGGCTCTAACTTCGCCGTATGGAACGGGGTCGTTGAGATACATGTCGGTTGTCCCTGTCGGTTCTGAGTGGTTTTGCTACTACGAGTTTTGCCGACCTGACGGAAGCCACGAATTGAGGCTGAGCAGGATAAAAGTTCGCTGACCTACAATCTTTTCCTGTCATGGGATGGTCGGGCTCCTGCCCGACCTAAAATTTTTGGCGCATCGGAAGATATGCGCCCTCCGTGCCCAACAGAAAAACAAGGTGCGTGGGACGGCAGAAAGTTTTTCTCAGAAGCGCAGGCTGAAGGTCAACACGATGCCGTTAGTTTCTTTTGCGCTGCCAGTGTGGTAGCGAAGTTGCAATTCGGAGCGGGGACCGAGATAGTATGCAGCACCTACAGTCCCACCCAAGCGGGTCTTGTAATCGGTTTGACCGCCGATATCAATCTTCGCGTAGACGATGCCGATGCCGGCAATCAAATCCAACCTCGGTGCGTAGTTCTGGCGCTGGTTGAGGAACAGGGCGAAGTGGGAGTATTTGCGACCTGTCCCGGAACCCTCAGTGTAGTCCAAACTCACGATGCCCGTTCCTGGGAAGTTGCGCTCCAAGCCGATGTAAGCCCAGAAAGTGTCGGTTTCGCTACGGACATTGCTTGCCGTTGGCCAAAGAACACCCAACCTCACTGCCCACTTTTGCTGAGGCTCCTCAACTTGCGCCAAAGCCGGCAGAGCCATCGTCGCCAGCAAAACCGCAACGCCAATTAACCTTCGCACCATAGTTTCAACCCCCTCCTTGCTTTTCAGCGGCTGTTAAAGCGCCGCTGTTGATGATTTGCACGGCTTTCCTGAGCCGTCCCACGCACCGTTCCTTGCCCAAGACAGCCATAAGGTGGAAGAGGCTTGGACCTTCCATGCGACCAGTCACAGCGGCGCGGGTCGGGTGAATCACTTCCGCTGCTTTCAGCCCGCGCTCTGCCGCAAACTGGCGCACGGTAGCCTCAACTTGCTCCACGGTGAATTCATCCAACGCTTCCAATCGGTTAGACAACTCTGAAAGCAATTCGGCGACGCCTGCTTTGCTTAGGCGCGCAATTGCCTTTTCGTCGTAACTTTCTGGCTCGCGGTAAAAGAACTCAGCCAACTCCACTGCCTCGCTCAAGGTTCTCATTCGCTCTTGGATGAGTGGCGTCACCTGCAGCAAGTAGCGCCACTCCTCGTCGGTGGGCGGATTGTGAACCCAACCTTGTTCGGCAAAGTATGGGACCAACATCTGCGCAAGTTCTTCAACGGGTTTTTGGCGGATGTAGTGCCCGTTCATCCAAAGCAACTTCTCCAAGTCAAAAATTGCGCCCGATGGCTTGACCTCAGAAAGTTCAAACTCGGCTATCAACTCCTCGCGGGTCTTGATCTCTTGTTGGTCTCGCGGATACCAACCGAGGAGCGCCAAAAAGTTAAACATCGCCTCAGGCAAAATTCCCATCTTGCGGTATTCGTTCAGCGAGACGGCGCCGTGGCGCTTGCTCAATTTGCTTCGGTCGGCACCAAGGAGCAAAGGCAAGTGGGCAAATTGAGGCGGTTCGTAACCCAGCGCCATGTAAAGGTGCAATTGCCTCGGCGTGTTGGAGATGTGGTCTTCGCCTCGGATGACATGGGTGACTCCCATCTCGTGGTCGTCAACGACGCAGGCGAAATTGTAGGTTGGGAAACCGTCGCTTTTGATGATGACGAAATCGTCAAGTTCCCTGTTGGCGAACCGAATTTCGCCCCGAATTATGTCGTTGAAAACGACTTCGCCCTCAATAGGCATGGCAAACCGCAGGACATAAGGTCGTCCTTCCCTCATCAACTTCTCCCTTTCCTCTGGCGAAAGGCGACGGCACCGCCGGTCATATTTGGGAGCAATGCCCTTAGCCAACATTTCCTGACGCCGCTGCTCTAACTCTTCAGGCGTGCAGAAGCAGGGGTAAGCCTTTCCCATCTCAAGCAATCGCTTCGCTTCCCTCTGATACAATTCAAGCCGCTGGGACTGGTAGACGATAGGTTCGTCCCAGTCAAGCCCGAGCCATTTCAGCCCCTCAATGATGTCCCGTTCAAACTCAGGCTTGCTTCGTTCCCTATCGGTGTCTTCAATTCGGAGCAGGAACTTGCCACCATGCTTTCGGGCGAAGAGCCAATTGAAAAGCGCTGTCCGAGCCGTCCCGACATGAAGGTAACCGGTTGGAGAAGGGGCAATCCTAACTCGAACTTCGCTCACTTCCGCTTCACCTTCCTCAAAGTCAAAGTCGCTTTCAAATTGTGCCTTGTCTGTCCTTGAAAGGACAGGGCTAACGGTGTCGCAACAACTCGCGAACTTTGCGAGAGTATCGCCCATACTGATAGACGGCAGCGCAAGCGCCTTCAGATGAGACCATGCACGCACCGATCGGGTGCTCCGGGGTGCAGGCTGTCCCGAAAACTTTACACTCCCAAGGCAAGATGGCACCGCGCAAAACTTCACCGCACTGACAAACTTTCGGGTCGGCAACTTGTCGGCGGGGCAAATTGAAATGCAACTCGGCGTCAAACTCCGCGAATTCAGGTTTCAACTTGAGGGCACTTTTCTCAATCCATCCCAAGCCACGCCACTCAAAAGTCTCCCTCAGTTCAAAAACCTGAGCCATCACCTCTTTCGCCTTCGTGTTCCCATCGGGACGAACGGCTCGAGTGTATTGGACATCAACTCTCGGTTTGCCCTCAATCAGTTGCCTGACAAGCATGTAAATTGCTTGCAGCATATCGAGCGGCTCGAATCCGCTGATGACGATTCCCTTGCCGTAATCCTTCGGGATAAATTCCCACGCTTTTGAGCCTATCACCGTCGTCACATGCCCAGGACCGATGAAGCCGTCCAACCGAGTTTCAGGGCTGTCAAGCAAAGCCTTAATTGCCGGCACGACAAGGACATGGTTGCAAAAGACGAAAAAGTTGCGAACGCCCAATCGCTTCGCGTGTAGCAGTGTGACAGCGGTGCTTGGTGCGGTTGTTTCAAACCCGATGGCGAAGAAAACGACTTTCCTGTCAGGGTTTTGATGGGCGAGTTTCAAAGCGTCAAGGGGCGAATAGACCATGCGGACATCGGCGCCATCGGCTTGGGCATCAATCAAGGAACCCTCAGAGCCGGGAACCCTCATCATATCGCCGAAGGTCGCCAAAATCACACCATCATGCTTGGCAATTGCTATCGCATCGTCAACTTTGCCCATCGGCAGAACGCAAACCGGGCATCCGGGACCGTGAACCAACTCAATGTTCGCCGGCAAAACATCGTGCAGCCCATATCGGTAAATCGTGTGGGTGTGACCGCCACAAATTTCCATGATGCGGAAACGGCGTCCTTCAGCGATGCGCTCTATCTCACGGACAACCCTTTTTGCCAGTTCTGAGTCGCGGAACTCGTCTATGAACCTCATCTCGTTGCCTCCTTAACTCTTTTGGCATTGACTTTGCGACTTGGTTCGGTCAGGGATAGCCCCTCTCGTCGTCGCCGGGCTGAGTCGCCGCAAATTCACCCTCAATGTCTTGCCCAAGTTGCCGCAGTAGCGTCAAAGTTTGCATCGCTTCTTCCTCGTCGACCTTTTGGATTGCGAAGCCGACATGAACGAGCACCCAATCCCCGACCCTGACATCATCGAGCAAAGCCACGCTTATGTTTCTCCTGACGCCGCCTATCTCAACTTTGGCAATTTGGTTCTCCTCATCGACGATTTCCACGACTTTGGCTGGGACAGCGAGGCACATCGGTTTTCACCTCGTTGTTTCATTTTGGCGACAACAATCGCCCTTCCACTTCCGTCGTTTGGTTGACAAATTTTGCCGTTTGGACGAATTGGAAGCCATCCCACCTCTCCGACTCAACCGTGTAACTGATGGAAAGGTTAACGCGCTTTCGCCGAACTGAACCCAAAGCAGGGTCAAACCAAAACACTCCTTCAACTTTCGCCCCACCCGTCACAACAACCGAAGCGTCCTTCCATTCCCAAGCCAACTTTACCGGGCTTTGCAACTGCACCGAAATCTTGAAGCACTCTCTCCCGTCCACCGTCTCCTTTCCATCCAGCCTGTAAGTTACCGTCAATCGCCTCGGTTCGTTCGGCGGTTTCAACCCAACAGAAATCTGTTGCTGCCACCTGTCGCCTATCCCGATTTCCGACAGCGGAAAGACGAGGCTTATACCACCGAACAAGTCAAGAAGCCAATCGTCAAGTTGGTTCAGCGATGGCGGGGGAATTGTGATGGGGCGGGCTGGGTAGCCCAAAGGCGTTAACTCCGAAACTGTCCGTTCCAGTTTTTCGGCAGGGATGACCTCACCATTGATGACGCACCTTGTCACCTGTGACGACCAAACCAAGTTGCCGTTAGGGCGAATTTGCTCAACTTGCTCGCGAACCCAAAGTTCGGTCACTTCCATCTCAGCCTTTTTGTTGATGACCTTTTTCGTCACAACTCTCGTGTGCCAATCCAAAGGCACTCCTTCCTTGACGGAAAATCGCAGCAACCAACGCTCTTGACTCCATGCAAACGCAATTGCAATGAGCGTTACTAATGACAGGGAAATTTGACTTGCCCTTTTCATATCGCCACCTCCTTTGGACGCCAAACCCATGAAACAACGAAGCCCAAAATCGCATTGGACAACGCCTCAAAACTCCCGACTGTTAAGAGAAGCACAAGGGGCAAAAGACTCCGTTCCGAAAGGACGAGCAAGAGCGACAAAAGGGTTTCTGCGATGATAGTGCTTATGCCCGCGCAAAACCCCGCTGCTGGAGCACTCTGCCACAACCATTGATTTCTCATCCAACTGGCGAAGACACCCGCAAACGCCCTTGACAAAGCGAAAGCCCACCATCCCGCCCCGTGCATCCAGCCTTGGAACAACCCCAAAATCAACCCTAACCAAATCGCGCTTCTTCCGGGCTTCCAGAACCCGACGAGCACAACTGTCAGCAGCAAAAGGTCTGGGATGAACCCGAAAGGCAGCCAAATTGGAAGGGCAATGGTCTGGATTGTCAACAGCAGAACTAAACCGACCGAAATGGCTAACCATCGTTTCATTCCGCTTCATCCCTCAGGCACTTCGACTTCCCTCAGGAACTTGGCGTTCTCTTCGGGCAGTGCGACATTGATATACATGCCCGACCCAATTTCAAATCCCGCAGGGGTCGTCAACCGGGGCAGGATTTTTAGATGCCAATGAAAGTGAGGCTCGCCCTGTGAGTAGTGGGGCGCTGTGCTGATGGCGAAATTGTAGTCGGGGTTCCTCAACCCGAAGTAAAGTTTGCGAAGCACCAGCCTCAACATCGCTGCAAAGGCGCTTAGTTGGTCGTCGGGAAGTTCACCGAAGGTTGCTTGATGCTGGCGGGGCAAAATGTGAACCTCAAAAGGAACTCTTGCAGCGTAAGGGACGAAGGCGACGAAGTGCCGGTTCTCAGCGACTATTCGTTCTTTGCACTCAAGTTCGTGCTCCAAAATGTCGCAAAAAACGCACCGACCCAATGCATCGTAGTGCCTTTCCGCTTCGTAAAGGGCTCTTCGGATTGGAACAGGCACGATTGGAGTTGCGACTATTTGCGAGTGAGGATGGACAAGCGAAGTGCCGGCTCGTTCGCCTTGGTTGCGGAAAATGAGCACAAGTTCGTTCGCCGGATTAGCGTTCAAGGCTTGATAGCGGGCTCGGTAGGCTCTAATGACATCTTCAACCTGCCATTGGGGCAAAAGCGCCAAAGTTTTATCGTGCTCCGGCGATTCTATGATGACTTCGTGGTGACCAACCCCGTCCATGCGGAGGTAAATTCCCAACCTGACCCTTTGCGGGCGACCGTTGGGGACTAATGCCGGAAACTTGTTGGGCACGACCCTGACGCGCCAACCGGGAGTATTCGGTGGCGTCCCGTCCCTGATCGCAAAAGTTTCGGGAGGCGTCATGTGCTCGTTTCCCGGACAAAATGGGCAATTGGGGTCATGGGGCGGAAGTTGAGGAGGTTCTGAGCGACCTTTCAAAAACTCGTGAGGGCGCTTCGCCCGCTCTGTAGCGATGATTACCCATTCCTTCGTGGCGTAATCTTGTCTCAATTCGGGCATCACCAATCACGCTCCTTCTCCAATGAAGTAATCGGCAGCGCTGTCTTGCGGTTCATAGCCCACAAGTTGCTGGGCGTTGCTTATGTCCCAGAACCGTTTGGGGTTGTTGGAAACGGCGATGAAAATCGCAAATCGGACATCGCTTTTGATGCTCTTGACAATCAACTGGGTCAAGTCCCTCGGGCTGCACCACATCGCCAGCATCGCAGGATGCCTTTTCAGCAGTTCGCTGTCGTAAGGCTGGAACCAACCTATCCGGATGCAAATCATTGACATGCCGAACTTTTCGGCATAGTAACGGGCAAGGGCTTCCCCGAAAACTTTTGTGCACGCGTAAACGGTAATGGGTCTGACGGGCATTTCCGGTGTGACCCAAACCCGCGATTTCGTCCAGTCGCCTTCAAGGTAGCCCAAAATTGTCTGGCACGAACTCGCAAACAAAACCTTCCTGACACCTGCTTGCCTCGCTGCCTCAAAGACATTGTAAACGCCCAACAAGTTCATGGGGAGCAAGCGGGTGTAAAAGTCATCTTCGTCGGACACAGCCGCCAGATGAAGAACAGCGGTGACGCCTTCGCACGCCTTCTTAACCGCATCAAAGTCTCGGATGTCGCCTTGAATGAACTCATCGTCACCTTCAGGCTGCATTGGCTGGATGTCAAACAGCCTGAGGGCAAAATGTTCCCTCAAAAGCGGCACAATCTGCGTTCCAACCCTGCCGCACGGACCAGTGACTAAAATCCGCTCCCTCATGCCAACACCTCCGTGCAACTTAAATTGTGCCAGCAACACTGCCAAGTTGACAGAACCCTTGTTGCGGGTTTTTCAGTTCGGAAGCGATGTCACAACCCAAAACAAACCATGCTGCGAACTTCAGCCCATGTTGATGACGCAACCGAAAGCAAGTCATGCTACGGATTTTTAGTCCGCATTCGTTGATGACAAAGAAACCGGGCGCCGACTTTCAACGGGACGAAGGACGCGGGACGAGGGACGGGAAAAAATGGGAGGGCGAAATTCCTGCCGAGCCGAAAACGGCAGCGATTGGCGAATGGCGATTGGCGACTACGGCGTCAGAAGTTGTTAAGTGCCGAAAATTTTTCGGCAGTGCAGGAACTCTGCCCTCCAGAAAAACCCTTCGCCACTCGCTACTCACCATTCGCCACTCGCCGTTCGCTACTCGCCACTCGCTATTCGCCATTCGCCATTCGCTACTCGCTGCCGTTTCCCATCGCCCTTCTCCGTTTCTCTGCTTCACCGTTTCACCCTTTCTCGCTTCACTTGCTGCCCACTTTTACTCCTTCCCCGCTTCTCCCTTCCCTGCCTTCTGCTTCGCCGCCATGATGTCAACAAGGGTTTGAAGGCGCACAATAGGGTCACTAATCATTTCCGCCACTTTAACGGCACGGTTAAATTGCCCTACTTTTGCCATCGCTATGGCGATGCCCCAAAGCGCCAAGGAACGATCCGATGCGTCTTCAATCTTCTGGGCGATTTGGAGGGCGCGGTCAAATTGCTCCGCCTTCGCCATCGCTTCAGCAATATCAGCAAGCGCCAAAGAACGAAACGATGCGTCTTCAATTTCCTGGGCGGCTTGAAGGGCGAGTCGGAAGGCTTGATTAGCCCTTTCCGTTTGCCCCGCCTTTGCTATCGTGGTGGCGATGCCTGCAAGCACCGAAGAACGATCCGATGCGCTTTCAATCTTCTGGGCGACTTGAAGGGCGAGTTGGAAAGCTTGATTAGCCCTTTCCGTTTGCCCTGCTTTTGCCATCGCAGCAGCAATTTCAGCAAGCGCCCAAGAACGAAACGATGCGTCTTCAATTTTCTGAGCGACTTGGAGGGCGCGGTCAAATTGACCTCCTTTTGCCATCGCTTCGGCAATTTCAGCAAGCGCCAAAGAACGATCCGATGCCTCTTTAATTTTCTGGGCGATCTGTAGGGCACGGTCAAATTGACTTGCTTCCGCCATCGCTATGGCGATGCCTGCAAGCACCGAAGAACGATCCGATGCGCTTTCAATCTTCTGGGCGACTTGAAGGGCGAGTTGGAAGGCTTGATTAGCCCTCTCCGTTTGCCCTGCTTTTGCCATCGCAGCAGCGATTTCAGCAAGCGCCCAAGAACGAAACGATGCGTCTTCAATTTTCTGAGCGATTTGGAGGGCGCGGTCAAATTGACCTCCTTTTGCCATCGCTTCGGCGATTTCCCTAAGCGCCCAAGAACGATCCAATGCGTCTTCAATCTTCTGGGCGATTTGGAGGGCGCGGTCGAATTGCCCCGCCTCTGCCATCGCCTCGGCAATGTCCTTGAGCGCCTCAGAACGAGCCCATGCGTCCTCAATTTTCTGAGCGACTTGGATGGCACGGTCAAATTGTCCCGCTTTCGCCATCGCTCTTGCGATTTCCAAGAGCGCTTCCGAACAATCCGATGAGCCTTCTTCAATTTTCTGGGCAATTTGGATGGCACGGTCAAATTGTCCCACTTTCGCCATCGCTTCGGCAATGCCTTTGAGCACCCAAGAACGAAGCGGTGCGTCTTCAATTTCCTGTGCGGCTTGAAGGATAAGGTCCAATTGCCCTGCTTCCACCATCGCTATGATGTCACTGAGTTCACGGCGCATCGCCTTCACCTCCTTCCGCTGGCAGAAATTTTGGCGGGCTTGTAGGAGTGCGTCAGCAAAAAGAAAATGGTAGCGAATGGCGAATGATTTTATCTGGAGGGCAGTGCTCCCGCACTGCCGAAAAATTCGGCGCATCAGGAGATGCGCCCTCC
>Ga0079992_143214_pt1 | contig 13706 bp, 11 predicted proteins | sample FaiFalFF_MnMetaG_3_FD_69197 | JGI IMG/M metagenome (GOLD analysis project Ga0079992, IMG submission 69197) | Freshwater microbial communities from Yellowstone National Park, Wyoming, USA - Fairy Falls B (FF_Mn_B) MetaG (SPADES assembly) (version 2) | ecosystem: Environmental > Aquatic >... | reverse complement strand
ATGGGCACAAGGGTAAGCTAATAAAAGACATAAAAAACGAGCATGTCCCAGCTGGTGAATACACTCACGAGGGCACTTTCAGAGAGCAAAAACCAAGCGTAATATTCCTTCAGCCGGTGGTTTATCTGATGGTCCCTTATAGACCAGCATATGGCTACAAAGGAAACCAAGGTGGTAAGAATATACATAAGGTAGGAAAGCCCGTCTGCACCAAAGGAGAGACTTAGCTTCAACTCCTCAATTAGGGTGATGCTCTGGTAAAACTGAACCTTTTGGGCTTGAGAAAAGTCAAAGTAAAGGAGGGAAACCAAAGAGAGAATAAGAACTGCACCCGAAAAGACAAGGGCGATCCACTTGGCAAATCTTTCCTCAAGAAAAACAATGAGCACTATGCCCAGCAACGGCAGGATTATACTCAAAGGAATAAAAGGAAAAACTGCAGGCACAAGCTCCATGGCTCACCCCATAAAGTAGATGATTATTCCCAGCAGAACAAACAACCCAAAGAGCAAAAAGGCTACATAGTTGTTCAGAAGCCCAGTTTGTATTAGGCTTGCTTTTCTCCCAAACCTAAAGGAAAACTTGGCAACCCCATTAACAAAAAGGTCCAACGTGTATATGTCCAGCTTGACCCACAGAAACTTAACCACTCTAAAGTAAAGAAAGTTCAGAAGGTTTATGAAACCATCTATTAAAAACCTATCACCTGCCAAGAAAAGACCCTTTGAGAGTTCCATATAGCCCTTTGCGAGCCCCTTATGGTATAACCTTTCCGTGAAGAACTGTTCTCTGAAGGTGGTATGAACGGGCTTTAAAGACTGATACAGCTTTTCTGGGTCTAAGGATCTCTTGACAAACACCAAATACGCTAAACCTATTCCCAAAAGGGCTATAGCCACCGAACTTATGGCTATGTCCAAATGCATCTCCTTGTTATCCTCTAATGCACTCATATACCAACCTTCAAAAAAGCCCACTACCGCTGAGCCTATCGCTAACACCACCATGGGCACAACCATCACAGAAGGTGCTTCATGTGGTTCCTCCTCAAAGTGCCCCTTGTGCCTCTCAGGTCCATAAAACATCACAAACCCTTCCCTGAATATGTAGTATGCGGTCAAAAAGCTTACAAAGCTTACAAACACTCCCAAACCAAAGCCCGCCTCGTAGCTACTGGCTATTATCAGGTCCTTGCTCCAAAATCCCGCAAAGGGAAATACACCCGCCAATGCCAACGCCCCCACAAAAAAGGTGGCATAGGTTATGGGCATGTGCTTTTTTAGCCCTCCCACCTCGTATATGTCACGGGCATGATGGTGAAAGGCATGTATTATGGAACCTGCCGACAAAAACAGCAGTGCCTTGAAAAAGGCGTGAGTAGTCAAGTGAAACATGGCAGAACTTTTGTCTCCTATGCCCAAGGCTAAAAACATCAGACCTAATTGACTCATGGTGGAGAAGGCTATGATCTTCTTTATGTCTGTGTGGGAGGTAGCCGCCAGCGATGCAAACAATGCAGTCAGTCCTCCAATGAGGGCTACCACCTTCAAACCCTGCGGTGCAGACTCAAACACAGGATAAAGCCTTGCCACCATATACACGCCAGCCGCTACCATCGTGGAAGAGTGCAAAAGGGCTGACACGGGCGTGGGACCTGCCATGGCGTTCGGTAACCATGTGTGAAGTGGAACCTGTCCTGACTTTCCCACTGCACCACCAAAGAGTAGTAAAACCGCAAGCCCAAGCAGGTTAGGGTCTATTTCTTTGACTTTGGAGAATATCTCCAAAAGGTTCAAGCTTCCAAAGAGGTAAAAGATGGAGAATATGCCAAACAGATACAGCCAGTCTCCTATGCGGTTCATAATGAAGGCTTCAAAGGCTGAGTTTGTGGCGTATTTTTGCTGGTGGAAGTAGCCGATTAAAAGGTAAGATGCCAAGCCCACACCTTCCCAGCCGAAGAACATGCCAAGCAGGTTATCCGACAGCACTATAAGTAGCATAGAAAAGAGGAATAAAGAGAGGTATGCGTAGAATTTGTAAGTCCATTGTCCGAAGAGGCTTTCCATGTATCCTATGGAGTAGATGAAAATCAAGGTTGATACAAGACATACGAGGGAAGTGGTGATGGCAGAAAGTGGGTCAAAGTAAAGACCGAGGGTGAGGGTGTAGGTACCAAAGCTAATAAAGTCGTAGAGTTTGACGGAAAAAGGAGAATTCAAAGCTTTCAAGAGGGCAGGGATTGAGAAGATGAATGAGAGGGTACTTCCCAAGACTGCTATGATGGCTGAGGGTAAATCTCCCAGCCTTCTGCCAAAAAGTCCTACCAACAAAAAGGCAAGAAGTGGGAATAGAATTATAAGAACCTCCATATTATCCTCCCATGTCTGTTAGCTCGTCGCTGGATTCTACCTTTCTTAGCCTAAATATGGCTACTATTATACCAAGACCTATTGCCGCTTCCACCGCCGCAAGGGCTATGATAAAGAGGGCAAAAATCTGACCGTCCACCAATCCCAAGTGGCTATCCGCACCAACGAAGGCAATGTTAACCGCGTTCAGGGCAAGCTCCGTGCTCATAAGTATGGCTACCAAGTTTCTTCTGACGATCATTCCAAAAACACCAAGTCCAAACAAAAGCAAGGACAGGATCAGGTATGCCTCAAGAGGAACCATCTTCATAAGTTTTCTCCTCCTTCCTTCCTATGATCACCGCCCCGATCATACCCACCAAAAGCACCATGGACACCAGCTCGAAGGCAAAGAAGTATTTGCTAAAGAGAATAGAACCCACCACCTGCGTGTTGCCAAGGTTTTGGATGAACTCCCTTATCTGACCCTTGGGAGACACACTAATACCTATGAGAAAAACCAGTATAATCTCTAAGTAAAGAGCCAAGAGGATGGGAAAGGTCAAAACTCCCTCAACGCGGTAATGACTGTCCTTTTTAAGGGCTTTCTCCCAGGGCACTGCAGTTAGCACCAGTATGTAAAAGACTGCTATGGCAACCGCATAGATGAGAAGTTGCAAAGCCCCCACCAACTCCGCCCCCGCCACAAAGAATATACCCGCCACCATAACCAAAGTAGAGAGCAAGGAAAGGATCACATAGATTATATTTGGAAGCAAGACTACACCAAGGGCTGACACAAGGGTCATAGAGGCAAAGAACAGGAAGGCTACCCACTGCATCATTGCTTTTTCACCTCTGGCAACTTTAGGTCGTTTTCGTACCAAAGGCGCATCCTTTGGGCATCGTCTATCCAAATTCTGTCCGGTTCCTTTTCCCTTCTCCTCTGCCAATCCCTACCTATACGCTCCAGCACCTCCAAGGTTAATACCGAGTCCTTCCTGCTGTAGCTGGCGGTTTCGTGAATGTCGCTCTGAAAGAGGCAATCCACCGGGCAAGCATCCACGCAAAAACCACAAAAGGTGCAAAGAAGCATGTTCATGTTAAAAACGCTTACCCTTCTTCTGCCATTGGGCAGTTTTTCTCCCTCTATCTCAAAGAGCTGAGGCACAGGGCAAGCCCTTTTGCACAGCAAACATACCACACACCTGCTTTTGCCCGGTTCCACTTCAATCTTAAACCTCTCCACCCACTCCTCAAAGGCAGGCTGTGGTTCCCTGCCATCCACCACCTTATGACCAAAAAAACCTCTAAACCTTTTGGGTGGAGTGAGCTTCTCGTAAGGATAGTGGGTGGTTATAGTTTTACTAAAGGCGTGTCTTATGGTAACGGAAAGTCCCTTTATAAAGTCTATAAAAAGGATCCTCTCAAGCCAAGAAAGCGGTTTTTCAAAGACCTTTTTAATCATGGCTCACCTCCACACAATGGGTGCAAGGACTGCAGTAAGCACCAAATTTACAAAAGTAAGCGGAAGCATTACCTTCCAGGCGGTTTCTGTGATCTGGTCTATCCTATACCTTGGCAGGGTCCAATGGAGCCAAAGAACGAAAAGAAAGAGCAGTGCCACCTTTAAAACAAACCAAACAAAGGGAGAAAGCGGTCCCAAGAAAAACAGCGGGTCCACAAAGCCCAAGAAGGGAATGTTTATGGGAGACCATCCACCCAAAAAGAGCACCACCGCTATGGCAGAGAGAGAAAGCACCTCCACATACCACTCCACCAAGGGAAAGAGACCAAACTTTATGCCCCCGTATTCTACGTTAAAGCCCGTTACCAACTCCGCCTCCGCCTCTTGAATATCAAAGGGAACCCTTCCCGCCTCCGCCAGCATGGCAAACATGTATATCACAAAGGCTATGGGCTGAAGCCATATATACCAGAGCTTTTGGTTAATTTGTTGTTGGACGATCTCGTAGGTGGAGAGGGTGCCCGCAAGGATGATGGGACCCATAACCGCAAAGGTGATCACCACCTCATAAGAAACTATTATGCCCGCCTTTCTCATACTGCCGATGAGTGCGTATTTGGAGTTGGATGCCCAACCCGCCAAGGCTATGGCATAAACCGCCATAGAACCGAGGGCAAAGACCAAAAGTAGCCCCACGTTCACATCCGTCAGGATGGGCTTTACCTTTACACCAAAAACCTCAAACTCCGGACCAAAGGGAACCACCGCAAAGACGAGGACCGCAGGCACAAGGGCAAGCACCAAGGCTAAGTTGTATAAAAACCTGTTGCCGGCACGTGGGAATATATCCTCCTTGGTAATTAGCTTTAGTCCGTCCGCCAAGGGTTGCAAGAGCCCGTGCCATCCCACCACCATAGGTCCAGGTCTTCTTTGAATGTGCGCTGCCACCTTTCTTTCCACCAAAGTAAGGTAAGCACCAAGCCCAAGGACAACCCCCAATATAACCAGTATTTTTATCCCTATCACCAGTAGCTGAACAAAAAGGCTCTCCATAACCTCCTCCAAAAGGGCTTAATAGTTTATCACATCAGCGGTCTATTTCACCCACCACCGGGTCAAGGCTAGCCAATACAGCAACCGCATCCGCAATGACCCTATCCTTCATAAGCTTAGGATAGATGCACAGGTTGTACATAGAGCCCGGTCTGATCTTTACCCGGTAAGGCTTTACGCCTCCGGTGGAGTATATGTAAAAGCCCAGCTCTCCCCGTGGGTTTTCGCCAGAAGAGTAGATTTCGCCCTCTGGAACCTTTAGACCTATTCCGTCCAAGGGCAACTTTAACTTTTTGGGATCTGGAGATTCCGCAAAGAATGGAGCAGATTTGGGCATCTTTTCCAGCTTGCTTACGCACTGTTCTACGATCCGAAGGCTCTGACGCATCTCCTCCAACCGCACCAGATAACGGTCATATACATCGCCATTTTCTCCCACTGGCACATCAAACTCCACCCATGGGTAAGCGTCATAGGGTTCAAACTTCCTTATGTCGTAGGGCACACCGGAGCCCCTTGCCACCGCCCCAGTCAGCCCATAAAAATACACATCCTCCTTTTGTATTATTCCCACGCCCACGTTTCTTCTTAGCCATATCCTGTTCCTGCTCAGTATGGTTTCCCAATCTTTCAACTCTCTGGGAAATCTCCTTACAAAGGCTTTTATAACCTCAAGGGCGCCCTCCGGCAGGTCCATCCTAACACCCCCTACCCTTGGGTAGCTTATGGTAAGCCTTGCACCGGTGATGCCTTCTATAATGTCCATGAGCTTTTCCCTTTCCTTGAAGGCATACAAGAATATAGTTAGGGCTCCAATATCCAAGGCATAGGTCCCAAGCCAAAGAAGGTGGGAATTTATCCTCTGCAGTTCGGACATCATGGTGCGTATGTATTTTGCCTTTTCAGGCACCAAGTCCTCTATACCTAAAAGCCTTTCCACCGCCACCACCCAGGCTTGATTGGAGCATAGGGCAGAGATATAATCCATCCGGTCCGTATAGACCAAAAACTGGTTATACATCTCGTTCTCCGCCAGCTTTTCCACACCCCGGTGAAGCTGTCCCAAGATCACATCGCACTGGACAACCCTTTCTCCCTCCAAGTCAAACAGAAACCACATGGTGCCGTGGGTTCCCGGATGCAAGGGTCCCCAGTTCAAAACCAGCTGTGCCTTTTTCTTTAACCTTCTCTTTTCGGTAATTTCCAGATCCTCCAAGGTGGGCACAGGAGTATGCATGCGGTCGTAGTTCATGAGCCCCTGCAAGTTATCACCCCACAAAACTTCATTGAGGGACGGAAGGTATTCGTTGGCATAACCCTCCAAGGGAAAGTCCTTCCTGAGTGGGTGATACTGGTAAGTTTCCCACATAAAAGCGCGCACCAAGTTTTCGTGCCCTTCATACTGAATGCCGAACATATCGTAGCATTCCCTCTCCGCCCACTTGCCCGCAAACCAAAGCTTTTCAATACTGGGAAGTGTTCCATCCGTCCAAGTTTTTACCACAACCCTCTTTCTCTCATCCACATTGTAGAGTATGTAAAAGGCTTGGAACCTCGGAGACCTCTCGGGAAAATCCACCACCGAGTGGTCTATAAACAGCTTGTAGCCCATTTGTTTTAGTTCCTTGAGAAGTTCAATGAGCTCATGCTTTGGTATATGAAGGTTTGTAATGGTAGGCTTCACCTCAATCTGCAGGTCCTTAAACTTCTTCTTTAGCTCCAAAAAGTCCTCTTCCTTAGCCCAGGGCATTGTTTAACCTCCGTAATATTTTACAAGCTTTTCCTTTATATCATCCGCCAGCTGTTTATATACTTGAGGCTGTTTTGAAAAATCCCTATTCCAAATCATTTCTATCTCCTATAAAAGTAATACCAAAAAGCTCCTTTACCAGTTCATCGTTTTCATTCTCCAACTCCCTGATTTCCTCTTCTTTACCTTCTGCCTTCAACTGGTGGCACCTTTTGGAAATTTCGGCAAGTTTCAGGTGGAGTTCGTTCTTAGGGTCAAATTTAGGAATGCCAACATGCTCCATCACCGATGGTGTGCCAAAGCCCCTTCCGGCGGAGGAAAAAGATTTAACAAAATCCCTAACAGGTTTTGAATTGATAATGGCACAAAGATAGTGAGCTTCTAACTCGTTATCAGTGGGAATAAAAGCTGTTGTTTCAAGCGGGATGACAGCTTTCCACCCAATAGGAGTTTTTATTTGTGAAACCACAGCCGCAACCAAATCGTTTGTCATTCTTTTCCATACAACTTTAAAGTTGGAAAAGGTTCCTTTATTTACACCGAACATAGCATAAAATATCTTTTCTTCTCTTTTTCTCTTAGTAGATTTCGCCCTTATGTTCAGCAATTCTTCTTTAAACTTCACTAAGTAATTGTATGTCCTGGGTAATTTAATTTTCATCTCTGTTTGCTCAATGGGTTTGCCATCTCTGTTGTGAGTTAGAAGTATAAAAATCTCGTTTTTCATCCCCCACCTTTGTATGTCTGCACCCCTTAACGCAGGATAAACTAATTCACCTTCAATCTTCTCCTCCGTTTTCCAAATTTCCAGCCTCCCCTTCTCTGGTAAGTTAGATACTATCACAGTTCCGTCAGACAAAACATGAAGAATTTTTACCCAAAAAACTCCATAGGGTTTGGTTTCAACCCCGTATTGTGCTTTGTAATAGTTTTGACCCTTTATTTTCAGCAATTCTTTTTCTTTCAGTGATATGGTGTGCCAAGGTCCGACCGATGAATCAATTGGCTTGGCAACAAGCTTTTTCTTTTGTAAAAATACTATAGCATCCTTTAATGGTATATTAGTAGGGATTTTTCCAACACCTTTCTTTTTAGTCCAGAGGATATATGGCAGTGGATATTTTGTTTTTTCTCCCTTTTTAAGCACTATTAATGCAGTTTTGTTGGTTGCCCCCTCAAAAGGTTGAATAGTTGCCAGATCATGAGCTTTTAGCACTTTAAGGTATTCACTGTCTCCAATTTGAAACCTCCTGAATCCCTCACCAGCACCCTTTGACTTAAAAACCTCCTGTGTTATAAGGAAGCCCAGCTTTCCACCATCTTTAAGATAGTAATCTGCAGAAGCATAAACAAACAGCATGGAAAGATCTGGCTTACTAAAGCCATATGTCTTTTTTACAGGAAATAGCTTATAGTCCTTCCACAGCTTTAATGTTGCCTCTCTATAATCCTCAGAAATTATTTCCCATATTACCCACGGTGGATTGCCTACCACGAAATCGAACTTCCCTGCCGCCACTGGAGCAAAGGTGTTTTTCAAAAGCCTTACCCATATGCCGTTTTTACCCTGTTTTTCAAGCTCTAAAATCTGAGTGTAAAATTTCTTTACAACCTGCTCGTTGTTTGAGACAATCAGTCCCTCACTCTTTAGCCTTGTTATTGCCTCATTCACCGAATATCCACTCTTTACCATCTCTTCAATAAGCGGTGCGGCGATAGATAACAAAAATCCACCATTTCTTATCCACTCCACCGGAATTTGGAATTTACCAACGGATGTGGAAACCTCCAAAAATCCACCAAAAAGGTTTCTGCTTGTTCTGGTGGGCGTCAGAACGGAGTCAGTTAAATAAATGGGAATCTCTATGCGTGGAAGTTCCTTTATCAGATCACCAAAGGCGAAAAGATAGTTAGTGCGTGCAGCAATTACTGCTAAAGGATTTAAGTCAAAGCCCCAAATGTTTGCAACGATCCTTTTTGCGATCTCAACCGGTGGTAAATTTTCCCTTTGTCCACGCTCCTTTGCCCTTTGAATGGCTAAAACAAGGAATGTCCCTGAGCCACAGGCAGGGTCCAAAAGTCTTTTACTTAAATCACCATCATATCCAACCTCATCAAGCAACAATTCTGCCAACCAGTCTGGCGTGTAATACTCACCAAGGCTATGGCGGATACCTCTTGGGACTAAATACTGGTATAGCTTTTTAAGCAAGTCCCTAATAGATGTTGGGTCTATGGTGCTGGTTGCAGGTTCAAACTCAGAAAGCCCTCTGGCGATTTCCCTTATTGCATCCCTTAACTCTGGCGAATCAAAGGCGTCAAGATACCACTGGAAAAAGTCCCCCTCTAAGAAGTTAGAAATTCCCTTTCTGGCGTAAATCCCACCCTTTTCTATATCATCAAGCGCCCTTCTGAGTTCATCATCCTTCATATGAATAAGCTCAGAGGCAAAGGATGAACCGAGAGATGTTTCCCTTAGAGTTAAAATCTCTGCAGCTATTAGCTTGATCAAAAAGACAAAGTAGGTATGTATGCAGAATAAAAGTTCGTGAAAGGTGGGTTTCCCTCCGACCTTATAAAGCTTTGAGAGGATTACGGTTTCTTTTTGTAGGAGGCTTTCTGTAAATTGCTCTCCATAAACAATGCCGAAAAGCCTTCGCCATTCGTCAAAAAAGGTGTGTATTCGTGTCTGGTTGCCCCAGTGCTTTAAGGCATTAACGAGGGCGGAGAGCATTTTTTGGGCTGAAGGGCTCTGAGGACCGAACTTCTGGGCTAAGTTCTCAGCATTAAGAGGTAGCCGAGACAGAGCCCGCAAGTGGATCAAAAAGGTTATGGCACTTTCTGTGTTAAACTCATAAGGTCCGCGTAGGATAAACTTTGATGGATCTATTGGAAACTCACTTTCCCCTTCATATTTAACAAAGAAAATCTGCTCGCCATCAAAACCTACTCCCACCATCTTGGTAGTTTTTTCCGCTTCCATTTCCGCCTTTAGATAATCCACCAACTGTTTGTATGCATGATCAACTCTACTTTTGGAGAAGAGGGACCTTGGTGCTTCATACTCAATGATCAACTGCCCATGCACCGCATCTGAGCGTCCTTTGTATGCTGATTTTTCATATTTGGGAACATATTGAAGGTTTAGCTCTGACCTTATTGACTCCAAAAGTTTTTCAAAACCGACCCTTAAATCTTCTTCTGTTCTTGCCCTCTCAAGCAGACTCTTCGTCTGACGAACCAACCCATCCGCCAGGTCATAAAGCGAAATGTTTGTTTTCAGCCTACCTTCCATTTGTTTTTATATTCTAATCAATATACTCTTCTTCAAACTGCCAATCAAGGGCGCCCTTTCTCCAAGCGTAAAGTAGCCCGTAGGTCAGTATGAATATGAACAAAAACATCTCCACAAAACCAAAAACTCCCAAATACCTATAAACCACCGTCCAAGGAAAGAGAAAGGCAGCCTCTATGTCAAAAAGCAAAAGGAGTAGTCCCAAAAGGTAATAACCCTGATGAAAGGTTGCCTGTGCGGATTTATCGTAAAGAGGCACACCACATTCGTAAGGATAGTCCTTTAGGGCTGATGGAGCCTTTGGTCCAAGCAGGTAGTTTAGAAAAACCATAAGTAGGGCAATACCAAGCATAACAAAAGCAAGGATTAAAAAGCCCAAGTAGTCCATCTCCTTTACCTCCTAAAGAGCATCTCTGAAGTAGGGCTAATGTAATTCCAAAGGAGCATGGGAAGTATGCCAAGGATCAGCAAAGACGCTGCCATCAGAACCATGGACGCCCTTTCAAAACCCGTGGGATTGGCGATCGCCCGCCTTTCTCCCTCCTTCATAAACATGAGCACGACCAACCTCAAATAATATCCTGTGGATACACCTATTCCAACGATCATCAAAATACCGATCCACCACAACTTGCCATAAGCCAAAGACATAAGAATTAGAGCCTTTATCAAAAAGCCAACTGTGGGAGGAATACCAAGCGAAGATAAAAGGGCTATGGCAAAAACCCAAGCCATAAAGCCCTGCGAATGCTTTAGCCCGTCAAAGTCCTCAAACTTGTTTTCCCAATTTCTGCTACGCTCCAAAACTGCCAGAACCAAAAAGCCAAGCATACCCATTATGGAGTATGCCAAAAGGAAGTAAATAACCGCCTTTAATCCTATGGCACTAGCTACAGACACCCCTGCCAAAATGTAGCCCGAGTTGGCTATGGAAGAGTAGGCAAGCATCCGCTTTACATCCTTTTGGGCAAGTGCCACAAAGTTTCCGTAAAGGAAGGTAATGACCGCCAAGGTGCCAACTACTAAAACCCAAGTGTTATGAAATCCCTCCTGAACCAAGGGCATTACCCTTATCACCGGTGCAAAGAAGGCTATTTTTCCCACGCTGGACATGTAGGCGGTTATGGGTGTGGGCGCACCTTGGTAGGCGTCCGGGAGCCAAAAATGAAAGGGCACAACCCCTATCTTTATAGCCAAGCCAAAGAGAAAAAAGACCAAACCCAAAATCAGAAAGCTCTTATCCGGTGCATTGAAATGGAGAACATGCCTTAAATCAAAGGAGCCGGCATATATGTATAGGAAAACAGCACCATAGGACGCCAAGGCTATGGCAAGCCCACCCAGTATTAGGTATTTGAAGGCACCCTCCTTTGAAGTGAAGTCCCTCCTTTGCAGGGCGGTAAGGATATAAAAGGACACAGAAACCGCCTCAAGGGCTATGTATATCAGAAGCAGGTTGTAAGAACTGGCAAGGATCATACCACCCAAAAGGGAGAAGGACAGAAGGTAATAAAACTCTCCATAAAGGGACCTTTTAAACCTCTGATACTGAAGGGTAAAGGCAAGAAGTATTATGGTAAGCAGTATCATAAAAACCTGAAGCAAAGAGGAAAAGCTATCCCTGACATAGAGCCCGTAAAAGGTCTCTCCTCTGAGGTCAAAGTTAAAGATCAGATAGAGCAGTGCCAAGGTGTAGCCTATCACACTAACGCTTATCGTTAAGCTATGGGAGAGTCTTTTGTATATGAGGTCAAGGCTAAAGAGCACAAAGCCCGTGATCAGAACTATCAGCTCTGGAACAAAGAGGGCAAGCTTTGGAATTTCAACCTGAATTAGATCCTTCATTTCCATAAGCCACCCCCTAAGCTTTTTAATACCATCCTAAGAAGAAGGTCAATGTGGGCGTCAAAGAAGGCAAAAAAGAGGAAAGGTAGAAGCCCCACCAAAAGCATGGGCACCACCACCAACAGGAAGGCAACCAACTTAAACCCTCTAACATCCGTAAAATGGACAAGCCTACCCTCTTCTTTAACATCCAAGTATAAGGTTTTTAACAGATAAAGCACATAAAGGACGCTGAAGAAGGCACCCGCAAGGACAAGAAGCGCCAATTGCAAGGTGTATTCCCTTGCACCCATTATGGTCAAAAACTTACCCCAAAAGGAAGAACCACCCGGAAGACCCATAGAAGAAAAGCCCGTTATGGCAGTAAGAACCGCAAACACTGGCATAAACCTTATGGAACCCCTCAGTGCCTGCATGTTAAAGCTGTGCAGTCTGTTGTATATAAAACCTGCCATCATAAATAAAGAGGCAGAGGTAAGTCCATGGGCAAACATCTCCATTATGCTCGCCCTGAGACCTTCCTTGTTGAGTAAAAACATACCCGCCACCACAAAGCCCATGTGGCTAACAGAAGAATATGCAACAAAACGCTTAACATTGCTCTGGCTTATGGTGAACCAAGAGGCAAAGATTATAGTGGTTATACCCCAAAGCACAAGGACAGGCATCAAAAAGACCGCAACCTCCGGGAAAAGCCCAATGTTGAACCTTAGAAGGGCATAGGTGCCCATCTTTAAGAGGATCGCCGCCAGCACCACAGAACCCGCGGTGGGTGCCTCACCGTGGGCATCGGGAAGCCATGTATGAAAGGGCACTATGGGCGTCTTTACCGCAAAGGCAATAAAGAAGAGAAGGAAAAGGAAAAGACCAAAAGCCAAGCTATACTGGTTTTGCAAGAGGTCAAAGTAGGAAAAGGAGAATTTACCAAACTGTCTGTAATGCTCCACCGCAATGCTCACTATCCCCAAAAGGAAGAACAAAGAAGAGACAAAGATATAAACAAAGAACTTGTAGGCAGAGTAAAGCCTTAGCTTGTAGCCCCATATGCCTATAACAAAGAACATGGGCACAAGGGTAAGCTCATAAAAGACATAAAAAACGAGCATGTCCCAGCTGGTGAATACACCCACAAGGGTGCTTTCAGATAGCAAAAACCAAGCGTAGTATTCCTTCAGCCGGTGGTTTATCTGATGGTCCCTTATAGACCAGCATATGGCTACAAAGGAAACCAGGGTAGTAAGAACATACATAAGGTAGGAAAGCCCGTCTGCACCAAAGGAGAGACTTAGCTTCAACTCCTCAATTAGGGTAATGCTCTGGTAAAACTGAACCTTTTGGGCTTGAGAAAAGTCAAAGTAAAGGAGGGAAACCAAAGAGAGAATAAGGACTGCACCCGAAAAGACAAGGGCGATCCATTTGGCAAACTTTTCCTCAAGAAAAACAATGAGCACTATACCCAGCAGAGGCAGGACTATACTTAAAGGAATGAAGGGAAAAACCGCAGGCACAAGCTCCATGGCTCACCCCATAAAGTAAATGATTATTCCCAGCAGAACAACCAATCCAAAGAGCAAAAAGGCCACATAGTTGTTTAGAAGCCCAGTTTGTATTAGGCTTGCTTTTCTCCCGAACCTAAAGGAAAACTTGGCAACTCCATTAACAAAAAGGTCCACCGTGTATATGTCCAGCTTGACCCACAGAAACTTGACCACTTTAAAGTAAAGAAAGTTCAAAAGGTTTATAAAACCATCTATTAAGAACCTATCACCCGCCAAGAAAAGACCCCTTGAGAGTTCCATATAGCCCCTTGCAAATCCCTTGTGGTATAACCTTTCCGTGAAGAACTGTTCTCTGAAGGTGGTATGAACAAGCTTTAGAGACTGATACAGCTTTTCTGGGTCCAAAACCCTCTTGACAAACACCAAATATGCCAAACCTATTCCCAAA
>Ga0079992_133339_pt1 | contig 13728 bp, 13 predicted proteins | sample FaiFalFF_MnMetaG_3_FD_69197 | JGI IMG/M metagenome (GOLD analysis project Ga0079992, IMG submission 69197) | Freshwater microbial communities from Yellowstone National Park, Wyoming, USA - Fairy Falls B (FF_Mn_B) MetaG (SPADES assembly) (version 2) | ecosystem: Environmental > Aquatic >... | reverse complement strand
GCAGGGATTATCCAGACCCTGTCGTCAACCTCACGGGTCCTGATGTCGTGGTAGCTGCTGTAAAGCAGGGTTGCAGCGGCCAGCAGCGTCGCGTAAGGCTCCATCAACTAGGCTGTATCAAAATTGTTAATTTTAGCCTTTCCGCCGCTTATATGTGGCGGTATGTGTGAAAGAACTTGGATTTAGATTGGAGGCTGTCGCACATACAGCTGTGGTAACGTATGAGGGCTGAAAGATATTGAATGATGTGAGGATTTCTGAGTGGGTTGTCAGGCATATAATGAAGAGGCATAGGGACTGGGTCGGTATGCTGAAACTAGATTCGGAAATAGATGTTAGGAATTTTATAATGCGGGTGTTGTCCAAGCCTGACGAAGTTCATATGGATAGGATTAGGAATGATGTCAGATATTTCTTAAAAAGACTTGATGATAAATTCTTGTGCATAGTAGTTGTGGGCGATGATGTTGTGACGGCATACCTATTAAACAGGGAGAAATATGGTAGATATAAGGTAAGGCGGTGGGGTTGAGGTCTCTGCTTGAGATTGACTTGAATGAATTGTTAACGCTTGTTGAGCGGAGGTGTGATGTGAAGCTACCGAGGGATGTTGTAGAGGTTTACCTAGGTAGGGAGCATGACCTGTTATTTGTCAGGTTCAAGGAGCCTGAGGGGCCTGAAGTTGGAGAGCCTTTACCGACAAGGACTCCTGTGACGCTGTTTACAGAGGAGGATACCGGCTGGGTTACAGCCCTAGAGATAATAGGTGTGAATGAGCTTCTCAGGGAGCTTGGTGGGTAGTAGTATAGAGCACTCTCGATTGTGTTTGATGCGGGATTTTATGATGTAGGTTAGGTCAGGGCCATATTCCTAGGTAGTTGATGGCTTCCGCTACTTTCTGGACGGCTACCGCCATCGCCGCCTGCCGCATCGTTACCTCGTATTTGCGGGAGGCCTCCAGCACGTCTCTGAAGCCCTTGACCATCTTGGCTTCGAGCTTTGCGTGGACCTCTTCAAGTGTCCATGTCTCGCGTTTGAGGTTCTGCACCCATTCGAAGTAGCTGACGGTTACGCCGCCTGCGTTGGCGAGTATGTCTGGGATGACTACTATGCCGCGTTCCTTGAGGACTTTGTCGGCTTCCGGTGTTGTGGGGCCGTTTGCCCCCTCGGCGACGGCTGATGCGTTGATTTTCTCAGCTATCTGCTTTGTTACCGCGTTTTCGAGCGCTGCGGGTATGAGTATGTCGCAGGGTGTTGTGAGGACCTCCTCGTTGGTTATCTGTTTGGCTCCGTTGAAGCCGACGACCGAACCCGTCTTCTCCTTGTGCTCCATGACCTTCTGGGGGATGAGGCCCTTCTCGCTGTATATGCCGCCCTTGGAGTCGCTGACGGCCACTATTTTCGCGCCGTATTCCTCGTGGAGGATTTTTGCGGCGTTGTAGCCGACGTTGCCGTAGCCCTGTATGGCTATGCGGGCGTCTTTGAGGGGTTTGTTGACTGTTTTCATGAATTCTTTGACGGTGTAGACGAGGCCGCGGCTTGTTGCGTCATGTCTCCCAAGGCTTCCGTAGAGGCTTACGGGCTTTCCTGTCGCCACCTCGGGTGTGAGGACGCCCCGCATCTGGCTGTATGTGTCAACCATCCACGCCATCGTCTGGGCATCCGTGTAGACGTCGGGCCCCGGTATGTCGACGTAGGGGCCTATGACCTCGTATATCATGGCTGTGTAGCGCCGTGTGATACGCTCCAGCTCGTTTTTTGAGAGTTCTTTGGGGTTGCATGCCACGCCTCCCTTGGCCCCGCCGTATGGTAGGTCTACTACGGCGCATTTCCACGTCATAAGCATGGCTAGAGCTGTTACCTCGTCAACGTCTACGCTGGGGTAGTAGCGGACGCCGCCCTTGTAGGGGCCTCTCGCGTTTGTGTGCTGGACACGCACTCCTGTGAAAACTTTGATGCTGCCGTCGTCCCTCTTGATTGGGACGGAGACGACGACTACGCGTTTAGGCTGCCTCAAAACCTCGTGAATGTTTGGGTCGATGTTAAGTATCTCGGCCGCTTCATCAAGAGACTTGAGCGCGTTTTCAAGAAAGAGACGTCCCGAACTCAAAACACATCACACAGTAAATAAGGGATGCGGAGATAATAAAGGCATTTCAACCCCAGTACCACAAAAAACTTATATATAACAGATAAAATTTTCTCAGTAAAAGAGAAAAAATTCTTAAATTTTTTCTCGGTTATGGAGAAAATGTATGAGCTTCCGCGACTATGTAGCTGAGTGGGTTGGCAGGGTTTTGCCGCGGTTTGTGATGAGGGAGCTTGAGGTGCCGGCTAGGTTTGACAGGGCTGTGTCTATTATAGGGCCTAGGAGGTCGGGTAAGACGTATTATTTCTACCAGCTGATAGAGCCTGCCAAGCAGGATTCTCTTTACCTGAACTTCGAGGACACACGTTTAATCGGCATATCCTACAGGGAGCTGAGGAGCCTTGTGCGGGTATTTGAGGAGATTACGGGTCGACCCCCTGTCAGGATATTTCTTGACGAGGTGCAGAATGTGGAGCGGTGGGAGTCCGCTGTCAGGGAGCTGCTGGATACGGGTCGTTACCAGATTTACGTGACGGGCTCGTCTTCGAAGCTGTTGAGCAGGGAGTTGGCCACACAGCTGCGTGGCAGGGCCTTCTCCTACTTTCTGCTCCCCTTCAGCTTTAGGGAATACCTGTCCGCGAAAAAAGCGGTTTTGCCTGCTTACATGTCTCTGGATGATGTAGCACGTCTCCAACATCTTCTCCGCGAATACCTTGAGTATGGTGGTTTTCCCGAGGTTGTGTTTGAGGAGGTTGAGAAGGACAGGATTTTGAAGGAGTACACCGAGATGATGTTGTATAAGGATGTTGTTGAGCGGCATAGGCTTAGGAGCCTGGGTCTTGCAAAATTTCTTTTGGGGTTTTTTCTCCAAAACTTTGCGAGAGAGTTTAGCGTGAACAAGGTGTTGAGGGTGGTTGGTGAGCAGTTTGGGAAAAACACCGTCTACAGCTATGTGGATAAGGTCCGTGACTCCGTTGCCGTCTTCTTTGTTGACCGGTTTTCGGAGAGGGTTTATCAGCGGATGAGCTGGCCAAAAAAGGTGTATCTCTGTGACACCGGTTTGTCGCGGGTGGGGAGGTTTAGCGTTGACCTTGGGAGGCTGATGGAGAACGCTGTGTTTCTGCATTTGCTGCGGCTGTCTAACAGAAGGCCTTTGATGGAGGTGTTTTACTGGAGGGATTTGGCGGGGTATGAGGTCGATTTCATGGTCAGAGAAGGTGTTGAGACGACGGAGCTCATACAGGTCACCTACGCCGCCGGGTTTGATGAAATAGACCGGCGGGAGATCAGGGGTTTGTTGAAGGCCGCCGAGGCTACTGGCTGCAGAAACCTGAGAGTGGTTACGTGGGACTACGAGGATGAAAAAGGTTTCGACGGCTACACAATATCCTTCACACCACTCTGGAAAACCCTGCTCAGCTAAGCCTTGTAGGTTCCGCCACGTTTAAAAAGCAAACAGAAAACTGTGTTTTGACCTTACACCATTCATAAAACGCCTGAAATCAATACTTCCAATTCGTATAGGCCTGACAATCTAAAAGTTTATAAATCAGTGAATAAATAATATAAAACATGCATCTAAAATTAAGCGACCTCCTACTAATTACCTTGGATGCGTTTCTTGAAACCACCCAAGATAATAAATTAAAGGGAAGAACCTTTTTCCAGAAAATTGCATATTTTGTATCACAATATTTTAATATGAATACGTCCTATCGTGCTGGACTCTACGGCCCATATAGCTACAAAGTAGCGTATGCAATTGAGGAATTATGTACTCTTAACTTTATACATGAAGAAGTAATACCTTTACCAAGTGGATATCTCTACATCTACACACTCACAGCCGATGGCGAAACCATTTGTAAAGAGTTACGAAACTCTCGGCAAAAGGAATATGAAATTGTCAAAAAAATAATACAAATTATTCCGCATGAGCAAGACAAACTTATCACGGCAGCAAAGGTACATTATATCATAAAAGTAATGGGTGCTAAAGAAACTGATGATGTAATTAATAAGGCGAGGTTGGTTGGCTGGGACTTGATGAAAAACGAAGTAGAGGAAGCAATCAACTGTATTAGAGAGTTAGAAAAAATTAAAAATGTCTAAAGATGATATTTCATACTGGCGTTTTAAATCGATCAGAGATCCAATACATGGTTTTGTTAGTCTCACCGAGAGGGAAACTCGATTAATAAACACTTTATGGCTTCTGCGATTGCAACGAATTAACCAGCTTGGACATACATATCTTGTGTACCCAAGCGCTACCCACAAAAGGTATGAACATAGTCTAGGAGCAATGTATGTGGCCGACCAGATTGCAGTGAACATAGGTCTAGACAAACATCAACGTGAGGTAGTAAGAGCCGCTGCCATACTACATGACGTAGGACATGGACCTTTTTCACACGTATTTGAAGAATTTTTGCAGGACGTGAATGGGGAAGATTTTACACATGAGTATTTAACTTATCAAATAGTAAAAAATGATGAAGAAATAAAGAGTATTCTGAAAGGCGAAGGTGTTGATGCAGAAGATGTCTACGATGAGGTAGTGAATATACTTAATCCAGAAATAGAGAGTTATGAAGAACCTATACTTAGAGATATCATTAACAGTTCCTTAGATTGCGATAAATTGGATTACCTTTTGCGGGATTCCTATCACTTAGGCGTTAAGTATGGATTGTTTGATTTGCAACGAATATTACACACAATTACGAAAACTAAAGATGGGAAGAAATTATGTATTAAGGAAAAGGGAAAGGATGCTCTTGAAAATTACAGGTTAGGGAGACACCTAATGCATGCACAGGTTTATGAACATCATACGCGGCTTATAGCTGAATCCATGTTTCTCCTTGCTTTAGATATAGCGAAAGAAAACAACGATTTTATGGAACTATTTAGATTTGACAAAAATAATCCAACTAAGTTTTTAAGTAATTATATCTCATTGGATGACCATGAGATATACCGTTTGCTTAAGGAAATTAAAGGAAAATCGAAAAACATGATAGAAATGTTGGAGAAACGGAAATTGTTAAAAAGGGCGCTCGTAATAGATATTGAACATGAATTGAGGGATGTAAGACAACGCAAAAAGTTGGTGGATATGAAGGACAAAAAAGAACTGAGAAATTTGGCAGATGACATAGCTAGCAGAGTAGGGGTGGAGCCAGAATACATTGTTTGTAGAAATCACGCTATTTCCATTAAATTATACGAGAAGTATGGATTTTATGTTTTGAAAGAGGACGAGCATGTAGAAGACTTAGATAACTTGTCACCTTTTTCAAGCAAAGTTAAAAGTTTAATTTATTTCTACGTATTTTCGCATGAAAGTGTTAAAGATAAGGTGGCTAAAGCTTTTAGCGATATCACAGGTATTCAAATAACGAAATAATTAACGTAAATAGCAACATGTAGGGTGAACTTATGATCGGAGTATTGCACTTTCTAGTTAGCGTGTATTTGTTATCTATTTTTTACTTATGGTTTGCTTCTTTTTCTCCTTAGTTCTTGAAGCTCCCGCAACCCTTCCTCGACTTGACGTCTTTCCTCAACGGTGAGGCCCAAGATGTCGTAGATGGCTTCGTCAAGCTCTCTCTGCGCCTGCTGCAACCTCTTTTTCGCATCCTCAAGCCGCTGCTCAAACTCACGGCTGAATAAGCCTCTGCTTGATTTCGACCTCGACTTCAAGCGATCATATTCTTCCTCCAGTTGGGTTCGTTCTTCAATCGATTTGGCTAGCTTAAAAAACAAATTCGATACTCGGTTTTCTTCTTCCTTATCAACCTCGCTAAAATTAATGCAGGGAAAGACCTTCCATTCATACGTTTCCATTTTTAACATACCTGTATATTCTCTACCCTGTAACTCACATAGAAGTTTGGCAACAGAGGAATTAAGGTAACCTGCAAATGCAGAAGCGGCCTTAGATGACGTAAGTACTAAATAGTGAAAAACGTTTGGTGCCTGAGCTTTTGCATGGTTAAGCCATACCATAAATCTTCCCCTAATCATGTATGGCAAAAGTATATGTCCAGCTTTCAATTGGGGTAATGAATACCATTTCTTTCTGTTTTTTACTGTTTCTAGCTGTGGTAGTTTTCTTCTTCCTCTTTGTGAGCCTCTTGTCACATCAACCTCAAGGTTCTCCCCATACTTGATGTATCTGTATGCGTTTGAATCCCGTGGAACGTGCTGGTTCTCCCCAACCATGAAAAAGTATTCCCTGACATCCTCGGGCCTTATTACCAAACCCTTCAGCTTCTTTGGGGAAGATACGCAGGGGACGAGAAACTCCTTCTCAATCCCCCACTCCCTAACCCTTTCCTCATCAAGAATGAAAAAATCATTATAGCCAGTTGTCGGACCACGGAAAACCTCAGCAATCTCGCCGAGCGGCTTCATCTTAGGATGGGAGACTATTTTCTGGTAAACCGGAGGAGCCCTTAGATAAACATTCCACTTACCAGGCTTCAGCGAACCCTGCCTCACAACATTAACCCGCATCCGCCCATCCTCAAAACTCCGTTTAACACCCTCAACGATTCCAACAACCTCATCCACATCCATCCTCTGCTTAAGCCTGACAAACTTCACAAAATTCTCACGACGCTCCTCATCATCTTCCTCCTTCTCAAGAATAGTTATAGCGGTATTCACCTCCGCATCGGGGAAAACAGCCCTATCAAACTCAATAACATACAGTATGCGCGTATTTTTCAAAAGAAAACTCTGAAAAGCCTCCCCATAACCAACCTCGAGCCACTTATTCGACGTTATAAAGCCAAGCCTACCCCCGTCTCTCAACATCGCAAGACCATGCAGAAAGAAGTAGACGTAGATATCGCTCTGCCTATCAAGAACCACGGCTCGCTCAGCACCCACAGCATTCTCGGGCTTCCCAACGTAAACCAGCTTAGAAAACTCCTCCTCAATCAAACCCCAAATCTTCCCTTTCTCATCCTTCCCAAGCAACTCTTGCCGTATGTAGGGCGGGTTGGCCACCACCGCATCAAACTTGCGCGGAAACTTCACAGTAGTCCTCCTACCTTCAACGGTAACGCTCTCAAGCCCCGTCCATGTCTCCTGCCCAGCCCTGATATCGAAAAAGTCGCCAACAACCACGTTAACCTTGTCAACCCGTGCCGCAGGATTCTGAATCACGAGATTTATAACGCTAAGATGCGCCGGAAACTGGTTGATGTCAACACCGTAAAGCTGAGAAAGAACCTCCCTGTGAACCGCTTCACCCAAAGCACCGCCAACCCGAGCAACCCCCTTCAGCTCAGCCAGCCTCCTATACGCCTTAACAAGAAAAGTCCCGGAACCACAGCCCGGGTCCAGAACAACGTCATCCCCACTCCTAACGGTCAGCGAAACAATCAGCTCCGCCACATCAGGCGGCGTGTAGAACTGCCCCAGCCTCTTCCGCTCAGGTGGCGGGATAAGCTTCTCATACACCCGCCCCAAGAAATCACTACCCATAGAAGAAAAATCAAACTCCTTCAAAGTATCAATCAAAGTCCTAAATCTCTCCTTAGCCCGGGCTGTCAGAAATACCTCGCTTATGATATCACTCCCATACACAGGTTCATAGTCAATATGCTTCACCCGCTCATAGAGACGCTGTAAAGCCTCCTGAACGTCCTCATCCTCACCAACCTCCAACGGTTTAAGGTCCGGGTAAATCGTCCTAATCACTTGATAAAACAGAAGCTTGTTAAGCTGGAGATAGGCAGACTGCGCAGCAATCAACCTATTCGTATCATCACCGTAACTAAGCCCCTGGCTCTCCAACCACTTCTCATACCTCTCCTTAAACCCTTTATCCCGCAACATTTTCTTCAAAGAAGAAAGAAACTCGGGATACAGGTCTTCAAACGCCTCACGCAGAGTATCAACCAAAGTATCGTCAAGAGGCTTCAGCTTAACGGCCTCCTGCCCAAGCGTTATCCGGAGAACCCTCTCAGCCCAATCCGGGTTTTTATCAAAATCAAATGAGGCCACCTCACTCTCAAGCGGCTTCTTACCGGGCTGGAGCTGGAAAAGAATCACACGCCTGGTGTTGCAAGTCAGGTAGTAGGGAAATCCGCCGTTAACAGCGTAGCCAACAGCCTGCCTGACCACCTCAGGGTCACGCGGCTCAATATCCCTCTCAACAACACCCGCCTTTTTCCTGAACTTGGCCTCTAGAACAAAAAGCCGTTTCCCAGCCCTGTCGGCATAGAGGTCAGCGATCCCCCCATCAACCCTAGCATCCACATGGAAAACGACAACATCCCCGACCCCCAAGTCAGAAGACGCCGCCCTAAACTTGGGAAGGAGAAAATTGGCGACAAAATCACGCTCAGACATGTAAGACATAAAGCAACCCCTCGCTCAAGCGATGGCTGCTGCGCCGGGCCCGCCGTCGCCGCCGTACCACGGCCTAGCGCCAAACCCGCCCCCCTCACTCCACATCCTGCCGCAGACAGGACACTTCTTGATATCCCCAATCATCAGCGGCATAATCCTCGCGCCGCAGAACGGGCAGGGCTCCGTCATACATGCATATACGGCGAACGCAGACGTATAGCCTTTACTCAGAGATAACCCGCAGGACCGGCACCCATGACGGCCGCGTCGAACCTCTCCAAATACACTTCCCGCGAACCTTCATGCGTTCGCAGCAAAATGCCTATAGCCGGGCCCGTGGTTGGAAGTTTGTTGGAAGGGGAAAAGGTGCTTCTGGCCCTCGAGGCCTGGAAGGAGACGGTGGCGCTGAGGATGCTTGGAAGATGTTACAGGATGTGCTTCCTCCTCATCACCGAGAAGAGGCTCATCGAGCTCGAGACGGACGTCCTGAAAGAGAGGGTTCCGAGTTACGCGATGCCGTACGGCATGATGAGCGAGATAAAAGACCCGCTCGACCTGCCCTGGAACTTGCTGCAGAACGTGTTATTGGATGTGGTGGTGGAGAAAACAGGCATCAGGGACAGGAAGAGGGAGAGGGAGGAGGCGATGGGCGCGCTCTCGGGAGACAACGTGGACGAGGTCCTCAAATTCATTAGGGGTTACTTGGCGCCGAGGATGAAAATCAGAGAGATAAGGGAGAAGCTTGTAGCCTACTACGACCAATTGGACAGGGTCAAGGTGAAGTGGAGCAGCTGGGGCGCAGGCAACATCTTAAGGATCGAGGCCACAAAGGGTGGAAGGAAGCTCCGCTACGAGCTTCCCTTCTCGGACGAGGAGTCCGCACGCCTTGTCAAGGAGAGGTTGGCCGCGCTGGGCCTCCCGAACTTCGAGGTCCTGTGACACGCTCACGAGTCTAGTGTTGCATGTCAGGTAATAGAGGCATACGCGGCTAACTAGGACGTATAGCCTTAAGCCCCCGGGTTAGCAAACACTAAATTTCCCCATAGCAGCCAAGCATTATGGAGACGAGGACGGTAGGCGGCAGAAAATTCCTCATACTTTCGTGGGCTGACATCGAGAAGCTCGTGGAAAACATCGAGGAGGAGTTGGGGAGGGACGGGTATAGGCCGGATACGCTTGTCGGTATACTGAGGGGTGGGATGATTGTCGCCGACCTCCTCTCAGACCTCCTCAACATACGCGAGGTTTACGTGGTTGGCTGCAAGTCATATGCGGGGCTTTCGGCCGGCGAGGTCAGGCTCTACCACGACCTCCTGCTCAAAGACCTCGGGGGGAGGGATGTCCTGCTCGTCGACGACGTGGCCGACACAGGCTCAACACTTGAGACAGCGGTCGAGAAAATACTCAAACCACGCAACCCACGCACAGTCCGCACAGCAACCCTCCTCATAAAACCCTGGAGCAAATCCAAGCCAGATTACACGGCCGCGTCAACCGATGCATGGGTAGTCTTCCCGTGGGAGAGAATGGAAACCGTCAGGGCTGTTGGGAGGATGTGGGCTGAGAGCCTGGGCTTCGATAGGGCGGCGGCGGAGCTGGCGGAGGTCTCGAGGCTTAGACCGGAGAGGGTCTCCAGAACTTTGAAGGAACTTATTTGAGCCGCTAGCTTCTCTACGTTGGTGGGCCTGTATGACGGCTGGAGTGGCACGTATAGGTGGTCTTCTGGTGGGTGTGGGGCAGCCTGTCAGGGTTATGGGTGTGATAAACGTCAGCCCCGAATCCTTCTTCCCGGGGAGTGTGAGGAGGACGCCTGAGGAGGTTGCTGAGACCGCCGCCGCGATGGTTGAAGCAGGTGCGGAGATAATCGATGTGGGCGGGATGTCCAGCGCCCCCTACAAGGAGGTCTGGGTGAGTGAGGATGTTGAGGTTGAGAGGCTTAGGTGGGCTGTGAGGGCTGTAAGGGATGCCGTGGATGTCCCTGTCTCCGCCGACACCTTCAGGGCGAGGGCTGCGGAGGCGGCGTTGAGGGAGGGGGCTGAGATGGTTAACGACGTGACGGGGCTGAGGAACTCACCCGAGATAGCTGTCCTCGTCAAAGAATACTCCGCATCCCTGATAGTTATGGCGAACGACGTGGGCGGGGATGTGGATGTAATGGAGGGGGTTCTGAACCAGCTTAAGGCATCCCTGGAGACGGCGGAGAGGCATGGGGTTGAGCCCGACAGGGTGGTCATCGACCCAGGGGTCGGCTTCCACAGAAGACATGCGAAGAAATGGTATATCGTCGACGGCGAGATAGTTAGGAGGCTTGGGGAGCTCAGGGTGCTGGGCCGACCCATATGCGTCGGTGTTTCGCGGAAAAGCTTCATAGGAAAGGTCACGGGAAGAGACGACCCCGCCATGAGGGTTTACGGCTCAGTCGCCGCAGAAGCCCTCGCAGCCTACAACGGAGCAGACATCATAAGAACACACAACCCAGCCGAAAGCCTCGACGCAATCAAGGTCGCATCACACATAGCCGGAAGACCTACAAAATAAATAATCTTCTCCACCCCAAAGCTGCATTTGTGCAACCAACGGCCGACATGCTTCCATAAGGTAGTTCTTCGTTTGACACTTGTCCTATATAAGTTGGCTTCCTTTGGGGAGGAGGCTTGCATAGTCTATGTCTTGCCTACTCTCCACCCATTTGGCGATATGAATTAGCTTGTTCTTGTCGTAATACAATATATCGTCCCTCCTATGTATGTTGAATAGAAAATTTATGCTGTCTGAATAACCTGCGGGTGATAGAATTAAAGAAACCACTGGTTGTGCCACCCTGCTGTAGCCCAGCAGTTGCGATACGTCCCGTAAGCTAATCTTATTTAGCTTACACTCAACAAATCCGAGTTTTGCGTCATCTCCGCTTATTACAATACCTGTGATATCCACCTCAATCTCAAACGTTTGATAGTTAGGGAAAAATTTATGCAGCCTTTTATCCACTAAAAACTTTGACAGCACTACGTTTGAAGTATCGTGCACACTCACACTTGCGTTTGGAAATTTTAAAGAGAGAATCCTAGTAAACCATTTGACAACTTCAGGATACATGGATTTCTCGTTTTCGTAAGGCATCGAGTCACCCCAGTTTAGACTGGGTTTTTAACCACATTTGGTATCTAGGGCACCCGAGGTCTGCGCATATCTCCCAGTAGCTCTTATATTGTTTGCCACGGATTTCTTTAGGTAAGCTAACTGATTTTACCTCAGGATGTCTGTATTTCTTCTTCACTTTTATTTGTTTTGGAGGCGAGCAGAACTCCGGCTCAATTTTACCAAATTTTCTTATATTGTAGTCTGCGAGTTCTTCAAGGATTTCCTGCTTGTGCCTCATGTAGAACCCTATCTTTAGGAAATATTCACAATAGGTCTTGTACTGATGTTCTCTTGCCCATGAACCACGGTTACCCTGTTTGTAATCTTTCCCCTGTGGGTCTCTTAGGTTGGGGTGGCCGTAAGTTATAGTTGCTGTTGGTACTCCTAGGTGATCCTGTAGTAGGTGGCAAAGTTGGACAGGCAAATGCCAATTCGGATTCAAAACATCAAGATAAACCCTATGTCTTCCTACCTGGTCCCTGTTGGAAACCCGCACGTAGCCCGCAACATCAGCATAACCACGCACAAACTCTACTTTTATTTTCTCATCGGCTTCAAAGATTTCCTTCGGGATGGAGAATTCATAGTAAGATGTTTTAGCACGCATCAACATTTTCACATTCCTCCAAAATATCGTGTTCTTTAAAGTCTCTATGGTTAGATAGACCGCTTTTTCTGTCGTATGTTGATTTATTTGCACGTCTGTGAGCTCATTTATCCTTTTTATTGGATCTTGCAGGCTTATTATTATCTGATCCCGCTGATTAAAGGTTTTATGGATGCCTTCAGCGTACATGTTTCTGAATGGAAACTCTATCGTGATTCTTTTTACGCCGCCTGCTTCTATTATACTTCCTCTCGCTACAAGCAAGCCAAGAAAGTAAGCGACATCAACATCCAAATAATCCAACATCTCACCGGTTTAAGCTTTGCTGTCTTTACGGAAAATCATTATATATTCATGAACTTTGTTAACTATGAATACATACGGATACCCGAGTGGTCTAAGCATGTTATATTCTTTTCTCCTATCCCAGATGATGATGTCTTCTAAGGCAAATCCTATTTCTTTCATTAAGCTAATTATATCCACATGGTAGGGAATGAATTTATTTTGCACACGTATATCCATTACAATTACGATGCAACGTTTACCTGTTTTGAGTGCTTTGTAAACTTTTTCAAATACTTGCTTAAGTTCAGACAAAAAGGTTGAATAATCCGTTATGTTACCTAGGTCCCTAACCAGTTGTGAGTACGGGCGTGGCTGCTTGTAGTCGGCGCTTCTTTTCCTTAAGTGGACCATCCAATAAGGTGGAGAGGTTATGCAAAGGTCTGCGCTTTCTTCTTTCACATAATTTAACAAGTTTGCTGCATCATCTGTAAATACCTTAGGGCTTTCTATTCCGGGTGTGTCAAGCGATTCTTGGCTAAGTCTCTTCTGGGCAAGTTTCACAAACTTCTCGTTTATATCAATACCTACACCCCTTCTTCCCAGTTCTTTACATGCGACCATGGTGCTGCCGCTGCCGACGAATGGGTCGATGACGAGGTCGCCTTTTTTCGTGTATATTTGTATAAGGCGTCTGCAGAGCTCAACTGGGAACATAGCAGGGTGTTTAAGCTTCATTTCGTCTGGTGTTTTAACAATGTCCCAGACGCTTATCGAGTACTTTTCCCATGTTTTACCGTCCAATTCATTCAGTCTCTCCTTCTTCACCCCCTCTTTTGCTTCAGCTATAGCGGGTTGATCTGCCAACTTATTTTACCTCGACTTAAGTGTGTATAAGTTATCTAAAAGGTTTTTGAAACCCTACGCTAGATATCTCCTTTCATCGCGTAGTCAAACACGATATTTTGGAAAACTGCTCGCTATGGGGTGTAGTGTTCGGTGATGCCTTAAATACTATCCGGTGCGGCGGATTGTTGGAAGTAGGTCTTCGGCGATGGCTGGGCGTGTGTATGCGGAGGTTTACGGGTGCTCGGCTAACCAGGCCGACGGCGAGATAGCGCTCGGTCTGCTGAGGAGCCGGGGCTACGAGGTCGTCGACAGCCCAGCCGAAGCAGACTACGTTGTCCTGGTCACCTGCGCAGTCAAGAAACCCACGGCAGACCGCATGGTCCAC
>Ga0079992_133336_pt1 | contig 13736 bp, 15 predicted proteins | sample FaiFalFF_MnMetaG_3_FD_69197 | JGI IMG/M metagenome (GOLD analysis project Ga0079992, IMG submission 69197) | Freshwater microbial communities from Yellowstone National Park, Wyoming, USA - Fairy Falls B (FF_Mn_B) MetaG (SPADES assembly) (version 2) | ecosystem: Environmental > Aquatic >... | reverse complement strand
CATATAGCTAAGACCTTAACCACCCTACTTTTTTATTACGAATAAAACAGCCAAAGACACAACATCCATACAAACAAGATACATAAACCGGCCTTTAAATATAACACCTTATTTGGACACTATTAATATTTTGTCATAGCCGTGTGGGACTTCGGCCATTAAGATACGTGAAAAATAGTATTAAACGAATGTAAAGAAGGATGGAGCTGAGGGTATTTTTTCATATGTCTTCTGATCTACATAGCGTAGTAGGTCAACAGCAGATTCTCCGGGAACTTTGATCTCTTCCGGATGATACGGCTTCCTCGTTGCATCGATTCCAATTTTTGTAACAAGAGCGGGGTCCCTGACTGTGGGGTCAAGCGGCGAGCCTTTTGCGTTGGGTACTATAAATATGTCCTCGTCTCCTCGAACCCTTGTAGCTATTGCATGAATGACCTCTACGTCGTTATAGATGTTGACGTCTTCGTCAACGACCACCGCGATCTTAAGGAACGGGTCTGCGGCGAACGCAGCAAATATGGCGTTTTTTGCCTCTCCTTCAACGGTCTTTCTAACTTTTATATAGCATACATATCGGCATCTACCGCTTAGTGGCATGAAGACATCAAGAGTAGATGGAACAGCATGCTTGACAAACCTGTAAATTATGTTAAGCCTGTTGAACATTCCCCAAATGAGGTTATCCCTATGCCCTGAAAAACCGTTCTGATATATTGCATCGTTTCTCATAGTTATTGCTGTGACTTTAATGATAGGGTTTAGTCTACGTTTTCCATATGTGCCGGGATATTCTCCATATGGTGCTTCATACTCTCGCACATTAGGGGGTATGTAGCCTTCAATAACAATTTCACAATTAGCAGGCACCTCCAAGTCTACAGTTTCACATGGGACGAGCTCTACAGGCTCTCTTAATAAAGCTCCACATACCTCATACTGATCAACTCCAGGTGGAGTGTTAGCAACGCCACCTATGGTAAAGGCGGGATGATGCCCTATACAGATAGCGACCTCCATCTTTTTTCCCTCCCTTTCATACTTCTTATGAATGTAGTGTGTTTGAGCAGTTTCAGAAAACTGCACACCCAACTGATCTTTACCCTGTAACATATGTCTGAATACTCCCAAGTTATAATGCCCTAATTCAGGGTCCCGTGAAAGCAGCAAACCACCATCAATGTAGGGACCGGCATCAAGCTCGTGTAATGTAGTTATTGGTAAAACATTAAGATTAACATGGTCACCAGTCAATTTTATCTCTTTAACTGGACCATCCGTAACCCTCTTGGGTTTTATCCGCTGTTCCTCCAAAACCCTATATTCAGCCGTTAGGTTTTCAAGCGAAATCTCAAGAGCTCTTGCCATTCTTTTCACACTCGCATGCATGTTCATCATCAACCTGTAATTACTACCCTTCACCTTTTCGAATATTACAACGGGAAATTTTCCCTCTTTTTCAAGTCGTGAAACAATCGCTGCACACTCATAAACCGGCGAAACCTCACGATCTATGTGAATAATCTCCTGCGGCATTTCCCTATGCAGCACATCTAAAAAATTGCGCAAATCTTTACCCATAATACCCTTAACACCTCGATGCAATCTGTTTGTGGCGATTAATAAATATTTTTATTTTTTAGGTAATGTATCCATGAACGTATTATCAATAACACCGCCGATAAGATTATAATCTGGTTGTGGGTATGAAAGGTACATGGTTACTTTTGGTGTAAGTTTGCCTACATACTGTGGAGGAGGGTACGGTAGGAGCTACATCTCAATTGATGAATTAAGAGATTGGGTGCAAACTTGTGAAAAATTTGGTTTTACATCCATATGGCATGTGGACAGACTAGGTTGCCCTGCTCCTCCAGCCTACAACACCTCATGGTTTGAACCTTTAATCACACTATCGGCTACATTACCATTAACCAAAAGTATCCGAGTTGGAACAGCGGTCATAAACATTACCTATAGAACCCCGGCTGTATTGGCGAAACAGTTGGCAACATTAGATAGAATTTCAGGAGGACGTCTAACAGTTGGACTTGGACAAGGATGGAATAAAAATGAGTTAGAAGCATGCGGGGTTAACATTAAGCAAAGAACACTCAGGTTTGAAGAAAGTGTTGACATTGTAAAAAAATTGTTAGAGGAAGAGAAAGTCTCTTATGAAGGCAAATTCTGGAAACTTAAGGATTTTACGCTCGAGCCCCGGCCAACCCAAAAACCTCGACCTCCTATTTTGATAGCTGGAGGTGGAAATGGAATACATTTCGAAAAAAGAACCGTTACACAAGAAATACAAAAAAAGATATTTGAAAGAATAGCTAAAATGGGTGATGGATGGATTATTCGAACAGATACATCACTTGAGGAGATAGACTTGGGTATTAAAAATATTAAATCAAATCTTGTTAAATTTAACAAAAACTGCAGCGACTTCTTATTCGTTCACCAAAACTTTGTGTTCGTAGTAGGGAAAAGTGGAACGCTAACGGATGCTGTAGAGAGATTTAAACAGATTTCCTGTAAACCATTTGATTACATCAAGACACGCTACATAATAGGAGACCCAAACTACGTAGCACAACGTATTGAAGCAGAGATTAATGTTGGTGTCAAGCATTTTATTGTTATGCCTGTGGGCATTGACTACGATGTTTTGCATTTTTTCGGCGAGGAAATTATTCCTAGGTTTACTCAATGATGCGTCGTTTTAAATATAAGTTTTAATTACATCCATAACAAAAAAAGCGTAGATTGAGCCTATAAGGAAAGGAATTTAGATGTCCTGAACTGTTGAGATTTAATTATTTTGAAATGTTTTAAAAAATGGTCTAAAAATAGATGGTTTATTGGTTTTCGACAAATGTGATGTTTTTAGTAATGTTTGGAATACTTAAGCATGTAGACAAAAATGACATGCTATGTGAGATTGGTAAAAAGGTTCTAAATCACAGGACTTAAACATATGACCCTTAAATAAACTTAAATAAAGCCAATATAACACCTGTAACTGATAAGAATGTATCCAGCTAGACCCGATATAGGACGCATAAAGAACCTCATGACCGAAGCAGGTCTGGACTTGTTAATAGCCATATCGCCGGAAAATGTTTTTTACCTGAGCGATTCTCCCGTCCATTATACAAATCGAAACGCCTTACTTTATTCTGTCAGGAATAGTTCACCGGTTTTTTGTCTTCTGCCGCTAGACGGAGAACCAAAAATAGTGTTAACAGCATCTGCATTAGAAGTTGTGGAGAAGTTCTCATGGATTAAAGACAAAAGAATTTATAAAACAGGCACATATATCGTCAGACAGACCAAGACCCCCTATACGACTTTTGAAAATTACAGGGCGGCATTAGAGAATACAATTAAAGAGCTTAAAGCAAAAAATGTTGGCGTAGATTACAACCGCGCGACGTATAAATTATCAATGGACTTATCCAAGATTTTAGCTGATTTGAATATGAAGACAGTGGATGCTACTGAAGTATTTCTTAAGGCTAGAATGATAAAAAACGACGAGGAATTGAGAAGGTTTAGAGAAGCAAATAGGATAATCGACAGGGCATTGCTTAAGGCTATTGCGGAAATTAAGGTCGGAATGTATGAATCGGAGATTCAGGATGTCTTCAAATATGAAATGTTAAAGGGCGGAGCAGATGGATGGTTCCAGACTACTGTCGCAGCCGGACCGGAAAACGGACCCGACATATTCAATCAACCCGACGGAAGAATCTTTAAGAAAAACGACATTATCAGATTCGATGTAAGCTGTGTTTATAGAGGTTTTGGATGCGATATTTCACGGACTATATGCCTCGGAGATACACCTACAGAGGCCAAGAAATTATATAATGTTTTGGAGCGTGCAGAATCTTTACTCCTAGAAAATGCAAAGCCGGGCGTAAAGGCATGTGACCTGCATTCAATAGCGGTAAATTATGTGCGGAAAGAATTCGACCCGAATTATACTAGAGGGAACGTCGGTCATGGTGTGGGGGTGGAATTGTACGACCCACCCGAAATATCGGCCAGCGACGAGACGAAGCTGCAAGTAGGGATGACTCTGTCACTTGAAGTCCCCTATCATAAATTTGGGCTAGGTGGGTTTAACATCGAAGATAGTGTAATAGTAAAAGACGACGGAGTTGAGGTTCTTACGAGCCTTCCTCGGGAGCTTTTGGAGGTGTAGGCGCATATGGTTGCTATAGTAGTTCATGGAGGGGCGATTAATCCCCTAAATGAGAAATTCAACAAAGCGATAAACTCTGCAATCACCTACGGATTGGATTTGCTTAAAAAATCTGAAAGCGCAGTTAACACAGTGTGCGAAACAATCAAAACAATGGAAGACAATCCAATATTCAACGCTGGTACAGGCGCATGGTTAAACGCGGATGGCGAAGTTGAGATGGATGCTATTTTGGTTGACGGTTACACTGGTAAAGTAGGAGCGGTTGCAGCTATAAAAAAAGTAAGAAATCCGATTTTAGTTGCTAAGAAAGTTATGGAAGAAACAGATCATATACTGTTAGTTGGTGAAGGGGCAACTAAGTTTGCTAGATTGGTTGGATTTGACGAATACAACATTGTAAATGAGGAAAGAAGAAAAAAATGGAATGAATTAAAAAACAAGCTATTAAAAGGAGAAGACGACCCGCTTTTAACTTACTGGACTAAAATAAAAAAGTTTGTACAGTTTGCCGAGACCGTGGGTGCTGTTGCCGTAGACTCCGATGGTAGAATTGCCGCTGGAACATCTAGTGGCGGCTTTCCAATGAAGCTTCCTGGAAGGGTAGGGGATGTACCAATAGTAAACGCCTCAACTTATGCATCTAAAATCTGCGGAATTTCTTTAAGCGGATATGGAGAATTGATACTAAGGACGATGTTAGCTTCAAAAATAGGTAATGAAATTGAAAACGGTGAAACACCGACAAACGCACTCTATAAAATTATTAAAAAATATGGGACGTCCGAAAGTGGTGGTAAAATCTTGTTAGGAGGTATTGCATTAGATTGGAGGGGCAATGCTAGCTGTGTTAAAAACACTGAGTATTTACCGCATGGTTATGGAAAATTTTCTAATGGAAAGGAAGAGATAAGACTCAACTTTGGTGTGGTAATTTGATAGATATCAACCCGCTAATAAAGGAACTGGAGGGTTCAGGAATCAGAATTATTTGGGAGAAAGCTCTAAAAACAAAGGATGCTATACGTATGGACATAGGTGACCCTGATTTTCCTCCACCAGCAAAACTTATTTATGAGTTGAAAAAAGCAGTGGACGATGGGTACACCCATTATACTACTAGTTCCGGAATGGCCGAAGCTAAGGGTGCCATAGCACAAAAACTCAAGTTGCAAAACGGAATGAACGTGGACCCAGATAAGGAGGTGGTCATAACGCCTGGTGCAAGTGGTGGCTTATACGCTGCGCTCTTGGCTACTATAAGACCCGGTGAAGGGGTGCTAATTCCTGACCCAGGCTGGCCACAATATACCCAGATGGTGAGACTTGTAGGCGGAGTTCCTTACTATTATCGGCTGGATGAAAATAATGATTACCAAATAGATTTTAATTCGCTGGAGAATTACAAAAATGTAAAGTTAATAATAGTAAATACGCCGCACAATCCAACGGGTAGCGTACTTAATCAGGCAACGCTAGCGAGGCTTAAGCAGTTTGTCCAGGAAAATGATATAACTATAATTTCCGATGAAGCATACGAGGCTATTATATTTGATGAGAAACATATCAGCATCGGCTCATGGAATGATATGCGAGAACGGACAATATCAATCTTTTCACTTTCTAAAACTCTTTCAATACCTGGGTTAAGGATAGGGTATGCAGTAGCACCTCCGGAAGTTGCTGAGGCAATGAGTAAAGTAGTTCTCTATACCTCAACTTGTGCTAACTCATTGGCACAGAGAGCTATTATAGAGACAATTAATGATGAGCATCCCGAAGTTAAAAAAATGATAGAAGAATATAAGTTGCGGCGAGATATTGTATTCGAGCTTCTGACAGAAACAAATATCCGATGCGTTAAACCCAAGGGGACGTTCTATTTGTTCCCAAATTATGGGGAATTAGTTAAAATCAATTCAATGGAATTTGCGTTAAAATTGTTGGATGAACTAAAGGTCTCAGTTGTACCAGGTTCAAGTTTTGGCAAATTGGGTGAATATCACTTTAGATTGTCCTGTACTGCACCTTTAGAAAAAATCGTTGAGGGTACGAACAGAATTATTAAATTTGTCAATAGACTTTTGAGTGGTTAGATTTATTCTTAATATTAGATATACTTATATATTGCTTTATTCAGGCCATTAATGCGGTGTCGGTATGAAAAGCGATTCGTCTAAAAAAATTGGGTTAGGACTTGGATATGATGCCCAGCTAACCGTTTCAGATATGATACCATGGGTAAAGGAAGCAGAAAAACGTGGATTCGATTTAGCATTCTTTTCTGAAACCATCATGACGCTTAGGGATGCTATTTCATGTCTGTCAGCTTTCTCATTATCAACAAACGAGATAAAACTTGGATGCACTCAAATTGTGAGAACACGCACTCCGCTTGTCATGGCTCAAACTTTCGCAACCCTTGACGAATTATCAAATAAGAGGATTTTTGTTTCTTTAGGCGCATGTACAAAGAGCCACTGTAAAAAGAACGGCTTAGAATATGTGGATGCTGCTGAATCTCTGAAGGAATATATCATTGTCATAAAAAAGCTCCTGACGGGTGGGGAAGTCACGTATAATGGTTCAACCATAAAGATTGAAAACTCTAAAATCAGCTTCAAACCACCTAGACCTGATTTACCTCTTTATGTAGCAGCAACCAGCAGGAAAGGTTTAGAAATCGCAGGAATGTATGGGGACGGCGTACTTTTAAATGCAACCACTTCGGTTGAATACTGCAAAAATGCTATAAGAATTGTGCGTGAAAGTGCTGAGAAGGCAGGACGAAACCCTGACAATTTATTTATAGCCGGGATAGTTGTTGCTTCTGTGGCAGAAAATAGTTTGGAGGCAGTGGAACATGCTCGGAAAGAAGTTGCAACGAAATTGGAACCTTTGCAGGTTGATTTCGCCATCAGGCCGCGTCTAAAAGTTGGAGAACCATATATAACTGAGGAATTAATTGATAGATTATTGAAGTCTTACAGCATCGGAGGATTTGAAAAACTTATGAAGGACATTCCTGAAGAGGTTGTACGAGGATTTACTGCTTGCGGCACAGCTGAAGAGGTAAGAGAAAGGATTGAGGAGTACAGAAAGGTAGGCGTTCAGTTACCTATAGTAAGGCCTGCTGACAAATTTGTTTTCAAATCAACATTCAACGCCGTAGCCCCAAGCTAGGCTTATATAGAATTCACGTCCAAAAGCGTGGCTGACAACCAGAGGGGTAGCTATCGAAGGTTAGAATATTGAACTTTAAATAATGACGTTCAGGACATCATACGATGAAGTATGCAGGAACAACATGTGGGCGACGGATTTTTTGTTAGTCACTATAATTTTTCAAAAGAAGTTCTTAGCCAGCTGACCTCAATGCCTAGGAAAATACAGTTTCATGATGTCACCTTACGGGATGGTGAACAGCAGGCAGGGGTAGTCTTCAGGGACGATGAGAAAGTTGCAATAGCTAGGGCCCTTGATGATGCTGGTGTGGACAGAATTGAGGCCGGAATGCCCGCTGTCTCTCCATCCGATGAGAAAGCGGTGAGGGAAATTGCAAAACTAGGTCTGAGTGCTAAAGTCTTCTCCTTTGCCCGTTGTTTGAAAAATGATGTTGACCTTGCATTAAAATGTGATGTTCAAGGTATAGTGATGGAAATTCCCTCCAGCGACCACTTACTTAGGCGTGCCTACAAATGGAGTGAGGAAAGAGCGATTCAGCTAGCCGTTGAAGCCACATCTTATGCTCATGAGCATGGTCTTTTTGTGGCTTTTTTCACCATTGATTCTACGAGGGCTTCATTCGAGACTGCTTGGAAACTCATTAACTCAGTGGCAGAGAACGGTCATATGGATTCGCTTGTACTTGTCGATACTTTCGGTGTTTGTTCCCCTCACGCCATATCTCACTTCGTTAATTTATTCAAATCTAAGGTCAAGAAACCTTTGGAGATACATGTTCATAACGATTTTGGTTTGGCAGTGGCTAATTCAATCATGGCCGTGGTAAACGGTGTGGAGACAGTACATGTGTCTGTTAACGGGATTGGAGAGAGAACGGGAAACGCTCCTTTAGAGAGTACCGCAATGGCCCTGCACCTACTTTACGGAACAAACATCAAAATTAGGCCCGAAAAATTAAAGCCATTGTCAAGGCTTGTCGAAGAATTCTCTAGGGTCAAACCAGAACCTCAGCATCCGATAATCGGTGATAAGATATTTACAATAGAGTCTGGCATAGTGGCTGGATGGTGGGCTAATGTTGAAGAAGAATACCCCAATGAGATCTTCCCCTTCCTTCCAGACTATGTTGGACATGAACCTGTTAAAGTAGTAATGGGGAAAAAAAGCGGTAGGGATTCCCTTGTCTATAAGCTGAAAAAATTGGGTGTAAAAGTTGATGACGAAAAATTGGACGGTGCGCTGGCGCTGGTTAAGTCGCATTCTCTACTATTGAAAAGAGAGCTGACCGACCCGGAATTGTTGGAGCTTTTGGCTAAAAACGGGTTTATCAAACGCTAATTGTACTGGTTATGTATAGGCTTAGTGTCTAACGCTTATCCTAATGTTTTTTAACAGTATAGAGGGTCCGCCGAACCAAACGGGAATACCTTGCATTGGGTCGCCTTTGCCGCAGTATCCGGCGTAGAAGCTTAGGTCGTCCCCCACGGCCGCAACAGAGGACCACAGCCCCTTTGTCGTCAAGTCGACCACCGGGTCCCGCACCATTTCAGCAAGCTCTCCATCCCTTATCATGTATGCTGCGACGCCCACGTATCTCTGGTTCCAGCGGCGGTCGTCTATGTTCCATTCCTGATATGATTTGATGTAGAGTCCGTTCCGGGCTTCTTCGACGAGTTCCTCTAGGGTGTGGGTGCCGGGTTTGAGGTATGTGTTCGCCATTCTGACTATGGGCTCCCGGTTGTAGTGGCTGGACCTCGAGGCGCCGTTGCTGTGCGTCTGCAGCTCTGCGGCGGTCTCCCTGTTGTGCAGTAAACCTGTTAAAACGCCTCGCTGAATCAACACCCTCTCGCCCGCTGCTACACATTCATCGTCGTAAAGGTAGTAGCCGAAGCTTCTGGGTAGACGTGGGTCGTCTACGACTGTTACATGCTCCGAGCCAATCACAGTTCCGAGTAACTCGGGTTTTAGATATGTTTCACCGGCCTGTGCTGCCTCCCTGCCGAGCATTCTGTCCGCCTCCCCTGGGTGGCCGCACGACTCATGACAAACTAGACCAACAATCTCGGAGCCTAGAACAACGTTTACAGGCTCCCTCGGCGGCTCTACACCATAAACCAAGGCGCGGCCTATCTCCTTGGCCTCCTCAGCCATCCGATGGGTTAGGTTCCAGCGCTCAACCGCCTCCCAGCCCGATGACTCGCCGAGGTTTTCAAATCTTTGGACGGAACCTCTCTGTGGATGGTAGGCGGTTATATGGTAGTTTGCAACGGCTCTGCAGACCCTGTAAGTTACGTTTCCGCCGTCGGTGTTCATTACTATCTTCTCCGTATCCCAGCGGCCCACCTCTATTATCCTTGAGACAAGTTTGACGCCTACCTTCTCAGCCGCCTCCACCGCTGCCGCATCAGCCTCTTTCAGCAACGCAATTTTATCTGATACATCAACGCTATCAAAGCCTATACGCGGTTTCTTCACATCGGAGCCTGAGACGAGTTTTTCATCCGACATCTTAACGTTCGGAGACCTCGGGGTAGAGGCCCGCGCCATAGAAACCGCGTCTGAGACGGCCTTCCTCAGTGTTTGGCGGTCAAGTCTGTTGACGTATGCGAAGCCTAAACAGCCCTTGACCAGAACCCTCAACCCAACCCCTCTCTCCACAGCGTCTGCGGAAACCTCCGGCACGCCGTTCTTCAGCAAAATTTGGGACTCGATATCTGACTGGTAACGGGCTTCGACGTATTCAGCCCCAAGCTCAGCCCCCTTCCTCAACACATACTCGAGAATGTCTTCCATCCCGTTCCCTAGATGTTAAACGGGTCTAAATATATTTAGTATCTCGCCCCGCGTGTTGTCTCAGCCATGTAGAGTAAGGTTTTAGCCCTGTGGTAGATGAGTTTAGCGCGTTGGAGCAGGCTTTGACGAGTTGCCTCACCTAGGTCTGGTGTGGGGTTTGACAGCTTCTCTATCAGCTCCTCAAGAATCACCACAACAAGGTCCAGCCTCGCCTCCGCCAACACCATTCTCTCACAGTAGTCAAGCTGTTCGACTACTGAGGCGTATGCCTCATCGCTGGCTGGCATTTCTCTGTGGAGAGACAATCTAGAGTAATAATAAGCTTTTGCGTTAGATAAATAAGTGATTGTTGACGGGTTGCCGGTATGGCTGCTTCCAACCGTAAAGTCGACTGGAGTGTGCTTGTGGAGACTGTTCACTTCCTACCGCTTTACGCCAGCCACAAGGCATATACCAGGGATAAGATCCTTATGCAAAAACCAGACATAACTGCTGAGGAGCTTGTTAGGATGCTTGGCATCCCCCTTGGTGAGGCTCTAGTTCTCCTATGGGAGTTGAGGAAGACAGGTGAGGAGGTGATTGAGATGCTCCAACACGGCGTCACAGGCCAGCACAGCTACACCCTATCGGCTTTGGGGGGTACGTTCTCAACGCTACATGTGGGGCATGCAGCACTTTTGTTTACAGCTTTCAATGTCTCGGAGAAAGTTGTGGTGGGGATCACGTCCGACCGCTTCGCCGCAACCCTCGCAAAAAAACATGCAATCCCACCGTTTGAGGAAAGGGAGAGGAATATCAGAAACTTCCTCTCGGAGCGGGGGTGGCTTGATAGGGCGAGAATCGTCAGGCTTGATGATCCCTATGGGCCGACGGTAGAGGACCCGACAATAGAGGCTCTTGTAGTAAGCCCTTCCACATCCCATAGGGCTGTCGAGATAAACGCCAAACGGGTTGAGCGTAACATGAAGCCGCTGGAGGTTGTTGTATGTCCACTGGTTGTAGCTGAGGACGGACTTCCTGTCTCAACTACACGTATAATGAATGGTGAGATAACGCCCGAGGGCAAGGTTGTCAGAAAAGCGTAGGCACTAGGTAAGTTACGGCCAGAAACGCAAGAACGATAACCAGTATTGTGGTTTTAGTCTTTGTTTTGTGAAGTGTCTGAACCATCACGCCGAGGTAAACTGACATCAAAGCCCTCCACAGAAAGCTTCTAACAAAGCCTAGCTGCACCAAGAAGCTTCCAGGCTCATTTGACACCGCCACCACAGAGGTTAGGATAATATTTTTTGCCTCAACCCCGCTGGATACAAAGTCTTCTACCACTATTGTGGGGGGAAGCTCATGCGGCGGTGCCTGCGGCTGCTTGAGGACAGCCCTCAGGCTGGTGGATTTCAGGATGTTATCAAGCTCTCTAGCCGTGTAGCCTCCGCTCTTTACGGATGAGCCGTTAAAATACACTCTCTCGACAGAGGCCTCTCTCGCATAAAGTACACCCGCCTCTACCTCGTTCACCACGGACTCGTTTGACCATCTCAAACGTGCGTCGTGAAAGACCACGTCTCTGAACTCCGCACCCATCACATAGTATGTTTCAGATGGAGATGTGTAGGCCAGACCCATGTACACAATGTTAACCAAAGCCATTATTGTGAACAGGTACATTGTGGCTGTTATGAAAACCCTCATCGGAACCGTTGTGCCGCCTAGGAATCTGCCCAAAATCCTTCCAACACCGACCAGAACGACGAGGGCCACGAAAACTGTTGTTAAACTGGACATAACGAGGTAGTCGGGTCTGAACAGATCTATCCTGGCAAGCGAGTAGGGCCCCAACGCTACTTCATACACGACCTTGCTGCTGTAAACTATTGAGGCCAGAACCTGTGTCAGGGCGGTGGCCGTAAACACCGCAAGCCCCTTCCTTGTGTACCCACCTAACCCGACTTGGTTGAAAAACCTCGCCGGATGCAGCATCAGTGTGAGCGGAAACATATACCAATAGTCATACTTGCTCTATTTAATCTAGGCTTTCCGACTGAATCTTAATCGTTTTAGCATAAACAACCTCCACAGGTATGCTGTAGCTGTCGAATATCGCCAAAACCTATCATTCCTTAAGAAAGCATTAAAGATGTGTACAAACAAGCCATTAGTAATAGTTGATAGAGGCCCATGGTATAGGTGGGCATTTGAGAGGCTTGGACTAGAGTATAGGCATGAGAGGTTCGGTATGAGGAATAGAGTAGAGAGATTCTTCAGATAACTGAAGGAGAGAACTGTAGTATTCCACCATAAGATGAGCGCGAGAGACCACATACAGAGAATAAACAACCTCAAACTATTCCTAAGCCTATTCACAATATACTATCAGGCCGCAAGAGGGAGGTGAGCAAAAATGCTTATTTGTACACTATCGATTTAAAACTCATGGTAGAAAGCACAATAAATCCAGACAAGGTGCGGCAAAATCCGCTGTTAGACCATGTTATAGATACAATGTACTACCTAATCCAACAATTGCAGGAAATCGAAGATATAACACAACACAACCGTCTAAAAGTACAAGAACCAAGATTATTCGGACTTAGAGACGAGGATACTTAGGAGTTGATATTCGCGTGACCCCTCCTGCCAAGACACGAGAGCTTAGAGGATTGATTGGTCAAGCAGCGATTGCTGCAGTTTACCTAGCCGGTGGCCCTGAGCTAGAATATGTATCTACCATAAAAGGTCCCATAGTTGTATGCGAGGATCGAGTGAGAAAACACTACATTATAGCAACTTTTGCTAGGTATAAAAACACTAAACAACCTGTAAAGCTTCAACTTAATCTCTCTCCTTATTATGAGGATTTCGGATATTTGGACTATTACATAGAAGAACAAATCGACGAATATCAAGTTGATGAGCGTGAAGAACTTTAAGCCTCGAGAAAAGTTCTTTAAATTACATGGGGCCTCTCTACGTATGTAATCCATCATTTTTGGTATGTATTTCTGTATCTCCATGATGTAGTGTTGAAGCACTTGGTACGGCTGTGTGCGGGCGTCCAGATTAGCTTGGGCAAACTCTATAAAAACCGGCCAATAACCTGGAAACATCCATTTTTCTCAACCATCCCCTATCCACGGCCCTGTTAACTTTAGACCATTTTTATCACCCCTCTGATGTTTTGTATTATTCTTTGGTTTTCTGGTTGGCTTAGTAGTTGGTATAGGTTTAGCCATCTTCTGACGTGTTGTAGGCTGCATCCCTTCTTACTGCATGGGAAGTTGTCGTCGAAGCATTCAACCCTATCCTTCAATGACTGTATAGCCCTCTCCATCACTGTATGGAGCCATTCACCAAACCTATACCTGTAATGCTCAAGCCCAAGACTTCTACATGCATCGCTGTACCATGGTGCACCATCTGTCCATACTGGATGCCTACCATATAGCCTGACTAGGGTCTTTAGGAATTTCTCCGCCTGTAGGCTGTTCCTAGTCCATGAGAGCCATAGTCCAAGGATCCTCCTGCTGGAGGGTTCGTAGGCCATCCAAAC
>Ga0079992_132898_pt1 | contig 13746 bp, 10 predicted proteins | sample FaiFalFF_MnMetaG_3_FD_69197 | JGI IMG/M metagenome (GOLD analysis project Ga0079992, IMG submission 69197) | Freshwater microbial communities from Yellowstone National Park, Wyoming, USA - Fairy Falls B (FF_Mn_B) MetaG (SPADES assembly) (version 2) | ecosystem: Environmental > Aquatic >... | reverse complement strand
CGGCCGGGCAAACCGCCCGCCGCACGCATAACATTCATCCATGTCTCCTCAACGCAGCCCGTATTAAAATGTGATGTGGGCATGGGTCCCTATGCCGAATAACTTGACTAAGCTTTTACACACGTTACATGTTTTTAAATGGCCCCAGGAAATTATTTCCCCGGTTTGAACATTGTCCTGAAGCTTGGTGGTCATCTCCTCTTCAGGGAGGAGGTTGATGTAGGTCTTTTGCGTCAGTATACTTCACTGCTCTCCGAGCTCTTTGATGGGGGGAGATGGGTTGTGGTGGTTGGAGGCGGAGATATGGCGAGAAAATATGTGTCCGCCGCCCGAAGGCTGGGTCTTGACGAGGCCAGCTGTGACGAGTTAGCGATCCAGACTACAAGGATTCATGCAGGTCTCCTGGCAAGGGCTTTGGGGGAGCTTGCATGCCAGAAGATCCCCACAACGGTCGATGAAATAAGACATCTCTCGGAGATGGGTAGAATTGTTGTGTCGGGTGGTCTGCAGCCTGGTCAATCAACGATGGCTGTGTCGGTTCTTGCAGCCGCCGTTACTGGGGCGGAGCGCATAGTTGTCGCGACAGATGTTGACGGGATATACACGTCCGACCCCAAGAAAGACCCTAACGCAAAAATCATGCCGCGCATGAAGTTCGAGGAGCTGGCCGGGTTTGCGGCTAATGTTTCGCAGAGGGCGGGAGACTACCAGGTCGTCGACGTAGTTGGTGTTTCTTTGCTTCTTAGGACAAGGATACCGCTCTACTATGTGAATGGGGAGAGGGTTGAGATGGTGAGGGAGGCGATACTCGGCCGGAAAGCGGGGACCATCGTATCCGACTAGGGGATGGGCTGGTTGCTGCTGGAGGATTTATTCGCCTCAAAAGCCCATGCGAAAGTTCTTCAATACCTGATCGACAACCCTGGGAAGGGCTTCAGCCTGAGATACCTTGCCCGCGTGACAGGTGTTGCGCCCTCAACCGTCGGCATAGTTGTAAACAACCTTGAGAGGACGGGGCTGGTCTACCAACGGAAGCTGCGGGCGGTTAAACTAATCGCGCTTAACCCCGCGAACCCCGTCGCCGAAATATTGCAACAACTTTCCCAAGCCCTGCGCAGATGGCCTCCCCAGGATTCTGCTTAATAACAAGGCTGGCAGTGCTCCATCCATGGAGTCTTACGCGGGATACAGGGGGTTGGCGGCGGAGCTTTTGAGGGAGGCCGGTGTATCGGTCGGCGATGAGGTTGAAGTGGTGAAGGAGGGGAAGTCTTACCATGGTTTTCTGATGGCGAGGTATGAGTACGGCGACCCCGAGGTAATTGTTTTGAAGCTCGGCAACGGCTACAACATCGGTGTCAAAGCCGTCTATGGGACGAGGGTTGTTAAGCTAACCGCGTCGAGCCAGCCATCCTTCAAACCACCCCCACCTCCCCAGCCACATCCCGGCCTACCACACGTAGCAGTCATAGGAACCGGGGGAACCATCGCCAGCAGAATAGACTACAGAACAGGCGGGGTGAGGGCGGCGATGACCGCGGCAGACCTGGTCAGCATCTTTCCGGAGATAGCGGAGATAGCCAATGTATCTGCGGAGGTTTTGATGCAGGTCTACAGCGAGAACCTAACACCATCCCACTGGACTAGGATGGCCGAGCGGATAGACCAGCTCCTTAGACAGGGTGTGGACGGTGTTGTGGTCGCCCATGGCACAGATACAATGGGCTATACTGCTGCGGCCCTCAGCTTCGCCCTACAGAAGCCGCCCAAGCCTGTGGTCTTGGTGGGGGCCCAGAGGTCCTCGGACAGGCCTTCAAGCGACGCTGCTACAAACCTAATCGCGGCAGTCGAGACAGCGTCTAAAGCACCCTTCGCGGAGGTGGTTGTATGTATGCATGCATGGCACAGCGACGACATGATATACATCCATAGAGGGACCCGCGTCGTCAAGATGCATACAAGCAGCAGGTCAGCCTTCCAATCCATCAACTCACAGCCGCTGGCCGTGAGGACAGGGACGGGGCTTAAGCTGCTCACGGCAGACTTCCACCGCAGGGATGAGGACGGGTATGTCTTCAACCCAACCTTTGACGAGCACGCCATGCTTGTGAAGTTCTTCCCCGGCATGAAGCCTGAGACGCTAACCATATTGGTTGAGAAACTAGGGCTGAGGGGCGTAATATTGGAGGGGACGGGGTTGGGCCACGTTGCCTCAAGCTTTGTACCCGTCATCAGGGAACTCACAGGTTCCGGAGTCTTCGTCGGCATGACGAGCCAGTGCAGGTATGGACGTGTAAACATGAAGGTCTACGACAACGGCCGAGACCTCATGCGGGCTGGGGCTGTGCCGCTAGACGACATGCTTCCAGAGACAGCGCTTGTCAAGCTGATGTGGGTGCTGGGGAGGCTTGGCGGAAAACCCGCGTATGAGGATGTGAAATCTCTTATGCTGAAAAACATCTGCGGGGAGATAGGTGCTAGAACTCTTCCCCAGCCGCCTCCAAGTTAATAACAGACGGCTGAGGTGTTGTGGATGGTAATGGACTACGAGGCCTTGGGGCTTAAGGTGGGCGTTGAGGTCCACCGCCAGCTCGACACAAAGCATAAACTGTTCTGCATGTGTCCAACGGAGCCGGTGGAAAACGGCGAGGTCGTCAAAATAGCCCGCTTCCTCAGGGAGGCTCAGAGCGAGCTGGGGACAGTGGACCCGGCGGCGGTCTTCGAGTCCAAGAAACGGCGGAAAATCATCTACCACGTAAACCCCGCAAACGTCTGCCTAGTCGAGATGGATGAGGAGCCGCCTCACGGGCTAAACCCCGAAGCCGTTGAAACAGCGCTAACAATCGCGCTACTACTAAACTCCACACCCGTCGACGAGATACATGTCATGAGGAAAATCGTTGTAGACGGCTCAAACACATCCGGTTTTCAACGTACATGTGTTGTCGCGTTGGGGGGAGAGCTTGTTGTCGACGGAAAAGAAATCCCTATTCAGACCATTACTCTGGAGGAGGATGCCGCCCGCATCGTGGGTACGGGGCGCGGCGTGGTGGAGTACGACCTTTCCCGCCTCGGCATACCGTTGATAGAGGTCTCAACAGCCCCTGTGATAACATCGCCCCAGGAGGCTGTGAAGGTCGCCAAGGCAATAGGTGACAGGCTCCGTGCAAGCCGTAAAGTCAAGAGGGGGCTTGGGACCGTCAGGCAGGACCTCAACGTATCCATCAAAGGCGGTGCTCTCACCGAGATAAAGGGTGTCCAGGAGCTGGAGCTTATAGGCCTAGTTGTCGAGAACGAGGTGAAGCGGCAGCTACACCTGCTCAGCATATCGGAGGAGCTGAGGATGAGGCTTAAGGGCGACGACCTCCCGCCCCCCGAGTTCCTGAACGTAACCGACCTCTTCCACGCAACCAAGTCCTCCCTGGTCCGGAAGCGGCTTGAATCAGGCTGCGGCGTCTACGCCGTCAAGCTGCCCATGTTCGGCGGATTGCTTTCCAAGGAGACTTGGAAGGGGATTAGGCTTGGGGCCGAGCTCGCGGGACATGCCAAGGCTTGGGCGGAGGTTGATGGAATAATACACACAGACGAGCTACCCGGATACGGCATTTCAGGTGAAGAGGTTGCCGCGCTGAGGGAGAGGGTTGGGGCGGGGGTTTTAGACGCTGTCGTAGTGGTTGTGGATGAGGAGGAACGTGCCTTGGAGGCTTTGAGGGCGGTCTACGCGAGGGCTCGGGAGGCGGTGAGAGGTGTGCCAAGCGAAACACGGGCCGCTAAACCCGACGGCACAACAGTATACATGCGTCCTAGGCCCGGGGCTGCGAGGATGTACCCCGAGACAGATATACCGCCATACCCCATAACCCCGGACCTTATATCCCGTATCAGGGAAAACCTCCCAGAAACACTTGAGGAAACCAAGAGAAGGCTGGCCTCAACCTACGGCCTCAGCTGGCAGCTTGTCGAGAAGCTCGTTGATGTTGAGCGCGAGGAGTTTTTCGAGAAGGTTGTGACGGAGCTCGGGCTTCCACCCACCGTGGTTGCGGCAACGCTCTCCGAGACCTTGACAAACCTCGGCAGGGAGGGCTACCCCGTTGAAAACCTCAGCGAGGAAAAGCTGTACGAGGTCTTCAAAGCCCTGGCCGCCTCGAAGTTTAGCAAGGAAGTTTTGCCGACGGTTCTAGGATGGCTGAGTCAGCATCCAACGGCAACACTAGAAGCGGGTTTGAAGGAGTTGAGGCTGGTGACAGCCAGCATGGATGAGGTTGAGGCCGAGGTCAAGGCACTGGTGGACGCCAACATAGATAAAATCACCGACCCACGTATAGTGAAGAAGCTTATGGGGGATTTGATGAAAAAGTATCGGGGGAAAATAGATGGCAGCGTCTTGCATGAAATAGTTACTAGGAAGGTCGAGGAGGCTAGGTCTAGCACCGCGCCGGGCTAGCCCTCTTCTTTCTGCGGGTTGTAGCGTGAGAAGACCGCGAGTAGGCTTTCCCTGCTAAACCCTCTACGCAGCATCTCCGCCTCGATCTCGTTAACAAACTCCCTGCATACGCCGCGGGGTAGGGACACTAGGTCATCGACAAGGTCAAGCGCCAGCGGAAGACCTGTGGCTGGGTTAGCTGTCCCGTAAACGTAGGAGAGGACCAGTTCCCGTAGCCTGTCAGGCATCGTGGACGAAAACTCAACACATATAGGTGGGATGTCTTCAACGGTCTTCACAAAAACCCTTTTTGTACTGCGTGCAGCCCTGACAACAGGTGCGTTCTCGTAGGACTTCCACCCACCTCTCCCAGGCCTGTGAGGTGTGAGGTCGGCAACCAGCTGTAGAAAAACACGGTTCTCAGCCTTTCTTAGAATAACTTCAGGCTCCTTCCGTTTAATGGAGCTGTCCATGTAGGTCTTCCTGTACCATGTCAATACGTCGAACCGCAGGTTTTGGCCGAAGACGTTTTCGTAGTCAAAGACCTCTCCGGGTTTCATGAGCATGCCTAGAACCGACCTGTCGCTGAGTGTTACGCCTCTCTGCGGCCCGTAAAGGTAGCACATGTATCCGTCCAGCGCCATGGTGGAGACGCGTTTGATCACGCCGAAAGCCTTGCCGCTCTCCACTAGCTCAACTGTTAAATCATTAATCCTCGATATCAGGTCGAAGACCGTTTTGAAAGCTGTGTTGGTTAAGCCGTCGGTCCAGTTTAGCTCCTCCTCCTTGACCATGCTGCACCCGGCCCTATAGCCGAAAAAGCTTCCATCAACCATTACAAGGTCGACTTGGTTGAGAATGTTGCGGGCCGCGTAGCGCTCATAGTATGTTGTTAAGAGGTCGAGTATTTTGAGGAAGCTCTCTCTCTGCATGCTTATTTTCCCTGACAGCCTGTCCCCGTAGAACCATTCCCCGTCATCAACCGGGTCGAGGCCCTTGAAAAGCTTGTAGGCAACCGAGTAGAGGCCGTACCTAAGACCTATGCGGTCGTTTACCGCCGGTACGTCGGAGCCGTCAACAACCCCTATCTTAAAATCCCTCCACTCATCGCTGGCTTTAACGACGTAGACGCCTCCACCTATCATTCGCGATATCTCCTCCACGGTTGACGAGAAATCCGCGATCTGTTTTGATAGGGTCTGGGCTTCTTCCAGCGCAGCCGCGTAGAACTTTTCCTGGAGAGGCCGCGGTATCCTGAGTAGGTCGGGGATTTCGCTACTTTCTCCCACCAACCTTTTCATCCTCGGGTATTTCGAAGGTTATGAGAAGTGGGACCGGTGAAGGGTTCATTTTACCTATCACGTAAAACTGGCCCTCTGGAAGTCTTAGGAGGCTTGAGGGGTCCACGGCTGCTGTTGCGAAAAACTTCTCCGCCTCCTGTGCGTCCAGTGGGTGAATTCTGCCCACAAAGAGGGTGTTCAGGTTTCTTCTCACCGCGGCGTTAATCCCTATCTCCCCAGCTATGCCCTGTGATATCAGGACAAGCGAGAGCTTATAGGACCTTCCGAGGGCGGCCGAGCCTATTATCTCCCTCGTCGTCTCCTCCTCGATTCCCCTATACTGCCATGGGCAGTACTGTGGGGCCTCGTCTATTACTAGGGCCACGTTCAGCTCGGTCTTGGCCTCCATCAGCTTTTTCAGATAACGGATGATGGATAGGAAGATGGTCAGCTTCTGCTCCTTCGAGCCAAGGCTCAGGTCTATTGTTAGAAGATGTTTTTCCTTAAGCATGCTGTAGAGTTCCTCCGGTGTCTTCGTTCCGGCTATGGGTTTGAAGTCGTCGGCGTCAAGTTGTTTGAAATACGCCTCCGCCCTCCGCAAGTATCTTTGCCCCCACTGGTTTACAGCACCCTTGTTATCCCGGTTGTCCGACTTGATTATTTCACAGAGCCTATCGTAAATTCTCCTCCTTGTTTCTTCTAGGGTTTTACCTCTCCAATCGCCTTCCGAGACAACTTCCTCCAAATATCCGAGAAGGGTATCGCCCGTATTGCCCCCACCAAAACCTTTCAGTTTCTCGGCTAGGTATGAGTAGACTGACTGCTCGTCGAGCTGGATGTCTCCCATGTTGACGACGTCTTTGTAGTAGGGTGCGTAGTCGCTTCCCTTCCAGTCAAATATCATGACATCGTATCCTGCGTTTCTAAGCAACGGGATTATCTGGTAACGGGTTAGGTAGGACTTGCCGGAGCCTGTTATGCCGAACACGCCTATGTGGTGTGAGATGTATTCTGTGAGCAGCGGAACCTTCCACAGCGGGCTTCCCGTCGCGTAGTATCCCAGGGTGTGGCTGCTCTTCGACAGCAGCTTCATCGGGTTAAAATCGTCGGGAAACGTGTAGACAGGCGAGGCGGGAGCTATAATGATTTTATTCTGCTTAATCTCCCCGTCGGTTACATCCCCTATCACAACCAGGTTAAACCCGTAAAACTCCTTAGCGGTGCTGGGGCCCTTCCCCCGCTTGGCGTAGGCAATTCCCGGGTTGTAGTAGTCGGTTTTCAGGGCATCGTTGGCCCCGGTTCCGCGACGGCAGACCGCTAGAATCTTATTCCCGTTCCGGTTGTCTATAAGAACTAGCGTCTCGGTTGTGACCCTTTTCTCCTCCCCCTCATGTAAGATGCACATAGCCTCGGTTTCACGCGCCGGGCTCGCGACAATCCCTATCTGGGTAAGCCCTATACTGTTCCAGTCTAACAACTTCTAGGGTAAACGCCTCATAACATGCTATAAAGTTTGCCGGCTAGGATGTAACCATGTCAAGCAAGTTTTGCTCATGAGCTATTTTCAGCTCGAGGGCTATTCTTTCACCCATGTCCATCGGGTTGTCGAAATAGAGGGTGGAGTAGGGTGAGCCGACCCCCATGTAGACGTTTGTGCCGGCGACAATCCGGCCTGAGAACTCGAAGACCTTTACCTCAAGCCTGTCCGTGATTATTGCTTCAAGGCAGAAGGGGCCGACCATCCTTTCGCCGAGCCTCTTCTCAACAGCGGATGCAAACCTCTCACCGTATTCTAGGAGCCGGGGCAGCAGCGACTCCCTCAGGACTAGGGGCCTGTTTCCAACTACTACGAAGGTTGGTTCCTGTAGTCCGAGAACCCTTCCATCCACGTTTGCCTCATAACGTATGTCCGCCCCGAAGAGCTCGACCCTGTTAAACATGGGTGAGGCGAAATAATGAACGTACACGGGGACGCCGACCACATACTCCTGCATAATGTAGCCGGCGCTGGACGGAAGCCTCTCCAACAAAGTTCTTCTGTCCTTTGCGACAAAGTAGCCGCGCCCCCCTTTAGCCCCCGCAAGCTTCACTATCACAGGAGGCTCAGCCTCCCCAGCTGTTTTATACGTCTTCGGCGTGGGGATACCGGCCGACTCGAGGAGCGCCATCTTTTCCAGCTGAACGGCTTCAACACGGATTAGCTGTCTGGAGCCGAAGAAAGGTATGTTGAATGACGCGGCTCTCTCTGGGCCGCAGTACTCGACGAAGCTGCCGTGCGGTATGAAGACCGCGTTCTCCGCCTTCAGCGGCTCCACAAGCATGTCCAATTGGTCGGGCCCTGCCACGTATGTTTTCTCGATAAAGCCAAGGCCTTTGTAAAACTTTTCCCTGTGGGGTTCTGTGATCGCGGCTGTTTTAAAGCCGTGTTTCTTCGCAGCGCGTAGTATTTGGAGGGCTGTGTGGCTTGCCAGAGTCGTTACGGTTAGGTTCAAGTCGTCACCCTCGACAAAATCCCTTCTAAAGCAGCTTCCCTGACCTCCATCGCTATGCGGCGGCCCATCGAAACAGGCCTGCCGTGGTAAAGCTTGCTGTACTGACCACCAACCCCAAGGTAAACGTTTGTCCCACCCCCAATCCTCAAGGCCACGTCATATACAACGATCTCAAGCTCCGGTGTGACGATGAACTGTAGGGTGAAAGGCCCTATAACCCCCGGCGGGGCAAGCTCTGAGCAGGCCTTGACAAATCGGTGTCCGGCTTCAAAGACTTTTTCGAGCAGGCTTTCACGTATCGTTGCAGGCTCATGTCCTACCTCTATGTATCTGGGTCTGTGCTTCAGCCTCATCTGGTCCGATGCCGGGATTCTGTAGAGTCCGTCTATGTCTGACTGTATGCGGCGGTCGATGCTGTGCAGCTCGAGCCTACTCTTCACTACGCTGTAGAAGAAGTTTGCGTTAAAGTGGGCGCCTAGGACGAGCTCCTCCACCGAGGCGTTTCTAAGAGAATATTCATCCACCAGCCCCGCCTTCTTCAATTCCTCGAGTTTTTCCTCAAGGTCTCCGCGGCCCTCCGCGGTGAAGAAAGCCCTCTCAACCCGCCGCCGGGCTTCAGGCATCTTAACCAGCACGGGCCCGTCTACATCCAACAAGCTGTAGGTCCTAGGCCTTCTTACGCCGGCCGCGTCAAGGAGTCTGTAGTAGTTTGCCTGTCCGGTCCTCTCCTCCCATCTAAGCAGAAACTTGTTGCCGAAAACAGGGACCCTAAAATCATTCTCTATCCTGTCGTATCCCACGTAGACCGCGAAACTTCTGTTGGGGACGAAGACAGCATCCATGTTTCTGAGCCTCTCCTGCACATCGGACTCGACCAGCTCGGCGTAGTCGTTCAGCACGATTAAATGGTCGACGACAGGGAACTCTCTGTAAGCCCTTTCCCTACCGGTTTTGGCTACCGCAACTGTTTTGAAGCCCTCATCCCTGGCCCCGTCCAAAACATCCAGAGCGCTATGGCTGGCCAAGACGGCTATGGCTTCAACCACGTCAACATATCTGATGAAGCCTTGTAATAACCGTGTGGCTCAACCTGTTACGGGTACCTTTTCGAGGGAGCTCTTTATCTCGGAAAGAAAACTTGCGGCGGGTGCTCCGTCGACAACCCTATGGTCGAAAACAAGTGTGAGATGGCCTCTGGGTCCTGAGCCATAGTCCCTCACCCCTCCCACTCCCAGTATGCAGATGTCTGGCGGGTTGATTATGGGTGTGAAGTAGAGGATGTCTCTGTGTCCTAGGTTGCTTATCGTGAAGCTGTGGCCTGTGAGCTCGTTCAGCGTTATTGTTCCCTTGACTGCTTTTTCCACAAGCCTTCTGAGCTCCGCCTCAATCTCATGTAGTGTTTTCTGGTCTGCGTTCTGTATTGTCGGAGCATAAAGGCCGCGGGGTGTGTCGACGGCTACGGCGATGTTAACCTCGTCCAGCACCCTGACTTCATCGCCCTCCACCACCGCGTTAAAGTCAGGGTTTTTCCTCAAAACATCCGCGACAGTCTTGACGTATAGCGATGTTAGGCTGGGGGCCTCAGCACCATGCCTATCCTTCAAAACGCGATAAAGGCTGAATAGGTTGGAGGCGTCAAAATCAGTCATCAAAGCAACCGGCAGAGCGGTTCTCAGGCTATAGCCCAGCCTTTCCGCAATACCCTTTCTCAAACCCGATATCTTATACACGCGTCCCACTTTGTTCCTACTGATATTCGTATTAATTTATTTAAATAAATTTTTTTACTTTCTTTGTGGATTCCTTCTACACGGTAACAGCCATGAAGCCGCAAACCCTGACCATAACGCTGTCCCTGACCGTGATAGCGCTGCTCATACTCACGCAGGCGGGAGCCCAGGGAGTTGAGTGGAAGGTGTGGGTGAACCCGAGACAGGACACAGGGCTACCAAGGACATGGGTGGAGCTGGATGATCCCCCTACTAGGGGCTATGTAGAAGAAGACGGTGGCTATACGATGCATGTTTACTTCAAGACAAGCCCTAAAATATGGTGGGGTGATAAAAAGGTAGATTATGACAACCGCTATGCGGTCTACGCGTATCGGATCGTTTCAGTATGGAACGCCAGCCTAAAGTTCGCTGCGGATAACTACGAGTGGGGAAGGCATCTATCCAAACTCAGGCTGAAATTCTACACAGACGCAAATATATCCCAAGCACGGTACATAGACGTAGTGATAGATGCAAGCCAATCGCCCTGTCCAGGCGCCTACGCATGCATAAGGTATACAAACCCAATGGTTATTAAAGGTAACCTAGACGCGTTATCACATGAACTCGGACACGCCCTAGGGATCGGCCATAACTATAAAGGCTCCGCATGGTACAATGTTGAAAAGAAAAGGGATTGGAGAGGTTGGGAGGTTGGGGGTAAATATCCTGCCGAAACACTTTTCTCCAGCTATACCGTCGTACCCCCACCAGACACGTTCGTCTTATACGCTTTAGCCATGAGGTGGAGTCCACTTAAAAACTCAACACCTGGAGACCTGCTAACCTTCCCCAAGAAGAATACAACTATCTGGTATAAAGATGTAGCTAAGGACCTAGGTCCGCTTTACTCAAAACCTGGGCTTGTATGGTTCTACTTATACAGCGTACTGAAGGAGAACGGTGATGGGAGGCCCTACCCGTCGCCCTTCATATTCTCTGCACCCAAGGGGATTTACGGAGAGGACCTATGTACTGAGTTCCCGCCATCAATGCGTGGCGCATTACCGATTGTGGAGGAATATAACAATGGAACAGCGTTAGTAGTCCACGGGTTCGACCTCCAGCTAGCCCTTATAGATAGGGAGATGCAGACAGTGAAAGGAAACCGCGCTAGTTACTATGCATTCTATGAGCTTCCTTTGAAACATCTCTCCGACAGCTTCCTCAACGAATTAGTAAAGACTCGCCGCAACGGCACTTTAATCGAACTCAGGGTTTACGACGGTTTTGATCCGGCATGGGATAAGGTGTCCGGCGTATACTTCAGGGGGGACAGCATCTGCCTGGGGAATCTTAAGGAGAGGCTGTTGGTGGAGGCCCAGCTAGGAAGGGCCTACAGGGTTGACGCTGGGATGGCTGAGGCCGTGCCTATCAATGGTTGGTCATATAGGGACGACAAAGGAATAAACTGGGTGCTGAGAGGTAGCACCGTATACTTCAGACCGCTTAACAGCACCTACAGCCCCGAGGAAGGAGTTAGATACGTCTGGAGGGATGTTAACCTAACCCTCACAGTTGAAAGGCCCGTGGTAGGCGGGATATTGTTAGACAAGCTATGGAAGAAACAGTACCTAGTCGAGGTTGATTCACCCTATCCATTCGAAGGTGTTGGCTGGTTCGATGAAGGATCCAGGGTGTCCCCAAAACCTGTAGGCGGTTACGTTGACTTCGGCAACGGGACAAGGCTTGCCCTGAAGGGTTTCGAGGGCTACAACGGCACAGAGATTGTTGTGGACAGGCCTCTGAAGCTTAAACCGGTCTGGGAGAGGATGCACAGGGTTGACACCATAAGCAGGTACGTCTTCACCGAGACAGGGAAATACTTCAAGGAAGGTGAGAATTTGTTCGTGTTGATGCCTAGGGTCCAAGACTTCGGTAACGGTACGAAGGCCGAGCTTCTGAACATGACCGCCTACGGCCCGCGAGGTGAAACGGTGGATTCGTGGGACGGGAAGCTCGGAGGGGAGCGGAATGGCCTGCTACAAGTGGTTCTTGACAGGCCGTTGAAGATAGAGGTCGGGTGGAAGGTCTACCACAGGCTCACGGTATCCTCCCCCGTAAACAGCTATGAGTCGTGGGTCCTCAACGGCACCATGCACAGACTCGACCTGCCGGAGAAGAAACTAGTGGGCAGCGACACACTCATGGTCCTTAAACAGATAAAAGTAGACGGCAAACCACACCAGGGGCTTGAGGTAACCGTCACCTCTCCAACATCCGTGGAGGCCGTCTACCAGAGAAAGCTGATGACAACCATCATGGTTGACGCCGGTAAAAAATACTTAGTCGAACCAAACGAGGTCGTCCTAGAAAGGGATGGAGAAGTCGAGGTGTACAGGCCGCCGTTCACATACATAGGCGAGGGGACATGGAGGGTTACCAAGGTAACATACCTGGGAGGGGACATAACCATGATCGCAACCATAGAGGTAAACAGAGCAGGTATGAAGACCATACCCTCAAGGCTTAGGGCTGTAGAGATAACGGTAGTGGACCTCATCGGATTACCAGTACCATACGCATCGGTCAAAGCCGAGAACGTAGCCGACGTAACCGGAATATCGGGAACCACAACCCTGCCAGCGATACCTCCATGGGACTTCGAAGCATCTGCCTCACACATCCTAGGAAGGGGGGTAACAACCATTAGGCCCGGGGATGCAACGGCTAGGATAACGGCGGGCATATCGCCCTACACAATAGCCCTCCTCGCAATAGCCGTAACATTAGGTGTTGTAGCATGGAGAAGAAAGGTGTCGCGGTAACGGCCTCCCTCGTGTTTGTTGCACTGCTGTCCGGTATACTGCTAGGCGGAACCGTGGCTCGGCCTCCGCCGGTAACCATCACATCCCAAACAACAGTTGAAAAAACAGTAACTGTGGCGGAGACGACTGTGGAGGTCCCGGTCAAGCACCAGCCAGCCCCATACAGCGCCCTAGCCTACACAGCATGCATATACGATAAAACACTCTACAGCGAAGGCCTTAAATTAAAAAACATGAAAGCTGCCTATGTAGCAATAGACTTCAGGGAGTTGGACACAGACTGAGCTACATCAGGCTTAGCAGGGTGGTGCCACTACTGCTCAGTGGTTATGAGTTGACGGTAATAGTTGAGGAACCCCACACTCTCGCCACGCCTTGTATCAACTTAATAGCCAACATGACATCCGTGTGCTTGTTGTCAGTGAGAGGCGGGGTAGTGAAGTATGTATACTTCTTAAATGCCCTAAACGAATTATAAACAAGCTTCAGATATCAGAGAAGGGCTATCTAACGGTTCATCTAAAGGGCTGTGATAAGTAAGGGGTTAGCTATGGGGTTACAGGTTCAAGCTCGAGGGTTAATCTTAGGACTGGTTTCCCCGACTTTTTTTACCAACGAAGGAAATAGGAATATAGCTAGTTTTAAGCCGTCTGAAGACGATATAGTAGAGCTATTTTATAAAGAGGATGAGCAACCTCTTTACTGTTCACGTAAGAGGTCTGCTAAATACGTTGAAGGATAGGGTTATTGCTCTAAATGCCAATACTATTACTCTGCCGCGGATAATAAATACAGATATCCCTATGTCTATATACGTTTAAGGACTTCACCGAGAAAAAAGAATGGAAATAACTGTAAGGTATAAAACTACTTATCTCTAAACACCACGTCCCATAAATCTGCCTGAACCGCGAGACAAATTAAATTTGTAGGTAGAAATTCTTTATATGCAAGCGGCAACCCGTTAAACCGCCATGTGCCACTGCATGAGTGAGGAAGAGTTTGAGCTGATGT
>Ga0079992_148484_pt1 | contig 13758 bp, 21 predicted proteins | sample FaiFalFF_MnMetaG_3_FD_69197 | JGI IMG/M metagenome (GOLD analysis project Ga0079992, IMG submission 69197) | Freshwater microbial communities from Yellowstone National Park, Wyoming, USA - Fairy Falls B (FF_Mn_B) MetaG (SPADES assembly) (version 2) | ecosystem: Environmental > Aquatic >... | reverse complement strand
TCCGCCTTCACCGCAGGAGGGATTCTCAGGCCTTGCCTCTTCATCTCCGATACCGCCTTACTGAGTTCCTCAAGCCTCCTCGCCTTCTCTCCGAATTCGTCTGACACGTCCGGCTCCAGATACAGGGCTATTCTAGGCGGGAGGACGTCAGTGTACGCTGTCACGAACCGCACCGAAGTTGAAGAGGGAGGGATCGAGGGGCAAACTACCGCCATCGTTTCCTCCCCCTCGAGGACGGCCTTCACGTGAGGGAGCTTGAGCACCGACTCCTTCTTGAATACCAGGGTCACGCCGAAAGAGACCTGCCTCTTTCTCGATGCGATCTTAGCGAAGGAGTCCCGATCGTATCTGGCCTGAATGAAGCCCGGCTCGAGGACAACCAGCGTTCTCCCTAGGGCTTCCTTAGGAAGCTTAGTGAGTTTAACGACGGTCACGCTATCATCGTTATACCAACGGGTTATTTGAGGAGTTAAGGGTCTGCTCCCCCATAGGCATTTGGGATCGTTGAATGTGGTAGGACTCAGGGTGAGGAAGCAGAGGGTCGAGAGCTTTCCCGTCCTCCGACTCGACCTCAACGGTCATCAGTACCCTCGAGATCAGAGCTGCGCAGAGGGCTTCCACAACTAGAAGCCTCATGCCTCCGAGGAGAGGGACGAACCCATCGTGATACGGGGGCGACTCCCCAGCAGCGAGGCGGTGCGGAGGTTCATCGAGGAGGCAGATCCCGATCTGGCGAAGAAGGTCGGAGCGCACGCCTCAAGCATGCTGGTCGAGGCCTTAGGTTCACCGCAGGAGAGCCGGTGAGCGATCAAAACATCCTCAAACCCAGCCTCTTTTCTTTCTTAACACCTGAGGACGACAACCCTGTCTTCGGACGGCAACCTCAAGCCCTTCTTGGCGAGTAGGTTGGCCCAGAGGCTTTTGGGGGCTGGGCCGAGTACAGCGCCTCGACCCTGAAACCGGCATCTGACGCGAGGGATGCTAAGATGGAGTCCAGCTCCAGGAGCGAACCGCGCCTTATCCTGTTCCTCACTATGAAGGCGGCAAGCGATCCAGCCCTTAAGACCTCCCGCAGGCCCAAGACCACATTCCTCACTAGGGCTACCCAGCGGTTCAGGGAATAATAGTCGTGCCTGTGGGAGCGCTCGCGCAGCGCGTTCCTGGTCAGACCTCAGAAGAAGTCCCTCGAGTCGCCTCCGGCCCTCAGGACCCTTTCGACCGTCCTCTCAGGGTCTCCTGCATGCAGCGAAGTGAGTACGTACGGAGGACCTTTGACTACCGCATCGACGGAAGAAGGGTAAGGAAATTGCCGATTGTCGAGGCGTCGGCCCAAAATACATGAAAGGCCCTTCCGGTCGCCTCCTAGACCCTCTTAAAGGCCTCTAGACCCCAGCCCAAGTACTCCTGCTCTATCTCGATGCCTACGGCCTGCCGGCCCATCAGAACGGAGACCACGCAGGTGGAGAAGGTCCCCGCGAAAGGGTCTAAGATGAGGTCTCCGGGAGAGCTGACGAGCCCCACGAGCCTCTTGATCAGATGCAGGTTAGCCTTGGCGGGATGCCTTACGGCCATTCTGGGGAAGAACATCTGGTAGGGGCCGAAGACGGGAGCGAACGGTACCTCGATCCTCTCGGGCTCAGGGAGCGAGGACAGCCTCAAGGATAGCAACAGTCCGAAGAGCGCAATCACACGATAATCGGTTTTCGAAGTTCACTTTGCTCCTGGAACTCCCGGGCCCTCCCCCCGCAGAGGCTTGCTGTTCAACGGAACCCACCCCCTTTCCCCCAACCGGTGCGGTGAGGTGGGCCTTTCGGGTCCATCAGTATCCTGCTCAAGTCAGTAATAAGCTTTCGCACCGAGGAGCCAACAAGGCCATGACTCTTGAAATAACCCTATAACAGAAGATCTAGCCGTGACCGTTGTTGAGGTTTCGAGGCTCCCTCCGGAGGTATTGGGGAGGCCTCTGGTCGTATTGGACCCTGGCTTCGTCCAGATGAGGTATGATAAGGACTCGTTTGCGAAGATAGCGTCGAAGAGGAGACAGCTGACCTTCGGGGTGACCTTGGGTCTCAGGGAGGCAGCGTATAGGATCTCCTACGTTAGGAAGGCCCTCGAGGCGGGTGACGCTACGGCTGTGGTCCTGAAGGAAGGGGAGACGATCAAGGGCATGTGGTACGTGACCACATACACGGATGTCCTCCCTGTGAGGATAGCCCTCTATCTGGAGCCAGACGTGCCGGACGAGTTCGGGGAGAAGGCGAGGAGGCTGGAGGAGCTCACAAGGACGGTTCACGAGATGAAGAAGCAGGGACTGAAGGTCCCCGAAGATATGAAGGTGGAGCTCGAAGGGCTGAACCAGATCTGGTCCAGGGCCAGGATCTTCAGGAGGTTCATCAGCAGGCCTGGCTCCCTGAAGATAACGGTGCCGACGCCGGACGGGATGGCGGTCATTTCGTGGAAGGTCGAGAAGGCCAACCAATCCCTCGGCAATATGATAAAGGGTCTCCACGCGCACCTCGGCTCGACGATGGGCATCATCATGAGCTTCGACAACGCCGTGAGCCTCAGAGACGCAGTTGTTCAGGCGAGGGCCGAAGGGAAGGGGGAGGGACACCTCAGGGCAAGGCTTCTCGTAAGGAAGGAGGGTGAGGGATTCACGGCCCATCCTTACGAGAAGAAGGTCTCGCACAGTGAAAAGGTAGAGGACGTGAGGGAGTACCTAGACTTCCTCGACGGGCTGACGGGAGGGTCGTTCTTTGCCGAGGCTATAGAGAGGAAGGACAGCAGATCTGTAGCCTTTCAGGGGCTCATCACGGTTAGGGCAACCTTCGTCGAGGAGACGGAACTGCCGGAGCTATGACCGTCGTTAAGCTCTCAAGGTTCCCAAAGGAGGTTTTAGCAAGGCCCCTAGTGATATTGGATCCTTGGTTCGTCCAAACCAGATACGATCAGGATTCCTTTGCCAAGATAGCTTCGAGGAGGAGGCAGCTGGCCTTCGGAGTGACACTGGGATTGAGGGAGTCTGTGTTGGGGCTTCCCTTCGCTAAAACCGTCCTCGAGGGAGAGGAGACCATAGCGGCAGTCTGCCCTTCTCCCCCTTCCTCCCCTTTAGTGCAACCCGTGACCGCCTACACCGACGTCCTCCCTATCAGGATGGCCCTGTATCTCGAGCCCGATGTGCCAGATGAATTCGGTGAGACGGTTAGGAGGCTCGAGCAACTCGTTGTTGCGGCAAAGAAAATGAGGCGAAAAGGCCTGACGATCGCCCCGGAGTTGAAGGCGGAGGTGGAGGCGAAGCTCGAGGAGCTGGAGCGGATCCGGAGTAACGCGAAGATCTTCAGGAAGCTTATGAGCGGGCCAGGCTACTTGGAGGTAACTGTCCCCACATCCAACGGAATGACGACCCTCTCTTTGAGGGTCGAGAGGGCCAGCCAATCTATCACGGGTTTCATAGAAGGACTCCACCTGTACCTCCACAGGACCATAGGAGTCGTGATGAATCCCGAGAATGCTGTAAGGCTGAGGGACGCGATAGTACGGGCGAGAGCTGAAGGAACAGGAGAGGCTCAGTTGAGGGCGAGGCTGATCGTGAGCAGAGTGGGAGACTGCTTCACCGTCAAACCGTACGACAACCCAGTGTCCCACAAGGAAGGGGATGACGTGAAGGAGCATCTGGAGTTCCTGAACAATCTGATGGGCGGTTCGTTCGTCGTCGAGGCCGCGGAAAGGAGGGTGAAGAAGGGCAAAATGTCTGTGGCCTTCCAAGGGCTTCTGACAATCAAAGCGGCCTTCCTTCAGGAGGTGGCTGGAACGTGATGCCCGAGGAGGAGAGGGTCACAACCTACTCGGGGCTCGTCAAAGTCCTCCGGAAGAGGATCGCGAGCTACGTGACAGAGGGCATCGAGAGGGTGAGGGTTCTGAGGGAAGCCGTCAGGCTCGCCGACGAACCGGTTGAGGTCGAGGGCAGGATCTGGAGGGGACCCCCTTCAGGCCCACCTCTGTGTTCATCGCGGACATTCTAGAGGCAGCCTCGATGGGAGTCTCATAAAAGGAGCAGGCCTACCTCTCAGGGGCTGCGTAGGCCGATTCGTAGCTCATCAATCCCTTTCAGCACCTTTCGATATAACTTTAATGCGATTCCGAGAGAGGACTAGAAGGTGATACGGATAATTACACCAGACCAGCATGTTTATATCATGACGAATTTTGCAGACAACAGCATGTTAGGAAATGAGCTGAAAGGGGCGGGCAGGGAATACATTTATAAGAGGTATTGGAGGAGGACGAGATCTAAATCAATGGACGAGCCTATCGGCATCTGCCGCACGTGCAGGCAAATCGTCGAACCGGTCGAGAAGCAACGCGATGAGAAGGGAACGCACGGCATAAACGTCTACCGGCACCCACACCGGCTGGTGTTCTTGATGCTGGGCCGCTCGAGTATGGGCACCCGCTACTACAACCTCGGCGGCGACATCAAATACGAGCTCGACGAGCACCTGAAAGCGATTCTGACTATAGCAGGCGAGCACTGGAGGGAGCTTCATGATCCATTAGAAGCGGTCGTCGATTACGTCAGACGGAAACTGAGCGATTTGGGATAGCGATTAAAATTCATTGTTGTTTGAAGGCGCTTCTACGTCTGCAGGGAGGGGAGGGATGAGACGGAACGTAGTCCTGTGGGTTTTACCCCTCGTCGCTTTAGCGGTCTTGGCGGCCGCCATGACCTTTCTACTCATAACTTTGCCACCCCGACAGCAAACCATACCGTCAGACGCCCGGCGCTCCATTTTCTGGTACTGGTTCGTCGCTTCGTTCGTGGCCGTCCATGTCTATCTGTTGTTGTTCGTTTTCGAGGAGGAAGAGGAATAAGCCCGTAGGCCTTAGGAGGCTTCAGGAGCCGCATACGGCCTACAAGATTCATATGGGAGTCCGACAACAGGTCTATGGGATGAGTCGGAAAGACGTCAGTTACGAGCCTAACGAGCCTATCCACCCAAAGGTCTTTGCAGTCGTATTGCTCGTCATCTCGCTGGTAGCTATTGGGGTCGTCGTCCTTTTTGCGTTCTTAGCTGATGTGGTCAACCAATACTTACAGCTTGATCCGAAGATCCACCGGTTAATGATATCCGGCCCATTGAGCTTTGCAATCGCGGTCGTGACCACTCTCGCCTTTTTCTATATCATTTATACGTTCCTATACAAGAGCTACAGGGCGTAACAGGATTAGGGCCATGACTCTTAATATGTCAGCGAAAGGAATTCGCTATCGCGATGGCCGCAATAGCCGCTTTGGTGCAAACCAGAAAGAAAGGCCGGAAAGTTGAGAGGTCAAGGAAAAAAGCAAGCCTACCTGAGATGCCGAAGCCGCTAAGGGACCGCGTTATCCGGGAGAGACCGGACAATGTGCAGGTGATCGAGGTTGCCCGAAAGGACCCGATCGTCGTCGTGACAAAGGGCGGAACGAGGAAGGTCGTAGGCGCGTGGATAGACATCTGAAGCCCCTAAACCGCCAAACCCAATTTCTTTTTTGTTTTTTGGTTTTCACATCAGGGCCAAACCCGCTTAAATCATGCTCTGCAAGCCTCTAAGGCATGAGGCCCGTCTCCTACAGCGAGGTTTTGGGGGTCCTCAACAGGAGGCTCAACATCCGCCTCAAGAAGGCCAGCCTCTACCCCAACCTACTTCCCGATTGCCAGCCCGTCGCGCAAGAGATACGAGTTGTCGAGGAGCTGAAAAGAAGCTCCACCGATCTCGTCCTACTCGGTGAAGAGGAGGTCGAGAGCCTCAGCCGCCGGATACATGCCTTAGAGGACAGGTATATCCCAATCTACAGGAAGCTGTTGAGGTTGGGCTTCGGCGGTAGCTTCGGCTCTCTCGGGAATGACGTCTTCGTTCTGCTGACCAGGTGTTTTGGCGGGTTCGTGGCCGGGCATTTAGGCGAGAGGAGGCCAATCATCCCAGCGGGTCCCGATCCGATGGTCATCAACCGAGACGAAGCCGAGCGGATCTATAACGAGATAATGAAATACTGCAAAAAGATAGGCCGGATACCGCCGATGGCCGAGGCCCCCGCGGTTAATAGAAACGAATTCGTCCTGAAGACATGGAAGTCCAGTTACCCAGGCTATCTGGAGAAAGTGATCGATATCGATCCCTTCGCCGAGGTGTATGAAACCCTTTGCGCAGTCGTTCCGGTCGAAGAGATAATAAGGGAGAAAAGGGAGATGGAAGAAAGGGACAAGAAAAGGGCGGAGGACATCGAGAAGGTATTGGCTTCGGGACGGCTCGTATTTCGGCACAACGAGCCATTTTTTGGGGTCTATGAGGTCTATGAGGTCAGCGTAAGCTCCCTCAAGGGTCTAAGCTGGCTCCCTGTAGTGGACGCCATATCAGATGTAGCCGCCCAAGCCGTAATCGTGAAGGGGTTCGACGCGTTCCCCCGGCGATCCATATCGATCTCGTGCCCTCTAAGCTACCTCCACGCTTCCAGAGTCCTTGAGGAGAGGAACGTGAGCTTCAGCCTCGTCACCTCATCCAGGTTTTGCCCGCTCCCAAGGCCCCTGGGAATGCTCGTTGAGATGTTTCAAATCAACAAAGAGTGGCATTACCTCATCATCTTCCCGAAGCCTTCGAGGGAGCTACCGCCGGTCGAGACGGCCAAGGTCATCAGGGCGAAGAGGAGGATCGTGCTCGTCAACCCATAGGGCCCGTGCAGGGGGCAGACCATGCAAAGGAGGCTCGAGGACTTCATTGACTTGCCCTGCCCCTACTGCAAGGGGGAAGGGGGACCGCACGAAGGCAAGGTGCTCCTCTACTTGAAGCCGGATGGGGAGTGGGCATGCTTCGCTGATATAAGGATTTACCGGTGCGAGAAAGGCCTGAAGAGGAAGGCCCCCAAGCTGAAGTATCTAATCGAATATGCCCGCGCGAGGGGGTTGCAGGCATTTGCGGCCCTCGACCCGGGAGATAACCCGCGAGACCCGATCCTGATATTTGTAGCGGCTATAACGTGGGAGGAGGAGAAAATAGAGTGGCCGCAGGAGTTCGAGAACAGAGTCGCAATATATTATTTCGGTTTGGACGACACCCACGAGTCGGCCGTCGAGCGTTTCGAGAGGTTTTACCGAGAATGTTATATGAAGGTTGGCCAAGAGGTTTTGGAGAGGGCGCTCGGAAATATGGGCCACGAGCCTTGATATCTCCCCGTGACGAACTTCGGCTATGCCGTGCCCCAAGTGCGGTAAGGTCGTGGAGTTCCTGTTCTGCGACACCACGGAATACGCCACATACGCCTACGACGGAGAGGAGTTCCTCCTCGATTCACATGATACCGTCGAGATGGCGTTCAGGTGCCCCGAGTGCAACGAAGTGGTAGCGGGCGATCCCGAAGAGGCCGACGAGATCTTAAAGCCGAAGGGAAAGCTCGCCGAAGGGGTTGAAACCTCTGAAGGGAGGGTGAGCCATGCAACTCAAGCTTGAAGACATCCTAAACGAAGGACCATGCCCTTACTGCAAGGACGGGATGGCCCACGAAGGGGAGGTGGTCCTCTACACGACGCCAGACGGGGGATGGGCGTGCCTCGCCGACAAAAGACTCTACCGGTGTGAGAGGGGGTTGGAGGAGAGGTTGCCGACGATGAAGCGGTTGCTTGAGCAAGCCCGCGCAAAGGGGTTGCAGGCGTTTGCGGTCGAGAGCTTAATAGAAGGGTCACGAAAGCCCATCCGCATCTACACAATGGACATACGGGTTAATGAGGAAGAAATCGAGTGGCCAGAGGAGTTCAGGAAGAGAATTCTAATCGTGGAATTCGGCTGGCTCAGGACCCTTGAATGGGCCGTCGAACGCCTTGAGCTGATGCACAGGGAGTGTTGCGCACACGTCGATCAGGAGGTTCTGAAGAGGGTACTCGAAGGTGAGGGCCACGAGTCCTGATATCCTTCCGCGATATGGGACCGCTGTGATGCGCCCTGGATCCAGTCCAAACCCAGACATCAAAAATTACAGGGTCTATCTCGATAAGAACGGCATGCCGGTCAGCGTAAGGGACCTCGTACCGTTTTATGAGAAGAGCTTTACGGACGAGGCAGGCTGTGAGGTCCTTGAACGCTATTATTTGGTTTTCGATTTCGAAGTGGGCGGCTTGATGGCCGAGATCACTCGGACGTGGACCGATGCCGAGTTCAGCGGTGAATACAGCTACGGATTCTTGGAGTTACATCAGCTCGACGGAGAGGCCAAGGATGCGCTATTGCGCCTTATCCGTTCTGGAAGGCTGGAGGAGATGCGCGCGAAGGTCCTCGAAGCGGCTCGGGAGTCGCTCACGAAGATCGTTCAAATGACGGACCTGCCGAGCGACGCCTTCCAGCAGGCGGGCTCGCTTGAGAGGCAGGTTTTGGAGCTTTTCGAGCAGGCGATTGCGCAAGTGGCTTAAAAGAGGAGACGTAAGAGGTGCAGGAGGAAAGGGCTGAAAAGGACGAATAAAAGGGCTGAACGGGAAGGCCACGCCCAGTTATTTCCTCGTTTTTCTTTTGTTCCCGCGTGATCGAAGCGGTCTATTCCTCTAAGGAGGAGCACGGCGATTTCCTCCCCTTCTGGAAGCTATACATCGAGCAGAACTACAGGGGAGAGTGGGTCTGCGCCGGCAGGTTTTACCTCAAGGACTACTACGGAAGGACCTACATCGTCCAGCGCGACCACACAGAAGAAACCCCTATCCTTGACGCCATTTGCGCCGAGAAGGTCGGCATGACTGTAGAGAGGGTCAAGGAAATCATGGAGAAAGGGAGCAGGGAGCTGAAGCTGGAGCTTCTGAGGCGGTTCGTAGAGGCCATCAAGCAACCATACGATAGGGTCGAGCAGGAAGGTGAGGGCTACGTCCTCTACCACTTCAAGACGCCGGTCGAGGCCTTTACGGAAGACGTTCTTCAAGGCAAGGTTTTCGACCCGAGGACGGGTCTGAAGCTCAGCTTGAGGCAGGCTCAGGGAAGGCCTCCAGAGGGAGGCTTCCTACAGGACTTCATCGGAGGCTCGGAGGACTACTACAAGGCCCTCAAAGAGGGGAAGCTCGGATACAGGGTCGGGACCGTCGTGAAGATTTATGGTTTTCATGACCCAGAACTCATGAAGCACCACAACACCTGGGCCGTCGTCGTCAGGATCATTGACCCCTGGCACTACGAGGTCGTGCAGGAACACACGGGAAAGAAGCTGATCATCAGGGACACGGACGTGAAGGCGATAATCGCGGACGCCTTCCACGACTACGCCGATATCGGCGAGGAGAGGCATGCTAAGGAGATCATTCCAATCATAAGGAAGGCGCTTGAGGGGAAGATACCGATACCGGAAGGGCAGTATCCGAAGTGGCCCCGCCCTCCCATCTACCAGGCCTTCGCTGTAGCGCTCTTCAGATACGGGAAGAGGGACCCGAGGAGGAGCGTCGAGAAGGCGCTGAAGGAAGCAGAAAAGAGGCTGAAGTGGGTCGAGAGGAACAGGAGCCGCTACGACCCGGAGGACTACAGGAGGGAGCGCGGTCATGCCCTCCTCTGGATCAGGCTCTACCAGCTCGTCCTGAAGAGGCTCGACGCGATCGCCGGTAAGGAAGGTAAGTTGTTATTCAGAATAGATGAGAAGGCGGCCCTCGAGTATGAGAAGGAAGCCTTTAAATACGTCAGGGAGAGGCTCGCCTGGAACGGGATACCCTTCATGGAGCTTGACGGGAGGATACTCGTTCACAAAAGCGATTATGAGAAAGCCGTCAAGGCGATCGTCAATCAAAAGGTTTGGTGAAGGGGGCCAGCGCCACTTATAGGGTCGTTTAGTTTTTTCGTGGCCGATGACCGCGCTTGACGTTGAGGAGTTCGAGGCGGAAGTTTGTGAAGTGTGCCAGGGACCGGCCACAAGGATGTGTGAAAACTGTTACACCTCCCTCTGCGACGAATGCCTGTGCCCCGAATGTGATGAAGACGAGGAGGAGGAATGTGAACGGTGTGGTAACATGGACGCTAACACCTACAACTGCAAGAACTGCTGGAGGACAGTATGCTACGACTGCTTCTCTTTCGAAAAGAATCTCTGTGTGGACTGCGCTACGGGAGGGAGGAGATGAGCCGCTATCATCATTTCAAACCACAGGTCGTCAGACTCGTCCAAGCGCGCTACGGCAGATGCCTGCTGTGCGGGAAGGAAGCAAAGGGTATAACGATGATATGGATCAAGGATGTCGGCGTGGTATGCCAGAACCACGACAGTTACGCGCTTGTCTATGAGTATGACGACGGCTACCACACCAGCCAGACGGTCGTAAAGGTATTCGCCACCAGGGAGGAGGCCGAAAGCGAGTGCAAGAAACTGAACAGGAGGATGGTGGAGGCGAGAGCCTTAACGGGCTTCCGGCCAGCCAGCTACACCGTAAGGTATTTGAGAGAACTCATGGGACTACAGGAGAAGGTCACGGAGCTGGAGGAATAGCCCGGCTCTAAGAACGTCCAAACCTCAACTTCCTTTTTCTTTTCTTCCGCTATCCGGTTAAGGAAGGGAGCAGAGCCGACTGGTCGAACCGGATTCGGAACCCTTTCGTGACCTCTTCGCAACGGCAATCGGCCTAACTAATAGAAATGTATGTCATCATTTTGAACCCACCCCCTCGATAACAAGGCCACGCCCCTATATAACATGGTGATGGTTTCCTTTCGGTTGATGGTCGCGATCAGGACGTGGGAGTCTGTCTGCCCCGAGTGCATGAGCGGTAAGCTCGTGACCGATCCGGAGACAGGGGAAGTCGTCTGTCAGGAGTGCGGAGCGGTCGTGGTAGAGCGCGGAGTTGACATGGGTCCCGAGTGGAGGAACCCTGAGGGAGTTGGAGAAAGCCCGTCAAAATCGAGGGGAGGTCCTCCTGCCTCGCTGATTTACGATTCCGGCATGGCAACAACGTTCAGCTGGCTTAGTGAGGATTTCGAGGGGAAGAAGCTGACCAGAGAGGCGAGGGAGAAGCTGAGGAGGCTCCAGCGCTTCCACGAGACCATAAAAACATCGGAGGAGAGGAACCTCCAGCAGGCGGCGAACGTCCTCGCGATCTACATGGACAAGCTGAACCTTCCCCAGTCGGTAGCCGAGCAGGCGATGCTGATCTACAGGAAGGCTCTGAAGGCAGGGCTACTCAAGGGAAGGGCGATCAGGGTCATCATGGCAGGGGCCGTCTACGCGGCGTGCAGGCTCAGCGGGCTACCGAGGGACCTCAGGGACTTCGAGGAGGCCTACCCGCTGGTGAAAAGGAAGGAGGTGGGCTACGCCTACAGGCTCATCATCAAGAACCTGAACATTAAGCCTCCCATTCCGCCAGATCCGAGCGCTTTCGTCTTTAAGATAGCCGCGAAGCTCGGCATTGAGGAGCGCACCGTCAGGGAGGCGATCAATATAATCGAGGAGGCCAAGAAGAGGGGAGGAAGCGATGTGACAGCAGGGAAGGACCCTATGGGGGTAGCGGCCGCGGCGCTCTACATGGCCTGCCAGGAGACGATGCAGAACGTGATGCAGAAGAAGATAGCGAGGGTGGCTGGCGTGACGGAAGTCACCGTGAGGAACAGGGTCAAGATGCTACAGTCGTATTTCCAGAACAACCAGAACCAACAGGACCAGCAACAAGAGGTGGCCCAACCAGCCGGTTGAAGGGTGAGAGGTAACCGAGTCCCGAACCAGTCCTCCCTTTTATTTCTTTTCCGGATGGGCCGTGACTCCGTTCTTCATATGGTGATTGGCGAGCGTACCCATCCCCAGCAACAGGAGCGATTTAGGCCCGTCCCTTACAATCGTTTTCGCGCTCCATGCTCTTTTAGCATTCATTATGCTGGTATTTTCATTCATGATCTTGTTTCTGCTAGATCTCGCTACGCGGTCCCTTCAATCCTGACGGAAGCCTCCGCCAGCGGGCCACAAACCCTTTTGTTTCACTTCTTCAGGGTCGGATCGGGTTTGAACCCGAGCGGCAGACGGTTCGAGTGCCATGAGCTGATGCCCGAGCGTCTTTTGGGCCGCCCCCTTGTAGGACCCGAGGCCAAGTATGCCGCGATGAGGCTCTACGTCGTCGGACGGCTTCCCATTCCCATCCCATCCCCGAGGGTTTCGGTCATAGGGACGCGCGAACCGTCGCATGAGGGCATCGAGCTGACGAAGAGGCTCGTGGAGGAGCTGGTGAGGGAAAAGGTGATCGTGGTGAGCGGTCTGGCGAGGGGGATCGACACGGTGGCGCACCGGACCGCGATCGAGGAAGGGGGCAGGACGGTGGCCGTTCTCGGGACCCCCTTGAACGCCTTCTACCCGCCAGAAAACAGGGAGCTTCAGCTCCGCATCATGAAGGAGCATATGGTGGTCAGCCAGTTCCCGATCGGTTCACCAGTTTCAAAAAAGAACTTCCCGATGAGGAACAGGACGATGGCCCTCGTCTCGGACGCCACGGTCATCGTGGAGGCCAAGAAGCGTAGCGGAGTCATCCATCAGGGATGGGAGTGCATCAGGCTCGGGAGGCCCCTCCTGATACACTCTTCTCTTAGAAACCTCACATGGGTCAGAAAGATGGCGGAGCACGGTGCCCACCTCTTCGAGACCGCCGACGAGGTGTTGGAGGTTCTGAGACTTAGCTGGACTTATTCCACGAATTCGTTTAATCTGACCTGATTCTCCTCCTCTTCCGGCTCCTTCAGCGCCTCCTCGATGACGTCCTCCGGAACAGGCTCCAAGTGGGAGTGGAACCTTTCGAGGGCTTCAACGTCCTCTACCTCGACGTAGTTCACACGGAAGCCCTCGAACTCTGGCGGAAACTTCCCAATCCCGTAAACGTAAAGGGTATCATCATAGGCCTTTCCGACCCCTACCAGCTCGAACCTTCTGCCTTTCGTCCTCCCGCGGTAATACATCTCATCATAAAGCATTTTAAGGAACCTAAGGTTCTCGATCAGGCCCTTCCGGCACCGGTTATACACGTGGTCCATATCGGCCCTCGCAGAATATTCGAAGTAGTTTTTGCAGTATAGCTTCACGGCACCCGGATGGAGCCTCAGCCTCTTGAAAGCTAACGGACCGCTCGGCTCACCGCAGACCTCACACCTCCAGACCTCCGGCTCGGCCCGAGTTTCCGCTCTTTCAGCCCTCGACTCCTGAGGCTCCGAAGGAGGGCTTGAGGGGTTCAGGAAGGCGTCCAGCGTGGTCTGGGAGTCATACCAGCTCATGCCGTCCGTTCACAGGTTTTGGAAGATTTAAGCGGTCGAGGCCTCAGGCGTTATTTGGAGGACCGAACCCGGATATGACGGAATCCCTTAACTGTAGCAATTGCCGTAACGGTCTGAACACAATCGTGAACGATCCTCAGGGCATCGTCAAAGTCCTCTTCAAGGACGACGAAACCCTGTGGGATCAGGTCATGAGGGATCCCGCTGTCGTTGAACCTCACCATTATCTCGGTTAGGAGTCTGTTTAGCTCGGGATCGCGATCGGACTCCCGAAGGTCCCTACCGAGCGAGATCACGCACACTCCTTCTCTATCCCTGAAAAGGCGCAGGAACCTCTCTTTCAGCTCTCTTAAAGCGGAGACCCTCATCCTCCACTCGGCCTTTATAGAGGGGTCTTTGGCGTTCTCAAACTCTTGAGTGGCGTCTTCAATTGCGCGATCGACCATGGAAAGGTATTCGTCAAGGATAGGACGGTCGTCCTCAGGGTTCTCAGGAGGATATTTGAGCAGAAGGTAGATGAAGGCCCTCCTA
>Ga0079992_132285_pt1 | contig 13763 bp, 16 predicted proteins | sample FaiFalFF_MnMetaG_3_FD_69197 | JGI IMG/M metagenome (GOLD analysis project Ga0079992, IMG submission 69197) | Freshwater microbial communities from Yellowstone National Park, Wyoming, USA - Fairy Falls B (FF_Mn_B) MetaG (SPADES assembly) (version 2) | ecosystem: Environmental > Aquatic >... | reverse complement strand
TGTGGTTGGATTGGGTGAAGGGGCACAACGGGTAGTGGTGTGGTGCTGAAAGTGTCGTCGAACGACTGGTTAGTCAGCCTTTAGGGACGAGAGGAACGCATCCCTATCTCCTTTCTATCTCGGTGTCCTTAGTGCCATTCCCGCCAGGCTTTGTAGGCGATGTAGGGCAGACGCAGCAGGTAGTAGCTGGCAAAGCCCGCAATCCCGCGCCAAAGCGAAGGCTTCATCGGGCGTGGCGCAACCCGACGCAACTCGTTATGGCGATAGGCATAATCGAGTGCCGCATAGGTGGCTTCCAGCCCATAGCGTGCCACCCAGTCCGCCATCTCGTCCGATGCCGTGCGCAGCAGCAGGGTCTCGGGCAGGTCTATATGGAGGCGCAGCTCGCGGTAGAGTTGGCGCAGGGCGGGCGTATAGCCTTCACGCGCCGCCTGCTCGCGCAGTGCGGCATATCGCTCCCGATCCAGCGGACGCGTATCGGGCAACTGCGCGATGACCTCGACGCAGCGCAGCAGCCAGCCCAGCCGCTCCAAGTCCCACACGGGGTCAAAGGCGCGTATCTCAATCGTGCCCAGCCGCCTCGCCACGATTAAATCCTGGAAGCGATAGGTCGGGTCCTCGCGGAGCGAGCCGATGGCGAAGGAGTGCGCCACCCGATACGACTGCCCAAAGTATCGACCGCCAGCGAAGGGGCTGCTCGCCGAAAGCAGGATGAGCAACGGAAGAAAATATGCCAGATTCGCATAGACCTGTTCGCGCCGCTCGTTGGGCACAGAGAGATGCACATGCAGCCCACCCGTGTTGGTGGGCGCTTCCAAGTCGAACAGGTGTCCCACGGGCACCAGGTAGGCATTGCCCACCGCCCTTGCCAGCTCCGCACGGCGCAGGCGTAGCTCTTGCAGTAGCCACGCCGCATTCGGCTGCGGCGTGGTCGCAATCTCCACTGTACTCATCAGGCATATGCGGGCATCGGCGCCGCGCGCAAAATTGGTCGCCGAATAGCGATAGTAGTGGCGGGGATTGTGCAGCAGCAAGCGCGACATATAGTAGAGCGCGCTCAGGTGCGGGCGTGTCGGCTCCGTGATAAAAAGCTCCTCCTCCAATCCCAGAGCATCAACAGCGCGTCCCTGCACCCGATTCTCGTCTGTGCGTATCCCGATGCCCGAACAAAACGCCTGCACTGCCCTTGATTATAGCATGCAGACACCGTCTGGGTCACGGGTCAGCAGTTGAAGTAGGAGTCGGGGTATACTCACGCCAGACCGATGAAAGCCATCTGCAAAACGCAGGCTGGGGTAGGGCTGGAGCTATGCGAGGTGGCGGAACCAACGCTTCAGCCCGGTGCGGTGCTGGTGCGTGTGCAGCGTACCTCCCTCTGCGGCACTGACCTCCACATCTATCGCTGGGACCCATGGGCGCAATCGCGCCTGCGACTCCCCTTGATTGTCGGGCACGAGTTCTGCGGCGTTGTGGAAGCGGTGGGCGACGGCGTGCAGCATCTGCAGCGGGGCGATTTTGTGGCGGGCGAAAGCCATCTTGTCTGCGGCGTGTGCAAACTGTGCCGAATAGGGCAGGCGCATGTGTGCCGCAATACGCGCATCTTGGGCGTCGATGTGGACGGCTGCTTTGCGCCCGCTATCGTGGTGCCCGCCGCGAACGCCCGCAAGACCGACCCCCGCATCCCACCCGAAGTGGCGACGGTGCAAGACCCGTTAGGCAACGCGGTGCATACCGTTCTCGAAACGCCTATCGCAGGCAGCACCGTGCTGATTACAGGCTGTGGAGCCATCGGCTTGTTCAGCATCGCGGTTGCGAAAGCCTGTGGCGCGGCGCGGGTCTATGCCACCGAGATACGCCCCTACCGCCGCCAATTGGCGGAACAGATGGGGGCGGACCGAGTGCTGGACCCGCAGCAAGAGGATGTGGTGGGCATCATTCGGCGCGAAACGGAGGGGCTGGGCGTCGATGTGGCGCTCGAAATGTCGGGGCATCCCGCTGCCGTCGCCCTCATCACCGAAGCCATCCGCCCCGGCGGACATATCGCGCTGCTCGGACTGTTCACCCAGCATGTGCCCGTCGATCTGAACGCGCTCATCTTCAAATCGGTGCAGATTCACGCCATTCTGGGGCGCAAGCTCTATGCCACTTGGGAGGCGATGCAGTCGCTTTTGGTGTCGGGCAAGCTGGACATCCGCCCCGCCATCACGCACATCCTGCCCTGGCAGGAGTACGAGCGGGCGTTCGAATTGACCGCATCGGGCATGGCGGGCAAAGTCGTGCTGAACTGGGAGTAGGGGATGCGAATCGTGGCGCTCGACTACGGCGAGAAGCGAATCGGAGTGGCGGTGGCGCAGACGGAAGTGGGGATCGCGCTGCCCGTCGCCGTGCTGCCCAACGATTTGGATACGGTGCTGCGCTACCTGCAGGAGCAGCAGCCCGACCGAATCGTGGTGGGCATGCCGTATCGCCTTTCGGGGGCGGTGGGTCAGCGGGCGCAGCAGGTGCAAGCCTTTATCGACGCACTGCGCAGCCACCTGCACATCCCCATCGACACCATCGACGAGCGACTCAGCACGCACGAGGCGGAGCGGCACCTCATGCAGGCAGGCTATCGCCGTCGCCACCGTCGCGCCGTTCAGGACGCCATCGCCGCCGCCCTCCTGCTGGAGACCTATCTACGCCAGACTCATACCAATCGCCGAGCCAAAGTTCATCAAATCACGGATAAACGAGAACCCCCTCCTTAAGGTTCCCCCTGCGGGCAGGGGGAACCGAGCAGGCGCGCCTCTCGCGGTTCCCCTCGCGAAGCGGGGGGAACTTTACGGAGGGGGGCGATTTATGAACTCTGGCTGCGCAGTTGGTATTAGAGAGCGGCTCAGCGGCGCGGGTCATACAGATCGATGCGCCCATCCGCGCTCCAAGTTTGCTCAAAGCGATACCACTTCGCGTGCCCGTCCACAAAGGTATAGTTTGCCCCCTCGCTGTGCCAATCCATCGCCAGCTCCAATCTGGGTTCGATATAGGTGCCGCAATCGTTGGGCCATCGCCATGCGGCGGGATGGTAGTGATCCGCAACCCCGCTGGCGTTCTCTTTCAGTTCGGCGATATAGATGGTGCTGGCAGGCGACTGAATCGACGCCAGTGTGTTGTAGCCGGCGCAGTTGCGGGTGAGTTCATCTATGTCAAAGCGTGGCAGCATCCAGAAGTTGGTGCCGTAGGAGGTGCGCCGCACGGTGCGATAGCCCGGCAGCGGTCGCTCCCAGTTGACACTGGGGTCGCTGGGGCAGCGGTAGAGCAGTTGCGTCTTCACATAGGGCTGCAATGACTGCAGCCACACCCAGGGCGCACTGCCCGCGCCCCCCGTATGGCTGTCCAGCGGGAAGGTCTCGTCGTAATCCTGAAGATACATCTGCACGCCCAAGCCCATCTGCCGCATATTGGAAAGGCACTGGGTCTGGCGTGCCTTCTCCCGTGCATTTGCAAACACTGGAAAGAGAATCGCTGCCAAGATGGCGATAATGGCTATTACCACGAGCAGCTCAATCAGTGTAAAGCCTCTCTGTCGCATAATGCCCCTCCTCGCGTTTGATTCATGGCTGTCCTGCCGAATGAGGTGGTGGTGGGGAGTCGGGGCACCCCACCCGGCAGGCTTGTTCGGCTACAGGGAGACCACCAGGTCGGGTGGATTGGCAGACAGGGCGGCATACAGGTCGGGGAAGCACCCTACCTGCACACCCTCCACCGTGTTGATGGGTACGCAATCGGCGGATTGCGTGCGTCCGGAGCCATCTGGGTTGCACCAGCGGGGTGAACCCTTTGCCAAATGCCGCTCCAAGGCGCACATGTCGCACATCATCAGCAGAATGCCCTGCTCCTGTGCCACCTTGGCCAGACGTTCTCCTATCGGGTCGCCGCGTCGCAGGACAAACACATTGTCGTCGAAGAAAAACATGCCGACAACCTGGACACCGTGAACGCCCGCCTCCAGCTGGGGCAGAATCATCTGCCCCAGCTCATAAGAGGCGGATCGGGGTGTGGTGAAGACATAGGCAACCTTCATGTCCTCACCTCTTGTCTGCGTCGGCGCAGCAACCCGATTAGTCCTGCGCTCAACGCCAGCAGGCTGGCAGGTTCGGGCACGAACACCAGCGTGTAGTCCACTGCAGAGTCGTTCAGCGGCGTGCCGTCGAACGCGGTGCCATTGACGAGGCGGAACCGAAAGATGAGCGGGTTATCACGAGTCGGCAAGGTGTTCGACGCGAAGATGATGTGCTGGTGAACCGATTCGGGATCATCGGGGTCATAGGTCAATGTCCATGTACCGGGAAGCCCTTCGCCGAAGATGGGGTCCTCTTCACCCTCAATCACGCCAAACAGCCCAGAGGAGATGAACACCTGCTGCACCGTCACCTGACGCAGCTGGGGGTGGGATGCACCCTCTTCGGTGTGGAAGTCCCACCCCACATCCACGCCATAGATGCCCGGCAACAGCTCCTCCAGCGTGAATTCCAGGCTGTAAGGTGGCTCGGCGAGTTCGTGCGGCTCAATCACCGCCAGCGTCGAGTCGACATAGCCGAGGTGGATATCCTCTTCGTGGTCGTGCTGAGCGAAGCTGCTCAGCGTCAACGCCATCAGCAGAACGCTTACCATCAACAGAGACCATCGTTTCATCGTCGTTTACATCCGTTTCAGTGTATTTAGGGCTGGGAGCCTTCGCCCACCTGCCCGAAGTTGAACAGCACGGTCAACAGATCAGCGTCGTCGACCGTGCCGTCGCCGTTCACATCTTCCGCCAGATTCGAACCCGTCTGACCGAAGGCGAACAGCACAGCTAACAGGTCGGCATCGTCGATCACATCGTCGCCGTTGATGTCGCCCGCATAGGGGAATTGCCAATCGACACGAGTTGCACCGCCCAGTGTGAAGTTAGTGAGGCGGCGCGAGAGGTGCTTGCTTAACTTGGCGACGATAGTCGCGCTGCCCGTGCGCGCAAAGCCCACAAGATAGGGATGGATAGCGTCGGGGTTCGGAGGCAGGCTCTGGCTAATGAGCGGTTGACCCGATTGCCGAACTGAGATGGTCAGCATCAGGTCATACAGCGAGCCTGCATAGCCCTCTGCAGGGGATACCTCTCCATACAACTGTGAGAGGTTGCCTGCTACCATATAGATGCGGTAGACCTGCGGCATGTCGGCAACAGGCGCTCCGTTGGAGGCGATGCCGTTCACCGCTTGGCAATCCCACACATAGACACCCGGTACCGAAACGCTAAAGATAAAGTGATGATGGGGCGTGCCGTTCGTGGGTAGGTCGAAGAAGTTAGGGCAGCCCGACGCGCAAAAGATGTTCCCCATCCCAGACTTCCTACCGATTAGACCCGGCGTAATCCAGCGCTGAATCACCCGACACGACTGCAGATGGGGGATGCCGTTTTCATAATAGAAATCCATCCCCACATCCAGCAGGTAGGCGCCGAACACGCTGGACATCGTGCGCACAGGGTGTGGCTGCGGCTGAATCACCGCTAAGGCACCATCCTGCACGCCAAACAACAAATCATTCTCGTGCTGCGTGAACCCTGCGCTCAATAAGGCGCTCATCATGCCCAAAGTCAGCCATCGTCTCATCGCTTTCTGCCTCCTTGTTTGGTGCTATCGTGTGTGCAGACACACGCATAGCGTTGCGAACGCTTTCGGTCAAGAGTAGGTCGGGATTTTGGCTTGCCCGTGCCCTCTTACCAGCGATGGCTGTTTAGCAAAAGAGTTAGCGCAGCGACATAAGGTCGCTAACGAAGGGCACGGCAAGCTCGGTTCAGAAATGGGCGCCGAAAGCGATTAGACAGGGGGAGCGCGAGGGATAAGATGCGATGCGTAAGGGGAAGAGGATTTTAAAAAGGCATCAGTGAGTATCACGATGGCAGGCTCCCACAGTGGCTCCACGCTCCCACAAGCCGATTCGCCCGAATCATCAGCGATAGCAGGTAGGCTCTGGAGCGTGCAGACCAGACAGTCGTGAGAGTGCCCTGCTGGATCGTGGGTGAGCGGATGCAACAGGTTGCCCGTAAGCAGCACGAGCAACCAGAGCATGCCAATCCACGCCCAGCGCGACTGCACTGTTGGTCGCATCACCTCCATTATACCCCAACCGCCCTTTTGTCAAGGGGTGAGAAGGGGTTCGAAAATCGCTCCTCCTGCTTACCCTGTCGGCTGCATGGGGTATGATTAAATATGTATGAAGCGATTTGCGCCCGATTTTCGAGCGATGGTGCAGGACAGGCTGCGCGACTTGCAGATGGATGTGAGGGCGGAAGGCGTGCGCCTGGGCGAGCTGCGCAAAATCAACGAGGACTTCGCCAACGCCTATCGCTTCAAGTGGATGAAAGCCTATTACAAGGAGCCGTTGAAGCTCCGCCTCGAATCGGAAGTGCTTTCGCGCCGCATTACCTACATCCTGAACGGCGGCATTAAAGTCGTGATTGCGCCCGGTCAGCGTGTGCGCGACGATGTGTCCAACTCGCCCGGCAAGCGTCAGACCCCGCTCGATTTCGGATTCATCACGCCAGCGATCGCCAAGCAGTTAGATGCCCGCTTCGAGCGCGAGGAAAAGGAAGGCGGCATCACCCTCTATGTGTTCACCCTCAAGTGGAACTATGGCGACGACGAGTCGACCCATATAGTCTGGTTCGACCCGCAGCGGCGCATCACCGTGCGGCGAGTCTGGTACAGCGGCACGGGCAAGTATCGCGCCCGCTTCGAATACAAGGAGCCAGTGGAAGCCGCTCCCGGCATCTGGGTTCCAACCCGCGCCGAGGTCTACAACGCCGCCCAGCGATTCGGCGGACGCACCGTCAACTCCAACATCAAGGTCAATCAGGGTCTCGATGACAGCCTCTTCGCCGTCTGAACCGTTCCACGCGGTCGCACCTTACTATGACCGCTTGATGTCGGGAATCCCCTATATCTGGTGGTTCCACTACATTGAGGCGCTGCTGGAGCATGTGTTCGCCGAATCGGAGGCGTTCTGCCCGCGCACGGTGCTGGACCTCTGCTGTGGCACGGGCAATCTGACCGAACTGTTTTATCTCCACGGCTATGAGGTGGTGGGTGTGGACATTTCGGCACCGATGATTGAGCAGGCGCGACGCAAAGCCGAGGCGAAAGGCTATCCGATCGCCTACTATGTGCAGGACGCAGCCGAGTTGGAACTACCCCACCTTTTCGATCTGGTGGTGAGCGTGTTCGACAGCCTCAACAACATTTTGGAGCCGGCGCGTCTTGCCCAATGTTTCCAGCGGGTCTCTCGCCACTTGAACACACCCGGTGCCTTCGTGTTCGACTTGAATACGGAGTATGCGTTTGTGCATCGGATGTTTGACCAGTCGGAGCGGCGCCGCACGGCGCCGCTCCGCTACCGCTGGCGTAGCCACTATGACCCCAGCACGCGGCTCTGCACGGTGCGCATGGAGTTTTGGGTGCGTGAAGGGGGGCAGGAACACTACTTTGTGGAGATGCACCGGCAGCGTGCCTATAGCGATGGCGAGGTGCGCGCGATGCTTGCGGAAGCCGGGTTCCGCGATGTGCGTGCCTTCGACGCCTATACCCTCGATCCTCCCACGCGCCGTTCCGATCGGGTGTTCTATGTGGCGGTGCGATAGTACTCACATAGGTCGGTAAGGGGACACTGCGTGCAGAGTGGGCGTTGCGCTTTGCAGAACGCGCGCCCGTGCCGAATAAGCGCCACATGGAAGCGATAGACCAGCTCAGGCGGCACCATCGCCTCCAGCACCTGATGGGCTTTTGCCTCCCCGATGGAGCGCGGAATCAGCCCCAGCCGCCACGAGACCCGAAACACATGGGTGTCCACGGGGATCACGGGTCGCCCCAGCGCAAAGCACAGCACAATGGCGGCGCACTTGGGTCCGATTCCGGGCAGACTCAGTAAAAAGCGGCGTGCCGCCTCCGTGTCCATTTCCCGCAGCCAATCGAGGGTGTAATCGCCCCGCAGCTGATACAAAGTGCGTAGCACCGCCTGGATGCGGGGCGCCTTCTGATTTGCCAGCCCACCCGAACGAATCACCGCCGCCACACGCTCAGTGGGCGCCTCCACCACCGCCTGCCAGCTGGGGAACGCCTCGCGCAACGCACGAAACGCTCGGAAAGAGTTCGCATCCGAGGTGTGCTGCGAGAGGATGCAGTGTATCAGCTCCTCCAGCGGCTCCATGCGCGGCTCCCACTGGGCAACACCATACCGCGCTTCCAACCGCGCCAGAATCGCCTCAACTGGCGCGGCTCGTTTCTCCTTCTGCTCTCTGTTCATGGCATGCCTGCGTCGATAATGGTGATGAAATCTGCATATCGGCGGAAATCGTCCCCATTGAAGGTTAGCAGATAGTGAATCCCATGAGTAAGCATCGTAGCAACCAGCCGTGCATCATGCACCTGTTTGCCATGAACATCATGAGTGATGACTAAATACAGCCACACACTTGTATCGATCACACACCCACTCATCACTCATATAGGTTTTCTCGCCGCAGGGCTTCGTTGGATAGAGATGGGGCAGGCGGACGCGGTGCATTTGCCCATTCCAGAATAGAGGCGGCAACTTCTTCAGGTGTTTTAGGTCCGCGCGATTTCTCGAAAGCAGGTGGCACATATTTCGCACGAAGCTCGTTAAACATCGCCTCGGCTTGGTCGGGTGCGTGTGCCATCAGGCGGAGCAACTGATCCAGCTCCTCCCGTGAGGCGTGCATCGCGATGTAGAGCATCTCCCGTGGGTCCTGAAGGGCTTCCATCTCGGTTTGATTATACCGCATGGGGCAAGCGTTCGAGCAACCAGCTGCAGAAGGCAGGTTGCAGGGACGCCTTGATGCGCAGGACGAAGGCGTGGCAATCGGCGGGCAGGCGCGCACGCAGCTTGACCGCATCTTTGGCGGTCATCACCAGCGTCCTGCCGCGTGTCCAGTCCCACTGTTCGCGCGCAAAGGGGTAGTGGTCTGGGAACAGGCGTGCCTCACTCACCTGCATGCCGAGCTGCTCCAGCAGTTGGAGAAAGCGGTCGGCTCGTGCAATGCCGGTAAGGGCTATCACCGCGTGTCCCTTCAGCGCATCGGGTGCCAAAATGCGTCCGCTCATCAGCTCTTCCAACCCTTCTGGCTCGATGACGGCTTCAAAAGTGGGCACGCGGGACAGCGCAGGATGGGTAATGGACGGGGGTGGTGCGGAAGGGCTTCGCGTGAGCAGGACGGCATCGGCGCGTCTTATCCCAGCGGGCGGCTCGCGCAGAGGACCGGCAGGCAAGCAGTAGCCATTACCCAGCGGACTCTCCGCTGGCAGCACCACGAGGTCGACGGTGCGTGCCAGGGGCAGGTGCTGGAATCCATCATCCAGCACCAACACATCAGGTTGCCCGTGATGCAAGGCGGCGTGCGCGACCGCCACGCGCCGCCGCCCCACCGCCACGGGTATCGCCTTCAGCGTTTGCAGCACCTCCACCGCCTCATCGCCCACTTCATGCGGGTCTGGTTGGCTGCCCGGCTCCAGCAGGCTGATGGCGTTGAATCGTCGCCCGCCATAACCGCTGCAGAGGACGACCACTCGAAGTGCTGCTTCGTGCAGGAGACGCGCAACGGCAATCGCCACGGGCGTTTTGCCGGCACCGCCCACCCGTAGCGAGCCGACCCCCACAACAGGCACAGGCAGCTGCACCCGTCGCTTCAGCTTCAGGCGATAGAGGCTTTCATACAGGCGCCAGCTCCCTGCGTAAAGCCATGCCAGCCCCCGCAAGAGGTAAGGCGGGGACTGGCGCTCCCATCGTTGTTCGAGATTCACCTACCTGTCCGTCTCAGTCATCCTCGAATTGTATTGGGGCTGCTGGCGTGTAAGCCGGGTTCTGTTCGTGGTGGCGATTTCTCTGGGGCATCGCTTACGCGAAGCCTCAAGCGGTCAACCCGGAGGGTCGGCGGAGCGCGTCATCCCCTCCCTATTTGACCTTGCTTCCTGTGGGGTTTGCCCAGCCGAGCGCTCACGCGCACGCTGGTGCGCTCTTACCGCACCGTTTCACCCTTGCCCCAAAAGGGCGGTCTGCGTTTCTGTGGCACTTTCCGTCGCCCGAACGGGCGCCTGGGTGTTACCCAGCACAGCCTCCTGTGAAGCCCGGACTTTCCTCCCCCTGCCTGGGCAGGGAGCCGCCACCCAGCCAGCAGCCTCTTCACAGTATACCCCATGCGCGGGGTTATTCTATGTGTCGCCCGCGCAGGCTGAAGGCATAGCGCAGATCGCGCAGGCGGGTGTAGCGGGCGAAGGCGCGCGCGATTTCGGCATACATTTTCCAGCGTGCCAGCGTACCCCGCAGCCAGCCCAGTTTCTCCTCCTTCATCGTGTGGGTGATGCCGGTCAGCACCACCTGCGCCACCGGATAGCGTTGGCGCAAAAAGTGGAGGGTGAGCGCTATCTCGACGCCAGAGCGGGTGCTTTCGATGCCTGGCACCTCCAAAAACAGGTCGCGTAGCAGGGCACGCTGCCCGCTCACATAGGGCACCAGAATCTGGGCTAAATCGGTGGAGAGCCGCCCACCCCGAAACACGCCAATCGCCATCGCCACCTCCCCTTTTCGCACCGGCTCCAAGAGCTTGGCGACATGGTCGGTTCGCAAGCCAATCAGGTCGGCATCGAAAAAGAGAATCACATCGGCATCGGTGGCGGTGGCACCAGCGAACATCGCACCCCCTTTGCCCCGATTCACGGGCAGGTTCAGCACGCGCACGCGCGCAAATTGCTGCGCCACTTCGGCGGTGTTGTCGAGGCTGCCGTCGTTGACCACGATAATCTCGTGCAGGCTGTCGCATTGGGTTAGCACCTGCAGGACGCGTGGCAGGCGAGTGGCTTCATTATAAGCGGGGATAACGGCGGCGACCTTCACCGGCGTGCCTCCTGCGAGACAGGGTTTTGCGGACGGGTTATCTTTTCGATGTGCTGCATGGCGCGTTGGATGCGGTTCTCGGTCAAGGGGTGGGTGCGGAGGTTGGCAAGGATGCCCTTGTCGCCCTCTTTCTGCTTCGCTTGCAGCTTCTGGAAGAAGCGGATAAGCCCATGCGGGTCATAGCCGGCTTGATAAGCGTACTCGATGCCGAGTCGGTCGGCTTCGTACTCTTGATTGCGGCTATATTTGAGTTGCAAGAGCGCGGCAGAAATCTCGGCGATATCGCGCACTTTCCCACGCGTGCCAAACGCAATCAGGATGCTTGCCCATGTGCCGCGCGTGACCTGTTTGGCGGCGTGGCGACGATTGATGTGCGCCAATTCGTGCCCCATCACGCATGCCAGCTCGTCGTCGTTCTCCACCATTTCCAGCAGACCGCGCATGACATAGACGGGACCGCCGGGGAGAGCGAAGGCATTAATCTCGTCGGAATCCAGCACTTTGAAGGTATAGTCATAGGGTTCCACTTTTGCCACCGCCACCAGTCGCTGTCCGATGAGCTGTACCCGTTGCTGATGGGCAGGGTTCAGGTCGAGTTTGTAGGCTTTTTCGACTTCGAGGCTGACCTCCTTGCCGATGCGCACCTCATCCTGCTTGCTCCAGATGGTGCCCTTGCAGCCGCTCAGCGCGAGGGCTATTCCCATCAGCACTGCCCATCGCCAACGCGTACCCAACATCACTCGCCTCCAGTGGCACGATTATACCTCTCGTCGCCTGCACTATCGGGTATACTCCCCCTGACGGAGGTACGGCGATGCCTTACATCACGGAAACGGGCAAAAAACTGATTACGGTGATACCGGGCGACGGTGTGGGACCGGAGTGCATCGATGCCGCGTTGCGGATTCTGGAGGCGGTGGGCGCCCCGCTCGAATGGGAGATTCGCGAGGCAGGCGCGAGCGTGTTCCGAAAAGGGCTGGAAAGCGGTGTGCCCCCCGAAACCATCGAGTCGATCCGCAAGACGCGCGTCGTGCTGAAAGGTCCGCTGGAGACGCCTGTCGGCTACGGCGAAAAAAGCGCGAATGTCACCTTGCGTAAACTCTTTGAGACCTATGCCAATGTGCGCCCTGTGCGCGAGATGCCCAATGTGCCCACCCCCTACAGCGGGCGCGGCATCGATCTGGTGGTGGTGCGCGAGAATGTGGAGGACCTCTACGCGGGCATCGAGCATATGCAGACGCCCGGCGTGGCGCAAGCCCTCAAGCTCATCTCGCGCAAAGGCTGCGAGAAGATTGTGCGATTCGCCTTTGAGTTAGCACGCGCCGAAGGGCGCAAAAAGGTGCATTGCGCCACCAAGTCGAACATTATGAAACTCAGCGAGGGCATGCTCAAACGCACCTTTGAAGAGATTGCGCCCGAATATCCCGACATCGAAGCGAACCATATTATCGTGGATAACTGCGCCCACCAGCTGGTCAAGCGTCCGGAGCAGTTCGAGGTCATCGTCACGACCAACATGAACGGCGATATTCTGAGCGATTTGACCTCCGCACTGATTGGCGGGCTGGGCTTCGCTCCTTCGGCGAATATCGGGAATGAGGTCGCTATCTTCGAAGCGGTGCATGGCTCCGCGCCCAAGTACGCGGGCAAGAATGTGATTAACCCGACGGCGGTCATCCTGTCGGCGGTGATGATGTTGCGTTATCTGGGCGAGTTCGAAGCCGCCGCCACCATCGAGAACGCGCTGCTCTACACGCTGGAGGAGGGCAAGGTGCGCACCGGCGATGTGGTCGGCTATGATCGCTGCAACACCACCACCGAGTATACCGATGCGATTATCGCCAATCTGGGCAAAAAGCCCAGCACGACCTTTGTGCGGGAATATCGCCCCATTCGCCTGCCGCAGTTGCCGTCCGACCCCGTGTATGTGCGCCCTGCGACGCGACGCGTCATCGGGGTGGATGTGTTCGTGGAGACGGAGCTGATGCCCGAAGCGCTGGGTCGGCTCCTGGAGACACTAACGGCGGAGTCGCCCTTCTATCTGAAGATGGTCTCCAATCGTGGCACGAAGGTCTACCCGCCTACGGGTGCGATTACCGATGTGGTGGATCACTATCGCTGTCGATTCTTCCTGCGCGAATCGGGCAGCGAGGCGACCGATGCGCAGATTCTCGATCTGGTGCAGCGGATTGGCAGCCGATTGCGCTGGGTGCATCTGGAGAAGTTGCAGGAGTTCGACGGCGCGCTGGGCTTCACCAAAGCGCAAGGCGAAGATTGAAACATTGGGGGCGCACGGCGGTGCGCCCCTACTCGGCATGGCTGTAGGGTGAATCTTTCAGGCGGAGGGTGGTGCGGCGCGTGCCATGCTGAGCGACCAGCTCCACCTCCTCCAGCTTCACCTTTGCGGGCAATCGGATACGCCAGCGGTTGCCACTGGGTCGCTCCACCTTCAACGCCTTGCGCTTTGCCGAGGCTTTCAGACTCGCTCCCGATGGGGCGATTTCACCCTCCAACAGGTCATCGCGCTTGTCGGTCCAGATAATGTACGGCTCCTGCTGGCTGATGGCACGCATATAGGCGACCATCGCGGGGATGCCGTCAGCACCCAGTGCCGTAGCGCCCGGCATCGACTTGATTATCGCCTCCAGTTCCGATTCATGTCGATACTTTGCGGCGAACCGCTCTGGAAAGAGCGCGCCTTCCTTTCCATGGCAGCTTGCGCAACGACGCTCGAACAGGCTCACGGTCGCCACTGGCGCGGGGCTGATCGAGCCAGACGCCAGCAGCGCAAGCAACAGCAGTCCACTCATGACACCGATGCTAACGCCCTTCCCCATCGTGTC
>Ga0079992_118354_pt2 | contig 13812 bp, 15 predicted proteins | sample FaiFalFF_MnMetaG_3_FD_69197 | JGI IMG/M metagenome (GOLD analysis project Ga0079992, IMG submission 69197) | Freshwater microbial communities from Yellowstone National Park, Wyoming, USA - Fairy Falls B (FF_Mn_B) MetaG (SPADES assembly) (version 2) | ecosystem: Environmental > Aquatic >... | reverse complement strand
TTATAGAGGAGGAGTTTTATATAAGCTACGACACAGGGCTGAAGGAACTCAGGGAAGTATCTCAGATTATGCGAAACCTTCCCAAGGTGCAGATATACAGAATATACATAGAGTTGAGGTTAAAAGAGTATGCACTCCAGCACCTTAAAAAGACTGCTTGAAAGCTCAAGGGTTTCTACCCTAATATGGGTTTATCTATCAGCCATCGTTGGCATCTTTTCTTTGGTGGGTATGGCAGAGGTTCCTTACCTTTTGGTATGCCTTTCCTTCCTATTTGCGGGTCTTTTTATGGATTACAAACAGAACTATCCCATAAGACGGCTGTTTCTAAACATCTTTGGCGTGGCAATGGTCCTCTACTTTGGCTCTCAGCTCAGTCTTGAAAACCTTGTGGGACCTCTTTCAAACTTGCTTCTTGTTCTCCTTGGCATAAAGTTCCTTGAGGAGAAAAAGCCAAGGGATATGTATCAGATTTTGCTTCTCAGTTTGCTCTGTATATCTTTGGCTACCCTCCACAACCTATCTCTGAGCTTTCTGCTTTTCTTGCTGGTCTTTAGCCTTCTTTCCATTACCTCCCTTGTGTTTATAAACTCTTACAGGCAAAGCCAGAGGGACTACCAGAGGGCGGAAGTGTTCTTTTACTACTCCAAGGTCTCTTTAGTTTTGTTTATCTCTGTCTTTTTGCTTGCCCTTCCTTTTTTTGTGGGACTTCCCAGAAGCCAGTTTCCCATTTTAGACCTTTTTGGCAGGGGTGAAGGTCTAAAGACGGGCATAGCAAAGGAAGTTTCTTTGGGAAAGGTGGGAGACATCCAACAGGACAACACCTTAGCCTTTAGGGTCTATGGACTAAGTCAGGGGCTCAAGGATCCCTACTGGAGGGTTCAGGTCTTTGACACCTATGAAAAGGGGCGTTGGGTCAATAACTTGAAGGGAAGCCAACCTCTGCCAAAAGGGACAGGAGATGTGCAATACACAGTAGTTTTGGAACCCCATTACGATGACTACCTACCAGCCTTGGATTATCCCTACAGCTTGAGCTCTTTGGAAGGTATAAAGGCTCAGGTTTTTGTTGCACCCGGTGGCGTTTTTAAGGCTTCCACTTCAATAAACAGACCCATCCGATACACTGCCAGTTCTGTCTTTGAACCACCAAACTGGGATGAGGACCTTGAGCCTTATCTTGAAGTGCCAAAGGATGTGCCAAAGGGCATAAGGAACTTGGCACAGGAACTATCCCGCAACGCAAAAACCGATGAAGAAAAGCTAAGAAGTGTAATTGAGCACTTTTCCAAGGGATACAGCTACTCCCTCAAGTTGGAAAATTTTGAGGGAGACCCCCTTGAATACTTTTTGCTTGTTTCCAAGAAGGGAAATTGCGAATACTACGCCAGTGCCACCGCCCTACTGCTTAGGCTTATGGATGTGCCTGCGAGGGTGGTGGGAGGCTTTAAGGGAGCCATTTGGAACAGCTACGGAAACTACTACATTATCACCAACTCTATGGCTCACGTGTGGGTGGAGGCATACATCAACGGAAAGTGGGTAAGGGTGGATACCACACCTCCCTATCAGCCTCCAGCCCTTAGACGTATATCAACCTTCTCTTTGATAAAGGACAGCATAGTTTCCTTCTGGTATAGCAATGTGGTGGGCTTTTCCGCAGAAAAGCAGATGAGCCTCTTTAAAGCCTTTGGCGAAGGGCTCAGGTGGAGCGTCAAGAAGGAAAACCTTGCGGTAGTGTTAAAGTACATATTCCTAACCGCTTTAGTCTCGGCTTTGTTTTATTTACCCATCTACCTCTATAGAAGGTTAAAGAAGGACCCAGAGAACCTCTTTAGAAGGTTGCAAGAGACACTAAACTCCAAAGACAGTCCAGAAAGGCTATTAGAAAAGTTCAAAGGCAAAGAACAATACAGGTATGTAGAATACATAGTAAAGCTATACCAAAGGTATAAATACTCCAACTACAGGGTCTATCCCGATGAGGTTATGGAAGGCTACAGAGTTTTAAAAATTCTAAAGGATACACTCAATAGTTCCCGTCGCTCCTCACCTTGATGACAGTATGCACATTTCCCCTTGGGTTGAAGTCTCCTATCACCTCCAAAAACTTGGGCTTTAGGGTTTCATAGAGGGCTTGGTAGATCTCGTTGGTAGCTTGCTCGTGGGATATATACCTGTTTCTGAACTTGTTTAGCCAGAGCTTCAAAGACTTCAGCTCCACTATATACTGGTCTGGAATATACCTTATCTTTATGGTGGCGTAATCTGGGTAGCCAGAGCGAGGGCAAAGGCAAGAAAACTCCGGAAAGGTGATCTCTATAAGATAGTCCCTCTCCTTGGAGGGATTTTCCCAAGCTTCCAACTGCGCCTGTTCAATTGCCAGCTCACCGTATTTTTTCTCCATACTAATAAAATATAGCCAGTGAAGGTTTATATGCTTGGCAGAGTGGGAAACTTACGCTCAACCACCCTTTTTCATGCCTTTGCCCGTGCCGGACTCTATGGCTTAATACTTGTAGAGCCCGATGATACTTACCTAAGCTTGGGCTACTTTGACAATTTGCAACGGGTGGTAGATTTGGAGAGGGCTAAAACCCTAAACATTCCCATCATAAGAAGGGAGGTGGGTGGTGGAACTGTGCTTTTATCAAGGGGGCAGGTTTTTTATCAGTTGGTGGTTCCCAAAAGCCTTACACCCTTCAAGGTGGAAGATGCTTACAAAAAGTTCTCCCAACCGGTGATGGAAACTTTCAGACAGCTGGGTATAGAGGTGGAATACAGACCTATAAACGATATAATCACCAAAGGCACCAAAAGAAAGATCAGCGGACAGGGGGCGGGAGATATAGGCAAAGCTTTTGTGTTTGTGGGAAACATTCTTTTAAGGTTTGACACACAGCTTATGGCGGAGCTTTTAAAGGTGCCAGACAAAGGGCTTTTAAAAAGCCTTTTGGATGAGAACATAAGCTGGGTGGAAAGAGAAACAGGTAGATTGCCAGACTTTTGGGATGTGGCAGGGCTTTTGGAGGAGTCCTTTAGGAAAGTTCTGCCTTTGGAAGGGGAGGAAGAGGTGCCGCAGGAGATCCTTGACTTGGCGGATAGGCTAAAGGAGGAGCTAACCTCTGAGGAGACCCTCTTTGAAGACACGGGCAGAAACCACAGACTTTTAAAGATAAGGGAAGGAGTATTTTTGGAGAGGGAAAGCTTAAAGGTTCTAAAGGATGAAGAATAATCCACTAAGATTGATATAATTTTATGCTACAATATTTTCCCTTAAGTTTCAGGAGGAACGCAATGAGAGTAAAGGGTCCTTCTTCCAGAAAGTTTAAGAAGAAGATCCTAAAGCTTGCCAAGGGCTTTAGGGGTAAAAAGCACACCAGCTACAGAAGGGCAAAGGAGTATGTCTTTAGGGCTTTGCAGTATCAATACAGAGATAGAAGGCAGAGAAAGAGAGAGTTTAGAAGGCTCTGGATCGCAAGGATCAACGCAGGGGTTCGAGCCTATGGGCTCTCCTACAGCAGGTTTATGAACGGGTTAAAGAAGGCTGGCGTAAACCTAAACAGGAAAATGCTGGCAGAGATGGCAGTTAGAGACCCAGAAGGTTTTGCCAAAGTGGTGGAGATGGCTAAGCAAGCCCTAGCTGTAGGATGAACTTAGAGGAACTCCAAAGGCAAGCCCAAGAGGACATAAGCAGGGTTCAGTCTATTGAGGAACTTCAACAGGTAAAAGCCAAATATCTGGGCAAAAAGGGTCTTATCACCTTAGCCATAAAGGATATTGCAAACATTCCACCAGAGCAGAGGAGAGAATACGGCTCAAGGTTAAACCAAATTAAGGAGTTTGTGGAAAACCTGTTGGAAGAAGCCCAAGAGAGGCTAAAAAATCTTGAGTTGGAGAGGGAGCTTGCGACCGCATGGGAAGAGCTAACGGTTAGCCTTCCTAAGTGGGTGGGTGCCCTGCATCCTATAACTCAAACCTTGGAAAGGATAGAAAGCATCTTTGTGAGTATGGGCTTTTCGGTGGAAGAAGGACCAGAGGTGGAGCTTGAAAGCTACAACTTTGACCTTTTGAACATTCCAAAGGACCATCCTGCCCGAGATATGCAAGATACTTTCTATGTAAACAAAGAGGGGTACCTTTTGAGGACGCACACCTCTTCCGTTCAGATAAGGGTTATGCTCTCCCAAAAGCCACCCATTTACATAATCGCACCGGGCAGGGTTTATAGGAGGGATGACGACCCAACCCATTCGCCCGTCTTCCACCAGGTGGAGGGTTTGGTGGTGGATGAAGGGGTAAGCTTCAAACACATGAAGCATACCATAGAGGTCTTTTTGAAGGAATTCTTTGAAAAGGATGTGCCCGTTAGGTTCAGGGCTTCTTACTTTCCCTTTACGGAGCCTTCTGCGGAGGTGGATATAGGCTGTTTGGTTTGCGGAGGTGAGGGCTGTAGGGTCTGTAAGGGGACTGGTTGGCTGGAAGTTATGGGCTGTGGTATGGTTCATCAAAAGGTCCTTGAAAATTGCCATATAGACACCGAGCTATATCAGGGTTTTGCCTTTGGGATGGGGGTAGAGAGGCTATGTATGCTATACTTTGGCATAGATAACATAAAGCTCTTTTATGAGAACGACCTTAGGTTTTTGAGGCAGTTTCGGTGGAGCTGAGCCTAAGCTTAGAAGAGGTAAAAAGTCTCTCAAAAGAGTTTGATGTTATCCCTCTTTTTGTGGAGGTTTTGGCAGACACGGACACACCCTTAAGCCTGTTTTTAAAGCTAAAGGACTGGGGCAAATACAGGGCACTTCTTGAGAGCGCAGAGGGTGGCATAAAGTGGGGAAGGTTCTCTTTTGTGGCACTGGGATCAGATCTGTCCTTTAGTTTCAAAGATCAAGAGGGCGATCCCTTTGAAGCACCAAAAAAATTTTTAGAGGGTTTGAGGGCATACAGGGACCCAAGACTGCCAAGGTTTTGGGGAGGTTTGGTAGGATATGTTGCCTACGATGTGGTCAGGTTCTTTGAGCCCGTGCCAATAGGTAAAAAGGATGTAATAAACCTCCCGGACATGTTCTTTTTCCTAACGGAGCTGGTGCTCATTCACGACAACCTGAGCGGAAAGGTCAAAGTGGTGGTTCCCATCTTTCCAAAGGAGGGTGCGGAGAAAGAATATCAAAGGGCAAAGGAAACTTTGCAGAAGGCTTTAAAAAGAATCTATGAGGGTTGCGTGTATCCTAAAAATTACCAAGACAAAGAGCCAGAACTTTCCCTTTGGAAATCCAACTTCACCAAAGAGGGTTTTGAAGAGGCGGTCTTGAAGGCTAAGGATTACATAGCCCAAGGGGATGTTATTCAGGTGGTGCTTTCTCAGAGGTTCAGCAGGGCTTTTAAAGGCAACGCGGAGGACATATACAGGGTGCTGAGGTTTTTAAACCCTTCTCCTTATATGTTCTACTTGGATTTTGGAGATTTTCAGGTGGTGGGTTCCTCTCCGGAGGTTTTGGTGCGACTGGAAGAAGGAAAGGTTTTAACAAGACCCATCGCAGGAACGAGGAGGAGGGGTAATACAGAAGAGGAAGACAGAGCATTGGAACAGGAGCTTTTGGCAGATGAAAAAGAAAGGGCAGAACACCTGATGCTTGTAGACCTGGGCAGAAACGACCTGGGAAGGGTTTGTAAGCCCGGCACAGTCAAGGTAGCAGACTTTATGAGGGTAGAGAGGTATTCTCACGTGATGCACTTGGTTAGTGATGTGGAGGGAGAGGTTATGGAGGGTCTGTCTGCCTTTGATGTTTTGAAGGCGTGCTTTCCGGCGGGAACGGTCTCCGGTGCTCCCAAGGTGAGGGCTATGCAGATCATAGAGGAGTTGGAGCCAGAAAGAAGGGGAATTTACGCGGGCAGTGTGGGTTATGTATCCTTTGACGGGAATATGGACATGGCAATTGCTATAAGGACTGCGGTGTGTAGAGGAAAGGAGGTCTTTGTTCAAGCAGGTGCCGGCATAGTGGCAGACTCAGACCCAGAGAAAGAGTGGTGGGAAACGGTAAATAAGGCTAAAGCCCTTATGAAGGCGGTGGATACGGTGGGACTGTGATTTCCTGTTGAATTTCTAACCCGAGGTATAGACTAACACCCGAGGTATGTATTCAAGCTAATTTTTATCATAGATTAGCAGGTGTATGGTTTTAAATTCTTATAGCAAACTTTTTAGGAGGTAGCCTATGCTAAGAGCGGAATGGATAGAGGGCAGGAAGAAGTTTAAAAACAAGAGCCAGATGCATCTTGCCCGTCAGGGCATAATAACGGAAGAAATGCGGTATGTGGCAAAGAGGGAAGGATTGCATCCAGAGTTTGTCAGGCAAGAGGTAGCGAGGGGAAGGATGATAATTCCCGCCAACATAAACCATCTTCACCTTGAGCCCATGTGCATAGGCATAAACTCAAGGGTAAAGGTCAACGCCAACATAGGAAACTCGGGCTTGGCTTCTGACATACCCACCGAGTTGGAAAAGCTGAGGGTAGCCATCAAATACGGTGCGGACACGGTTATGGACCTATCCACAGGGGACGCCATAAGGGAAACTCGCGAAGCCATCATAAAAGAGAGCACGGTGCCCGTAGGAACTGTGCCTATATACGAAGCCTTTAAGAGGGCAAAGGGACAGGTCAAAAACATGACCGTGGACCTGATCCTTGAGGTTATAGAGGAACAAGCCCAGCAGGGCGTCTCTTACATGACCATTCATGCAGGCATTCTCAGGGAGTTTTTGCCCATGGTCCAACACAGGGTTATGGGTATAGTGTCCCGTGGCGGTGCCATAATGGCACAGTGGATGGTGGAACACGGAAAGCAAAATCCCCTGTATGAGCACTTTGATAAGATATGTGAGATATTCAAAAAGTATGATGTTTCCTTCTCCCTGGGAGATGCCCTCAGACCTGGAGCTATTGCGGACGCCAGCGACCAAGCCCAGCTTGCGGAGCTAAAGGTCCTTGGTGAGCTAACAGAAAGGGCTTGGAAGCACGATGTTCAGGTGATGGTGGAAGGACCCGGGCATGTGCCCTTGGACCAGATAGAGTTCAACATGAAGATCCAGCAAAAGCTCTGCCACGAGGCACCCTTCTATGTGCTTGGACCCCTTGTGATAGATGTGGCTCCCGGGTATGACCATATTGCGTCTGCCATAGGTGCCGCCTTGGCGGGTTATCACGGTGCTGCAATGCTCTGCTATGTAACGCCCAAGGAGCACTTGGGACTTCCCAATGTGGAGGACGTAAAGCAGGGAGTTATTGCTTACAAGATCGCCGCCCATGCGGCAGATGTAGCCAAGCACTTCCCCGGTGCCAGAGAGTGGGACCTGGAGATGTCCAAAGCCCGCTTTGCCTTTGACTGGAACAGGCAGTTTGAACTTGCCATAGACCCAGAGACCGCCAGGGCATACCACGACGAAACCCTCCCCCAAGAGGGCTACAAAACCGCCAAATTCTGCTCTATGTGTGGTCCCGAGTTCTGCGCCTACAAAATATCCCAGCATGTTTCCGACAAGGTGGAGGAAATGCTCCAGCAAGAAAACTGGATGGCACCTTAATCAAACAACCCCAAAGGGCTCCAAGCCCTGCGGGGCACACTACTATTTACCATCAAAGCTTCTATTAGAATTAGAATAATCCTCTTTTAGTTTTTTCTTCCTGCATTCTTAAAGTGTTAATCAAAGATGAAACACTTTCTATTTCTACTTCAGCCAAATGTTTTGCGTGTTCTATTATTTCTTTGACGGGTTTATTTATTTTTATTTTTATCTTTATACTCTTCTTTATTGCCACATAGACTCTGTTTTCTATAATTGAAACATGAAATTCGCCAACTCGCTTTCTCAGATCAATAAACCTTTCCATTACGTTTGGTGTCAAGACTCTTCTCACCTCTACTTGATCCTCTGCTAACACTCAAAAAAGCTTATTGAATTCTTCGCTTTCAAACTTAGTCTCTTGCATCCCTTTAGTGGAGGGCAGATTATGGCTTCCCGAAGTTATTATTATCTTTTTTTTGTTAAAAGGTGTATCTATTATATATAACCTACCGCTGAAAATTAAATATAGCTTTATCTGCGTATTACCCTTAGAGTCCATCTTTACTCTTACTTCCCGCAGTGATATATTTGAGGCTTTAAACGGAAAATCTAAAACAACTCCCTTTATTAAACCACCTGAGTTGTATATATTAGGCTTCTTAAATAGCCTAGAGGATAAAACCTCCTCAAGGTCTAAATTTTTCTGATATTCAAATTCTAAATTTAGCTCCCTAAAGATAGGTTGATAAATCTTATCTGCAATTTCCTTCCTAATAGTTTTGTATAGATCAGCTAACATCCCCAAAAAGACCAAACCCAAAGAAGCCAAGCCGATCCACAGAGCTGTTCTATCTGACACATAGGCGATAAAAGCCATAGCAAAAGCTAAAATGGAAACAAATCCAAAGAATTTAATGTTTCCATATGTGTTTTCTCTTTTGTGCTCAAGTTCCTCAAGTGCCAGTTCATCCATTTCGTTCATTTGTTCTAATCCCAATGGTCCAGTTTATTTTTTAAATAGGTCTCCTATGTTAATGTTTGATCTTTCCTCTTCTGGGATTGAGAATACTTGTTTTCTCTGAAAGCCAAGCCTTTTAGCAAAAAAGTTAGAGGGTATTTGTTCAATAGCATCGTTATACTCCTTTACCGCTTGGTTATAAAATCTTCTTGCTGCGGCTATGGATTCTTCCACATCTGTTAAAGCTACCTGAAGTTGTAGGAAATTCTGACTTGCTTTAAGTTCTGGATAGTTCTCTGCCCTTATTTTTATTGCGTTTAATGTTTTGGAAATCTCTTGTTCAAGTTTAAATTTTGCCTCAACATCCGTTGCCTTCTCTGCTTCTTCACGGAGTCTGACTATTTTCTCTAAAAGGTCTTTTTCATATTGCATATAAGCCTTTACTGACTCCACTAAGTTGGGTATCAAGTCCCTCCTTTTTTTCAATTCAGCATCAATGGCACCAGCGGCGTTTTCCACATTATTCTTCTTGCTTATGAGGCTATTATAAACATATATCAGGTATAGCACTAGTATTATCGCCACACTTATCACAATTGCAGTCATTACTCTCCACCTCCTTGATAGTGATTATACAATGAAAAAGTTAAGTTTAAGTTAAATACCTCTCTATCTCCTGCTTTATGGAAGGGTCTATGCCCAGCTTCTTAAGGTGCCCCTCCTCCGCCTTTAAAAGTTCATACAAGTTCTCAAAGTTGTGGTAAATAATTCTCTTTTTGACCTCTCCTATGCCCTTTATTCGGTCAAGGATGTCCTTTAGCCCCTCCTTTAGCCTGAGCTTTCTGTTGTAAGAGAGGGCAAAGCGATGGGCTTCGTCCCTAATCTGTCCGAAGACCCTGTAAAGTATAGGATGTTCCTTTAGCCTTACCCTCTGTCCCCATTCGGTTAGCAAAATTTCCTCCTCCTTGGCAAGGGAGAGCACCTTGATGGGCAACCCAAACCTGTCCCTTACCCTTATGGCTACGCTCAGCTGTCCCAGTCCTCCGTCAATGAGCCACAGGTCTGGCATGGTCTCCTCCCCTTCCTTAAGCCTTCTTGCCCTCCTGCTGAGCACCTCCTCCAAGGAGGAATAATCGTCTATCTGACCTACCGTCTTTACCCTATACCTTCTGTATCTTTTCTTGTTCATAGTGCCCTCTTCCCAAACCACGCAGGATGCAACCGTATAGTCCCCATAAAAGTGAGAAACATCAAAGCCCTCTATGACCTCCGGTGGATGGATTTTTAGCACCCTCAAAAACTCCTCCTGCCAAAGTTCTGGTGGCATGTAGTGGTGGAGGTTTTCTTTGACAAGTTCTTCCAAGCTCTGGTCTATCTTTTGAACGATCTCAACTTTCCCCCTTTCCGAGAGCCACCTTTTGACCTCTTCCGAAAGCTCAAAGTTCAAAAGCAAAACCTCCGGCAACGGATTGGAGTAGTAAAAGCCTATGAGGGTCTCTTCAAGCTCCTCCTCCGTCTCCAAAAGGAAAACTTCCTTATCCACCAGTTTGGAGGACCTTATCAAAAAGACTCCCAAGAGCCTGCCTATTCTGTAAAAGAGGTCTGCCCTCTGATAGGGTAGCCCGCTCACGCCCTGACCCAAGGATAGCTTTTCCAGGGCTTTTATTTGGTCCCTGAGGAGGGCACATTTTTCAAACTCAAGCCTTTCCATGTGCCTTTCCAAACTCTGGTATAGCTCTGGCAGGACTTCGGAAACCTCCCCCGAGAGCATGGATTGGGCAGATTTTACCGCCAAGGAATAATCCTCTTTGCTAATCAGACCCGCACAGGGACCACTGCATAGCCCCAAGTGATAATCCATGCATGGGCTGGCTCTAGTAGGCATTGGGTCGCAGGTGCGAAGTTTAAACAGCTTGTGGATGAGCCTTTTTACCCTGTAAGCCTTCTTGGCGGTAAAGAAGGGACCAAAGGGCTTCCCCTCATGTTCGGGTCCCCTAACTACCCTTAGGGTTGGAAACTCATCCTCCGTTAGCAAGAGGACAGGATAGCCCCCACCGTGCTTGTGCAGGACATTGTATTTGGGTTTATGAAGTTGTATCAGGTCCACCTCCAACACCAGGGCTTCGTATTCGTTGCGGGTCAAGATCCAATCTATGCGGTCTGAACCATTAACTATGGCATGCTCCTTTCTGTTCTCTTGGGCTTGCTTGTAATGTTGCAATAGCCTCTCCCTTATGTTCTTGGCTTTTCCCACATAGAGGACCTTGTTTCCCTTCTTGAAGAGATAAACTCCACACTGGGTGGGTGCGGACTTTATAAGCTCAAGCATAAATGTATAAGATAAACTGATTTACCTTAAGGGTGAGAAATTCAGAAAGGCTGGAAAAATCCTCTGAGAGAACCCTTAGTGGGCAAAGGTTTATAATACCCTCTTTACCCTCTTTATGTGGTATAATTAAACTTCTTAAAATCCCTTTGGAGAGGTGAAAGGATGAAGACTTACAGGGTAAGACCTGAGGATGTGGTCAGAGGCTGGTGGGTAATAGATGCAGAGGGCAAAGTTCTTGGAAGGCTTGCCAGCGAGGTGGCAAAGCTTTTGATGGGCAAGCACAAGGTCTATTATCAGCCGGATGTTGATTGCGGAGATTTTGTGGTGATAATAAACGCAGAGAAGGTGAGGGTTACGGGCAAAAGGCTAGAAGAGAAGATCTACCATTTCCACACCAACTATCCCGGTGGGCACAAGGAGAGGACCCTTCGGTGGATGTTGGAGCACAAGCCAGAGGAAGTGATAAGGCTTGCGGTTAAGCGTATGCTTCCTAAAAACAAATTGGGGCACAGAATGCTAAAAAGGCTCAAAGTGGTGGTGGGACCGAACCATCCCTATCAAGCCCAAAAGCCACAACCATTGGAGGTTAAAGCATGATAAGGCAGTTAAAGGACTTTAAGATAGGCTTTGACAATGCCTTTTATGGCACTGGCAGGAGGAAGGAGAGCATAGCCCGGGTTTGGTTGGTCAAAGATACAAACAAACAAATAGTTAAGGCGAAGGACAGTGGCAAAGAGTTTGAACTGAAGGACTATCTTCAGAGAGAGACCCTTTATAGAAAGGTAATGTTCCCTCTAAAGCTCACTGGTTTAGAGGGTAAGTTTGGCATATACGCCACCGTTGAGGGGGGAGGCATCTCCGGGCAAGCGGAAGCCATAATGTACGGAGTTGCCAAAGCCCTTCTCAAATATAACCCAGAGCTCAGGCAAACGCTAAAAAAGGCGGGCCTGTTGACACGGGACGCAAGGGAGAAGGAACGCAAGAAGTATGGCTTGATGAAGGCAAGGAAAGGCTACAGGTGGAGCAAGAGATAATCAAAGTTGCCATATACGGGGCTACCGGATACACTGGTGCAGAGCTTTTAAGACTGCTCCAAAACCATCCCAAGGTAAAGGTTTCCGCCCTGATCTCTCAATCTCACGCCGGCAAAAGGCTAAAAGATGTCTTCCCTTTCTTTCATGGAGAACTTGGAAACCTAACGCTTACAGAGGAGCCACAAGAGGACTATGAAGTAGCCTTTCTTTGCTTGCCTCACGAGGGCTCTTTGGAGCTGGTGCCAAGACTTTTGGAAGAGGGTAAAAAGGTAATAGACCTCTCCGGTGCCTACAGGTTAAAGGACCCTTCCCTTTACCCTTACTATTATTCCTTTGAGCACAAATATCCAGAGCTTTTGGAGAGGGCAGTTTACGGTCTGCCGGAGATATACAGGGAGAGGATAAAAGGCACAAGCTTGGTCGCTAACCCAGGGTGTTATCCTACCTCCGTGCTTTTGGCAATTTATCCACTTCTAAAGGATGGTATAAAGGTAGAAAAAATTATCATTACCTCCATTTCGGGTGTGTCTGGTGCAGGAAGAAAACCCGCACAGCATTTTCATTTTCCTGAGATGTTTGGAGACTTTTTTGCTTACTCTTTAGAAAAACACAGGCATGTGCCAGAGATGGAGGGGGTTATCAAAGATCTTTGCGGGATGAATGTGCCGGTGAGGTTTTCACCGGTGGTTGTGCCTACTTCAAGGGGAATGCTCTCAAGTATAAGTGTATTCTGTGAAAAGGTAGAGCCAAGGGAACTTTATGTGGAAACCTACAAAGAGGAACCCTTTGTGAAGGTTGCCTCCGAGCCACCCCATACAAGGTGGGTGGTTGGGACTAATCTCTGCTTTGTCTATCCTATATGGGAACACCGAGTGGGTTGTTTGCAGGTTGTGTCCGTTATTGATAACCTGGGCAAAGGTGCCTCCTCTCAGGCAATCCAAAACTTTAACCTAATGATGGGCTTTGAAGAGACGATGGGCTTGGACCTTAGCCCAAACTTTCCTTGATTAGCCTGTAAGATTAACTCTGATAATCTCAAAGAGAGTGAGAAGTGCGTTTTTGACGCTTTCTTTGTCTATAGCGGAGACTGGAATAACAGGAATGCCCTCTTCCTCATCTATATCAAGGGCTATTCGGACATCCTCAGGGCTCCAGGCGTTGGGCAGGTCTTGTTTGTTCGCACCAACCACAATGGGAACAGGAAACCTTGATTGGAAAAAGTTTATGATCTTTCTTGCCTCATGGAAGGTTGTTGGGTCCGTGCTATCCACCAGTATGATAATTCCCAAAGCCCCCTCTCCCAAAATTTCCCACATGAAATCAAAACGAAACTGTCCAGGAGTGCCAAAAAGATACAGTTCGTGCTCATCATCTATGTGAATCTTTCCAAAGTCCATTGCGACGGTTGTATAATCCTTCACCCGCTTTTCGCCTGAATACTGGATTCTCCTCTCAGTTTTAACAGTTTTAATCTCACTAACTGTGTTTATGAACTGAGTTTTTCCTGCTGCAAAAGGTCCAGCTATAACAACTTTGATCTTCTTTATCTGCCTCATAGCGACCTTATCCTCTCTATTATTTTTGCAAGAAGTTCAAGGGTTATTGGTGCTTGTTTTTGTTTAACTTCCTTCTTCTTACGCCTAATCAAACCCAGGGCTAAAAGGGCATACAATGTTCTATCTACAAACAAACTGTCTTGATTGGCTATTTGTCTTATCTGGAGGACTGTCCTTTCGCCATCAATCAAGGAAAGAATATGCCCTTCCATTTGGTTTAGTTTTGCCTTCTGTAAGACTTCTTCCTTGCCGGGCACCCTTTCAAAAAGTAGCAATTCGTCGGATATCTTCCTTTCAACCTCCTCTGGAGTTAAATAGCGTGATGCAAGAACTATAAGCTCCTCTATTGGATACACCACCGGATATT
>Ga0079992_145643_pt1 | contig 13818 bp, 12 predicted proteins | sample FaiFalFF_MnMetaG_3_FD_69197 | JGI IMG/M metagenome (GOLD analysis project Ga0079992, IMG submission 69197) | Freshwater microbial communities from Yellowstone National Park, Wyoming, USA - Fairy Falls B (FF_Mn_B) MetaG (SPADES assembly) (version 2) | ecosystem: Environmental > Aquatic >... | reverse complement strand
TTGCTCCTGTTTAATTGAAGGCTCATCCCATTTTCTTGGTGTATAGTATAATTTTACTTTACCATTTTTATTTCCTGCAGCTATATTAAAGCTGTTTATTTTAACGTTATTCAATTTTTCATTTATCTTCAATATTTTATAATTTCTTGGTAAAGGTTCAATTGCATATACTTTACAATATTTAGCAGTTCTTATAGAATACCCTCCTATATTTGCTCCAACATCAACAAAAACTTTGCATTTTTTAATTTGTTTCATAATAAATTTAAATGTCTCAAGTTCGTAATACAATCCACCACATGCGAAATCAATAAGATGTCTTATATACAGCTTACACATATCGGGGAATTCAACAATAATAGGTTTTTCTAACGCTAATAAACTTAAGAGTTGGCTCCTACTATAAAATCCACAATAGTATAATACGGTACTTAAAGTCTCAAAGTCTCCGGCATACCTCTCCAATAATTTTGCTTTAATGTTTTTTTCTAAACTCAGGTAGCTAAAATATCCGATCAAAGGTCTAACATTGCCTCTAATAATCGCTCCAATAGCTGGTCTAAGAAATCTTATTTCTCTAATTATTTGATTATTTCCTGTTAATATATTAGTTAATGACATGTTATTTCTTTAAACATAAACCTAATTTACCAATTCTGCACAAGGTATTTAACTTTTTGCAAAATTCTTTAAAATGTAATATTTATATTTATATTATCTGAAATTAATTCTCCTTTATTTATTTCTTTAAACTAATTATTTATATTTAAATATCATATTTTCATAGGAATGTATGATATTTAAATAAAAGAAATGTGGAAGAAAATATTATGCTGCTAAACCTTCCCAAGAATTTTGGAAGTTCTTGTCCAGTCTTTTCCAGAATAGGGTATCATATTCTTAGAACTCACTGTAATAGTTAATTAACCAACTTTTTTAGGTGGAGTTTATTAAAGTAAGTCTAAGATTAGAAAGTTCAATTGAAAGGAAACAACTTCTCTTATTTCTTTATAAAGTAAATTAAGTAAAATGAAGAAGTTCAGTTTGCTTCTCTCTCGCGCCATAAAATTTGATTTTAAAAGTATGAATAATTACGTAAATATTTAATGTTAAAAATATCAAAGTAAATATAAAAGTTCAAGTAGCACGAGTTGATTTTTCTTTTTCACGTCTAACATAAGACCTTAACAGAGCAAGAAAACCTTTTAACACATATACAGACATTGGAAAAATAAAACTACTTCCTTTGTAGTATTTTAAAAATTTAAAATGATTAAGGCAAGAAAATAAGTATATTTTAAATCGATTATGAATAAACTCTGATCTCCAGCCTCCTTTAACAGGAGGCAAATGTTCTGCTATAGCAGACGGAATATAATAAATACTATATCCTTTTTTATAATAACGAATGTTTAATTCATCTTCAGCTCGTAATTCAGTACACCCAAAACCTACTCCAAACGAAAATTTTTCGTTAAATCCACCAATTTCTTTAAAGATAGATTTTCTAGTCAAATATATTCCTGGAGTAAGGAATGCTTTTATTTCTTTTGTTATTTCTGTATGAAAGTTATATAACATTTCACCAGTAAATGGTGAAATGAGCTTACGTATATTTTCGTTATATGGTATTATGGGTACTATACGACCATCATGATTTATTAGCTTTGGAACCACAGCACCTACTTTTTCTTTTTTAGATAAAACAATAAATTTCTCCACTAATGTTTTAATACAATTAGGATGCAAGATTATATCATCATTCGATATTAAAAAATATACACTGGTAATTTTATTTACACCAAAATTTATAGCTCTAATAGCCCCTACTCTATATTTAAGCATTACAAAATTAAATTTAATTCCTTTTTCTTTTGCTAAATAATATAGTTTTTGAACTATAATTGAATATTTACTTAAATCTTGCTCACCATCTGCTACTAACACTACTTCTTTAACATATTCTTGGAAGTAGGTTGGTATAGTTTTTTCGAGAATATGTGAACGCATATAAGTAGGTATTACTACTGCAACCCTTATATCTTTAGGTTTCATAAAATATATCTTAATATAAACATTTTTTATCTTAAATAAGTTTTAAAATAAAAGTTAACTAGCAATGCTGCTCCTTCTTCAGTCCCATAAAGTCATAACCAAACTAGGGAGAAGTGGTGCTTTTATGCTTAATAAAAAAATATTTTAAATTTTTGATCCCGCCCTAAAGAACGAGACTTTTTATCTTTTAACGTAAATTAATTACTTCTTTTTTATCGCATGCATATATAAAAGATCCTTTGAAAAAGGGCTTCTTTTTAATGAATATTGATATCCATATTTACCTAAAAGATTAATTAAAATTTGTAAAAACTCCAATTTGTGAATTCAATTATCATCTCATTTATTACTCCATTAATTAATAGTTTCTTTGAACCATTTATTACTGAAACTTCTTCTCCCTGAAACCATGCATACTTATAGACTTTCTTAGCGGATATATGAAACTTACGAATGGTGTCTTGCTTCCAGTAACAGCAGTAGTTACTATGGCGCCTGCATTATTAATGAATATGAATTGAAAAAGAGTTAATGAATATATAATTAAATTAAATATAAAATTGTTATTTAATAATAATCTTATTTCTTTAAATCTGTTTTTTATTATATTATAAATATAAGATTTCATATTTAACAGATAAAAATATAGAAACAAATAAAGTTTTACTCATGATAAATTATTACTCAGTATATTTCAATATTTTCATTTTTAATAAAAAGAATATTACAACGATCTAAAATTTCCTTAGGTCTAAAACCCTCTTCTTTCAATATTTTATATACGTTTGGAAATGATTCTTTATTTTTCTCAATAATTATCATTTTTGTCCTATTCAATAAATTCCTTGCACCTTCTAATACTAAATCTTCAACTCCTTCAACATCTATTTTTATTAAATCTATACTTTCTTCATTTATTATTTCATCCAACGGTTTCATTTCTACTTCTATGAATTCATTAAATTCACGTTTAATGGAAGGTCCTCCCCAGTCCCCTATCTTGTAATATAATTTTACTTTTCCATTTTTATTTCCTGCAGCTATGTTAAAGCTATTTATTTTAACATTATTCAATTTTTCATTAATTTTCAATATTTTATAATTTCTTGGTAAAGATTCAATTGCATATACTTTGCAATATTTTGCTGCTCTAATGGCGTACCCACCAATATTAGCACCGACATCGACAAAAGTCTTGGAGTTTTTAACTTGATGCATTATAAATTTAAATGTTTCAGGTTCATAGTATAATAAGTTAGTTAACTTAACATCTTCTATATCATATAATAAGAATTTTGTTTTGTCTCGAAATTTAAAAATTAATGGTTTTTTTATAAAAAAAATCAAATAAAACAAATAATAAATAATTAAACTAAACTTTATCCTTATCATTATCTTTCTACATTATATATTATGATATATTTAATTAAATTTTTTTAAGTAATTTTGTATTAATTACAATAATATTTGAAGGTAATTTATTATTAACTTTATTATTTATATCAATACTTTTAATGCTAAGATTTTTATCTATATAAAAAAGTTTAAAATTATTCATTTCTAATTTATTTAGTAAAGTCAAAGGTTCTATGCCGCATGCTTTTAAGCCAGGCCCGTATTCAAAAATGATTACTTTTACTTTTTTAATTAAATTTTTCATTCCTTCTAATACCAAAAATTCTGCACCTTGCACATCCATTTTAATTAAAGCGATTTCATCCTTTAAATTACTAAAATATTCATCTAAACTTATCATATCAACTTCGATACAAGCTTCAAGAGAATATATTGCATCTTTATAAACTGATGAACCAGCTATAGATTTATCTAAGTAAAATTTTATTCTTGTATTTTTATCTCCTACAGCCTTTCTTTCAAGTATTACATTTTTTAATCTTTTAGCTTTATTCTTTAAAATTAAAAATGCTCTTGGTTCAGGCTCAAAAGCATATACTTTTCCTTCCTTACCGACAAGTTTGCTAAAGAAAATTGTATAATAACCAAAGTTAGCTCCTATATCGATTACAATATCACCTTTCTTTACAATCGAGGCTATAATTATAGGTAAGGGGTATTCATAAAGAATATATTTAAATATATGAATAAACTTTAGATTAATATAATTTTGGGAGTAAGCAAAGAAGTATCTATAAATATAACCATAAACTGAATGAATGAACTCTAAATTAATATATTTCTTTGAGGGTTTACTATAAAAACAGCCACCTAAATTAGAAGGCGGTAAATATTTATTTTTTATTTTACTTAAAATGTAAAAAATATGATCCAAAAATAAAAATAAAAATGTCAATAACATGTTAATTTTAAATTAGTTTTAAAATCATTTAATAAGTATTAAGTCACAAAAATCATTAGAATGTTTTTCTACCAAAAAATTCAAATTATTAACATAACTAATACGATTATTTTTGTAGTCAATTTCGAATATTTTAAATCCTAGCTCAGATACAAAATTAAGGAACTTCAACGGATCATCTCCTGACTCTCTTATTCCCTCAGGCCAGAACTCACAAATAATTGTTAAATTATCCTTCCTTTTTATTAAATTTAACATACCCCTAAGTACTTTAAATTCTGCGCCTTGCACATCTATCTTTATTATATCTGGTAAAATTGAATATTTTTCAAAGTATTTATCTAATGATGTTGTATTAACTAAAAAATATTTTTTAGCATTTTCTTTGTATACTAACCTATTATCTTGAATATTCTCTTCGCTTAAAATAAGTTTTGAGTAACCTTCATGCTCAGCTACAGCTTTATTCTCAATTACAATATTATTAAAATTAAACAAACTACAATGAAATTTTAAAATATTAAACAAATAGGGAACAGGCTCAAAGGCATAAACTTTGCCTTCGTTTCCTACTAACTCCGAAAAAAAGAAAGTGTATCCTCCAATAAATGCACCAACATCTGTTACTACATATCCCTTTTTGAGAATTCTTCTGACAATTCCTCTTAACATCCTATTTGGCATGGAGCTTAAGATTGAAAGAAATCTAAAGTCAACTTTGAGTTGTATATTTGTAGAAGGAGAAACCTTGAAACTTATTAGACCGGTATAATCATAATTTAATTTTTTAATTCTTAATAATTTATTATCTTGGAGAAATATTGTATAACACAAATTAAACAAAAGTATTTTATCAGTAATAAATAACTTTATAGATATAGGTAAAATTTTTAATACTTTTATTACATTAATAATTATTAATAATAAAAATATATAAAGAGTTAAAATTCTATATATAAAAATATTATCTCGACAAATGTATTTAATTAACATTTTTAATAATTTAGAATTTAATTTATTAGTAATTTTCATTGTAGGAAAATATATGATAAGAATTCTTTACAATTTTGTCATCTTTCATTTAGTAGTTTATTAATTTTTAACTTTCCAGTGTTATATCCATAATGTTTATAAAAATTGTTTTAATGCATTATACATTTTTTCTTTAACTTTTTCATATGAAAATAATTCTATTGCTTTTTGTCTAGCTTTATTAGCTTTATCAGTAGCATCATCCATTTTATTTGATAGTATTTTAATCGCAATTGATGCGGCCTGTTCTATAAAGTTTTTATTTGGTAATATATATGCTTCTTCTTCAGAGAGTATTTCACGCAAACATGCAAATTCGTTAGTTATTATAGGGCGACCAGCATACATATAATCAACTAATTTATGCGGGATAGTTAGATGCCAATAAGGATAATGAACTATGAATAGATTTGAGTAGGAAAGTATCTCATATATTTTGTTTCTTTTCAAGTATGGTATTATTGTAATATTTTTTAAGTTTAATTCGTTTAAGCTAGTTTGTGGCACTCCAATGAAGATGAAATGTAGGTTTTTATCGTACTTTTGTAGTGTCTCAAATATCCTTATAATGGGTTGGTTTAATTTTCCTACATGGCATATCATTCTGTCATTCTTATATATTCTATAATTAGTATTGTAGAATATATATTTAGGTAAAGTAACGGTCGGAACTATACTATAATGTTTTCTACTTAAATGAAAACGCTTAAAGATATATTCTTTTAAAATATTTGTGGGGAATATTAACATATTGATTTTATTTAAAATTATCTTATGATATAAATTATCGAAAAAACTATAATCTAGAATATTATCTCGGCAAATTTCTAAGATAATATTTCTATTGTATAATTTATTTAGTAATAGTACTATTGATATTACTCTAGAATCGCCTCTAGCATAATATAATTTTATATCTCTATCATATTTAATTATTTTATATATTACTTTAATTAAATTATAGTTTAAATTTATTATCTTAGTATATATTATATCATTTAAAATCTTATATCTCATTATGGCATGCTCAAACGCCCCTGGCCATATTGGATCAAAATAAGATATATATGCTATTCCCATTATATTTTCTTAGCTAATACAGCAAATCCATTTGAAAGCGAGGGCGAGAACGAAAGAATGTTATTTATTGCATAATAAAGTTTACTTATATGTTTATTAACAATTGGTGAAGGATATTTAATTGAAGATTGTTTAACCGGCATGAAATTATATAACTTCAAATGTTCAATAAGAGCATGATATGTATATAATTTTACATGGCCGGCAGCATTGTGTTTCCTTGGATGCAACCCTATTACCGAATCACCCAATCTATATTCCCACGAAATTTCATACTGAATAGGAACTAAACCTAGCAATAAAAGAATTCGATTAAGCCAGGAAGCTAAGTTTGGCGTAGAAATTAAAAAATATCCACCTTTTTTTATTACTCTACTTGCTTCAGATAATAAATTATCTGGATTTGCTAAATGTTCAATAACTTCACAAGCTATTCCTAAATCAAAATATTCATCAGGATATGGTATTTTATCATTGTTAAGATCTAATATTAACAATTCAATTATTTTAGGAATCTTTGACTTAACTTCTTCATTAATATCTATTCCTACATAAATTGATGGTTTGAATAAATTAATTACTTTTTCAGCAAAATTTCCATAACCAATACCAAATTCGATAATCTTTTCAATTTTAATTTTCGTTAATTTTCTAAGTAAATTAAAGTTTACTTCATGAATTTCTTGTGATGAACCAGTTCTAGGTAAATATAACTTAAGATTGTTCATTAATCTTAATAAATTGTTCAGCTATTTTTTCCCATGAAAATAGTTTGGCTCTTTTCAAGGCGTTTTCGGATTTTTCTTGGTATAGTTTTTCATCACTTAATAATTTAATAATCGCATTAGCGAATTTTTCATGATTTATTTGATCTATTAGAATTCCTGCATTTCCTATTACTTCAGGAATACTTGCCAGATTGAAAGCTACGATTGGTTTACCCAAGGCCATTGCCTCTAAGAAAATTAATCCAAAGCCTTCAAGAACACTTGCTGAAGCGAAAATGTCGCAAGCAGCATAGTATTTAGGTAGCTCTTGATCGCTAACAAATCCTGTGAAAATAACATCCTTCTCTAGATTCAGTCTTTTTGTCAAATTAATTAAGTAATGTTTTAAAGGACCATCACCGACAATTACAAGTTTTACATCATTGATCCGCGATTTTACCAATACAAAAGACTTTATAAGAAAATGAACCCCCTTATTTGGGTGCAGATTCCCAACAAACAATATTTTTCTCTCATTGCCAAGTTTTTCATTAATATCTGAAGCATCAATGTCTCTGTTAAATTTTTCCAAATCTACACCTTCTGGAATAATCTTTATTTTTTTCTTCGATATTTTGAATAATTTTATGAACTGCTCAGCTGTGAATCTACTCGGTGCTACCCAATAGTCTGGCTTAGTTAATTTCCCATAAATATTTCCAAAAGGTACTGAGAGAGCATTTGTAAATTTCACAATAGGCTGTGCATGATGTAAAAGACCAATGCTTATAAAATTACCATTTATCAAGCTTAAAAACGGAAATGGCAAATTTATCAATAAGAAATCGGTATCCAGTAACTTTTTATTTAATGTAACATTTAAAGAAAAAGTTAAAAAATCCAGCTCAAATACTCCGCTTAGCTTTCCAAGTTTTCCTAAGATTGTTCTAAGATCCTTAAATCTGTAGATTTCTATACCGTTGAAGTTATGATAAGAGGTTCCGCCATTCCAATATGTAGTTACCACTGTAACTTTATGACCTAATTTTTTAAAACCTTTGCATAAGCCTTCAACATGCCTTTCAATTCCTGTATAAACTCCCCGTTTAGGATATGGAAAAACAGGTGTTACAATTGTTATTCTTACCATTATTTTAGCAAGCTATTTATTAATCTTATCCACTGTTCCCCTATAACTTTCCAATCAAATTCTTTCTCAACCTTTTTTCGAGCATTTTCGCCAATTTTTTTGCGCAATTCTTTATTTTCGTACAATAACTTTATTTTATTAACGAAATCTTTTACATTTTTATCACAGAAAATAATTTCTTCATAGTTTTTAAAAAGTCCATTCATTTCTGGCGTGTTTATTTTTATCAAAGGTTTACCGCAGGATAAGATTTCTAAATCTGACAATGAAAAATCATAATATGTGCTTATAAACAAGCTTGCTTTATTAATAAATATCGGAAGCATATTCCTAGGCAATGTTTCTTGAAAGATTACATTTTTTAAATTCTTTAATTTAATTTCATAAGGTCCGGATCCTCTAATAATAAATTTAACCTCTGGAATTTTTTTTTCGCAAGCTTTTATAATATCATATAAAAGACTGGATCCTTTCTCATCTGTTAATCTTCCAAAAAAACCAATCATAAAATTATTTTCAAAGTAATTATGTGGCTTAAAAGTATTCGTATCAACTCCTGCAGGAATCATTTCTATCTTTTCTTTTGGAATTCCATAATAAATCATACCCCTTTTTATCAATATTGATTGTGCTCTAATCTTGGTAGCCAATTTACAAGCTAGCTTTGCAAAACTTAAATTAACTCCCCAACTAATTCCAGATGGTTTTCTAGCTAAAAAAGGTGAATACCATGGATATGGATTGCCTTCAGAAAATATTGTTTTAATTTTAAGTAATTTACAAATCATAATTTGAATAATACCTGAATATCTATCACTAACTATAACTAATTTTAATCCGTATTTTTTTAGTTTAATAATATTTATTATTACTTGAAAAGTATAAGAAATCAAGATTGATAATGTTTCTAAAGATAATCTCAAAATAGTAACTTTTGAAGACCTATTTATTGCAGGATGATATATATAAAGTATTTTGAGATTTTTATTAATTTTTTTATATTTTTGATATTTATAGTAAAAAGGTGAAGTAATTATAGTTTTATAATATGCAGAAATTTGAATACCTACTTGATAATCTATTTCTGATATTCCTCCAATAATTCGAATAGGAGGGACTTCAACTAGACCTGGATTAATTATAAGAATAACCATTTTTACGGTGTTATGAATATGAGTTTGATTATTTACTCTATTCTTCTTATATTAGTTAAAAATATTTTTTAATTTAATCATATAAATTTTAACGCTAAAATATTATATTTGATAATGGTAACGTTATTGCTTGATAGCTAACTCTATTAATTTCCTCCATTTATTTGCTATGTTTCCCAAAGAGAATTCTTTAGCTCTTTCTAGGCTCATTTTCTTATATTCATTGAGTTTCTCTTTATTTATTATCAAATATTCCATAGCCTCTGCTAACTTCTCAACATTTTTCTGAGGAACTATAATGCCAGCGTTACCTACCAGCTCAGGTAATGATCCGCAATCAGTGACTATTGCAACTAAACCATTGCTCATTCCTTCTAAAACGCTATAACCAAACTGTTCTTCCCAATTTTTTATCTTAATGGAGGGATAAACTATAATGTCGCTTACCTCAAAACATTTTTGTAATTCCTTCTCATCAATATACCCCTTAAAGTCAATTAGTCCGTTTACACTTAATTTCTCTGAAAATTTTTTTAGAGCATTAGTTATTATTCCTTCGCCACATAAAATTAGCTTTGCTTTGTATCCTTTATCAGTCAATTTCTTAAAAGCAAATACAAGGTGGAATAGTCCTTTTTCGTATACGTGTCTTCCAGCATATAGAAAAGTTACATCATTGCAATCATTTTTCTTGATGCTTTCCTTAATATGGTAGCCGCTTTCAGGAATGATAAAGATCTTATTCTCATTAACCTTTAGTTCTTCAATTAACTTTATTTTCATTCCATTAGTTAGAACTACTACAAAATCTGGGATTAAGTATAAAATTCTAAGCATAAATCTTTCGAATTTCTTATATTTAATTGTAGGATTTAATGCTGAAATTACTATAAATGGTGTTTTTGTAACTTTACAAAATATCCCGACCAATAAGCCCATCAGAGAATGGTAAAGATTGAGTACTACTACTTTAGGCTTTATTTTGTAAAGGCTGAAAATTACAGTAGGATAAAATTGTATCAAAGGTTTGTCTACAAACAATACTTTATGCCAAATTACGTTAAACTTTACTTCTTTCTCATTTATAAGAACTTGCTTCGGCACTCCTAAATATTTTAATTTTTCACTCCAATTAGGAACCAATGCATAGACTAAAAAATACTTGCTTAGTTCATTTAATAAATAGCTTTGCCTTTTTTGCGAAAAACTTTGCCCAACGAATGCTACTTTAATGAGCAAAGTATAATTTATACCAGTTTAGAAGTAAAGCGATTGAAAATAATCTATTTGTATATTCATAAGAAGGGTGATATTCGTAATATTTCTTTATTTCATTGTAATTTAAATTTAATTCCTTCATTAAATAACTTAATTCATCAATTTTATTTATAAAATCTTTATGATATTTTTTTAAAGATATGCTAAATCCAACTTTCTTTCTTAAAATTATATGTTTAGGTATTTTTAGATATTTAATTGCATATATTTTTAATAAATATTTATCTATTCCATGATTTATTTTCATTTCGTTTTTAAAGCTAAATATTTTTTGCATCAAAACATGATTTAAAAATGGTGCCCTCAGCTCCAATGAATTTTTCATACTAATTCTATCATCCTTATGCAGGAAATCATTCGGCAACACTTTCTTAATGGTAACGTATGCAGCGCTTTTATGTTCATCACCTTTTCTTAACATATTTTCATATTCAATAAAAGGATCTTCAAAACCATTTGTAATTATATCTTTCAACTCTTCTATACTGAAATGAGAAAGTCTTAGTAGTCTTTTACCTGTATTATCCAATGAATAATATCTATATTTTTCATATCGCTTTAAGTCTTGAAATGTTCCTGCTAAATTTTTATTTAAATGACTTCCTAAAGAGATCATAATTTTCCTAATGAACTTAGGCACACTAAACCATTTACTAAGAATATCATTTATATTTATCCAAGGATATCCCCAGAACATTTCATCTCCTCCTTCTCCTGTTAAAGCAACTGTTACTTCCTTTTTTATTTCTCTGCATATATAAAACGTTGGAACAATTGAAGGGTCAGCTACAGGCTCATCTATTGCTAAAGTAATTTGATCAAAATCTTTCATGAAATCTGTTTTTACATATATTGTTTTATGATCGCTTTTTATCAAATCCGCAACTTCTTCAGCAAATTTAACTTCTTCCTCGCTACCAGTAACATGCATTGTTTTAAGCCTTGAATATTCTGAAGCAACCTTAGCTATAACGCTTGAATCTACACCTCCGCTTAGCAAAACTCCTAAGGGAACGTCGCTTATTAAAGTATTCTTTACTATATTTTTTAAGTTTGCATCAAGAATCTTTAAGGCGGCATCTAAATCCATTTCATTATTTTCTTCAAAGTTCAAATCCCAATAAGAATTGAAAGTAATCTTTTTATCTTTTAAAGAATATAAAATGTAGCTTGCAGGCTTTAATCTATAAACTTTTTTTATAAAACTTTCTTCTAAATGATTGTAAAAGAAAGCTAAGTAACTTGCTATTGCATTAGGATTAATTTCAGGCTTTTCGATGCAATTGATGATTGCTCTAAGTTCAGAAGCAAATATGAAATTACCATCAATAAAAGTATAATACAAAGGCTTCTCTCCAAATCTATCTCTCGCTATGAAAACAGTCTTTTCTTTTGAATCATATATTACAAAAGCGAACATTCCTGTTATTTTATCTAGCATCTTCTCTTTTTCTTCTTCCCATAAATGAACTAATACCTCTGTATCTGTATTTGTATAGAATTTATGTCTTGATTTCAACTCATTTCTCAATTCAATAAAGTTATAAATTTCTCCATTGAAAACAACCCAAACTGTTTCATCTTCGTTATGAATAGGCTGGTCTCCAGTTTTCAGATCAATTATCCTCAGTCTCCTTACTCCTAAGCCAACATGATCATCGATATAATATCCTTCGCTATCAGGCCCTCGATGAATTAAGCTGTTGCACATTAATTTTAAGAGATATTTATTAGGTTCTCCTATAATGCCACAGATTCCGCACATTTTGCTATTTCTCTATTTATTTCTCTCAATTTAAGTTATCTCTATTTAGAATAATAAGACCATAATTGCCTAGTATTTTACCTAAAAGTTGCGATGATAATTTATAACTTGATAATAATTTAAAATTTATATATTCGGATATAATTTTCAATATTCTTCTTGTGGTTCTATTATATGTCAATAAGAAATGTGGTATTGCAAGTATATAATGAATTTCCATATTATAATCAGCAGGCAATGCTGATAAAATTTCATTCTCTGTTAATCGGCTATAGATATCACCATATTCTCTGGCGAACATTCCAAATTTAGTTATCAAGCGTGTAATTAAAGACTTTAACGAATCTATTAAAAATACTTTATTAGCAACCCTTATGCTTTCTTTTATGCAATTGATTGGATTTGGAAGATGATGTAAAGTGTTCATTTCAAGGATGATGTCAAAGGAATTATTCTTAAAGGGTAAATTCTCTGCATCAGCACACACAACATCAATAAGATTAACGCTTCTATAATTATTTTTTAAAATTTTTAAAGCGCTTATTGATATGTCTAATCCAACAACGAAATACCTGAGTTTTAGTAAAAATTTAGTATCGGTATCGCCTGTACCACAACCAATATTTAATGCTAACCCATGATTATGAAATTTAGCTTCTTTAAGTTTTCTAACATATGTGCAAAATAAATAATTGGCCCAATCATTTAAAGCATTTGCTTTATTATTAGTTTTTCTTACTCTAAGTGAATATTCTGAATACATTCGTTGCTTCTGTTTATATTGCATAACTTATTTATTCATTTTGATCAATTTTAGTTATATCTATTTAGAACAAAAAGGTATAATTGCCCATATTTTATCTGAGGATGAGGGCGGATTGGCGTTGTGCTCCTCAGCGCTGTAGGTTTCATACTTTCATAAGTACACTCTTTATAGCTTCTCTGTGAAGGGGTGTTTGCCATGCGGCATATTTGCCTATGCCTAGCTCTAGGTCCTTTTCGGGAGGTGGTATGTCTATCCATAGGGACGGGATTCTGCTGTACACGTCGCTTACCGCAAGGTTTATTTCAGCCAGCTTGTGCAATAGAGGCAATCTCTCCCTTGTATAGAGAGTGTCAGGATCATCTAGCGCCTCTCTAAGCCATACCAGCTCCTCTTCTTTCATTGAGGTTACGAATCTTCTCAAAGCTTTAGCTTCAATGATTTCTGTTATTATATCATCCACGTTCCATTGCTTTCTATACAGATCCTGTAGCATGTAAGGATTTCCTCCTGTTAG
>Ga0079992_152040_pt1 | contig 13821 bp, 11 predicted proteins | sample FaiFalFF_MnMetaG_3_FD_69197 | JGI IMG/M metagenome (GOLD analysis project Ga0079992, IMG submission 69197) | Freshwater microbial communities from Yellowstone National Park, Wyoming, USA - Fairy Falls B (FF_Mn_B) MetaG (SPADES assembly) (version 2) | ecosystem: Environmental > Aquatic >... | reverse complement strand
TCGGGGGCTTGAAGGGTTGCTTTCGGGATATAGGTTTGGATGAAAACGTTGCCACGTTACCAGGGACATGCAACCTATACTTAGATATCGGACTTCTTCCTTCTCTAAACCCCTTTTCTGACCACTGAGAGATACGCCTAGCCCCCTCGCTGTTAGATCAACCGGTGGACTTTATCTCTTCTTCAGACGCTTGCAATATCGACTTCTCTGCTAGGTCGATCAAACCCCTGGCTATTGCGATGCCTTCCTTGGTCGGCCTACCACCCTTCACGGGCAACCGTATCCACACGCCCAGAGGCCCCTTTAACTCCTCGAACCCTTCGAGCCTCTCAGGGGCTGCTACAGCTGAGGGCTGCGTCGGTTCCACCGCTACACCCGCCCCAGCCTCTCTGGATGCCGCCACTTCTGCGTCTCTCACGTATCTTAACCCATCCGAATATACATCCTTTATCTCCTTGGCCCTATTTTTCACCAGTAAGGGGTCAGCCCGAGTTATGTCGCGCAGAAGGTTGGCAAACCGCTCCTCATCCGGTACCTCGAGCCCCGCCTTCTCCCGAATCTTCCTGAATAACTCAACCCGTAGGAATGCTTCGGCTTTAGCCCGTGTGCTCTCCTCGGGACCACCAGCGACGATCCTCTTAGCCAGCTCTGTAGCCCTTAATGTTTCCCGGCCCTCGACAAGCCCATAGTCTCTCAGTGCGGCCACCAGATAAGTGAACGCTCCACCCTTCTCCGCCATCTTCAACTCGCTGGCCAAGCTGCTAACGCTCAGCTCACCCTTGTATGGTGGCTGGCATATTCTCTCCACGATAGCCACCGCCCGTGTGAACTTCAACAGAGGATACGAGTAGTCTCCCAGCCTGGGCACCCTTAATCACCGCTATAGTAACCGATATAGCTATTGATAACCTTTTTCCACTCCATACAAACCAGGATAAACAGTCTAAAGGGCGAGTGATTTATGGGGTATTTTGGTAAAGTAGGGTTCTAGGGATGTCGTAGGCTAGGGTTGGGCACCAAGCTCATCCCCGATCACGAAGTGCTCGAGGCGAATGCTGGGCACCGGCCTGCCGTCGCCCAGCCTCACATAGACGATCAGCCCGAAGTTCACCTCCACGTTCTCGTCGGCTTCGAGGGCAAGGGCTTAGCCAGCGAGGCTGTACTTGTGGAAGGCCCTGGGCTCCCTTGTCTTGAGGTCGATGGGCATGCCGCCGGGCTCGTACATGTCGACCGAGAGGTCCTTGCTCAACCCGACGAGGCCGCCATCCACCTTCCCCTCGGGATACTAAAGAAGAGCGCCAGTATCTCTGTCGAAACGTTCCTAAAGTAGAGGAGAAGATATAGAAACAGCGGGAAGCCCGTTCGTTCAGGGGAACCTGAGAAACCGCGACGAGGGGCGAGCCGTCGGGGGAGGAAAACCATCTCAGGTGGCGAGCCTAAGTGTAGAATCGTCTAAACATCCTGCATGCGGGCGTACTTCAGATAGACTGGGGACATCTGCAACCGCATACTTAGATATCGGACTTCTTCCTTCTCCAAGCCTCTCTTCTGTGAGGATCCATTAGGGAATTGAAAAATCGGACGCCTGCTGGGTTCCTCACGCTCGCAGCCAACATGGGAATCCAGTAGGGAATCGAAAGTTTAGAGCCTCAATTGCCTCTTGGGCGTGCCCGTGAGCATTGGAGCCCGTTTAGAAGGCGGCGTTCGAGGCGCTATAATAGGCTGGAGAAGAGCTTCGCGAGCTCCGCATGCTCTCTGGCCAGGCTCAGCACGCGAAGCCTCTCCTCGACCAGCCCTAATCTCTTCAGCTTGGTGACCGCCCTGCTCACCGAAGCAGGGCTGCTGTCGAGCGCCTCGGCGATCTCCGCCCTTTTGGCGCCTCCCTTCGATGCGATCAGCCCCAGGACCTTCCTGAGCTTAGAGCCTGGCGGGAGAAGGGAGAGGCCGCAGACGGGTATCGCTAACGTGTTCCTGGTGACGTAGGCGGATGTTCACAACACCTTCTTTCGTTTCTTCCATTCTGCGGCGTTAAGTTAAAAAGACCGGTGCTATCAAAAGAAAGGTAGTGGAAGAGGTGATAGAGAAATGGTTCAAAAAGTTTTGTTTCCAAAAGGTGTTACGCGTGAAGAATTGAGTTCTCTTGTAGATAAAGCAGCCGATATAATAAGGACTGCAACGGATTATAAGTTTATCCTTGTTCTTCTCTTCTTGAAGAGGATAAGCGATACTTGGCAAGAGGAGTTTGAGGAGAAAAAGCAGGAATTTATGAAGTATTTGGATGAGAAATCAGCTGAGAAAGAGGCTGAGAACGAAGTTTATCACACCTTTAACCTAAGAAGGGATTTGCTATGGGACAGAATAACCGAGGATATTAAGAAGCTTCCTGAAAATCTTTCAAATGCGCTGATAAAGATTGCAGAGCTTAACCCTGAGCTGAAGGGAGTTATAGATAAGTTCAGCTTTCTGGGCTTTACGACCCAGGAGCATAGGGAGAAGTTAAGGCAGCTAGTTGAGCTATTCAATCAATACAACTTTAGCAACAAGTATGTTTCAAGCGATATAGTTGGAGATGCTTATGAGCACATCTTATATAGATTTGCCCCAACCCAAGCTAAGGAAGGAGAGGTTTATACCCCAAGAGAAGTTATCGAGCTCTTAGTTAATATTCTCGACCCAAAGCCTGGGGAAAGCGTTTACGACCCTGCCTGCGGTTCTGGCGGTATGCTCATAATCTCGCATAAATATGTGAGGGAGAAATATGGAAAAGAGGAGAAGCTTCTACTTTATGGCCAAGAGTATAATCCCGACATTTATGGGCTTTGTAAGCTAAATTTGGTAGCCCATGGGATTACTGATGCTTTTATAGAGTTTGGCGATAGTTTGTTGTATCCAAGGCATACTGAAGGAGGAAGGTTGAAGCAGTTTGATGTAGTTATAGCTAACATTCCATGGAATCAAGACGGATATGGAGAGGAAACGCTAAAGAAGGCTGATTTCAAGGAAAGGTTCTTTGAACCTCCTCCAAACAACACAGCAGATTGGGCTTGGGTTCAACATATGCTGGCTTCTGCGAAGGAAAATGGGAGAGTTGGGCTAGTTGTAGATAATGGATGCTTATTTAGGGGTGGTGCTGAAAGATCCATAAGAAGCAAGATTATAGAAAGGGATTGGATAGAGTGCGTAATTCTCACGCCTGAAAAGCTGTTTTACAACACTGGTGCGCCTGGAGCGATAATAATCTTCAGAAAGAACAAACCTCAAGAGAGAAAGAATAAAATACTTTTCATTAACGCCTCGAATGAGTACATACCTCATCCTTCAGTTAGGAGGCTAAACACACTTTCAAAAGAGAACATCAATAAAATAGTTGAAACTTACAGAAAGTTTGCAGATATTAGCGGATTCTCAAGAGTAGTAGATGTATCGGAGGTTAGAAAGAACGATTACAACTTAAACGTCACGCTTTATGTTATGCCGGTTGAAGAGAAAGAGCAGATTGACATCTTTAAGGAATTTTCTGAGCTGAAAGAGCTTGAGAGAGAAAGGCAAGAAGTTGGAAAGAAAATAGAAGGATACATTGCCGAGTTAAGCAAGGTGTTTGCATGATGCTTAGATGGCGGAAGTGATGAAAATGAATAAGGAAGAACAAACATTCTTAACATTATTTAAAGAATTTAAGCAGAAAGCCGAGCCGTTGCTTGCAAAACTAGCTGAGTTAAGAAAGTCTACAGTCTTTCCTTTGCTCTTCCATCTTCAAGCGAGCATATCACCTTGGTGCGTATCGAAAGTTTACGATGCTATAAGAAAGCTCAGTGAAAAAGAACGAGAAAACGTTGATGTGATAATCTTCTCGTCAGGAGGGGATGCTGATACGGCATATCATATAGGTAGGATGTTGCATAGAAGCACGAAAGGAGAGCTAACATTCATTGTTCCAAGACTTGCTGTGAGCGCTGCTGCACTCTTAACATTCTCAGGAAATAAAATCCTGATGTTTTCGCCGTCGGAACTAGGACCTATTGATCCACAAATAGAGGTTTCGCCAAGAAGATATGTCTCTGCAAGATCATTAAAAGAGGTTGTCGAGTTAATTATGGATAAAATTGTGAAAGCGGAGAGAATTCCTAAATCTACTGTTGAAGCTTTTCTTGAAAAACTACCGTTACTAGAGGTGGTGGACTACGAGCGATTGCTAAAACATGTGGAAAAGCTAGCTATTGATCTACTTAAGCTAAGAATGATAAGCGATGAGCAAGTTGCCAAAAACGTAGCAGAAGCCTTTACAAGAAGATTCGAATATCATGGGAAGAGTATTACAGTTGATGAATGCATGGAGTTGGATCTAAAAGTAGAAGAATTAGCTGGAGAAGTGTTAGACGTAGTATGGGAATTTAGCAAATTATGGGAAGAGTTAGCCATCATTAGGGCAAAGTTCGGCTCAGATATAGTTGTTATGGAAATTGGAAAGGGGTTGGCATTTATTCCAAGTGAAATGGAGGAAGAAAGCAGAGCAGAAGGAGAATCCTCCATCGATACGCTACTAGGTAAGCTAATAAAGTCGATGTGAATAACATGTTTTATAAAGAGACTAACTTTAAAGAAACACCAATAGGCAAAATACCAAAAGATTGGGAAGTTGTTAAGCTATCAGATAAGGCAGAAGTTGTGAGTGGATTTGGCTTTCCTTTAGATTATCAAGGTAAGAGAAGTGGGAAATATCCTTTCATTAAGGTTAATGATTTAAATTCGACTCAAAAATATGTAATCACAGCGGATAACTTCATAGATGATGAAGACTTAAAGGCTCTTAGAGCTGAAGTTTTTCCGCCAAATACGATAATTTTCCCAAAAATTGGAATGGCTATTTATCTTAACAAATTCAGAATACTTAAAACGTGGGGAACTTTTGATAACAATATTGCTGGGGTAATCCCAAAAGAGATTAACCCGGAATTCCTCTTTTATTACTTTCTAGGAAAAATTGATCTCAAGCAACTCTCGGGACGAACAACAGCGCCCTCTATAAGAAAGACTACTTTAGAGTCAATATTAATACCTTATCCCTCATTTTTTGAGCAACAAAAAATTGCTGAAATCCTTTCAACAGTTGATGAAGCAATTCAGAAAACAAATGAAATCATAGCTAAGACCGAACGCTTAAAAAAGGGCTTAATGCAGGAGCTTTTAACTAAGGGAATAGGGCATAAGGAGTTTAAGGATACTGAGATTGGAAGAATTCCAAAAGATTGGGAAGTTGTGAAACTTGAGAATGTTGTTGAGATTTGGGACAAATATAGAGTTCCTGTAAAGGAGCAGGACAGAAAGCCTGGGCCCTTCCCATATTGCGGAGCAAATGGGGTTATCGACTATGTTGCTGGATATACACATGATGGCGAATTTGTCCTTCTTGCAGAGGATGGGGGCTTTTTTGGACCTTTCGAAAATAGTGCATACATAATGCGAGGAAAGTTTTGGGCTAATAATCATATTCATGTCCTTAAAGCGATTGAAGGAATTTTAATTAATGAGTTTTTAATGTATTGTCTTAATTTTATGGATCTAACTTCATTTCTTACCGGTTCAACGAGACCCAAATTAACTCAGGAGGACATGAGGAAGATTCCTTTACCTCTAACACCTATTCAGGAACAACAAAAAATTGCTGAAATTCTTTCAGCAGTTGATAGCAAAATTAAGCTTGAAAATATGAAAAAAGCAAAATTAGAAAGAATCAAGCAAGGATTGATGGACTTGCTTCTCACCGGAAAAATCAGGGTCAAGGTGAGTTAATCTATGGTAAGTGAAGAAGAAAAATCTATGAATATTATTGAAAGTTTCTTACGTAGAGCTCGGAATAAGTTAGATGAAGCAAGAGAGCACTTAAAAAAGTTCAACTATCCAGAAAGCATATCGGCTTCTCAAGAGTGCATTGAACTTTCAGTAAAAGCTATATTCTTGCTTTTTCAAGAGAAGTATCCAAGAAAGCATGAATTTGATGAAGAAGAATTTGAGAAAATTCTAAAAATGATTCCAGCTCAACTTAAATATTTAGATCTTTCAAAAGTTTACCTTTATTCTAAGTTCTGGTCACAGTTTTATACAATAGCAAAATACGGCTTAGAAAAACTTGGAGTAGGAGCAGATAAATTATTCGAAAAGGAAGAAGCAGAACTTGCGCTAAAGCATGCTGAGAGATGTGAATTTGTAGCACGTCAACTTCAACTATTAAATTACAAGAAATATGGAGGCTAAAAATCAATGCTAGCTGAGCGTACCCTCCAGAATTACATCGGGAGAAGGTTAAAAGAAGATTTGGGATGGCAAGTCGTTGAGTGGGGTAAAGGTGTAAAAGGTGAAAGGGAATCTCTCGAAGAGGTCTTCTTAAAGGAAAGGCTGTTTAAAGCTATAGAAAGGATAAATGGTGTAACGTTAAACGAGGATGAAAGAGGGGACATTCTTTCTATTCTTTCCCTGCTCCCGAACAGCGTTGAGGGAATAAAGAACTTCTTGGATTTCGTTAAAAATGGCATTCCGTTCAAAATAAAGAGGAATGGCGAAGAAATACCGAAGCAGATCTACTTATTTGACTTTGAAAACCCTGAGAATAATGACTTTCTCGCGGTTAAGGAGTTTGAAGTTGAGGAGGAAGATAGAAGGAGAAGGCTTGACCTATGCCTCTTCGTTAACGGCATCCCTCTGGTTGCGATAGAGACAAAGAATCCATTCTTGGAAGAGGAGAAAGGAACCACCTGGTATGATGCATACAAGCAAATTTTAGAATACGAAGAAGCGATACCGAGCATTTTCAAGTACATTCAATTTTGCATAGTCTCAGATGGTTATGAAACGAAGTATTTCCCCAACTACTACACCAAAAGTTACGATGATTCGTTAGAGAAAGATAAAGGAGTTTGGAAGAGATATTATCCTTTTAAAGAGGAGAAAGTTAAGCCTCTCAAAATATTTCCGTACTTAGATTCAACGATCTTCGGAATGCTGTCAAAGAGAAACCTTCTAGACTTAGTAGAGAACTTCATATTTGTCAAAAGGTATAGGGATGTTTACAAGAAGGTAATGGCTTGGTACATGCAGTTTGAGGTAACCAACCTTATAGTTAAGAGGGTTTTGGAAGAAAAAGAGAAGAAGCTTGGGCTAATCTGGCATTGGCAAGGTTCAGGGAAAACCTTGACAATGGCCTTTTCTTCCTGGAAGCTTCTCAGAGACCCAAGGCTTAAGATACCAACGATCTTCATAGTCGTTGACAGAAGAGATTTACAAACGCAGATCGTAGACGAGGAATTTAGGCCTTTAGGCATAGAAATAGAGAAGATAGAGAGCATAAGAGAACTCGTTAATGTTCTAAAGTGGGGAGGAAAGAAAAGGGAGGGTAAAAGAGGAATATTCGCTTGTTTAATTCAAAAGTTCCAGCCTGAAAAGCTCAAGAAGCTCCACGAAGAGGGAGAAATAAACCTTGAAAGAGAGAACATAGTTATCTTTACTGATGAAAGCCATAGAAGCCAATATGGGATCTTGGCAAACGTTATGAGGGGTATATTTAAGAATGCCGCAATCTTCGGCTTCACTGGTACTCCTTTAACAAAGCCTGAAAGAAATACGTTCCAAAAGTTTTCCCCGAAAGGCGAGTTATACCTACATCGTTATGGTATGGCTAATTCGATCAAAGACGGCTTCACCATAGAGATAAGGTATGAAGCTAGGCTACCAGACCTCCACTTAAAGGAGGAGGAGATAGAGGAGCTCTCTGAGTATGAGGAGGAAGTTGTTGAGGAGTTAACGCCAGAGGAGAGAAGGCTTTGGAGGAAGAAAATCAAACCAAGGCTGGCTCTGCTTAAAAGTCACGAAAGGATAGAGAAGGTTTGTAGCGATATAGCTGAATATTTTAAGACAAAGATCGAAAAGACAGGGCTTAAGGCGATGATAGCTACGGTTGATAGGGAGAGCTGCGTTCTATTTAAGAAAGAATTGGATAAGCATTTTGATCCAAAATATTCTGAGATTGTGATGACTTATCAGGCAAGAGAAAAGTCAAGCATAATTGAAAGCTATAAGAAAGAGCTTATAGAGCGCTTTGGTCATTCGGATTTTGACAGGATAAATAGGGACATTAGGGATTGGTTTAAGGAGCAGGATTATCCGAAGATATTGATAGTAAGCGACATGCTATTAACAGGGTTCGATGCCAAAAAGCTTTTCGCGCTATTCCTCTACAAGCCCCTAAAAGAGCATAGGCTCCTTCAAGCAATAGCGAGAACCAATAGGCCTTATGGAGATAAGAAGGAGTATGGGCTAGTGGTAGATTACATTGGAGTAGCTAGGAATTTAGAAAGGGCGCTACAGCACTTTGAGAAAGACTTCATAGACGAAGCTCTTCTCCTCATTAGGAATGTATCGGCTTCTGAGAAAGAGTTTGAGAAATGCGTAGAGGAGCTAAAAGAGATGCTTAAAGGGGTTGAGATAAAGGGGGTGGAGGATGTTGACAAAGCAGTAGAAATTTTAGTTTTAAACGGAAAAGAGAAAGAATTTGCAGAAAAGGTTAAGAGGTTAAGAACGCTTTACGAGCTTCTATCGCCGAGCGATGCTACATTTAAACATCTCGAATTCTACAAGTTGGCAATATGCATTGCCATAGCTTTGAACAGGTACAGAAGGATAGGGATGAGGCTAGCAGAGATAGAAAGGATGGCAAAGAAGACCTATGAGCTCATACAGAAAACTGTTGGCATAGAGAGTGTGGAGAAGATTGGAGAGGTAAACATAGCAGAGGAACTTTCAAAACTTGAAGCTGAGGGAAGGCCGAGGAATGCCCTAAGGGTTCTAGGCGAGTTTAGAAGAGTGACGGAAGGTTTTAGGTCTGATTTCTACGTGAGCATTAGGGAGGAGATAGAGAAAATAGTCGATGAAATGAAGGAAGAAAAGAGAGTAACAAGAAGCATTATTGAGAGGATAAAATCAATACAAGGAAGATTAGAAGTTAGAGAAGAGGAAAAGAAAAGGTTCAAGGAAATCTTTCCGATATTTGCTGTGATGAGGTATTATTTCCAAGATGTCGCGAAGATTCAAGAAGTTTCGAAAATTATTATCCAAGAACTCAAGAATAAAGAGCTACTTTGCAAGGAGGGCTTTTTGAAGAAGAGGCTAAGAAAAGAGGTAAAGAGGATAGTTAGGGAGAATATCATAAAGAGCTTTGGACTTATGAAAGAGTTGGACGATGTCGTTGAGAAGATCTTTACGAACTTGGAGGAGGAGTATGGCTGAGAAAACGAATGAAGAAGTAAGTAGGTTTCAGCGAAGGGTAGAAGGCATACTTAAGGAGCTTACAGAAGATAATGGAATGGAACTCTACGGGAATCTGAGGGTTGAAGTCGCTAATATGGATACGTTAGCCTTACTCAAAGGAACTAAAATCTACATAAACACCAAGGCGAGAAGATATCCGAAGTTTGTTTTAAAGTACATAATCGCTCATGAGCTAGCCCATCTAATCGTTAAAAGGCATACTAAGAAATTCTGGGAAATAGTAAGAAGGATCTATCCAGAATATGAAAAGGGTAGGGAAGAGCTATTGAAGACGATAAGGGCTAGAAAGGAGTAAAAAATGAGCACCAAATATCCTGGCCAAAAGTGGAAAGTCGATGCTGTTGCAGCAGATGAGATAAAGAGCTACTTAATTCAACAAGGTGGATTAGAAGATAAAGATATTAAGAGTGAACATGAGGTTTGGCGTGTAAGATTCTCCGATGCCACATTTACCTATTATAAATCTGGCACACTCTTTTGCACATCCTCCTCAGATCCTTCTATCAAAGAGGTTTGGGACTTTATCTCTTCCCGTGCTGAAAGTCGTTTCGTTCCTCCTACCAAGGATTTCCTGATAGGGCTTGACGAGACAGGAAAAGGAGAAATCTTAGGGCATACCATTTTAGTAGGAGCAATCTTTCACATGGCCATTTTTAATGAAATTGAAAGGCTAGTTGGAGTAGCTGATACCAAGAAAAAGCGTTCGACCGTTTATTGGAATGATGTCTTAAAGAGGTTAGACCTTATGAAGAAAGAGGGACTTGATTTCTACCTAGAGAAAATACCCCCATGGCACGTGGATAAATTTAACTTGAACAAGATTATGGATGTTGTTTATCAACGGATTCTCTCAAACTTCATGCGCCATTATCAAGCAGCGAATTGTAGAATAGTATTGGATGATTATGGAGTAGGCGAAAAGCTGAGGCGATATCTACGCTCGTTGGAAAACGCGGGTGCCGATGTCAAAGTTATACATCAGGCCGATGAGCATTACTTAGAGGCAAGGGTTGCCTCCTTGATTGCTAAGAGGGAGAGGGAAAAGATAATTGAAGCTATAGGGAGAGATGAGGAATTTAAGATTGAGGGTTGTAATATTGGAAGCGGAAACGCTGGAGATAAAGAGACTATTAATTGGCTTAGGAAGTGGAAGGAAACAGGTAAACCTTGGCCATGGTTTGTGAAACAATCTTATAGAACAGTTAGGGAAATAGATGGCAAGCCAGAGAAAGTTGAGAAGATCGAGCCACCTTTAAGGGAAGACATCCTATCTGAGGATTTCATAAAGGAGTTTGAAGCAGGACGATTCTCCATCACAACTCTATCGATAGTTTGCCCATCTTGCGGTGAAAGAAGTAAGGCAGCCTTGGTTGCACTTGATGAAGAGCAAACAACTGGAAGGTGCATAAATTGTAAAAAGCCAATAAAGGATCTCGACTTCACCTTAAGGTACTATTGCGGTGCTCTTCTGCCAGATAGTAACATAATCATAGGAGGTTTTCTAGGGAAGGATCTTGAAAGATCCAAGTTTTTCGAGGGCTTCACAATTTTACTACACCCAATCGTTAAAAGAGAGATCGATTCACCAGGAGGGAAAAAGGAGCTCGATAGGCTGGCTAAATTTGCTGCCATAGGCAGAATTAGGCTTGAAGAAATACCTAAAGCTAGTAAAATGGAGGGATTAACTAGATTGGAGCGAGATGAAAAAATCACAGAAAGCGCCTCCACGTTGAACGCCATTCTAATTACTGGGGATAAGGCAATGAAAGCTTTTGCCCAAGCAAAGGGTCTATTTTGCTTACATGTTTAATGATTGTTGTGTAATATCGGGATATCTTATCAGCTTATCGTTCGCACTTAAAAGATCAAGTTCCTTTTATTGCAATTTCTACACTAAAAAGAGCTATTTCTCTTTTAATTTCAAAGCTCGTTCGATTGCTATGAAATACTGCGAATAGTAGGGTTGCAATAAAAGAGCTGAAGGAGTTTTGGGTTTGGTGAAATTAAGAACAACTACTACTGCCTGAAGCATTTAAAGTAAGTAAAAAGGAGACTCATGGGTATTTAGTGATTAGATGGATGGTATAACGTAAGCGTCGCAGGGTGAGAATTCATTAGGGAATTGAAAGTCGAGCAGCGCCACCTGGCCTGATTCAGGGGTGGAGAGCCCTGATGTCCCTGATCCTTGGATTCCGTACTCTTGATTGGATGCTCCTTCACATAATCCGCCCATGCTAGCTTACGTGCGTATTTGACGTGCTTTGCTAGGTCCTTTGTATCCTTGTACTGAGCCTTGCACAGAGCACACGGGACAGGCATCGCCACTAAGGCTGACTTCCGTCCTTTTGCTTTTCTCAAGGGCAACAGGTGCAACAGGGATATCACCTGATAACAGGTACAGGTTCGACAGGCGCAACAGGTGATAACAGGTTCAACAGGTTCATCAACTGTTACCCGCTGATATATGACTTAGCTATCAGGACATCAGTTGATGTCCTTTTAACTCCTTGAACGCCCAAAGAAGGCCCTTAGTATTGGGTCTCCCCGTCTTTCCCAGGTTTAAGCCCACTTTGTTGTACTTATGTGCTCGGGGATATATCAGCGGGGACACATATGTACCCACAGATGTACCCGTATATGTCCTGCAGATGTGCCACATCTGCACTAGATGTGGGGCAACTTCTGGCCCGCAAAGTAATTTAACGAGCACCTGCGTCAACACCATAGCTTCGGGGTGATGATTGGATGCCTCCCCGGGCAGTAAAGACGGTTCGCGACCTGATCTACTGGGAGTACGCCAAGCTCATTGCCGAGAGAGCTGTGGGCAGTAGGAGGCAGTGGGGCTTTGTTATGGATAGGTTTAGGAAGCTCGTTGAAGGTAGGATTAAACCTTCAGATATAATCCGTGAAAACAAGCTTCTGGTGGAGAGCGGGAAGAGGTGTGCGTACTGTGGTTCGGAGAGGGGGCTCAGCTGGGAGCATATCATCCCTCTCTCGCTAGGTGGCCCTGATGATATTGACAACCTCGTTCTGGCATGCCGGGGCTGTAACTCCAGCAAGGGAGACAGGGATCCGTACGCCTGGTATCTAGCTAAGTATGGGGAGCGGGGTAAGTATCGCGTCCCTCGCTTAGTAGCGGGCAAGTGCTTGAAGCTTTTCTATGATCGAGCGGAAAGTATTGGGGTCTTGGATAAGCCGCTCGTTCAGATAGGGGTGGAAGACATAGAACAACTTGCGGCCATACTTTATGAATACGAGTGACTTATGTTATAGGCCTACTCGTAAGTATGGAGGGTTGGATGATGATGCCGATGCTGAAAGGGGAGCTCTCCAGACATCCAGTCAGGTGAGGGGGATTTGGAGGGGCGTTCTTGCGAAGCCGTGTTTAGGGGTCGTCGCTCAGCTCCTCGCTCACCTCGGATGGCAGGCTCGATAGCATGGCGTTCAGCCTCAACACGTCATCATAGGTATAAAACATGCGCATAGCCTGCAGCAAAGGCTATTAGCTTTAACGCCCCTCTGATCGATGATGGCCAAGGCCACTCTTCAGTACGCACATAAGCCTCAGGCCTGCGATAGATGTGATAGTACCGCAGGTTAACTTCGGTTGACGATGTAAGGGGAAATATGGGCATCTACATCGACTTTTTTTAGATATCCTCATTCCTATCTTTGAGAAGTATGGGAGCCGAATTAACTGTTGATTACCAAATCTGAGTAGTATCAATTGCAACTGAAAGAGAAGCAATTTATGACTCGGCACAAATCTTATAAGGGGCAATATGATGAAGTATACCTTAATGTCGGAACCAATCAGAGGAGCCGATGATCTTAGGGAGTGGATAAAGAGGGAGCTGGTAGGTGACCCAGCAGAGGAGCTAGCTAAACATAAGGAGCGAGTAAAGAACCTCCTACGTCTTACGCCTGAAGGCAAAGTCATCATTAAGAGGGCGAATCTACCAGCAAGATCCCTAGTCGCATTATACTACATTGGAGCAGCCTACGCCAAGATAGGTGGTTTAAGAGATGACGATTCAGTTTCAAACAAAGAGATAATCGAAGTTCTAAACTTACCTGAGGGAACCGTTCACCCTAAAGTAAAGGAACTGAGAGATGGACACCTGATAACAGCCGTAAAAGATGGGTGGCATAGAGTAGATTACACAAAGATAGGCGAGTTACTGGATGAGGCAGAGAGGGCGGTGACTTAACTTGTCACACGAGAAACTAGATGAGTACGCACCTGTGGAGGTGACCATTGAGGTTAACCTTCCTCCAGGAAAGATAACCATCAAGGGTGTGTCTGGCGGTATAGATGATAGGGAACGATTCTCCAAACCCCTTCAAACAGCTGTTAACGCTCTGATTTCATGTGGCGACGTGATAAAGAAAGCCACTACCGAGCTGTTATCTGTCGAGCCCCGAAAGAAAGAGGCTCGGAGGACAGAATTAGCGACAGTCAAGCGTGAAATACCTAGGGGCGAGTTTAAGCTACCTCCGAAG
>Ga0079992_122566_pt1 | contig 13850 bp, 13 predicted proteins | sample FaiFalFF_MnMetaG_3_FD_69197 | JGI IMG/M metagenome (GOLD analysis project Ga0079992, IMG submission 69197) | Freshwater microbial communities from Yellowstone National Park, Wyoming, USA - Fairy Falls B (FF_Mn_B) MetaG (SPADES assembly) (version 2) | ecosystem: Environmental > Aquatic >... | reverse complement strand
AAGAAGGAGATATTTTTTAAGTTATTGATAATGAATAGTTTTTATAGTTATAATAATTTGACTAATTGATGTGGGGTGGGTAAGAGGGAGGGATTTAAAATGAAGAGGGGGGTCTATAAGGGAGGTAGAAGGAGAATTATTGGACAAGGCATTAATTTATTGAACAATGCTTTAAACTTTAAAACATATGGATGTAAAAATAGGTCTTGAAATTCATCTTCAATTAAAAACCAAAAGTAAAATGTTTTGTGCTTGTAAAAATGATTATAATTATGAAGATGAAGCAAATTTAAATATATGTCCCATATGCCTTGGTTATCCTGGAATTTTGCCTTCTGTAAATAAGAAAGCATTAGAATATGCTATAATGCTATCAAAAGCTTTAAATTGTAAATTATCTGAAAAATTTCAATTTTATAGAAAAAATTATTTCTATCCCGATCTTCCAAAAGGTTATCAAATAACTCAATATAAAGTAGGCTCAATTGGTTATGATGGATACTTAAATTTGGAGCTTAAAGGTGGAAAATGTGTTGGAATTATGAGAATTAGTCTTGAAGAAGACACAGCAAGAAGTATTCAAATAGAAGATAATCAAATTTTATTAGATTTTAATAGAGCTGGCATTCCACTAATTGAAATTGTAACAAAACCAGATATGGAAACCCCAAAAGAAGTTGTTAAATTCCTTGAAAATTTAAGACTTTTAGTTCAATATCTAAATATATCTGATGCTAATATGGAAAGGGGTCAAATGCGAGTTGATATAAATGTTTCTGTTAATAACAATGAAAGAGTTGAAATAAAAAATGTTAATTCTATAAGAGAAGTTGAAAATGCTCTCTATTATGAAATAAATTATCAAATAGAGCAAATAAAAAAAGGTGTTTCTATTAAAAGAGCAACAAAAATGTGGGATGATTATTCAAAGACTACAATAGAAATTAGAAGAAAAGAAAGTGAAGAGGATTATAGATATTTTCCAGAACCAGATTTACCTTTCCTTAGATTAAAAGATTTTGAATTTAAATTTAGCACACCTTTTGAAAAATTCAATTACTATTTAAGCATGGGGATTAGCGAAGACTATGCAGAAGTAATTGTAAGAGACATAAATTTAAATAATTACTTTGAGCTATTTCTTTCAAATGGAGGAGATCCAATTATTGGAAGTAATTTAATTGTAAATATTATAAAATCGTTTGAGAATTTTCCAAATGCTAATGAACTTTCAAAATTAACAATTTTAATGAAAGAAAATAAAATTCCAAGTCATATAGCAAGACAAAAATTGTTAGAAATGAAAGATAAGCTTAATGTTGATGAAATTATTAAAAATTTTGAAGTTTTAGATGAGAATGAAATTAAAAACATAGTAATAGCTTTAATTGAAAGGTATCCTCAGAAGTTTTTGGAATACAAATCAGGAAAATTGGGACTTTTGGGCTTCTTTATTGGAGAGGCAAAGAAAATAAATTCCAAAGTTGATCCTAAAGTCTTTAAAGAAGTTTTTGAAAAAATTAGTCAAACTTTATAATTTTCATTATGAACATAAATGACTTTAAAGTTTTTAGAGAAAAGATGAATGAAATTATATTGAAAGAAGGAACATTATATACAAAACGATTTTTTGCTCTTGATAACGATGTTTATAAAGATGGTAAAATTCCTAAGAAATATAAAGAAATGATGGGTCTTGTTGCCTCAATTGTTCTTAGATGTGATGATTGTATAAATTATCATATTATTAAGTGTTTGGAAAATGGAATAACAAAAGAAGAATTTTTTGAAATTATTGATATTGCTTTAATTGTAGGTGGTTCAATTACAATTCCCCATATAAGAAGAGCGGTTAAGACATTTTTTGAGCTATTGAGCGAATACTCTCAGCAACAACAAAATTTGTAATTTCACATAATTCTTCAAAGGGAAATTCAACTTTATTTGTTGTTAAGGTAAAAATAATATCTCCATCATAAGAAGTAAATGATGGTTCAATTGACCTTGATATTCCAATAATTGAACGTTTTGAAAGCTTATAACAACCAAGCTTATCAATTTTAGCATTTGTAAGAATACAAACAATAGTAGTATTTATATTCTCTCTAATCCTTAAAAATCTAAATTTTAGGTTTTCTGCCAAAAATTTATTATCCTTTTTAGCACCTCTTAAAATTTTTCCATTCTTATCAATAATATCTCCAACACTATTTATAACACTTAATGCACAAACAATTAAATTTTTATATTCATAACAATAAAAACCTAATCCACCATCATCTTTATATTCAAATCCCGCCCACTTCCCGACAGTAGCACCAAGACCAGCACCAATTTTTCCAAATTTTATATCATAATTAGCATTTAAACAAGCTTTATATCCGTCATCAATCTCAGGCTCAATATCTAAAACCCCAAGGTCATATATTACAGCAGATGGAACAATAGGAACAATTGAAAAGGGTGTTTTATATCCTATATTATTTTCTTTTAAAAATTTAACAACACCTTCTGCTCTTATAAGTCCAAATGCTGAGCAACCTGTTAGTAGTACAGCATTAACAACATTTACAGTTTTGTCAGGTTTCAGTAATTCTAATTCTCTACTAGAAGGAGCATAACCGGGACAATAATAGCTTCCAATAGTTCCATTAGGACATAATATAACAGTGCAGTTTTTATAATGTCCAACTTTGAAATTTAGTTTATTTAGCATTTTCTATAAGTTTTAACATTTCTTCATATAGTTTTTTTGTTAATTCAACTTGTCCTTTTCTATCATTTGTAAAGCTTCTAGGGTCAATTGGCTTTCCTATATGAACTTCAAGTCTTTTAATTCTTAAAATCCATAAGAAAGGTTTTAAAAAAGCTCTACCAGTATTGTTTTTTATATATATTGGAACAACTTTTGCGTTTGTATTTAAGGATAAAAATGCAACACCAAGTTTAAATGGTAATAATTTTTGTTTTGTTTTATTTCTTGTGCCTTCTGGGAAAATTGTTATGACTTTATTTTCTTTTAATTTTTCAATAGCATAAATTAACGCAGTTTTTGATTCAACGCTTCTTTTTAAAGGAATTGCATTATAAAACGATATTAACATAGCAAATGGCTTGAATTTAAATAATTCTTCTTTTGCTAAAAAATATGTTTCTCTTGTACTTGCGAAACCAACAACAGGTGGGTCAATATAACTTCTATGATTTGGAGCTAAAATTAAAGGACCATTTTCAGGAATGTTTTCTCTTCCATAAACTCTAATTCCAAGAATAAATTTGGCAATCGGATAGGCTAATATATAAGTTATTTTCCATTTTAAAGAGCCTTTTGGAAGTATCATATTAAACTTACAATTTTTTTAGCAACTTCAAACTTATCTAAATTTTTAAATTCAAAAACTTTTTTGAAATTCTTATCCATTATAAAACCAGTCATTTTATCAGAGGAAATACTATTTAAAGTATTCGCAACGATAAAATCCAAGTTTTTTTCAATAATTTTATTTTTAGCATTTTCTTCAATTTCTTTCTCTTCTTCAAGAGCAAATCCAATATAAATTTTGTTTTCCTTTAAATTTGAAATTTCTTTTAAAACATCAACATTTGGCTTTAAATTTAAATAAAAATTTCCATTTTTTCTATGAACCTTACCCTCTATTTTATCACTTACAAAGTCAGAAATCGCTGCAGGTATTATAAGAACATCGTAATTTTTAATTCTTTCTTTTAAAGCATTTAAAAGCTCCTCAGTTCTATAAACTCTAATAAAATCCTTTTCAGGTACCTTTTCAATAGATCCGCAAACAATAATATCATGGTAAATTCCTCTGCTTTCAAGTGCCTTATGGATAAAATAACCTATTTTTCCACTTGAACGATTTGTAATTACTCTAACATCGTCTATTGGTTCTTCTGTCCTTCCATATACAAGTAAAACTTTTTTTGAATTTTTAAATATATAATCTATTATTTCATTTACTTCAAGCATTCTCCCTTCCCCAAAATCACCACCAGATAGCTCTCCATAAACAGGTCCAATAATTTCAATCCCACTTTTTATTAACTTTTCTACATTTTCTCTTAAAAATTTATTTTTCCACATCTCATCGTGCATAGCAGGTGCTAATATAATTCTTTTATTAAATGAAATAGCAACTGAAAGTAATAAATTATCTGCTATACCATTAGCAAATTTTGATATAAAGTTTGCACTTGCAGGTGCTACTAAAAGTAAATCACCCCATCTTGATATTTCAATATGAAGATTTGAATTGAAAAAATCCTTTTGTGTATAAACCTCTGCATTTGATAATGTTTTAAAAATTAAAGGTCTTATAAATTTTAGTGCAGAATTTGTTAAAATAACTTTCTGTTTTAATCCTCTTTTAAAAATTTCTCTTGAAATTAAAACACTCTTATAACAAGCAACACTTCCAGTAATACCAAGAATGATTTTCACTTTTTATATTCTATTTTTTTATTGAGATAAGCATCCATCGCTATAAATATCGGTTTTGAAGGTAATTTAAAATTTTGCTCTTTTGATTTTTCAAATAAGTATCTTGCATATCTAGCAGCAACGATAATCGCTTCGTACTTATCATCTATCTTTTTCCACTCAAATTTTTTCGCAAGAAGCTTAAAGTTCTTGTCCATAAGTTTTAAAATTTTAAAGCTTTAAAATTTCATGGCTTGAAGTTAATTGAAATAAAGGGAAATATAAATTTTGACTTTAATGAAAATGATTATCTAGCTATTTTAGGAGAGAAAAGAAATGAAATACTATTTAAAATTCTGGGTTTTATTAAAAGAGAAGATGAAATTGTTAAAATTTATAATTATAATTTTGGTTATGTTTTTGATGAATTGCCAATTTTGGAAAACTTAAAAGTTAAAGAATTTATTGAATTAGTTTTAAGTAATTATAATAAAAGTAAATTTCAAGAAATAAAGACTATTTTCAATATAGCAAGCTTTGAAAATAAATACTTAAATGAGATTTCAAGAGAAGAAAGGAAAAAGTTAGCGATTTTTTTTGCTCTTATAAGAAATCCTTATTATTTAATAATGAGTGAACCAACTTTACATTTTGATTTATCATTTAAAGAATTTTTTTGGCAATTTATAAGAAGTAAATTTAGTAGTGTTTTATTCGCTACAAGTGATTGGGATGAGGCTGAAAAATATAGTAATAAAGTGGTACTTTTGTTAAAAAATAATTCATCAATTTTTGACAAGACTGAAAATTTAATAAAGAAATTAAAATATAAATTGAAGGTTTTAATTGAAATTAAAAATGAAATTCCATTAGTGAATTTTGGAAATTTTAAAATTATTAAAAATGGTTTGGTTCATGTTTATATTGATAGTGAAAACTTTGAGTTTGATGGAATTGTTAAGAGAACAGGTTTAGAAGATGTTTATATAGCTTTAAATGAAAATTATCATGAGCTACTTCTTAATTAGTTTAAAAATTAATTTCATTTTAGGTTTGAGAAATAAACAGACGCAATTTTTTTTATTTTTTCTCCCAATATTTTTGTTTATTTTATTCTCATTTATTTTTTCAAATCCAAAATTTTCCTATTTTTCAATATCAACACTTACAATCCTTGGTCAGGGATTATATTCTATTGGACCAATTATTAAAAGACATCAATTAAATGATTTTGACAAAGTTTTAAAACTTCTACCAAAAAGTCCATTTATATATTATTCTTCACTTTTTCTTTCAAGAATTTTAGTTGGATTATTATCCTTAGCAGTTTTATCAATAATTGCTTACTTTATTTTTTTGTATTTTAAAGAAAAATTTTATATCACTTATTTTTTGAAAGCATCTTTAAATTTTATATTTGGAATAATTATATTTGGCAATTTTTCAATTTTTGTTATGAAAATTTTTAATTCTGAAAATATAAACTTATTGCCATTACATTTAATCTATTATCTTTCGCTATTCTTAGGAGGCATTTTCTTTCCAGTTGATATTTTGCCAAGCTATTTGAAAATTCTTTCGTATGTTTTCCCTACTACTTATATGATGTTATTTTTCTATTCAAGTCCTTACTATTTATCAGGGTTAATAGTTTGGTTAGTTATAAGCTTTAAAATTTTGAAAATTGAAAATATCAGTTTCAGGAATAAGAGGAATATATCCAAATGAATTAAATCCTTATACTGCCTTAATTTGGACAAATGCATTTTGTAATTATTTAGATGGAAAAAATATCATTATTTCAAGGGACACAAGAAAATCAGGAAATATATTATATCCAATAGTTGTAAATACTGCCCTTTCAACTTGTAAAAATGTTTATAGTTTATCAATTTGTCCAACACCAACAAGTTTATTTATAATAAAGCAATTAAATTTAGATGGTGGAATTATTATTACAGCAAGTCATAATCCAATTGAATATAATGCCTTAAAACTTGCTATAAGGAATAGATTTTTATTTGAGGAGGAGCTTGAAAATTTAAAAAATTACTTAAACAACTTAAATTTTTCTTCATGCATAGGTGATTTAATATATGCTGAAAATAGTTATAAAATTCATATTTCTTCTATTGTTGATTTTGTGGGTTTAAAAATTGTCAACAGCTCATTAAAGGTAGCTATTGATTGTGTAAATGGAGCAGGTTATAAAGCCTTTCCGGAATTAATTGAAAAATTTGGTATAAAAAACATTATTAAAATAAATTGTGATAATAGTGGAATTTTTACAAGAAATCCAGAACCGAGAATTGAGCATTTAAAGCATTTAGAAGAATTGAAAGATGAATGTGATTTAATTTTTGCTACTGATCCTGATGGAGATAGACTTTTATTTGGCATAAAAAATTATGGATTATTTTCAGAAGAATGGACGATTTTAGTTGGAATATATGAAATTCTTCAAAGAGAAAAAGGAGATATTGTAGTAAATTATTCTACTACGATGTTGGTTGATTTTATTGCTAAGGAATTTGGAGTGAAAGTTATTCGCTCAAAGGTGGGTGAAGCAAATGTAATAAAGAAAATTGAAGAAACAAAAAGCATTGTTGGTGGTGAAGGAAATGGTGGAATTATTTATCCGAAATTCAACAAAACAAGAGATGGATTATTATCCTTAGGTTTAATTTTAAATAGCTATGTTGAAGGAAGGATTTTTAAAATCATAAATAATTTTCCAAGGACATATTTTATAAAAGAAAAAATTGAAAATAACAATTTTGATGAAATTAAAGAAAAATTTCTAAAAGAATTTTCAAATTTTGAAAAAAATTTTGAAGATGGATTGTACTTAAAAGAAAATGATGGATGGATACATATTAGACCTTCAAATACTGAGCCAATAATAAGAGTATATGCGGAAAGCATTAATAAGAAATTTATAGATTATGTTTTGGATTTTATTAGAAGGTCTTTTAATAAATGAAGTTATGAATTATCCAAGTGATGAAAGTTGTGGGGAGTATATTGAAATTTATAATAATTCCAACGATACAATTTATTTAAATGGATTTAAAATCACTGATGGTGAGGATATTGACTATATTGTGGTAGTTCAAAATCCTCCAAATTATATTCAATCAAGAATGTTCATTTTACCAAAAGAATTTACACTAATAATTGATAGGGATTATTTTATAAATTGCTCTATAAACTATAATTTATTTTCAAATGTCTTAACAGTTGATGATAATGCTATTGGAAATGGTCTTTCAAAAAATGATAGTATATATATTTTAAATCAATTTAATGATACAATTGCGAAATTTGAAAAACCAATTCCAAATGTTCCTATTGCTCATTCAATTGAAAGAATAAACTACGAAATTGATGAGTGGGGAATAAGTTTAAATGTAAATGGCACACCAAATTATCAAAATTCAATTTTTTCAAATAGTTTTTTAAAATTAGATAGTGCATATTTAATTTCAAATTATTTAAAAATCAGAATAAAAAATCTTTCAAGTCAATTATTCTCTGATACAATTAAAGTCATTTCAAAAGATACATTTTACTATGTTGCTTTAATAAATCCAAATGATAATTATGAAATAACGATTTCAAATCCAAAATCACCTAAAATTGAAATTATCTCAAAAAATTTTCAAGATTACTTTTATGTGCCAATTTTCTATCCTATTTTAATAATAAATGAAATTGAATATGACAATAATCCTGAATGGATTGAAATATATAATAATAGTGATATTGAAATTGATTTATCAAAGTTTTCAATTTTAGATATGGCAAAAAATGAATTTAAATTGATTGGGAAAATAGAGCCAAAAGGTTTTAAGGTTTTTAGAGCTGATAGTTTTAAAGATTTTATATCATTAAATGATAACTATGAAAGTCTGATTTTAGTTTCAAGATTTAATTTCTTGTTTGATAGTGTTTATTATACTTCTTCCTATGGAGGTAAGGGAATATTTACCTTAGAAAAAATAAATCCAAGTTTAAAAGGTTATTTGAAAGATAGTTGGAAAAGCTCCTTAATTGAATTTGGAACACCTAATAAAATAAATAGTGTCTATATTGATAGCTCATCTTTGAATTTAGAAATTTTTATTTCAAATAAAAAGGTAAGAAGGGGAGAGATTTTAACAATTTCAGCATATTTAAAAGAAATTGATAATGTAGATGTTTATCTTTTTGATGATATTGGAAGACTGATTGAGAAAGTTTATAGTGTTAAAAATACTAATAGAATTATTTTCAATTTAAATACACAAAATTTAAATAATGGAATATACATTTTACTCTTCAAAGGCTCAAAAGTAAATAAAAAAACCTATTTTAGAGTTTATGAATGATAACTTTATCAAGGACAATTAGCGAGAAAATAAACAAAACATAAAAATTTGAAAAAATAAACATTAATTTTTCATTAATGATGCTTTTCCAATAAATGAAGTTAAGAGTAATCCAAATTAAATTTAGAAATAAAACGAAAATCAAAAAACCATAACTTAAATTAGCAATATAATAAATTGCTATCGTTATTGGAATTATTGAAAATGAATAAACAAAGCTTAAAATTTTATTATACTCATAACTATATTTAACTGAAATAGTAGGAATTTTGGCGTTTTTATAATCATCTTTTAAAAATAAGGATAGATATATAAAATGAGCAGGTTGCCATAAAAACATTAATGAAAAAAGACTAAAAGCAATAATATCAATTTCATTTTTCATTGCTATGTATCCAATTGAAGTTGGAAGTGCTCCTGGAATTGAACCAATTATTATGGAAAATGGCGTTTTCCTTTTCAAAAATGTATATACAAAAGAATAAGATATTATTGCTATTAAATCTAAAATAAAGGCTTTAAAACTAAAATATAAAATTCCTAAAAGCCCTAAAATACATAATAAAAATCCATAAATTAATGCAATTTTTGGATTTATTTTATTACTAGCTAATGCTCTATTTTTAGTTCTATTCATAATTCTATCAATATCTCTATCAAAATAGTTGTTTAAAACTGCTGAACCTCCTGCTGAAACCATAACAAAAAAGCTAATTATTAGTGATTTAATAATATCAACATTGGCAATAATTGAACCTCCAAAAGCAGTAATTCCAACCCATAAAGTAATACCAGGTTTAGTAATCTCAATAAGGTGTTTTATCAATATATAAAATTTTAAACCTAAAAGTATTTGCCTTAGTTCCCTGCCAAAAAATGGGCATTTATAAGGCAAAGCCTTATTACGAAACAACGCACTGAAAATATGCTTTGTCCAATAAATAATGTTAAGTTCTTGGTAATCAATAATTTATAAAAATTTTAGAAAATTATTGAATTTATGGGGGTATTTTTAGGGACGAAGTTTTAAGCCGAAGGCTTATTTATAGGTGGGTGGGGAAAATAAGGAATAATCTATATTTCAGAATTATTGGACAAGGTACAGAAAATATGCTTTGTCCAATAAATAGCGTTAAGTAATTGACTATCAACAACTTATGAAAATTTTAGAGAATTACTCAATTTATCGGGGGTTCATTTAAGGGGGCGAAAGTTTTGAGGCGAAGCCTTATTTCCAAGGTGGGTGGGGAAAATATAATAAAATAAATAATTCCAGAATTATTGGACAAGGCAGGAAATTATTGTTTTTTGGGGGGAATTTAAGGGGGGCGAAGTTTTAAGCGGAAGGCTTATTATCAGGGTGGGCAGATATTAAAATGCTTTAAAATTTTCAGCATGATAACTTTATTACTTTTAGCTCAAATAACAAGAGATGAGTTTTTAGATTTCAGAAAGCAGGCAGAAATTCAGTTTGCTAGAATAGATGAAAGATTTAATAGAATAGAGAAAGAAATCCAAGCTTTAAATCAAAGAATAGATGATTTAAATAAAAGAATAGATGATTTGAGAAAAGACAATGAAAATATAAGAAATGATTTAAGAAATCAGATGATATTTTTTGGAACTTTATTTGTAGGAATTTTGGGTGTTTTAATTACATTTTTAATTTCATGGTTAAATTTTGTAAAGGATTATAAAGAAAAGAAAGCAGATAAAGAATCGGTTGTTAAACTTGAAGAAAAACTTAAGAATTTAGAAGATGAGAATAAGAAATTAAAAAATCAAAATCAAGCTTTAATTTTCATTCTTGAAAAATTCATTAGTGGAGCAAGTAATGAAGAAATTAAATCAGAAATTGAAATAATTAAAAAAATGTCTTAAAATTGCTCTTAACTTATAAAAACTTTAATGAAATTATTAGGTTTTACGGGGGCGAAGCCTTATTATCAAGGTGATTGGAGAAAAATAGAAAAATAAATAGTTTCAGAATTATTGGACAAGGCAAAATAAAATGCTTTGTCCAATAAATAGTGTTAAGTGATTGATAATCAATCAGCTATAAAAAATTTTCTAAAATTATTGATTTAATGGGGGGTTTTATTAGAGGGGCGAAGCCCCCCAAGGCAAAAAATGGGGTCTTTTAAAGCTAAAGGCTTATTATCAGGGTGGGTGGGAAAAATATAGAAATAATCTACATTTCAGAATTACTAGACAAAGCAAAAATAAAAATTTTTTATCCTTTAAAATTTAATAATGCTTTTTATAATCTCTATTTTTGATACGAAACTCCTGGAAAAACTGAAATCATATAAAAATGAAGATTATATTGATGTCCTTATTGTCTTAAAAGACCAAAAACTTTTAAATGAAAGCTCTAACTATTTAAATAATGTTAATTTTTTAAAATCATATCATTTTAATAGCCAAATTTCTCTTTTAGACTATTTAAAAACACTTGATATTTTACAATTTAAACAATTTTGGGTAATTAATGCTATATGGGTTAGGATAAAGGTTAAAAATTTATGGAAATTAGAAAGTAGAAAAGAAATAGAAAAAATTTATTATGACAAAGATAATTTTTATATTTTTTCAGACATAAAAGAAAGTCCAAAAATAATGCTTGATACTCCAACTTATGGAATTAAACTCATTCAAGCAGATAGTGTTTGGATTAAATATAATATAAAGGGAAGAGGCGTTATAATAGGCAGTATTGATACAGGTGTTGATACAAGTCATCCTGCCCTAAGAGGGAAAATTTTAAGTTATTGGCTTGATGCAGTAAATTATCAAAATTATCCTTATGATGACCATAATCATGGAACACATACAATTGGAACAATAGTTGCTGATTCAAATATAGGTGTTGCTCCTGGCTCAAAAGTTATTGCTTGTAAGGCATTTAATGAATATGGTAGTGGAAGCAGTTTTTCAATTTTGTCTTGTATTGAATTTTTTGCTGAACTTAAAGCAAATTACGGATTAGATATTAGGATTATAAATAATTCTTGGGGTATATATCCTGGGAATAGCACTTGGCTTTGGAATGCTATTTGGAATGGATGGAGAGCAAATAATATAGTTCCTGTTTTTGCTGTTGGTAATAAAGGTCCTAATTCAGGGACAATTTATAGTCCTGGTGATTATCCATTTGTAATTGGTGTTGGAGCGGTTGATATTGGTGATACAGTTGTTAATTTTTCAAGTAGAGGTCCTGCTCCAAATAATTCTCCATATAATGATATTTCTTTTTGGTCAAGAATTGATTGGAATTATATTAAGCCAGACATAATGGCACCAGGTAGAAATGTTTATTCAACAATTAGAAATGGAAATTATGCTTATGGAAATGGAACTTCCATGTCTGCTCCACATGTTTCAGGTGTTATTGCTTTAATGCTTGAAAAAAATCCAAATTTAAACTATTATCAAATTTATCAAATTATAACAGATATAGCAAGAGATAGAAATTGTAATGAAATTACTTGGCCAAATAATAATTGTGGATGGGGAAGAATAAATGCTCTAAAAGCAATTGAAAGCATAACTTATGGAAGTTTTGCTTATTTAGTTTTCATAGATAAAACCATTTATGATAAAAATAATAATGGAAAAATTGAGCCAAATGAAACAATTTATGTAGATATAAAAATTAGAAATGTTGGTTATGATACATTAAAAAATGTTTATGCGAAAATTTCAACAAGTTCAAACTTAGTTAATATAATAAAAGATTCAATTTATTTTGGAAATTTACCACCACAATTTGAAATAAACGCTTTTGCTATTGGAGATAGTTTTAAGTTTTTAGCTGATAATTTTAATGATGGTGATAGTGTAGTTTTTAATGTTTTAATTTCAAATAAAAATTATAAGTTTAAAGTAATTCTTGGAGAAGTGCCAATTGGAACTGCTACGATTGATACAACAATTTCAAGTTTATCATTTTCAAATAATGGAGAATTTAAAAAATTTAAATTTCCAAAAGATAGCTCAAATTTATTATATTTTGGCTCAATAGCCTTTGGTAATTCTGAAAGTTATTTAAGTGATAATTTTTATAATTCAAAAGATATTTATAACATTTGGGGAATATATAAATCAAGTGATTATTTAGATGAGAATTATAAATTTATAGCAAGTGATGGGAAAATTAATGTTATAGGTAATTTTTATGGAAAACAGAATGATAGCACAATTTATTTGATTTACACTATTAAAAATGTTTCAAATAGTTTGATAAATAATTTTTTATTTGGTTTATTCATGGATTTTGATATTAAAAATGCTAATAATGATTTTGGTTGGTCTTTAAGATGCTCAAATAATTATGGTGGAGTTATTTTAAAATCAGATGATTATGATTATTTTATTGGTGTTTTTTTAGTAGATGGGATTTTCAAAACAGGTAGAATTTTCCCTAATAGCATAACTTTTAATAAGACCAATAAATTCAATTTATTAAATGGAACACTTGGAGATAGCATTAACTTAAATCCAAATGATTATTCAATTGTCTTATCAGCAGGTCCATATTATTTGAATGTAAATGATAGCATTATTTTAAAATTTATTATTTTTGCTTCAAAGGATACAATAAAATGTAAATCAACTTACTTAGATGAGAAAAATGCTTTCAAAATTGATATTAAAAATTCTTATTTGATTTTAAATCTTGAAAAAAGTGCTAATGTTAAATATGAAATTTACGATGTTAGTGGAAGAATAGTAAGTAATTATCAAAACTTTTTAAATAAAGGTTATCATAAAATAAAACTTAAAGCTAAAAAGGGCATTTATATTCTTAACCTTAAAATAAACGATAAAAAATATATTTTGAAAATTTTGCTTTTTTAGGTTTTGTTGGAGGTTTCAGAGCCAAAGGCTTAATTTAAAGCAACTTTTTTTGCTTTGTCTAATAAATAGCGTTAAATAATTGACTATCAATAACTTATAGAAATTTTAGGAAATTATAGGTTTTTGGGGGGAATTTAAGGGGGGCGAAGTTCATAAGCCGAAGGCTTATTTATAGGGCGGGC
>Ga0079992_125318_pt1 | contig 13855 bp, 16 predicted proteins | sample FaiFalFF_MnMetaG_3_FD_69197 | JGI IMG/M metagenome (GOLD analysis project Ga0079992, IMG submission 69197) | Freshwater microbial communities from Yellowstone National Park, Wyoming, USA - Fairy Falls B (FF_Mn_B) MetaG (SPADES assembly) (version 2) | ecosystem: Environmental > Aquatic >... | reverse complement strand
CTGCATGACCGGCCCACCCGGTTCGGGATAAACGGCGGCATTACCGGTCCACTTCGCCCATGACGATGTCGAGGCTCCCGACCAAAGCGACGGCGTCGGCAATCATGGCCCCCGGTCCAATCTCGGGCAGGGCGCTGATATGGCAGAAACACGGTGACCGAGCCTTGACCCGGTACGGCACGGGGGAGCCGTCCGAGACGATATAGTAGCCGATCTCGCCGCGGGCCGCCTCATACCGGAAGTAGATATCTCCCTCAGGAGGTCGGACGACCCGGGGAATGGCCTTCTGGACGTCGCCGGCCTCGCCTTTCGGCATCTGCTCGATGGCCTGACGCACGATCTTGGCCGACTCGGCCATCTCCTGGACCCGGACGTAGTACCGGTCCCAGGCCGAACCGAGGGGGCCGTACTGCCCCGTTCCGACGGGCACGTCGAACTGAAACCGGTCATACACCAGACAGGGCTCATCCTTCCGGAGGTCCCACCGGACGCCCGAGCCCCGGAGGTTCGGACCCGTGAGGCCATAGGCGATGGCGACCTCTGCCGGGATGACCCCGATCCGAGCCGTGCGCTCGATAAAGACAGAGTTATATGTTAAAATCTTGTTGAGCTCGTCCCACGCCCGCTCAAACTGGTCCAGGAACCGTTGGACCTTATCGAGCCAGCCGTTCGGCAGGTCGAAGGCCACCCCGCCGATGCGGACATAGTTGTAAAGAAGCCGGGCGCCCGTCAGCTCTTCCAAGAGGTCCAAGATCTTCTCCCGCTCCCGGAAGGCATGGAAAAAGGGCGTCACCGACCCGATATCCAGGCCGTAGGTCCCGACGGCCAGGAGGTGAGAGGCAATCCGCTGAAGCTCGGCGACGATGACCCGGATGTACTGGACCCGCTCGGGCGGCTCGATACGGGCCAGCCGCTCGACGGCCAGGCAGTAGCCCAACTCCATGTGGATGGCCGCCACGTAATCCATCCGGTCCGTGTAGGGAATGACCATTTGCCAGCCTAAGGACTCGGCGTGCTTCTCAAAGCACCGGTGGAGGTACCCGATGTAGGGCGTGACCTTCGTGATGACCTCGCCTTCCGTCTCCAGGTCGAGCCGCAGGATCCCATGGGTCGCCGGATGTTGCGGGCCCATGTGGAGAATCAAGGCATTGGGTCCGATCCGTTCGACGTCCAGGATCGTCGTCATGGCCCTTCCCCATACTTCCTGTCCCGCTTCAGGAGTCCAGCCCAGGTCCGAGTGCCGGGCTTCAGTTCAGGTGTCCGGACCCGGTACCGAGTTTGGTATCCGGCCTTCGGTCTCGGTTTGCCGACGCCGAGGACCGGATACCGAGCGCGGAAAACGCGCCCATCGGGTTTGCATCCTGCATCTGGGTCGTTACGATTCCGTCCCCGACGTCGGGGACGGCTCTTCCGCAAGGCCCAGGGCGGCCAGTCGAGCCTTCAGGCGGGCCAGTTCGGCCTCCGCCCGCTCGGCCCGCTGACGTTCCGCCTCCGCCCGTTGCCGTTCCATCTCGGCCCGCTGACGTTCCGCCTCCGCCTGTTGATATGCGGCCTCGGCCGCGATCGGGACCAGGTCCCCCGCCTTATCGTAGAACCGAATCCAACGGGCCGTCTCCCCCAAGTACGGCCCCTCCCACCGCCCCAACCACAAACCCAACTCCTCACTCCACAGCCAGCCCCGCCCGTCCTCCCGAATCCGCCGGTACCGCCCCCGATACAACCGCCACCCCACCAACTCGTCCGACTCCGGGTCGTACCAAAAATACTCCGGCGTCCGAAAAACCCGCTCGTAAATCTCCTTCTTCGTGACCTTGTCCTCCCGGACCGTCTTCCGCGACAACAACTCCACGATCACGTCCGGATAACGTCCCCCCTCCTCCCAAACCACCCACGCCTGCCTCATCCTCCGACCGTCGACCCCCTTCACGACGAAAAAGTCCGGACCCCGGTAGGCCCGCCGAACCCCCTCCCGAACGTCCCGGGCGACCTGCTCGGCCTGCTCCAAGCTGTAGTAGATGAACATGTTGCCACCCACGTAGTAGTCCGTCCGGTCCCGCCAGTGATAGCGTATCACCTCAATCAGCAAATTCATCTGGGACCGATGCCACGCCGACTCCATCGGCTCCCCATCGTCCGTGATGAGCTCCACCTTGGGGATAACCAGGTCACCGACCTGCATCGTCGGCCTCCGACGCCTTCCGTCCGACGTTGAACTCCGATGGCCGCCGAAAGACCACCGGGCCGGACTACACTTTCCGGGCCAGGATGCCCGTCACACCGGCCGTCTTACCGCCAGCCTTGCGGAGGATTTCCGCTCGCTCTTCGGGCGTGATCTTGGCAAAGCGGAGGACCAGGTGATACCGGTCATAGACGGAACCCTCGAAGTTCGGCGTCATGACGAGGCACTCCGTGGGGCAGACCTCCGTGCAGAGGTTGCAGTAACAGCACTTCGCCTCGTCAATGTCAAAGACCGTCACGTAGAGTTTTTTCTTGTGGCCCGTGTTAGTCACGCCCAGGTCCCGGTCGGCCTTGACGGTCTCGATGGCGATGCAGTCGACGGGACATACCCGGGCGCACTGGAGACAGCCGATACAGTTGTCGATGTCGTTGTACAACATCATCCGGGACCGGGGGAACAGGCGGGGTTTCTCGTGAGGGTACTGGATCGTCACGGGCCGCCGAAACAGATTCACGAGGCCCACCCACAGGGGCCACAGAACGCCTCGGGTCGTGTAGTAGAACCGGTACCACCAGTGCTTCATGCCGGACGGACCTCCTCTTCAAAGACCCATGTGCCTTTTTCAAAGTCCTGGCGGATGTCGTAGGGCACGGGGATGTCGTGGTAGTAGGCCTGGACCTTATAGTCCTTCCGAAGCGGGAAGCCCTCCCAGTCCTCCGGCAGGAGGATGCGCCGCAAGTCTGGATGACCCTCAAAGACGATGCCCAGCAGGTCGTACGCTTCCCGTTCGTGCCACTCGGCCGTCCGCCAAATGTCGGAGACGGTCGGCACGCGGGGATCGTCCCGGGGGACGCGGACCTTGAGGGCGATGCGGTGTCGATGGCGGAAAGAAAAGAGATGGTAGACGACCTCTATCTCGTTCTGCCCGATGTAGTCCACGCCGCTCAGGCACATCAGGAAATCGAAGGCCAGGTCCGGGTCGTGGCGGAGGAGCTGGGCCGCCTCCCGAAGGGCCGCCGGGGCTATCCGGATGTAGGGCTCGAGGACGTCGGCGCGGACGTCCAGGACTTTTTCATCTCCCAGGCTTGCTTTAAGTTTGTGACCAATTTCTGCTGGGCCCATCGGTTCAATTCCTCCATCGTCGGGACGGCACGATACCGCTTGAAGTTGGACAGGAGCCGTTCGTGCCGGATTTTTTCCCGAAGGATGAGGAGACCCTCATAGAGGGCCTCCGGCCGGGGCGGACATCCGGGCACGTAAACGTCCACGGGGATGACCCGGTTGACGCCCTTGAGGACGTGATACCCGTGGTCCCAATAAGGTCCCCCGCAGGTCGCACAGCTCCCCATCGAGATGACGTACTTGGGCTCGGGCATCTGCTCGTAGAGACGCTTGACCCGCGTGGCCATCTTGATCGTCACCGTGCCGGCGACGATCATCAGGTCCGCCTGCCGGGGAGAGGCCCGAAAGACGCCGGCCCCAAAGCGGTCGAGGTCCGTACGGGCCGAGACCGTCACCATCATCTCGATGGCACAGCAGGCCAGACCAAAGGTCATCGGCCACAGGGCCGAAAGCCTCGCCCAGTTGAAGATGGCGTCGACCGTCGTCAACAGGACAAAGCCCTCTCCCGTCTTTTCGAAACGCTCAACCGGTACGGCGACCATCGGTCTACTCCCCGTCCTTTCGTCGTCCCCCAATGTTAGGGAGCCGCCCTCCCCCTGTCAAGGAAAATCCGGGGGTCGGTATTGCTTCGTCGTCAAAGTTCGTGGGGGTCCGCTCCAAGAGGTCGGGCGGTATCCCACCGGTCACACGAGAAAAGTGACGGAGTGACGAAGTGACGGAGTAATGGTGGGACGGTGAAGGGGCCTGAATTCCAGAGACGCGTTCCACCGTGGAGAATCTGAGTGCTTTTATCGGGATTCGGTACGGTGGCATGCGAAGGTCCATAAACCGCACCCCCTGGCATCCGAGCTCCTCATCGTTACCCCGTCCCTTCGTCACTCCGTCCCTTCATATTTGGCCTCGGCATGACGATAGCCCCGTGGGTCCAATCGCCAAGGACCTCGGCTCGGCCCTGAAGAAACAGCCAGCCCACGTAGGCGGCCGTGGCGGCATCGAGTTCGTCATGCGTCGCCGAAGGCCGAATCCCCCGCAGGCCGAGTCGGCGGAGACCGACCCGGAGGCCCGCGAGGTCACGATGCTTTCGGGGCAGACCCAGGACGTCCTGGGCCCCGCCGGGAAAGACCTCGATGACTCGCCAACCCTCGGCTTCCAAGAGCGACCGCAGGCGGAGGCCTCGCTCGGTCAGCTTCCGCATGGCGCCTAAGGTGATGGGGAAGAATCGGATGCCCCGGCGAAGGAGTTCCCGGTCACATGGGCGCAGGTGGCCTCCACGGCGGTCGTGGACGTCCCGACGGCCAGGGGGGAGCCATAGGGGAGCGTCCACGGCGACGACGCCGGGCCGGACCGTCCGCACCCATGCCACCAATGCCCCGTCGGTACGAAGCAAGCCCGTCCAGACCCACCGACCGTCGGTGACGGCCACGCCACTGGCCCGACGTTCGTCGGCGCTCAGGTCGATACCGACGGCCGTGTTCGGCCCGCCAAGGCGCGTTCGTCGACTTCGGGATGGCCGACCCTCTTCTTGGAAGCTATGCTGATTCATGGGGCGCCTCCGGGGCCGGCGGATTCCAATACCTGCCGGTGGGCCGCCCGTCCCCTTTGCACTTTGCCGAATCCGGCCCATAATATCCGTAACGGCCCTATCGGATACCGCTGGAGCCGGCCGCCCCGCCGTGAAACCGGCCGGTTTGATTCTCGATGTCCAGCCGGCCGCTTCGATCCCACGACGTGATTCGCCGGGAGGTCCCTATGCCCGTGAAGGTTCGCATTCCCACGCCCCTCCGGCGCCTGACCGGGGGTCAGGCCGAGCTGACGGTGTCGGCGACGACGGTCGAAGAACTCCTCATGCAGTTGCGGTACGACTACGACGCCCTGGCCCAGCAGATCTTGGACGACCGGGGCGAGGTCCGGAGTTTTGTAAACATCTTCGTAAACGACGAGGACATCCGCTTCCTCCAGGGCCGCTCGACGCCCCTGAAGGACGGGGACGTCGTCTCCATCATCCCCTCCATCGCCGGCGGCGGGTGACTCGACGGGTCGCAGGTTCTCCATGGTCCCGTCTCTGGACCCCCACAGTCTGTTGGCCCGAATCGGAAACACGCCCCTGATCCGCCTCCGTCGGCTGGTCGCCGACTGGCCGGGCGTTGAGGTTTACTGCAAGGCCGAGTGGATGAATCCCGGCGGGTCCGTCAAGGACCGTCCGGCTCTGAACATGGTCCTGGAGGCCCTCCGGCGGGGAGACTTGAAGCCCGGCCAGACCATCTTGGACGCCACGTCCGGCAATACGGGGATCGCCCTGGCGATGATCGGAGCCGTCCTGGGATACCGGGTCTGCCTGTGCATCCCGGCGAACGCCAGCGTCGAGCGGTTTAAGATCCTGCAGGCTTACGGGGCAGAGGTCATCCGGACGGACCCCCTCGAGGGGTCCGACGGAGCCATCCGGATGGCCGACCGTCTCATGCGAGAGGCCCCGGACCTCTACTACCGGGTAGACCAGTACGGTAACCCCGACAACTGGCGGGCCCACTACAAGACGACGGCCGAAGAGATCTGGCGCCAGACCGACGGTCGCATCACCCACTTCATCGCCGGCCTGGGCACCTCGGGGACCCTCGTCGGGACGGGTCGGCGCTTGAAGGAACTCCGAGCCGACATTCAGGTCATCGCCGTCGAGCCGGAACCCTTCCATGGCATCGAGGGCCTCAAGAACATGGCGACGGCCATCGTTCCCCCCATCTATGACCCTTCGGTCCACGACCTGAAGGTCGAGGTCCGGACCGAGGAGGCCTACTACTGGACCCGTCGGTTGGCCCGGGAGGAGGGCCTGTTCGTCGGGCAGTCCTCGGGGGCCGTCATGGCCGCCCTCATGAAATTACGTCCCCGCATCCGGGAAGGCGTCGTCGTCCTCATCTTCGCCGACGGCGGCGACAAATACCTGAGCACGCCGACCTGGAGCGGGCCGTGATCAAAGGGGTCCCCAGTCCCGAGTTCCAGGTACCCGGCACCTGAACCTGACGTCGAGGTGCCGAATACCGAGCACCGAGGACCGAGCCAGGAACTTTGAGGGTAGCCCACCATGGACCTCGTCATTTCGTCACTTCCATCCCGCATCCATTCATGGGCCCTTCCGGGCACCCTGCCGGGCCAGCCGGTCGGCCTGCGCGTTCCGCTCCCGGGGGACGTGCACGACGCGCCAGGTCAAGAACTCGGACAGTAGACGGCGGGCTTCCTCGTAAAGGGGGCGGAGACGTTCCGACCGAACCCCGTAAAGACCCTGGAGTTGATAGGCCGTCAGTTCGGAGTCGGTCCGGACCTCGACATGCCGGACGCCGGCTGACCGAAGCCACCGAAGGGCCCGGACGATGGCCGTATACTCGGCGACGTTGTTCGTCGCGAAACCGACGTAGCCCGACTCGGTGTACCGCACTGCTCCGAGGGGATCCCGGATGACGAATCCGTAACCCGAGGGGCCGGGATTCCCGAGACTGGCTCCGTCGGTCTCCGCGACCCAGACCGGGACTTCCTCTCCTGCCGGCTCCGGGCCCGGTCGCTCCCCGGGGCCCACCAGGTGGTCCCAGCCCGCAGGTGCCAGGGGGACGAGGCGGCCGTCTCGCATCCGGAGGCGAATTTCGCCGGCGGGCTCGGCCACGATGCGGCCGATCCAGCGGGCACCCGCAAAGGGCGGCCTCGGGGCCTCCGCCGGCAGGACGACGATCCACTCATAATCCTCCCCGCCCCGAAAGATCAGGTCCCAGGGGTCCTGACCACCCCGTTGGCAGACTGCCCGGAAGGTCTCGTCGGGTTCGAGGGCCGTCTCGTCGAGCTCGGCCCCGACGTCGTTGACCCGAAGCAGGCGCCAGAGGTCGATGAGGAGTCCGTCGCTGATGTCGATGGTCGCAAGGGCGTGACGGGTTACCCACCGGTGCCACCGGACGGGCAGACGCGGGCGCAGGATGGCCTGGACCGCTCGCTGAACGGCTCCGTGAAGGGAATGGGGCCACCCGTCGGCGATGAGGACTTCCGGGAGACGGTCGGCCAACGGAGTCGCCCGGCCCTGGCGATGCCACCGCTCGAATAGGGCGACTCCAAGACCGGCCCATCCGACGGGTCCCGTCAGCCAGACCGACGCGCCCGGTCGAGCCCCCCGTCGGGAGAGGGGCCGCCGGGTATAGCCCAGGGCCGAGACGACCAGGCCCCATCGGGCGTCCCGGACGGTGTCGCCGCCGGCCACGTAGGCACCCATGTCCCGGGCGGCCTGCAGGACACCCCGATAGAGGCCTTGCAGGGCCTCGAAGGCCCCATCCGGCGGGACCTGCAGGGCGACCCAGAGATACCGAGGTCGAGCCCCTTGGACCCAGACGTCGCTGACGGCCCGGAGGACGGCCTTATAGCCGATGACGTCCAGGGCGCACCACGACCGCCGAAAGTGAACGTCCTCGACGAACTGGTCGACGGAAAATACGGACCATCGGGAGCCTTCCCGCCAGACCGTGGCATCTTCCTGCCAAGTCGTCCGGACCGACCGGGGTGGCGGTCCGGTCTGCGAGACGATCCACTCAACCCATTCCCATTCGTTCATGTTTCAAGTTTAGGTACCGGGTACCGGGTTCCAAGTGTCGGGGACCAGGTTCGGTGTTCGGCCCTCGGTCCTCGACGTCGGCAAGCCGAGCACCGAGGACCGAGTCTGAGACCTGATACCTGGTACTCGACGCCAAGGGCCGAGGACCGAACTTGACTGCCCAGCTCTACCCCCCGACTTCCTCTCCCGCCGCCCCTTCAGGAACGACCCAGGCCGGGAGCGTCAGCCAGAGCATCAGGACTTCCGAATCTCCAAAGTTGTACTCAAACAGGCCCGCCACGCCCAGGCTGACCCAGGCGGCCAGCAGGCCGGCGGCCAGGGCCTTCTCCAGGGGCGTCTCGACCTGGCGGTAGCGGACTCGAAGCCATTGGAGCCCGCTGATGTACCACCCCAGCCATATCCCCAGACCCGGTAGGCCCCGCTCGACGGCCATCTGCAGGAGGTTGTCGTGGAAGTGGGCCTGGACCTCCCCCTCGGGCATAGCCGGCAGACGGTAATTGTCGTAAATGTAAGGCATCTGGTCCGGGCCTGTCCCGAACCAGGGATGGTCCCAGACGACCCGGAGGCCCATCTCCCACAGCCAAAGGCGCATCCGGTTGGACACCTCCGACGGGCTGAAGAAGTGCTCCAGACGGTAGGAGAGGGCCGGCGGGGCAAACCAGAAGACCGCCCCGGCCAAAGCGCCGCAGGCCAGGACCAGACGGACCGCCCTCTGCCATCCCCGTAAGGAGGCCAGGACGGTCAAGCCGGCCAGGGTGCCCAACCAAGCACTCCGGGTTAACGACAAGACGAGGACCGTCCCCGTCAGGACGGCGGCCCCGGCGAGGCTCCATCGGAACCGGTCGACCCACACTTGGGCCACGAGGATGAGAAAGACGACACTCAGCAGGCCGCCCAGGGTCATGTAATGACTCAGGAGGCCAGTCACGCGTCGCTCGAGGGTCCCATGGCCGACCCAGAGATACTGGACCCAGCCGACCCCGCTGGTGATGACGCCGCCCAGGGTAAGGGCATACAGCCATGCTTTCCGAAAGGACGTCCCGTAGCGGGCGACCAGAGCCGCCAGGAGGACCGGCGGGACCCAAAACATGAGCTTGCGCAGATGGTGCCAGGCCCGGGTCGGTTCCAAGGCCCAGGTCGCCGTCACGACGGCCCAGCCGACCAATACCAGGCTCCACAGACCATGCGTCCGGGGGAAGACCTGAAGGCCCCGGTGAATCCAGCGGGGGTCCTGGAGGAGAAAGACGAGAGCCATCAGGCCCAACGTAACCTGGGCGGCCGTGATGGAGCAGAAGCAGGCCAGGACATAAACCAAGGCCAGGTACGCCGGCAAGTCCGCCCAGCCTCCGCGCATGGCCGCTCCGCTTCACGTCGAAGGCGTCGTGATATGCCGAAACCGATCCGTCCCGTACAGGGTCGCCTCCAGTAATAGCCGGACGGCCTGCGTGACGGCTTCGTCGGGCACGGCGTCCACCTGCTGACTGGGGTGGTGGAGGCGAATCTGAAGGTCCGTCCACGGGGCCCAACGGGTCGGATCGATGGGGCCCCAGATGACCACGAGGGGACGGTCCATGAGGGCCGCCAGGTGCGTGATTCCGTTATCAAAGCCGACATAGAGGTCCGTATAGGTTAGGAGTTGGATGACGTCCGGCAGGGGCCACCGGTCGACGAGGGCCACCCGGTCCGGCGGGAAGGTCCGGGCCTGCAGGGGCAGGTCCTGCTCCATCGGGCCCAGGAAGAGGCCAAAGGCCAAGTTCGGCCACTGACGGAGCCACCCTCGGAGGAGGGCCAGCGTGCGCTCATAGGGCCAACGTTTGGAACGAAAGCGGGCCCCGGGGTGGACCAACACGAAGGGTCGGCCCTGAAGCCATTCCAGGAGGGCCTGGACCCGACGTTGGGGCGGCCGCCGAGCGGCCGGGAACACGGGCTTGCGCAAGGACTCCCGAGGAATCGCTCCGACGATGGGGGAAAGCAGGCGAGCCTGAACTTCGACCGTGTGGAGGGGTCGCCCGATCATCTGATCGTTGACCGTATGCGTGTATATGGAGCGGAAGCGAAACCGCTCGAGCCCGACCTTGCCCTTTCCGTGAACCCACAGCGTCATGAGGGTGCTCAAGTGGCCGCCGTGAAAGTTGACGACCCAATCGTAGGACTCTCGAAGCCAGGGGTCTATCCGAAAGAGTACCCGCAGGTACCCCCGAGACTCCCGAGGGACGGTCGCCAGGCGGTCGATCGATGGGTAATCCTGCAGGAGCTCGGCAAATTCCGGATGGACCACGTAGGTGACATGCGCGTCCGGCTGGACTTGCTTGAAGGCGTCCAGCGCCGGCAGGTTTAGGAGGATGTCACCCAGCGACCGCAGGCGGATCCACAGGACACGCATACGGTGGACCTCGGGTCGCTTCAATCCTTTAATAATTTCAAAAATTCTTCTACCGTTAGGCCCGCCTGCTCAATGATATGGCGAACGGTACCACGCTTTAGGTCCCCTGCATGAACGGGGACGACGACCCGCACATTTCCCCTCTTGAAGATTTTATGTCCCCCACGCTGTCGTACCTCAACGAAGCCGACCCGCCGGAGGACCCGGATGACGTCATGGGCCTTCAGCGGGGGAAGTCTCAGGGACGTCAACGGCGACCTCGACGAGCAGGTGGGTCTCGTCCGGCACCGGGACACCCTCCTCCTGGAGAGTTTCCAGATAGAGTAAAATAGCCTCCCGGATGTTGCTCAGGGCCTCTTCGAACGTGTCTCCCTGGGAGACACAACCCGGCAAAGCCGGTACGGAAACGACGTACCCGCCTTCTTCGGCAGGTTCTACCAAGACCTTATAGACACGCTTCATGGGAGTTCTCCCGAAGCCAGCGCCGACAGGTTCAGGAGGATGTCACCCAGCGACCGCAGGCGGATCCACAGGACACGCATCAGGTGGACCTCGGATCGCTTCAATCCTTTATAGGACTCACGCAATTGGCCGTGTCTTCCTTTCCGTGCCATCATGATAGCCGGTCGACCCCTCCTCTGGCCAGAGGGGGCAAGGCCTATGAATCCACCCAGGTGGGATGACTGGGACTCCATTCCTGATTGCGGCCCCGGAGGTTTTCACCTGCACGGAGGCGGCCCGATGTGGCCCGAAGGGGCGGGGGCCCTGACCCCCGATGCCTTCACCCGCCTGCTTCCACGCCAGCTTCCCGGCCCGGAGGCGTTGGGGCAGGAGGCGAAGGCCTTCGTGGACATTGAGAAGGGGCTTTTGGTCCTGGATGATACGACGTTGGGCGAGCCGTAGGTACAAAAGAAAGATGGATGTGGCCGGCATCAGGGGGTGGTCCAAGGGATGGCGCTTTGGACCTTGCTCTGGACGGAGGGGAAGGCCCTCATGCCCTGGGACTTTCGGGGTATGGCAGGCTCCGGGGCAGGAAGACCAAGCGGGCGCAAAGGCGTCTCCATGCTGGGTCCTTTGCTTCTGGCCTTGCGGGCCTTTTTGCGGCTGGAATCGTATCGTTGCAGACAGGGGTGAGTGGGTATGAGGCCAAGGCAGTCATCCTCCGGGAGGCCATCCGCCGTTACTTGGCTCATCCCCCCATGTCCTCCAGCCCAACTGCGTAAACCCTAACATGCAAAATCGGGGTTTTCGCTTACGAAGACGGGAGATGGCCGTAGGTCGCGGGGTGAGGCGGGAGGGGATTGAACCCTCGACCCCTGGCTTAAAAGGCCAGTGCTCTACCCCTGAGCTACCGCCTCGACGCAATAGGCCGGCGACACCGATAATATAACCTGGCCCGCCGGGTCTGGCTACCCGTTCTGTGTCGCTACGCCCGGACGAATGTTCCGGAAATGCGAGGAACTCTCTTACTGCCTTGCTAAAATATGGATGCAGGATACAGGCCCCATGTGCGGGTTTTCGAAGCGTGAGCCAGGCATTCCGCCTTATTGCCCTACTGCCTTGTTGCCCGATTGCTCTGCCGCGTCCCGGCTACCCGGCACTTGAGACCCAATACCTGGTACCGAATCGACGCCGAGGGCCGGATACCGAGCACCGAGGACCGAGCCCGCCCACTGGAAAACACGCACACCGGGTATGCATCCTGTACCCATAACACAACTACGTCCGTGCGAGACTTCCAAGCCCTGACCTCGGTTTCGGCAATGGGGTCCCTCGGGTCCGACTCTTGGGGTGCCAGACGAAACCCTGCGCGCCCGCGTGGAGGAGTGCTTGCCCTGCATGAGGCGTGGCGCGGGGACGGGCAGGACTGAAGGAGGTAACCCCGCATCCCCATAGGGATCCGGGCTCAATAACCCCGTACGGGCGAGCGGGGATGCGGATTGCTGAACCTCCCACGTGGGGTGGTTCGAAGTCTCGGACAAGGAGGGTAGGACACGAAGGCTATGGATTCCCAGGAATTGACGGTTTCCGCCGAGCGTTCTCAAGCCGCGACGGGAATCTCGGGAACCGGGGTCCGGGGAGCCATCGCTCGCGCCAGTTTTTACCGGACGGGTCAGGGAGAGCCCCTCCTTTGGCTTCCCTCGGCTCAGGGCCACTGGCGGTTTTATGACCTCTGGGCGGACACCCTGGCCAGTCGGTTCGACGTCCTGGTCCCGACCCTCCGGGGCGAGCGAGACTTTGAGCCCACGCCGGACTTTGACTGGGACGTGCTGGTCGATGACGTCCTGGCTGACATGGCTACCGTCGGCTGGCGTCAGGCCTGGATCGGCGGGGCGTCCTTTGGGGCGGCCCTGGCGCTCGTTTGCCTGAGCCGGGCCCCGGAGCGCTTCAAGGGGGCCGTCTTATATGGTACGCCCTGGGAGCGGCCAGGCCCCTGGCTTCGGCGGGTCATCCGTTGGATGGACCGGCGGCGGTCCTGGGACCGTCTGGGCCGGGTCTTCCGATGGTGGGCCTTCCTTACGCTGGCGCACGAGGTCCTCCGCTTGCCCCGGAGCTTACGGGACTCGTACCGCCAATGGTTCTTCGAGCGGTGGCCCCGATATAGCGTCCCGATGGCCGTCTTGGGCCGTCGCATCGCCCTCCTGAGCTCTCTGGCGGACCACGTCCGGCTCGACCGGATCGACCTGCCCGTGTGGGTCCTGGCGGGGGCGCGGGACCAGCTTGTCCGGCCTCGATATCAACAGGCTCTGGCCCGACGCCTCCCGCGGGCGGTGTTCGTTTGCATCCCCGGGGTCGGTCATCTGGCCCCTCAGATTCATCCGTCCGTCTTGGCGGGATGGATCACCCGCCTATTGACCCTTTGAACGACCTGTGGGACGATAGAAGCCTGTCCATAAGGCAAATGAGGCAATGGGGCAGTAAGGCTCCATCCTCCCCTGGGTGGGGACAATGGCCTTATGGCCCGATTGCCTTATTGCATCATTGCTTTTATGAGGGTGGGGATGTCTCTCATTCCGAGTCGGGACGAAATCTTGGAACTTCTCCGTCGGACGGGCGCCTTGCGGCAGGGCCACTTCGTCCTCTCCTCGGGCCTTCACACGGATCACTTTTTCCAAATGCCCCTGGCGATGCGGTACTACGATAACGTTCGTCGTCTGGGGGTCGCCCTCGGCCGGCTTCTACGGGACGTGCCCCGCGTGACGCAGTCGCTCCCCCGGTGTACGGTCGTCGCTCCGGCCAGCGGCGGGATCCCTGTGGCCTTCGCCGTGCGGGACGCCTTGGATGCCGAGCAGGTCGCGTGGGCCGAAAAGCAGGGCGGCCGACTGTACTTTCGACCCTTCACGGCCGTCCAGAAGGGCGACCGGTGTATCCTGGTGGACGACATCGTCCTAACGGGCACCACGCTCGAACAGTTGATCCGTCTCGTGTGGGACCACGGCGGGGAGATCATCGCCGTCGGGGTGCTGGTCGATTCGGGTATTCGGGTCTTTCGTCCCGACCCGATTCCCGTCGTTCGTCTCATCGAGTTTCAGACCCGCTCGTATCCGGATGCGGACCGGTGTGAACTCTGCCGGTCCGGCGTACCGGCCAT
>Ga0079992_126240_pt1 | contig 13868 bp, 9 predicted proteins | sample FaiFalFF_MnMetaG_3_FD_69197 | JGI IMG/M metagenome (GOLD analysis project Ga0079992, IMG submission 69197) | Freshwater microbial communities from Yellowstone National Park, Wyoming, USA - Fairy Falls B (FF_Mn_B) MetaG (SPADES assembly) (version 2) | ecosystem: Environmental > Aquatic > Freshwater... | reverse complement strand
GGTCCCGGGTCCCAGGTGCCAGGTACCCGGAACCTGGAACCCGGTACCGGGTACCTGTCTTCGAAAAACCCGCACACCGGGTATGCATCCTGGATCCTGCATCCATAGCTTAACAAAGCAATAGGAAGGAATGGGGTGATGAAGGGACGGAGTGACGAAGGGACGACATGGCCGGAATCTGAACGAAACCCGCCGCCGAGCAGGGCTTAGAAGGGTCCCATGAAGGGTCAGCCGCCGCTGTTTTCGTCCTCGCCGCCTTCCAAGGGGGCGTCGGCCCACGGACCGGTCCGACACTTGGTCCTCATCGACGGCAGTGGGTTTGTCTACCGGGCCTTCCATGCGCTCCCGAGGCTGACGACCCGGACGGGCCTGCCGACCCACGCCGTCTACGGCTTCGTCCAGATGCTCCACAAGGTCCTGAAGGAGTTTGCCCCGGACGCCATCGCCGTCGTCCTGGACGCCCCCGGCCCGACCTTCCGCCATGCCCTGTTCCAGGACTACAAGAAGAGCCGGCCTCCGATGCCGCCGGACTTGCAGGTCCAGTGGCCCTACATTCGGAAAGTCTGCGAGGCCCTCGGGATTCCCATCCTGGAGATGGAGGGCTTCGAAGCCGACGACCTCATCGCCAGCCTCGCCCGGCAGGCCGCCGAGGAGGGCTGGCGCGTTACCATCGTCACTTCGGACAAGGACATGCTCCAACTCGTCGGGGACCGTATCGAGGTTTTCCATCCTCAGCGGGACAAGGTCTACACGCCGGCGGAGGTTCAGCAAGAATACGGTCTGGCGCCCGACCAGATCCCGGACTACCTGGCGCTGGTCGGCGACCCCATCGATGACGTCCCCGGGGTCAAGGGCATCGGCGAGAAGTCGGCCCGGGAACTCATCCGGCAGTTTGGCTCCTTAGAGGCCCTCTATAAGAACCTGGACCGCGTGCCGGCTCGTTACCGAAGTCGTCTCGAGCAGGGCCTTCCGATGGCCCAGTTGAGCAAACAGCTCGTCGAGCTCGCCCGGACGGCACCCGTCTCGGTGGACTGGTCGAAGCTCCGCCGGCGAAATCCCCAGATGACGACCGTCGTTGGACTCCTGCGGGAGCTCGAGTTTTTCAGTCTGATGACCGAGTTTCTGCAGGACATCCACGACCGCCAGCCCCGCTATCGGCTCGTGGACGCCGAGACGCTGGCCCGGGAGTGGCCGGCCTGGGTTCGGGACATCCGCGCCCGGGGGCGGGTCGCCTTCGGCTACCTTTGGGACGGACCCCATCCGGCTCGCGGGGAATGGCGGGCCCTGGCAATGGCCTGGGCGCCCCACGAGGCTGTCGTCTTCGACCTGACGGACCCGGCCGTCCGGGACCGACTTCGGCACTGCTTGCCGGACGTCCTTCGGGCCGACGGCCTTCGGAAAGTCGCCCACGGCTGGAAGGACCTGATGATCGGCCTCCGCCGCCTGGGCCTCTCAGTCGTCCCGCCCTGGGACGACCCCATGCTGATGTCTTACGTGCTGGACCCCTCCGGGAGCCGGCACGACCTCTACCGTCTGGCGCAGGCGTGGCTCCTGTACCGGATGATCGACCCGGACGTCGTCCGGCAGGTCGCCTCGGATTGGCCGACCGTGACGCCCGAGACCCGCACCGACGTCGTGGGCGAGATGGCCGACATGACTCTCCAGGTCACCCAGGCCCTTGGGGAAGAACTGGAGAAGTCCGTCCACGACGGACCCCGGTCGGTCTACGAGACGATCGAGATGCCCCTCGTCCCCGTCCTGGCCGATATGGAGTGGTGGGGCATCAAGGTCGACGTCTCCAGGCTCCGCCGCCTGGCCCACCAGATCTCCCAGACCGTCCACGAGCTTCAGGAGCGCATCTTTCAGATCGTCGGCTTCCGCTTCAACCTGAACTCGCAGAAACAGCTGGCCCGGGTCCTGTTCGAGGAGCTGGGCCTTCAGCCGAGCCGCCGCACGCCCAAGACGCGCCACTACTCGACCCGGGCCGACGTCCTGGAGGAACTCGCTTCTCACCATGAGGTCCCGCGACTCATCCTGACATACCGGAACCTGGCAAAGTTGAAGTCCACCTTTGTGGACGCCCTCCTGACCTGGGCCGACCCCCGAACCCATCGGGTCCATACCCGCTTCCACCAAGCCGTCACCTCGACGGGCCGTCTGAGCAGTAGCGACCCGAATCTCCAAAACATTCCCGTCCGGGACGACCTGGGGAAGGAGATCCGGTCGAGCTTCATCGCCGAGGACGGGTGGCATCTGCTGATCGCCGACTACTCCCAGATCGAGCTTCGCATCCTGGCCCACATGAGCGGCGACGAGGGCCTCATCGAGGCCTTCCGCCGGGGCGAAGACATCCACACCCGGACGGCCGCCGAAGTCCTCGGCTTAGCCCCGCACCGGGTCACGGAGCGGGAACGCCGCCTGGCGAAGGTCATCAACTACGGCATCGTGTACGGCCTTAGCGCTTACGGCCTGGCCCAGCAGACGGGGATGTCCCCCGAAGAGGCCCAGGAATTTATCCAGCGGTACTTCGAGCGGTACCCGGCCGTCCGGGCCTTCCTGGACCGTATCCTCGAGGAAGGCCGCCGACGCGGCTATGTCGAGACCCTCCTGGGCCGCCGGTGCTACATCCCGGAACTGACCAGCCCGGACCCGCAGGTCCGACAGGCCGCCGAACGTCAGGCCGTCAATATGCCGATTCAGGGGACGGCCGCCGACCTGATGAAGCTGGCGATGGTCCGGGTCTGGGAAGCCTTTCGCCAGGCAGGCCGTCGGAGTCGCCTCCTCCTCCAGGTTCACGACGAGCTCGTCGTAGAAGTCCCCGACGACGAGCGGGCGGCCGTCGTCGAGACCGTCCGGTCCCGGATGGAGACCGTCTATCCCCTGCAGGTGCCCCTGGCCGTCCGCATCACCGTCCGCCGGGACTGGGCGAAAGAGACGGGAATGACGGGTGACGAGTCACGAGTAAGGAGTCACGAGTGACAAGTAATATTCACCTTCGTTTTGAAAAGTTCTGGAGTTCTCCATGGTAGAACGCATCCCGCGTATCCCAGATCCTCATCGTCACTTCGTCACTCCGTCACCCCACCACTTTTATCATGGGTGGCCGGTGGATACCGCCCGACCTCTTCGAGCCGACTCCTACGAACTTAGACAACACGAAGTTCAATAAGGACCATGTACCCCCTGGAAGACACCATCGTGGCCGTCAGCACGCCGCCGGGCCGAGGAGCCATCGGCATCGTGCGCCTCTCCGGGCCCCGGGCCTTCGAGATCGCCCGCCGGGTGTTCCGCCCTCGGTCGGCAGAGCCCGCCGAGACGCCTGCGCCCTGGCCCGTCCGCCGGGTCCTCTTGGGGACCTTCGTGGACCCCATCGAAGGCGAACCCATCGACACGGGCTTCCTCGTCCTCTTTCAAGCCCCCCGGAGTTTCACGGGGGAGGACCTGGCCGAATTCCACCTCCACGGGAGTCCGCCGGTCCTGCGTGCGGCTGTCGAACTCCTGACCCGGCTCGGGGCTCGGCCGGCCCAACCCGGTGAGTTTACCTACCGGGCCTTCGTCCACGGTAAGGTCGACCTTGCCCAAGCGGAGGCCCTCAACGACCTCATTCAGGCCGACGCCCTCTGGCAGGCTCGGTCGGCCCTCCGCCACCTGGAGGGTCACCTCTCTCGAACTCTCCAGGCCTGGAAAGAAGACCTCATCGAGTTGGTTGCCCGCTATGAGGCGGCCGTCGACTTCGGGGAGGCTGAGAACATCCAGTTCTTTGCGCCCGGCGAGGCCGAACGCCGACTGGACGACCTCATCGAACGTCTGGGCGGCCTGCTGGCGACCTACCGCCAGGGCCGGGCTCTCCGGGAAGGCCTTCGGGTCGTCATCGTCGGCAAGCCGAACGCCGGCAAGTCGTCCCTCTTTAATGCCCTGCTCCGGGAACCCCGGGCGATCGTCACGCCCCTGCCGGGCACGACCCGAGACTTCATCACCGAGCGTCTCATCGTGGACGGCCTGGCCGTCGAGCTCGTCGACACGGCCGGTGTGCGTGAGACACCCGAGGTCGTCGAACGGCTCGGGATCGAGCGGACCCTTCAGCGGATCGCCGAGGCCGACCTCATCCTGTGGGTCCTCGACGGTTCCATCCCCCTGGACGCCGAGGACGACGCCGTATATGCCGTCATCCGGGATAAGACTTTCCGAGCCTTTCGGAATAAGGCCGACCTACCGGCGGCCTGGCCTCCAGAAGTCTTCACCGCCCGGTACGGCACCCCCCTGACGGGGTCCGTTTCTTGCGAGACCGGTAGCGGCGTAGCCGACGTGATGGACACCATCCGGGCCGCCGTCCGGGAAGTTCAGCAGACCTGGCGAGACCACGCCGTCGTCGTGACCAACGCCCGCCACGAGGCCTGTCTGCGACGGGCTCGGAAAGCCCTCCAGCGAGCCCGATACGGCGTGCGGACGCAAGCCCCCGAGCCCATCGTTCTGGAAGACCTGCGAACGGCCCTCCGAGCCCTCGACGAGATCACCGGCGAGACCGACGTGGAAGACATCCTGGGCCGGATCTTCGCCCAGTTCTGCATCGGCAAGTAGGGAGTGACGAAGTGACGGAGTGACGAAGGGACGGGGTGATGAAGGGATAAAAAATGACGCTTGCAAGGATCGGGATGCCCGAGTCTCCCCTTGTCCCCTCCGTTCTGGGCACCGGGATTCCCGCATTACCCCCGCTTCTTCACGTCCCGGCGGAAGGTCTCGACGCCGGGACGCAGGACAAGGACCAGTCGCTGGACGTCCCGGTCCCCAAAGGCCGGGACGTCGACCCGATAGACGGACGTCTGCAAGCGCTCGAAGGGGACCGCCTCATAGGTCACCGTCCGGACCGACGTCAGGCGGTCGTCGGGCAGGTACACCAGCCACGGCTGAGGCCGGCTCGCAAAATATCGGCTCTCGGCCCCGCCGGGCCCGCCGGTCCGGCGGATGTCGACCTCGGCGATGACCTGCTGAAGGCCGTCCAGGGTCTCGATGTAAGACAGCCGCAAACGGGCGCTCATGTAGCCGACCAGTTCCCGAAAGCCGATGAATCGGCGGACGCCCAGTCCCCGATATAGGTTCAGCCAGTGGGCCAACCAGTCGAACGGAAGCCGTCGAAAGTCCCAGTCGTGCATGCCGATGGCCATCGGGTATCCGCCGTCGAGGGCCATCGGTTCGGGGAGGTCCGACAAGTGTACCCAGTAGGTCACAAAACTGGCCGCCTCGACGATCGGCTGACGGTCCAGGACCAATGGGGTGAGAGCATGGAGGAGGGGAAGACCCAGCGACTGGGCCACGACGGGTGTGGCCCGCGTGTACTGATGGAGGGGCGGGCTGAAGACGACCGGGGCCCGTCCAAAGGCGGCCCGAATCCGCTCGATGCTTTGGCGCAGACGGGCCTCCTGGGCCGCAGGCTGTGGGGCGATGCCCCGGAGTAAGTCGTAGAACTCCGTCATCCAAAGGTATTTTTGACCTCGGGCCGGGTCCCGACACCAGTCGTCCAGGAACATCGTCGTGTGCAAAAAGCCGTGGGATTCGATGTCCAGGACCCCGGCGTCGAAGAGCCGCCGGAGGGCTTGGAACTCGGCCGGAAAGTCATAGTAAGGGTCTCTCCAGCCGCCGCCCCGGCCGACGAAGACGACGTCCCGGCTGTCGAAGACCTGCCCGCACCGACGCGAGACGGGCTGGCCCTGGACGAGGAGGTCGCCGCTTCCGGCGTCGCCGTCGTCGACAAAGGCCGGCACGTACATGACACTTAAGACAGCCTGATGGGCCCGAAGCATGTCGGCGATCCGATCCCATTCGGCCGGCGTGATCTCGGGATATCGTGTCAGGGGCGGCGGAGATACGGTGTGGAGCCATATCTTAGAACTCGCTTGGGGGTCGTCCATGCGCAGAACGGCCGTGCGCTTCAGGGGCGCCATCCAGAGGCCATAGGGAGAGACGGCCACCAGCCAGTCTCGGATGACTCCGTTGAGGCCGTCCGTGTGGGTCACCCAGTAGTCCAACTTCGGCTTGAGCGGGAAGAGCTGGTCTGTCGGCACGGCGACGGCGACGGCCCCCCCTTCTCCATAGGCCCTCAGTGTTAACAGCGGGCTCCCGTCCGCTCCCGTCGCCAGGACTCGGACACCCGGCTGGGGCCGTAGAAGTCGCATGGCCCGGGGGGCGACCCCATAGGCCCGGGCCGCCGAGTCCTCCCAGGGGTCCAGGGTCCGGACGCCCTGCAGGGTCACGAAACCGCCGACCGTCACGCCGAAGAGGTCCGCCAGACGACCGTCCCAGGTCTCGACGGGTCCCCACAGAGTCGCCCCGACCCAAACGGCCTGACGGAGGGCCTGGACGTTCGCGTCCGAAATGGCCCCCGCCGGGCAGGCCAGCCAGAGGACCGAGGCCGGAATCTGCCGGAGAGTGAATTCCTCAGGCCGTAGGGGCTGAAGGTCGATCCACCGGATGTCAAAGGGGATGCCGTGCAGGAGGAGAAGCTCGACGATGCCCCGATAGGCTGAGGTCGACGGCGCCCACCATACGGGGGCCTGCGGCGGCAAGGCCGCCTGACAGGTGAGGACCCAGACCCGAAGTTGAACCTCCCGGAGGACTCGCGAGCCCCCCAAAGGCTCGCCGAAGGGTCCCACCGTCAGGAGGAGACCGAAAAGGAGGAGGCCCCAGCGCCACGATGAGGCCCAATGCCGGCCCAGGCGCGACGGACTCCGACGTTCGTTATCGGACCTTCGCACCATGAGGATACCTCCGCAGGGTCGGACCGGTCCGGTGGGTCCGAAACATGTGGATCAGCGTACCCACGCATACGATGAGGACGAGCACCTTGGTGACGACCCGGACGGCGGCCTCCGAGGGACGGAGGCGGAAGACCTGCTCGGCCATCCGAATGGTGAACCACGTCCGGTCAGGTTCCGTCACCCCCCCGAGGTGTCGCAGGGCCCGGGCGAGGGTCGTCAGGAAGCACTCCCCGAGAACAAAATCCGAGACCTGCGACACAAGAATGAACAGGATGGAATAGTATATGTAAAGGGTCGTCAGCCGGGGCCACCGCCGCCAGAACAAAAGCGGAAGTCCCCCTACCCATGCGACCATCGCCCCCGCATGCAGAACGTCCACGACGTCCGCCAGAAACGAGTACAGCGAATCCATGACCTCCCCCCGCCTGCAAAATACACGAAGCGCCCAGCCCCGTACAAGGACGTACGTCGTCCGGCCTTGACCCCCCACCGCCGACCTTGCATCTCCTATCCCAGGGAGTAGGATCGACCCGATCCTTCAGGAGGGCAACGATGGGGACGGTCGAAATCCCGATGACCCCGGAGCAGTTGGCCGAGTGGGTCATAGAGGCCCGGCGGTGCTCCATCGAACTGGTCGCCGACCTGACGCACGAGCAACTCATCGGGCCCCGGCTGGACATCGTGAATCCCCTCCTGTGGGAGGTCGGTCACATCGCTTGGTTCCAGGAGCGGTGGGTCTTGCGTCACGTATGCGGGATGAAGCCCGTCCGGCCCGACGTCGACGACCTCTACGACTCGATCGCCATCCCCCACGATCTTCGGTGGGACCTGCCCCTGCCCTCCTTCGAGGAGACCCTCACATACGTCGAGGCCGTCCGAGACCGGGTCGTCGAACGACTCCATCAGGGCCCACCCGATGAGACCCTGAAGTACTTCGTCCTGTATACGATATTCCATGAAGACATGCACGACGAGGCTTTCACCTATACGAGGCAGACGCTGGGCTACCCGGCCCCCCGTCTCTCGGTCGTCGGCCCGGCCGATTCGGAGGCCGCCGGCGGGCCTCTCCCCGGTGACGTCGAGGTCCCGGGCGGCGAGTTCTGGCTCGGGGCTTCACCGGATGAGCCCTTCGTGTTCGACAACGAAAAGTGGGCCCATCCTGTCCAAGTCCGACCCTTTGCCATCGCCCGGGCGCCGGTGACGCAGGCCGAGTTTCTGGCCTTCGTCGAGGACGGCGGCTACGAGCGGCCCGAGTTCTGGAGCGAGGCAGGCTGGCGGTGGCGGCAGGCGACTGACGCCCACCGTCCGGTCTACTGGCGAAAGGAGCGGAACGACGTCTGGCTCCGGCGGCACTTTGACGTCTGGGTTCCCCTGGAGTCCCACAGGCCCGTCCTTCACATGAACTGGTACGAGGCAGAAGCTTACGGCCGATGGGCTCGACGGCGTCTGCCTACGGAGGCCGAGTGGGAACAGGCGGCCTCGGCCGAGCCGACGTCCGGCGGCCGGAAACGCCGCTTTCCCTGGGGCGACGCCCCACCCGACCCGAGCCGGGCGAACCTGGACTGGCAAGCGATGGGCTGTATCGATGTCGGTGCCCTCCCGGCAGGAGACAGCGCCTTTGGGTGCCGTCAGATGATCGGTAACGTCTGGGAGTGGACAGCCGACGACTTTCTCCCGTATCCAGGCTTTGTCCCGGACCCCTACCGGGAATACTCCCTGCCGTGGTTCCGGACCCGTAAGGTCCTGCGGGGCGGGTGCTGGGCGACCCGGAGCCGGCTGATTCGCAATACGTGGCGGAACTTCTATGAGCCCCACCGGCGGGACGTCTGGGCCGGGTTTCGGACGTGCGCGATAGAAGCGTGAGGGCCGTGGGGATGAGATGGCCGAACCGCTGAATTGCTATACTGCCGTACCTGCCCCCTCCGTCGGTAGTCATGAGGATATGAATCGTCACGCCAGCCCCGCCGGGTTCGCGGCGGGGGAATCGGGTCACAGCGCTCCGTTGGGCCCGCATCCTGCACGCCTTGGGCCATCGGGTCGTTGTGGCCCAGACGTATCGGAATCAGCGTTGCGACCTCCTCGTAGCGCTTCACGCCCGCCACAGTCGGAGAGCCGTCAAGCGCTTCCGGTCTCGCTGGCCGGGCCGACCTGTCGTCCTGACCCTCACGGGTACGGACCTGTACGGTGACCTCCCCGGGGACCGTTCCGGAATCCGTGGAATTTTCTTCCCCGGACCCCTTCCTGCTTCATCGACCCATGACTCGTAGACCGGCCCTCGCGGACCGTTCCGCCGCCAGAGGAGTCTCCACAGGCGTCACTTCCCGGGGAACTCCCGGTAGGGCCTTTCGGGCCACCCAGGCCCGGGACGGCCAACCCATCTTCGTAAATTCGGCTCTTTACCCCGGGACCGGTTTGGTTCTCGCCGGCCCCGAAATGCCATGAAGTTCTACAGACTATACCTCACCGCTCAACTGTTGTCAACCCTCAGACTCGGGAAGTCCTGGAATGGGCCGACCGCCTGATCGTGCTCCAGCCCCTGGGCGTGGACGAACTGCCGGCCCCTCTTCGGGCGAAGGCCCGGGTCGTCTACCAGTCGGCGACCCGCCCTCCGAACGTGCCGCCGCCCCGGACGGACGTCTTCGAGGTTTGCGTCGTCGGCCACCTGCGGCCCGTCAAGGACCCCTTCCGGGCGGCGTGGGCGGCCCGCCTCCTGCCGGCTTCGTCCCGCATCCGAGTCCTCCACCTGGGGGCGGCCCTCAGCGATGCCATGGCCGAGAGGGCCCGGACCGAGATGGCCGTCAACCCACGGTATCGCTGGCTTGGGGAGCTTCCCCGCTGGAAGACGCTTCGGGTCCTGGCCCGGTCCCGGCTCCTCGTCCACAGCTCCGAAATGGAGGGCGGGGCCAATGTCCTTTCCGAGGCCATCGCCTGCGGTACGCCGGTCCTGGCGTCTTGCATCCCGGGCAACGTCGGCCTCCTGGGACGGGACTACCCGGGCTACTTTCCCGTAAAAGACACGGAGGCCCTGGCGGCCCTCATGGACCGGGCTGAGAGGGACCTGGCCTTCTACGAGGCCCTCCGGGCAGGCGTGGCCCGTCAAAAACCCTGGGTCGACCCGGCCCGGGAGCGGCAGAGCTGGGCGGAACTCTTAGAGGAGCCCTTCGGAGCGTCCCGATGACGACGGTCGGAGGGTCGGACCGTTTCTGCCTGATCGAGGCGGATTCGCCCGAACAGGCCCGGGTCCGTTTTGCACGGGACGTCCGGGCGAGCCTGACGGCCGTGCCCAAGTACCTCCCGTGTCGGTACTTCTACGACGACGAGGGCTGTCGCCTGTTTCAGGCCATCTGCGAACTGCCCGAGTACTACCTGACCCGCACGGAGCTGTCCATCTTGCGGGCCCGGACGGACGACATCCTCCGGGAGCTTCCGCCGTCGGTCGTCCTGGTCGAGCTCGGGAGCGGCGATGCCCGGAAGACCCGGGTTCTCATCAAAGCCCTACGTCGGCGGCAGAGGTCGCTCCTGTATGTGCCCGTCGACATCCCCCGGACGGCCCTTGTCGAGAGCGCCCGGGATCTCCTGGAGACCTATCCCGGACTGAGGGTCACGGCCGTCGCTGCCGAGTATGACGACGGCCTCCCACTCGTCGCCGGAGTCGTTGGTGACCGGCCAAAACTCATCCTCTGGCTGGGCTCCAGCATCGGGAACTTCGATCCCCCGGACGCCGTCGCCTTCCTCCGGCGGGTCCGGTCGGTCCTGAGCCCCGAGGACGCCCTCCTCGTCGGGATGGACCTCCACAAGGCTCGCGAAGTTCTCGAACCGGCCTACGACGACGCCCAGGGGGTCACGGCCCGCTTCAATCGGAACCTACTGGCCCGCATCAATCGGGAGCTTGGGGGACGCTTCGACGAGACGGCCTTCCGTCACCGGGCGTTTTACAACGAAGCCCGGCGGCGCATCGAGATGTACCTCGTCAGCGAGCGGAACCAGCGGGTCCCCATCGAAGCCCTGGGACTGGAGGTCGCCTTTGCGGCGGGGGAGGCCGTCCACACGGAAAACTCGTACAAGTACACGTCCGGGGACATCGAGGCCATCGTCCAAGCCGCCGGCTTCCGCCGGGTCCGCGCATGGACCGACGGGCGGGGTTACTTCAGCGCGAACCTCCTCCGACCGGCGGGGTGAGCCCCTGGGCCTGCATCACCGCGTCCCCCGGCCGGAGCCTTTAGATTCCGAGCGCCGATGCGCTCAGGACTGCCGTGACCTCATCCCGGAGGGGCGGCTGACGGAATTGGGTCTCGACCCACGCCACGGCCCGGGCCAGGTCCTCCGCGGCAACAGCGTCCTCCGTTCGGAAGGGGACGACCCGTCGGAAGTCCGCCAGGACGGCCTCGATGCGGGGGCTCGAACGCAGGGGCCGCCGAAGCTCGATCCCCTGGGCGGCCGCCATCAGTTCAACCGTCAGAACCCGGCGGGCGTTCTCGACGACCTGGAGGGCCTTGCGGGCGGCCCACAGGCTCATGCTGACGTGGTCTTCTTGGTTGCCGGAAGTCGGGATCGTGTCGACCGACGCCGGATGGGCGAGGGTTTTGTTCTCGCTGACGAGGGCGGCCGCCGTGACGTGGAGCATCATGAATCCGGAATTTAAGCCCGGCTCGGGCGTCAAGAAGGCCGGGAGACCCGACATTTCGGGCGTCATCAGGTGGAAGACCCGCCGTTCCGAGATGGCGCTGAGGGTCGTCATGACGGTCGCCAGTAGGTCGGCCGCCATGGCGACGGGGGCACCGTGGAAGTTGCCGTTATAGATGGGGGTCCCGTCGTCCAAGAAGATCGGGTTGTCGGTAACACTATTCATCTCCGTTTCCAGGACCTCCCGGATGAAGCCGAGGGCCTCCAAGACGGTCCCGTGGACCTGAAGCATACAACGCAGGCTGTAGTTGTCCTGGATCTTGCCGCATGCCCGATGGTGTTCCAAGATCTCGGAACCCTCCAGCCAAGCCCGAACCTGACGGGCGACGATCCCGAAGGCCGGGTAGGGTCGGGTCTCGTAGACGGGCGGGTCCATCGGGTGGACCGAGCCCTGAGCGGCGTCCAGAGTCATGGCCCCGGCCAGGTTGGCGAGGGCCAGGTTCTCAAAGGCCCGCTGGAGGGCCACGGCCAGGAGGGCCGTCGAGGCCGTCGTCCCGTTGATGAGGGCAATCCCCTCTCGGGGCTCCAGGGCAATGGGTGTCAGGCCCCGAGCCCGCAGGGCCTCCGATGTCGGCACGGGCCGACCCTCGACCCAGCATGCGCCCTCGCCCATCAGGGCAAGGGCCATGTGAGCCAGGGGAGCCAGATCCCCGCTGGCCCCGACGGAGCCCTGCGCCGGAACCCAGGGGACGAGGCCGGCCTCGAAGTAACCCAGGAGGTGCTCGACCAGTTCGGGTCGGACGGCCGAGTGGCCGAGGGCCAGTGTATGGGCCCGGAGGACCAGCATCGCCCGGACGACCGGTGGAGACAAGGGCTCGCCGGTCCCGGCCGCGTGGCTCCGGATAAGGCGGACCTGAAGTTCCCGAAGGCGGTCCTCAGGGACTCGCCGGTCCTTCAACTTCCCAAAGCCGGTATTCACGCCGTAGATGACCTCGCCGCCGGCCATCCGTTCCAACAGGGCCTGACGGCGACGCTCCAAGAGGTGCCGGCGTTCGTCGGACAGGACGGCCCGGTCCCGACCCTCCAGGAGGTCGAGCAGGCGGGGGAGTGTCATCCGGTCTTCACCAAGGCGGAACATCATTGGGGCTATCCCGGGTCGACGATAGACCGCTCGGCCTGGCAAAGGAGCTGAGACACAGCGTACAGGATGGGGGTACGGGATGCAAGATACGGGATGCAGGATGTAGGATGCAGGATACAAGATGCAGGATGCAGGATAGAAAGAGCCTGCATTCCGGTTACCTGGTACCTGGCACCTCTTAGCGCTGAGGGCCGGATATCGAGGCCCGAGTCAGAAACGTGCCCATCGGGTCCGATGGCCTCACCGCCCCATTGTCCTACTGCCGTATATTGCCCGTTGCCGGACGGTCACCCCGAGCGTGGGTCAAAGGGGATAGACCTTAAAGTGAGCGTCGACGGCAGGGGCCGAGTGAGTCAGAGCTCCGACGCTGATGGCGTCGACACCGGTGGCGGCATACTCACGAATGTTGTCCATCGTGATGCCGCCACTGACTTCCAGCCATGCCCGGCCTTGGGCCATCTGGACGGCCTGGCGGACCTGGTCCGGCGACATGTTGTCCAGCAGGATACGTCGAAAGCCGAGCGCTAAGGCCTTCTGGAGCTCCTCCAGCGAGCGGACCTCGACCTCTGGCTCCAGGCCCGCCGCATCCCGCAACAGAGCGTCCCGGTACGGGGCCAGACCCTCCAGGCCCCCGAGAAGGGCCAGGTGATTGTCCTTAATGAGAAGGCCGTCCGAGAGGCTCATCCGGTGGTTCGTCCCGCCGCCCACGCGGACGGCATACTTTTCGGCCCACCGCCACAGGGGCGTCGTCTTGCGGGTATCCAGGACGGTGACCGGGTAAGGTCGGATGGCCTCGACCATCCGGCGAGTCAGGGTGGCGATGCCCGACAGGCGCTGGAGGAGGTTGAGGGCCGTCCGCTCCCCCATCAGGAGGGCATGGGCCGGGCCTTCGACATGTCCGATCTCTTGGTCCGGGAGAACGGCCGACCCGTCTTCGCAAAACCACCGGGCCTGCACGTCCGGCGTGATGAGGCGAAAGACCCGCTCGAAGAGGGGGAGGCCCGCTAAGATGAAAGCCTCTCGGGCTCGCAGGACCCCGCACGCCCGGCGGCCCGGCGGGATCAGGCGCCGACTCGTGACGTCCCCGTAAGGGGCATCCTCAATGAGGGCGGCCCGGAGGAGGGCATCGATCTCGGCGACGGTCTTTCCAAAGAGGGCGACGTAATCCCACATAGGGCTCTGTTAAGCTATGGATGCAGAATACAGCCGGGTCAACACCGAGGACCGAAGACCGAGCCTGCTGTCACTCCCATTATGGGGGACCGGTGAGATACTACCCGACATCTTGGAGCAGATCCCCACGGACTTTCTTGGACAACCCATATTCCCTGACCCCCGTGATTCCTCGGGCT
>Ga0079992_117973_pt1 | contig 13869 bp, 9 predicted proteins | sample FaiFalFF_MnMetaG_3_FD_69197 | JGI IMG/M metagenome (GOLD analysis project Ga0079992, IMG submission 69197) | Freshwater microbial communities from Yellowstone National Park, Wyoming, USA - Fairy Falls B (FF_Mn_B) MetaG (SPADES assembly) (version 2) | ecosystem: Environmental > Aquatic > Freshwater... | reverse complement strand
TCCTGCTTCCCCTGCCCCTAATCCCCCCCCCGTTCATCTCAGCCTTTGCCACCATCCTTTTGTTGGGCCGAACCGGGGTTATCACCCAGCTGCTCGGGCGGCTTGGGCTCCCCGAACTGAACATTTACGGGCCGGTCGGGCTCACTCTTACCCACGTGCTCCACTTTATACCCCTGGCTTACCTGACCATTGCCGCGGGGCTTCAGGTTGTACCGGCGGCCGTGGAAGAGGCCGCCGCATCCCTGGGGTCCCGAACGGTACGGACCCTGGTGCGGGTAGTTCTGCCCTACGTCTGGCCCCACACCCTGATGGCCGCGGCCCTGGTATTTCTGGCATCCTTTGGGGACGTGGGGGCGCCGCTCCTGCTCGCCGGCAATTTCCGGGTACTGCCCCTCGAAACGTACACCGCTTTCAACAGCTTTCAGGTCGACCCCAGGATCTCCCTCATCCTCGCTTCCTGGAGCATCATCCTTGCCTTCATGGTTCTTCTGGCAGTAAGGGGGCTTATGGTCCGAACCGAGCTCCGGCATACGTTTACAACCAGAATCTTCGTCTATCGGGGACGTGCTGTCCGATGGGTTGGCTTCATTTTCTGCCTCGGGGTAACCGCCCTGCTCTTCCTACCGTATGTCGCCATCGTCATCTCGTCCTTCGGTACCGTCTGGGCGACCGGACTTTTGCCTGCGGCCTTTACCCTGCGGAACTATCAATATATTTTCAGCAACCTCCAGGATATCCGGAATTCGCTCGTCCTGAGCGCCATTGCCACACCCCTCTGCGTCTGGCTGGCCGTCAGCCTGGGAAAACTCTTCCGCGACTACGGCCCGAAGGTCGCCTGGCTTGACTACGTTGTGCTGTTGCCGTTTGTCATTCCGGGGGTTGTTATCGGCATCGGCCTCGTGAAGACCTACCCAGGCCTTCAGCCCCTGGGCCTTCCGGTTCTGCTGCCGGTGGCCTACGCCGTTCGGCGGCTGCCCTACGCTGTGCGGGTTATGACCGCGGGCTACAGTCGGATCGACCGTGCCCTGGAGGAGGCGTCGGTTTCCCTGGGAGCCTCCGGCTGGCGGACGTTCTGGCAGGTGACCTGGCCGCAGCTTCTACCGGCGGTGGCCGCTACTGGCGTCGTCGCCTTCATTCGGATAATCACCGAACTAGGTAGCACCCTGATCATTCTGCCGCCGGGCTGGCGGACGGCAACGGTAGCTGTCTTCTATTACGCCGCCGAGGGCTTTATCGGTCGGGCCTCGGCGATGGCGGTGGTGCTGATCCTGGTCGTGGCCGCCGGTTCGGCCCTGGCCAACCTGGCAACAGGTTCCGGGCCAAAGGGAGATGACCGCAGTAGTCCTTGAGGGCCTTACCAAGCGGTTCGGCAACACCTTAGCCGTCGACAATCTGAGTCTCACCGTGGCCGAGGGCGAGTTCTTTACACTGCTCGGGCCGTCGGGATGCGGCAAGACCACGACCCTGCGGCTCATCGCCGGCTTTGAGGCGCCCACCGCCGGCGTCATCCGCTTCGGCAACCGGGTGGTAAACGACCTTCCGCCCCAGCGCCGCAATGTGGGGATGGTCTTTCAGAACTATGCGGTTTTCCCGACGATGACCGTGTTTGAAAACGTCGCGTATGGGCTCGAGGTGCGGGGCGTTCGGGGCAAGGAGCTCCGCCGCCGGGTGGGGGCAGCCCTGGAGCTGGTGGGCCTTTCTGGTCTGGAGGGCCGCCGGCCCGAACAGCTTTCCGGCGGCCAGCTCCAACGGGTGGCCCTGGCCCGGGCCCTGGTTATCGAGCCGGAGATTCTCCTTCTGGATGAGCCCCTCTCAAACCTGGATGCGCAACTGAGGGTCTCGATTCGAAAGGAGATCCGCCGCATCCAGCAGACCCTAAATATCACCACAATTTACGTCACCCACGACCAGGAGGAGGCCCTCGCCCTTTCAGACCGGGTTGCGGTTCTGAATGCCGGGCGGCTTGAGCAGGTGGCAACCCCCTTTGAGCTCTACCGGTTCCCGGCCACCAGGTTCGTGGCCTGCTTTATCGGCCGAACCACCGTGCTCACCGGCGAGGTCGTGGCCGTGGGCACCGATGGCCTGGTTACCATCCGGCTGGACGGGGGCCTCACCCTCCGGGCGGCGGGGTGCCGGCCGGTCGGACCGGGTAAGCGGGTGTGGGTTTCGGTCCGGCCCGAGGCGCTCAGCCTCGCCGAAGCCGGCGATAACCTGATCGCCGGCGAGGTAAGCTACGTCGAGTTCCTCGGCCCGGTGGCCCGGGGGGAGCTCAGGGCCGAAGGGCTGGCCGAGCCGCTGCTTTTCGAGGTCGGACGGCCGGATCGGGACTGGCCGGCACTCCGGGGCCGTAGCCTGCGCTTCCGGGTTGACCCGGCTCTGGTGACCTACGGCCCGGAAGGCTGAGCGGGCCCGGGTAGACCGCCCGAAAATGAGGTCCTGCCGGAATCTGCCAGGGGGTCCGGCGGCCCCAGCACGTCCCGCTACCACGCGCCTGTGACCAGAAGTTAACTGAACCAGGGCACGAAAAAGTACCAGAAAATGTAGACGGCCAGCCCCCGGGGATCCTGGAAAGCGTGAGGGTAGTTATTGGCGAGGTAGTGAAGCCACTCAGGGCTTTAGCCCGGATCGAGCGAAGCCGCGAAGAACCGAAGCTTCGGAGCGAGCCAGCAAAGCAAGCCCGGTCCGGCCGGCGGCCGGGCTTTAAGCGGCGCGAGTGTATGGGAGTCGAACCCACCCGGGACGGCGCCGACCGCCCCGCACCGGTTTTGAAGACCGGGAGGCCCACCGGGGCCCATCCACTCGCCCAATCCCCGGTTTAAATTATAAAGTCGCCGCCCCGCCTACGGTATCAGCAGGACCTTCCCCGTTGTCTGACGCCCGGCCAGCCGCCGGTGGGCTTCAGCCGCCTCGGCCAGCGGAAACTCCGCCCCGATGTGCACCTTAAGCTCCCCGGACGCCACCCAACCCAGGACGTCGTTGCACCGCCACAGGTATTCGTCCCGCGTCAGGGTGTAGTGGGCCGACGTCGGCCGGGTCAGGAAAAGCGACCCCTTTACGTTGAGGATCTGCGGGTCGATGGGGCCTACCGGACCGCTCGACTGCCCGTAAAGGACCATATAGCCCCGGGGTGCCAGGCAGTTCAGGCTCTTATCGAAAGTGGCCTGCCCGACCGAATCGTAGACGACCTGGAGGCCCCGGCCGTCGGTGAGCCGCTTGACCTCGGCCTCAAAGTCCTGCTGAGTATAGAGGATAACCTCGTCGGCGCCCACCGACCTGGCCAGCTCGGCCTTCTGCGGGGTCGAGACGGTGCCGATGACCCGGGCGCCCCGCCGCTTGGCGACCTGCACGAGCAGGAGGCCAACTCCACCGGCCGCGGCGTGGACCAGGCAAGTATCTCCCGGCTTGAGGGGATAGGTCGAGTGGGTCAGGTAGTGGGCGGTGACCCCCTGGAGCATGACGGCCGCGGCCAGCTTGAAATCGATATTTTCGGGCAGTTTCACAAGCCGGCCCACGGGCACAACCGCATATTCGGCGTAAGACCCCGTAACCCCGAAGTAAGCGACCCGGTCGCCGGGGGCGAACTCGGTAACGCCGGGGCCCACCGCCTCCACCACCCCGGCCCCCTCCTGGCCGGGGATGAAGGGCAGGGGCGGCCGGTAGACGCCCTGGCCCATCCGCATGTAAATGTCGACGAAGTTCACCCCAATGGCGTGGAGCCGGACCAGGGCCTGCCCCTCGCCCGGCTGGGGCATCGGGACATCCTCGTAATGCAGGACCTCAGGGCCGCCGTATTCGTGGACGCGAATCGCTTTCAACCTTGGCCTCCTGGGACGGATTTCTTCGTTATTTTAATCCAAAATCCCGTCCCGGACGTTGTTTCGGGCGGACCGAATCTGCTATTGTCCGTAGATAGGGGCGCTCAGGAGCGGCATCATGGTCCGAGGCGTGAAGCCAAAACCGGTCCCGGCCGAGTTCTGGACCGAAACCACCGAGGCCCTCCGGACTGGCCGGATCACCGCTGCCCAGCCGAACCCACGGGGCTCGAACTACACCTTCTTTGTCCGGATAAGTCTGGATTCGAGGCCCCCGCTCCTGGCCGTCTACAAGCCCAGGGCCGGTGAGGTTCCCCTCTGGGATTTCCCCGACGGCACCCTCTACCGCCGGGAGTACGCCGCCTACCTGGTTTCCCAGGCCCTCAACTGGCGGTTCATACCCCCAACCGTTATCCGGGACGGGCCCCACGGCATCGGCATCGTCCAGCTCTTTATCCAGCCGGCCGGTACTTACATGAACCTGAGGGGCGACCCCCGCTACCTGCCCCACCTGGAGCGGCTCGCCCTCTTCGACCTTATCACCAACAATGCCGACCGGAAGGCCCACCACTGCCTCTGCGACGCCGAGGGCCGTATCTGGAGCATCGACCACGGCCTCACCTTCAACGTCGTCTTTAAGCTCAGGACTGTTCTCTGGGAGTTCGTCGACCGGCCCATCTCTCCGAGACTCCTGCGGGAGGTTGCGGTCCTCTTGCCCGAGCACCCGGTCGGGGCAAGCCTGGCCGACCAGCTCCGGGAACTGCTCGACCCGGCCGAGGTCGAGGTCTTCCACCGGCGCATCCGCCAGGTCCTGAAAACCGGGCGGTTTCCCCGCCTCGACCCCTACCGCAATGTGCCCTTCGGCTGGTGGTAGCCGGTCCGGATGGCCGGGCAGACCCGGCAGACCGGGTCGTAGGCTGAGCCGGCCGGCGGAACGGGCCGGCCCAGGGCCCGCAGGCCCCGGACCAGGGCACAGAGGGGCAGGCCGACGATCCCGAAATAACAACCCTCAAAATCGGCCGCGGGCCGGAATTCCGGGTCCTGAATAGCGTAGCCGCCGGCTTTGTCGAAGGGTTCGCCGCGCCGGATGTAAGCTTCGACCTCGGCATCGGCGTAGGCGCGCATCCGAACCAGGCTTGCAACGGCTTCGCAGTACTCGACTTCCGGGCCGGTCAGCACCACCGCCGTGATCACCCGGTGGGTCCGGTCCCGGAGCCGGCGAAGCATGTGGCGGGCCTCATCGGGGCCGGCCGGCTTGCCGAGGATCTCCGGACCGTCAGCCACGACCGTATCGGCCGCCAGCACCGGCCAGCCCCGGGGGCGCACGGCTTCGGCCTTGACCCGGGCATTCTTGACGGCCACCACCGGCGGCGGGCCGGCCCCGACTTCTTCAACCGGCATCGGTGGCAGTTCCACCCGGTGGGGGAGGCCGAGGCTGGCCAGGAGCTGGCTACGGCGGGGCGAAGCCGAGGCCAGAATAAGGCCGTCCACCGGGCCTCAGTCGGATGAGAAGGTGGGCAGATTCGGGCGGCCGGCCGCCGCCAGAATGATGAGGGCAAGGAGAAAGAGCAGGAGTCCATTAAGTACGAAGAGGAGCCCGGGCTGGCGTACAAGGAAATAGGCGTCGGCGATGAGCCGGGCTCCGGCCAGGGTCGCCGTGAGCGCCCAGAGCCCTGGTCCGGCAACCCGCAGGCTGAACCACGTCAGCCCGGCCCCAAGAAGCCCGAAGGTAACAAACTGAACCAGGGCCGCCGGGGTTTCAACCGCCGTCGCGGCTCCGGCCAGGGCCGTAATCAGGCCGGCCGCGACAACAACCTGCGGACCGGTACCGAACCGGGTGTGGAGGAGGCCCACCACCGCCAGGAAGCCAGCGGCCAGAAGCAGGCTGTCGGCGAGCCGAGTCGCCGGGGCCGCAAGGGCCGGAACGTAGCGGCTGAGGAGCTCGACCGGAATCACTGTTACCGGCGGATGATTTGCCGGCTCAAGAAGCAGAGTCTGCAGGACCTGGGCAAGCCAGTACCAGAGCCCGATGAGCCCGGCCCCGATGAAGCCCACCGACCAGCCCCGGCCGGCGCCGACTGGCGCCGGCCGGACCGACCGGATAAAGACGGCGGCGAGGAACACGGCCCCGGCCTGCAGGAGAATCGTTCGCAGGTCCGAGGAAGCCTGCCAGAGGATGAAGGCGGGCACATCCAGGGTCGACGGGTAGGACCAGTAAAGCTCCCGGAGCTTCGTAAGCCATTCGACAGCCCGGGCGAGCCCCAGCAGGCCGGCGGCCAGAAGCCCCGGCCTCACGTCGAGTCCCCGGGTCAGGCCTCGCCGAACGAGAGCCGCGGCCGCCCAGATGCCCAGGGTCAGCCCGAGGAGGGCCGCCGCGCCCCGAAACCCGGCCGCAACCAGGTCAGGACCGCCGAACCGGCGGGTAAAGTCGTCCGGAACTTTTAAAACCCGGCCGAACTGCCCCGGCTGGTCGCCCCACAGGCCGATGACGACCCGGACTACGGCGTCCGGGGCGAGCGGGGTCCGACGCTCGAAGACGAAAATTGAGTCCACCCGACCCGGACGGTTCTGCTGAGCCTGGGCAATGAGGCGGAGGCCCGCCGGATTCTCCCGGAACGCCCGGAGAATGCCCTGAAGAATATTCTGGGCCGGGTCCGGGGGCAGGCTGTTGGCCCGGGCGTCTTCGGGCAGGTCGTGGCGGAAGCCGACGGGCTCCCCGTCAGGGGCCAGCTCGACAATAAAGGCCTCCTTTTCAAGGGGCCTGGCGAACCGGACAACCCAGACGAAGTTCAGCGGTTCCCGACCAAAGATAACTTCGGCCTGGGAAAGGCCAACCTGCCGGATGAGGTAAACCGACGCCGCGGTATCCGACCGGTCGACGAAGGCCACGGCCCGGAGCCAGCCGGAGACATCCGGCCCGAGGGCCGAAGCAAAGTCGGCCGCCCGGTCGACGACCTGATCAGGCCCGACCGGGACCCGCAAATTCTGGCCCGGATACGGCGGCACGGCCACCCCGAGCAGAACGGCCGCCGCGACCGGCAGCGCAAGCCAGGTCCGGCCCCACCCGCCGGCCTTGTCCCCGATCGAGACCGGCACCGGGACTGCCTCCGGCTCAGGACGGACCGCCGCCGGCCGATAAACCCGCCCCCGGAAGGCGAGCCTGACCCCCGCCAGGGTGAGGGGCAATCCCACGGCAACGACGGCGCTGGCCTGCAGGTCGGGCCGGCCGCTCAGCCAGAAGAGGATGCCGGCGATGGCCGCATTTCCCGTGTAATGAATCAGGATGACGGGAACCAGGCCGTAGCGGACAAAGAGCAGACCCGAGACGAGGCCACCGAGCCCCACCTCAATGGCCCGAACGTAGAACGGCTGCTGTGGGTAGGTTGCATGAAGGGTGCCCCAGAGGAGGCTTACGCCCACCAGCGTGGCCGGAAAGGCCAGGGGTCCCAGCCAGAGCCGCCGCAGGGCCAGGGTCCCCAGGGGCAGGGCAAAGAGGCGGAAGAGGGATTCTTCGGCCAGCGCCGCCGCCAGCCCGAGGGTGACGGGAAAGAGGACCGGGAAAGCGGTGTTCATGATGTCCCGGTACGGGGGCTCAAAGGGCGCCCAGACTCCCAGGTAGCGGACGCCGGCCCAGTAGTAGGCGGCGAAGTAGCCGAGCCAGGCGGCCGCCCCGCCGTAGCCTATGAGGAGCCACCTGGCAACCTGGCCCGCCGTCACCGGGCCGAGGATCTGGCTGACCGGATCCGGCGTTCCCGGAAATGCCCGCCGGACGAGGTGGGGGCCGGCCAGGGCGGCCGCAAAGACAGCCGTGGCCTCGAGGCCGGTTACACCGGCCCAGCCCTGAACCTGGTTTACCAGGAAAGTAAAGGGCGGGATTGCGGGGTTGTACTCAGCCCAGGTCAGGGGCAGGCCGTTCAGGGCGGCAACGGCACTGATGACTAGAAAGCTCCCGGCAATGACGGCGGCAAACCGCCAGGGCAGGGGCTCCCGACCCAGCCGGCTCAGCACCAGAATCATTGCTCCGAAACCGAGCAGATAGGCGCCGGTCCAGCCCAGACTCGCCAGGGTCGACCCCCGCTGGGTTTCACCGGCCCGGAGTCGCTGCCAGGCCTCGGGTACTTTGACGTACGGCTGAATGCGGGCCAGCCGGTCGCCCTGGACCGTGAAGCTGACACGCCTTCGGGCGTCGGCAAAGAGCGGGGTCTCCTCCTCCCAGGTGACGGAATAATCGAGGCGGCGGGGCCGGGCCTGCTGGATGACCTCGACGGGCGTCCAGCCGCCGGCATCGCCCACCAGGTCCTGCAGGGCCATCCGGGTCAGCTGGGCCGCCTGTTCAGGCGGGAGGCGGGCGCCGGGCTCATCCTCCGGGGCGTGGTAGCTGAATCCGAGCGGCCGGCCGTCGGTCCCCACCCAGACCTCAAACTCCCGGGTGTCTCCCGGCCGGTAGAATCTGACCCGCCAGTACCAGAGGGTTGCTCCCCGCCGGCGGGCGCTTTCAACCGCCGGACTGCCGCCGAGCCGGTGTAGATAGTCGAGCTCGTCCCGCCGAACAAAGAACGTCGCCACCGTGTCGAAGCCGTCAGGGTTAAAGCCCCGGCCCCGCAGAAAGTCCCGAGCCAGGGTTACCGCCCCGGCGGGACCCACCCGCAGGTCCACGGGCAAGAGGGGGATGGCGTCCCGGTGGAGGGCAAAAGCAACGGCAAGGCCCGCTAGGCCTCCCGCGATGATGAGCCAGAGGACGGGGTCACTGAAGCCGGAGGCTCTCTTGACGCTCAATCAGGCCGGCCGATAAGGCTTTTAATTAAATTAAATATACCCCCAGGCTGATAACGCCGGCCTGGGGATGGTGGCTGCGGGCTGACCGGGTTCATTCGAGCTTCAGGTTTGAGACCACATCGAGGTCGAGACCGGCGCGGTCGCCGGCCCGGAACCGGAAGTAGCCGGCGGCCGCAATCATCGCCCCGTTGTCGGTGCAGAGAAAGGGTGGCGGGTAGATAACCGGCACCGGACACTCGGCCCGGAGCCGCTCCCGGAGCCGGCGGTTCGCCGCCACGCCCCCGGCCAGCGCAACCTGGGGCACCCCGAAGGCCCGGGCCGCCGCCACCGTTTTGGCCACCAGCATGTCGACGACCGCTTCCTGGAAAGAGGCCGCAATATCCGCAACCTGCTGTTCGGTCAGGGAGCCCTCTCGGCGCAGCCGGTCAACCAGCCGAAGGGTGGCCGTCTTGAGGCCGCTGAAACTGAAGTCCCAGCTGTCTTTGAGCTCGGCCCGGGGCAGCGGAAAAGCCCCGGGGTTTCCCAGCTCGGCAGCCCGCTGAATGGCCGGGCCGCCCGGAAAACCGAGACCCAGGAGGCGAGCGACTTTATCAAAGGCCTCGCCGGCGGCGTCGTCCCGGGTCCGGCCGATCCGGCGGAACTGGCCGTGGTCGACCATCAGGGTAAGGTCGGAGTGGGCCCCGGAAACGATGAGGCAGAGGAGCGGTAGCTGGGGCTCAGGGCTCCCGTCCACTTCGATCCAGTTGGCGTAGACGTGGCCTTCAAGGTGATTGACCCCGACCAGGGGGAGTCCCCGGGCGAAGGCCAGGGCCTTGGCCACATTCAGACCGACCAGGAGCGACCCGGCAAGCCCCGGCCCGTAGGTGACGGCGATGGCCGCGAGGTCAGCCCAATCGACTCCGGCCCGGCGCAGGGCTTCGTCGATGACGGGCAGGATGAGCCGGATGTGCTGACGGGAGGCCAGCTCCGGGACAATGCCGCCGTAGCGGGCGTGAATTTCTTCCTGGGAGGCGACCACGTTCGACCTGAGGATCCGGCCACTTTCGACGACGGCGGCCGCCGTCTCGTCGCAGGAGGTCTCAATGCCGAGGATTCGGACCGGTGGGGTCATTTGAGCTCCGGAAGGTCCAGCCGATAGAGGCCCCCCTGCGAGATTATATAGACCCGATTCAGGGGCCCGTCAACGGCGAGGTCGCCTAGGCCCCGGAGCTCCGGGGCGACCACCTGGCCCAGGAATCTGCCCGAATAATCCAGGATGATAAGCCGGCCGACTTCCGGGTCCCCGAGCAGGACCCGCTGGTTCTGCCGGTCGGCCCGGAGAATCCGAACAGTGGTTGCCGGCGGCGCAACGGCCGAGAGGTCGACTTCGGCCCAGTCGTTACCCCGGGCCGTCCAGAGCCGGCCCCCGGGCCCGAGGGCGAAGGCAATCCGGTCGACTGCAAAGCCGACGGCACCGGCGGCTGGCAGGTAGGGCAGGGCCGGCTTGGGGTCGGCGTCGAACCCCTTCCAGGTCGGCAGGTAGCGCCAGACCCGACGTCCGGACGGGTCGAGGACGTAGAGGTTTTCCGAAAAGCCCTCCAGCCCGGCCACGGTCCCGACATCGGGACCGAGCCGGATGCTGGCGGTCATCACCTGGCCGTTCCGGACTAGCAATAATCCCTCACCGGTGAAGATAACAAGGCCCCGGTTCTGGCCCTCGGGCACCACCGCCAGGTCCGGCTGCGGGGAACCCGCCGGCCGCCGGCCCTCGTAAACGACCCGGTCGGGGCGGGCCGACACCGCCCGGGGCCGGTCGGGCACGAAGGCCCATGTTCGCACAACGGGGCCGGCTCGGTCAAGGGTGTAAAGGGCTTCGCCGAAGAGGACGAGCCGGTCGGCCGAATCCGGTAGCCGTCCCAGCTGAACCACCCCTGCCGGAGACTTCACCCGGTTGACGGTCGCGAGGTCACGCTCGACCGCGGCCCGAAGCTGGGCGGTCCGTTCGGGGTCGCCGGCGACGTCCGGCACCCGCAGGAGGTCCAGCGCCTGAAGGAGAAAGTCCCGGGCCCGAACCGGGTCGGATTCCTGATGAGCCTGGGCCCGGAGCTGGGCGATCCGGTCGAGGGCCTGAAGGGTTCGCTCCCGCTGGGCGGCGGCGGTGTAAGCCGGGAGGGTTTGGAAGGCAAGATACCAGGTGAGGGCGGCCAGCAGGATGGGAAGGACCCAGCGCCAGTACGTCCCGGCGGGGCCGAAGGAAGGCGGCCGAGACCGGCGCTGGGGCGGACGACGGCGGCGATTCCTGGTATTCAACGGGACCCGTGACCGACCGCTTGACCCTATGATTTTAAACCAGGGCCAGGGCCGTCCGCCGGGAACAACCTGACACGAAGCGTGTTAATTTGATATGATTTTTCTGGAATGTCGCGGCGGGTAAGACCGGAGCTTGCGGGCCTTGTCGACGACCTGCCGGTGCCGGCCGCCCTGGTCGGCCGGGGCGGGGCGCTCCTTTACGCGAACCGGGCGTTTCTCAGGGAATTTGGTGTTATCTCCGGTTCGGTTCCGGCGGCCCTGGGACTTAAGGCCCCCCAGTGGAAGCAGTTGCTGACCGAGGGAGGCCTCACCCTCCCCGACGGCCGCAGTCTTGCGGCCAGCCGGGTTGGGGCCCGCCGATTTCTTTTGACGGCAGGCGGGGAGGCCAGGCTGGAAGGGCTGAACCGCCTGGCGGCGGCCCTCTGTCAGGACCTGACGGTCGACCCCATCTGGGTCGTCGGGCCCCGGCTCGTTGAACTTGTCGGGGCGGACCAGGTTATCCTTTGGGTTCGGCGGTCGTTGGCCGGCGATTTCGAGGGCCACGCCTGGCCCCCGGAAGCCCCCGGCCGGATTCCCTACCTGGGCATTACTGACCTCGACGAGCTCGAGCGGGACCCAACCGGGGCCGGCTGGCTTCAGCGGTTCCTGCGCTGGAGCGGGTACGGTGCCCACTGGCTCCGGCCCCTGCGGGTCGACTGGGACCGGCTTGGCCTGCTGGTTGTCGGCCGGTTCGCCGGGCGGCCCTTTTCGGCCGAAGAGCAGGCCCGGCTGGAGGTGGCCGCGGGTCTCATCACCCTGGCCTGGCACCGGCGGCTCCTGACGGACCGGCTGGCCCGGAACCTGGCCGAACTTAACGCCTTCTGGCAGGTGGCAAATGTGGGCCTGGTTCTGGTCGACGCCGAGGGTCGGGTGGTGGCCGCCAATCCGGCCGCCCGGGAGCTGGTCCCCGGGGTCGGGGCCGACGTGGCCGGGCGCCTCTGTCGGGATGTGTTTCCGCTGGTGGATGACGCCGGTGAGCCCATTTGCGGCCGGCTCTGCCCCCTCGCCGATATGCGTGACAGCGACCGGGCGGCCGTGCGGGCCCATCTCCTGGTGCCGGGCGGGCCGCGCCGGACCGTACTCTGGACGGTGGCGCCCCTGCGGGACAATTACGGCCGGCTGCGGGGTTGGGCCGAGGCGATCCAGGACCTGGGCCCGGTCCGCGCCGAGGATGAGCTCCGGGCCGGATTTATCTCGGCGGTTTCCCACGAGCTTCTGACGCCGGTGGCCATCATCAAGGGCTACGCCGTCTCCCTGGCCGAGCGCCCGGCCAGCCGCCGGGATAAGGTTTTGCGGGCCGGCCTTGAAGCTATTGCCGACGAGGCCGACCGGCTCTCCCGGCTGGTTCGCAACCTGCTGGATGTGGCGAAGGTGCAGGCTGGGGTCCTGCGGCTCCAGCTGGCGCCCCTGAATCTGAAGCCCCTCATCGAGCAGGGGGTGGAGCGCTTCAGCAAGCGCTCCCGCCGGCACACCTTCGTGGTCGAGGTCCCGGAGCAGCTGCCGCTGGTTACGGCCGACCGGGACCGGATCGAGGGCGTTCTTTATAATTTGCTGGATAACGCGGTCAAGTATTCACCCAACGGGGGTACAATCCGGGTGTCGGCGACGGTCCAGGGCAACGACGTTGTGGTCGCGGTCAGCGACCCGGGGATCGGCATCCCGTACGCCGAGCACGACAGGATCTTTCAGCCGTACCACCGGGTGACTGGCCCAAACCAGCCGCCGGTGGAGGGGAGCGGCCTGGGGCTTTTCATCGCCCGGGCGGTGGTGGAGGCCCACGGCGGCCGGATCTGGGTGCGCAGCCGGCCCGGGCGCGGCTCGACCTTCTATTTCTCCCTGCCCCGGGAGGCGCCGGCCGAGTTGCCCGCCGTCTACCTGGTGCCAGAAGTGAACACCCCGAAGGAAGGCGAAGATGCCAAAGGAGCGCCGCAGAATCCTGGTAGTTGACGACGAACCGAGGGTCCTGGACTTCATCAGGCTGAGTCTGGAGCGGGCCGGCTACGACGTGGTCGAGGCAATGGACGGCCTCGAGGCCCTGCAGAAGGTCCGGGAGGAGCTTCCCGACCTGGTGCTTCTGGATGTCGGCCTGCCCCAGCTCGACGGATTCGAGGTTTTAAAGCTTATCCGGGAGGTCTCCCAGGTCCCGGTCATTATGGTTACCGTCCGGGGCGAGGAGGCCGACAAAATTCGGGGCCTCGAGCTCGGGGCCGACGACTACGTGACGAAGCCGTTCAACCCGAACGAGCTCCTCGCCCGCATCAAGGCCGTCCTGCGCCGGGTGGAGGCGACCTCCCCGACGACCCGGGGGGTCCTCAAGGTCGACGACTATCTTACCATTGACTTTGACGAGCGGGAAGTGATTGTCAACGGCCAGCGGATTCCCCTGCGGCCGACAGAATACCGGCTCCTTTACCACCTGGTTCAGAACGCCGGGCGAACCATCCCCTATGAAACGCTACTGGTGAAGGTCTGGGGCCACGAGTACCGTGATGAAATCCATTACGTTCACCTTTACGTGACGTACCTGCGCCGCAAGATCGAACCGGACCCGCAGAACCCCCGGTATATCCTGACGAAGCGGTCGGTGGGCTACGCCTTCCGGCCCCTCGAGCTGGACTAAGGGGGTGATAACGCTGCTTGTATCCTGCCCCGGGCCGGTGCTATACTTCCAGTAGGGTCCTTAACCCGACGCACAAGCAGTTCGTCAAAACCGGGGCGGTCCAGCTGGACGGCCCCAATTTTGTGACGGAGCGTTTTGCGCCCAAGGAGGGGCTTGGCGGAATGCTTTCACGAACGGAATTTACGCGGGCGTTGACACAGCTTGCGGCCGAGAAAAACCTGCCGCTTGAGGTCGTCGTGGACCTGCTAAAGCGCGGGATCGTGACGGCCTTCCGGCGGGAGCTGGGTACCCAGAATGTCCGGGCGGATATCTCGGTTTCCACGGGGACGGTTC
>Ga0079992_124961_pt1 | contig 13874 bp, 16 predicted proteins | sample FaiFalFF_MnMetaG_3_FD_69197 | JGI IMG/M metagenome (GOLD analysis project Ga0079992, IMG submission 69197) | Freshwater microbial communities from Yellowstone National Park, Wyoming, USA - Fairy Falls B (FF_Mn_B) MetaG (SPADES assembly) (version 2) | ecosystem: Environmental > Aquatic >... | reverse complement strand
TATGCGTTGTCGAAGGTATGTCAGGAGTCTGTTGTGAGGCTTTACTCCCACATGTACCCCAACAAGTCTTACGTGGTTTTGAGGACTGGGACTGTCTTGGGGCCGGGAATGCCTGAGCTGACGGCCGCCAGCATCTTCATACGTAATGCCCTTTCGGGTAAGCCGCTGACACCCTATAAGCACAGCATGTACAGGCCCATGCTCTTCGTCGATATTGAGGATGTTTGCAAGGCCTACGAGGTCGTTGTGGGCAAGGTTTTGGAAGGAGGTTTGAGGGGTGTCAACAACGTTTTCAACATCGTGTATCCCGAGCCAGTTACGGTCATAGAGCTGGCGGAGTACATCAAACAGATTGTTTACGAGGAAACAGGGGGTAGGATAAATCCAGCTATCGAGATTGTTGACAAGGGTCTGCCATCCGCCTTCACCCCTGAGGACAAGCATAGGTTTCAGGTAAAGATAGACAAGGTTAAGGTCATTCTAGGTTTGAATTGCTTAAAAAGTCCTTTGGCAACTCTTCGGGTACTTGTAAGAATTAGTATCTTCGAACGATCCATTGGTAGCTTAGAGTAAATATTTATATTACGGATATTCCGTTTCAATCGATGAAGATTTCGGTGCGAGTCCTGTCGTTAATCCTAACCGCTGGATATTTTATTCTGACATTGTTTCTATTCTTTCTGCCTGACCTTTACGCAAACACCGACCTTTCTTTAGCGGTTCAAGCAGTAGCTGAGGGAAAGCATCAGAATTTACTTTTGGGAGTTAGACCACTGCTTATATTTATTGCAATCATATTTCCCTTACCGCATTCTCTTGTACTTTCTATCATATGTGGAATTTTTTATGTTTTCTCAATTTTCGTAGGACATTTTTTGGTAAAAAGAATGTACGATGAAAGGACTGCATACTACTTCCCGTATACTTTGGCTTCCCAATACATATCTCATACTTAATGCGTTTGCCCCTAATGCTGATGTAACTGCTATTTTCGCAGAACTCACTATATGGTTGGTAACATTAAGGTTACTTCAAAAAAGAAATAATAACAAGCAAAATGTGGAGCTCGTTCTGTTTGGTTTACTAAGTGGATTGCTCGGGCTCATCAGTGCGAATGTTTTTGGCGGCGATCATTGGAGCTTTTTATGGCATTATTTAAGGAAAATAGGTTTAAAGGGATTATTTATGTAGCGACAGCTCTAATACTCCTAACGTTCTGGCAGCTGTATGCCAAGCTAGTTTTTGGTATGTCTTTATTGACGCAAATATATACGGGAGTGAGTATTGCTACTGCATATGGATACAGCCCTATAAAAGTTATCCGATACCTCATTCTTGGAGTAGGCCCTCTAGCGTTATTCAGTCTCTATTGGGACTGTTATACGATAATGATAGGAACAGACGAATATTAATTCATTGCTTCCTTTTACCAGCGTTAGGTTTGGCTCTTGGATGGCCTGCAATATTTGAACCAAGGGTGACACTAATAGCTTTCCACGCTTTAATTCCGCCATCCTCGCATGGTTTGGTTATCTTAATGAATTCTTTAAAAAATCACGTGTTGTATGGGAAAAGGGTGGGTACGCTTATAATTGTGGCAATCTACATACTAAACCTGTTTTTTAATCTATGGATGGCTTACACTAACAATAAATTCTGTTTCAGCCCGTTGTGGAGATTTCTTTAATCTCTTAGCACAATTGTTTCCTTAACCGGGTAAAACTCGGACTTCCGGTTAGTATAGGATTAAGAATTTTCTGAGTAAGGTTTCTTTGTAAGGTCCTTTGGAGATCTTAACCGGTAGGCCGTCGGCCTGCAAAGTTTATGACAGGGCGTGGTGCTTTGAGAGTTGTATGTTTGAGAGGGTTGCTGCGTGGTTTCATGCTGTTGGTGCTGCTAGGAGGCATGTTGTTAACTGGCCTGAGCTGGTGTTAAAGGCTGTTTTCGGTCAGGATGGCGTTTTCAAGTCTAAAGCTGGAGGCTCGATTTCTTGCAATGGGAAAGTCCTTTTGAGACAGCTTGTGAGTTTGGAAAACTCATGGCGGCATTACGGTCACGTTCTAGGTATTGTGAGGTTCGAGGAGGATTCTCTGGTTATTCCGAATTATTTTGGTAGAGATTTCAGGATTCCGCTTAGGGCTGTGGGTGTCGCTCCACCGTCTGCCTTTTTAAAGTATTACTCGTTCGATGTTAAAGAGGAGGTTGTGCTAGACGTTGGTGCGTATTTGGGCGATACTCCTCTTATGTGGCTGTATAAAGGTGCCCGAAGCGTGATAGCAGTAGAACCTGTTCCACTACATTTCCAGTATCTTGAGAAAAATGTGACAGGACTCCCTGTTACATGTTTAAATGTGTCATTGGCTGTGCAGCTCCCGAAAATACCAAATCTTGATGGGTCGATGAAATACGGTTTATTGAATGAAACTATTGGTGACTCACTTGATGTCCCCGTAATGCAATTGACAGAGCTTGTGGAAAAATACGAGCCGACGGTTGTCAAACTTAATTGTGAGGGATGCGAACATTACGTCCTTGAACAGCTCGCAGAATTGCCAAAGCTTGGCGTAAAAAAGATAGCAGTGGATTTTCATACCTTCAAAAACTATGATTCGCACACTTCATATAAGTTTCTCGAAGAGAAACTAGGGAAAGCAACCAAGGTTCTTGAAAAAACTAGTGTAGATCCATCGGGTAAAACAATAAAAATAATCAAAGCTTACTGGTTGATGTAGACTTGATGGAATAACTCTACATAGTCTTTTACCATCTTGTTCCAGTCATATTTTTGTGCGTATTTGACACCATTATTGGCAAGTCCCTCGGCAAGCCTATCATCATCTAAAAGCTTTATGACTGCTATAGCCATCGCTTCGGCGTCTATGTCCGTTACGATGCCTGCTCCGGACTCCTTCAGCGGGAATGACTCGTCGACATTTGTTGCTACAACGGGTCTGCCGGAGGCCATGTACTCCAGGAGCTTAAACGACAACCTCCCACCAAGAGACCTGTCCTGCGGAAGAATGCACACTCTTGCTTTTTGGAGGAACTGTGGAAGCCGGTCATGCTCAACAAAACCCGGCATCTCAACCCTATTACCGGCTACACGCAACAGCCTATCTCTCACAGATGACGGTATATCACCTATCAGTAGGAATTTTACATCTCGCCTTTCCCGTGCAAGGACTTCAATGACCTCCAGTAAAAGCCGGGCTCTGTGAGGTTAGAACGTACCGTAGTAAAGGACGACAGGCTCTTTAGGTAAGGGCGTAGGATGAAACAGCGATGTATTGACACCGTATGGAATAACAGAAATCTTGTCTTCATCCAAACCAAACATGATTAATTTCCTCTTTATTATTTCAGTTGTGACAACTATCTTGCGGATTTTTCTATTTTTCAATACCCTCAACTCATTGACTAGAGACAGCTTAGAAATTTGACTTAACTCCTCCCTCGGTAAAACAATTTTAGGGTCTTCAGTATCTAATACTATAGGCGCCCTTAAGAGATGTGGGTTAAGAGGTGACACAATACCAAACAACCACACGATATCAGCTTCAACAATGCTCAAAGCAAGCTCCGCGATCAAAGGTGAAATATAATACCTTATTTTTCTGGGAAGTCTAAAAGGCAAAACCCGTAAAGGTCTTAAGACGTTATTATCTCCAGCTGGGAGAGTTGAACCGGCAAAGATTTGGAGACAAAACCTTTTAGATAGCTCAAATAAGAGCTTACGGTATCGATGATTGTAAAAAGGCCAGGTAGGTACTGCTGTCGCAATCCTCAACATCCAAGATGCTAGCTACGTAACAGCTAATTAAAAGTTTTCTACACTGCTTACCATATAAAAGAATAAAAGAACAATGCAACCGTCTTGTGATAGATAGAAATATGTGGCCATTAGGTTTAACAATAAGTTTCTATGTGTTAGCAGTGGCATGTTTTCGAAGTTGGGTGCTTACCTTAATGCTGTTGGTGTCGCCAGGAAGCATTTCGTTAACTGGCCGGAGCTCGTTGTCAGTGCGTTTTTGGGTAGGAGTGGTGTGTTCAGGTCTAGGGGTGGCGGGGTTATTTCCTGCGATGCGAAAACCCTCTTGAGAAGGTTTGTGAGGATGGAGTATGTCTGGCGCTTTTACGGAGACACGCTCCCAATCGTCAGATTCGAAGACGATTCTATGGTAATTCCAAACTACTTTGGAAGAGACTTCAGAGTACCATTAAAGGTGGGAAACCTTATTGCAACCCCGCCGTCTTTCTATCTCAAGCAGCATTATCCTTTTGAAGTTGTGGACGATGTTGTTCTGGATATTGGGGCATATCTGGGCGACACGCCCCTGATGTGGCTGTATAAAGGTGCTAGAAGTGTGATAGCGGTGGAACCTGTACCTTTGCACTTCAAGTATCTTGAGAGGAATGTGGCTGGTCTACCTGTTATTTGCATCAATGCTTCCCTAGCTGTTCAACTGCCCTATGATCCTAACCTTGAAGGGAGTGTAGGATATTGTCTTTTCAATATAGACACAAGTATTACCAGCATAAATAAATTGAACGTTCCGGTTGTACAATTAATTGACTTGGTGAAAGAGCATCGTCCAACACTTGTCAAACTTGACTGCGAAGGCTGCGAACATTATGTCCTTGAACAACTATCACAACTTCCAAAGTTTGGTGTTAATAAAATAGCAGTGGAATTCCATGTACGTGATATTCACCAACTTAATGAGGAACTGGATTTTCTTAAGGATAGGCTTGAAGGCAACTTCAAAATATGGGATATGGGAAAAAGGGTCTACATGATGTATTGGTGCAAACATTAAATTGGAATTGGAATTTGAAATATATTGCTAGTAACCTTATTTAAGTTTTCAATAAATACCAGCACAAAGAAGCCGGTAAAGCTATTCGGATATAATATCAAGTAGCGTCCTACTAATCTTTTTAACGTCAAAATCGAATGCCCTAATGGGAGCTATGCTAGCATAGCGTCTTCTTATATTCTTATCTGTGCCGACTATAGTCATCCACTCGGCCCATATTTTCTCGCATTTGGTAATGGCTTGAGTGTGATCGCGGAGTACTCCATCCGGTGCGGGCATCAAGATACCGTACTGTGCGAATTCAGGTTCTTTGAGTGGCTGCTGGATATATGGTTTGTCTGGAGCCAATATTTCTCTAGGACCACTAGGGCAATCGGAGGACATGGCCGTAAGACCACATGCAAGAGCCTCAACAAGAGCGATGCCAAAACCTTCTTTTATAGATGGAAAAACAAACACATCTGATCTAGCCATTAATCGATAGGGATTTAGGGTAGGGCCGTATAAGCACACATTATCGTTCAGTTCTAGTTTTTTAATTAACGAATGCAGAAAAATTTTCATTCCTCCTTCCCCCACGATAATTAACTTCGCATCTTTCAGTTCTTTTGACACTTCCTTAAATGCTCTGATTAAGTGCCATTGTCCCTTTTGCCATGTAAGACGTCCAACGTTTATGAAGGTCGGGTCGCCGAAAAAGTTCTCCTCCGAGTAGTTTAATTCAAGATTTTTTACTCTATTTATCTCTTCGATATTTATGGGATTGTATAGTATGTCAATCTTTTTTCTATTTAACTTATAAAGTTGTGTTAATTTATATGCCAATAATTTCGATGTGGCAAGAATTTTGTCTACTTGTCTGTAGAAAGTCATCCATTTAAATATGTCCTGAATCGAAATCAGTTTATTACGGAAATGCAAATGTAGAGGATGATTCTGAACCCATATATATCTCCTAGCATCAGTTGGAGTTAATGCATTCATTGTGTGTGCTTTAGTTAAAAGACTAATAACGACATCAGGCTTTAGCAGCTTTATTAGTTTATAAAATGTAACATATGAGCTTATTTTATCTATGAGCTTTTCGTTTTTCCAGATTACATACATTTTACCCGCATGTGGAAGACGAACCTCTTTTCGTAAAGTAATTATATAGATGTCATGATTATTAGACAATTCTGAGCTAATGAGTGAGACTGCCTTTTCAGCACCGCCAATTGTTAGACTTGGAATAACGAATGCGATCTTCACAATGAAACTATTATTTATGGGTCTTTAATTAAGTTTTGTTTAATGTTCATAGTATTACTTTGCTTCGATCACGTGATCTATTTCGCGCGCCCTTATCTCAGAAAACAACAAAGTTGAAACATGTATGTCTCACCTGCTATGAGACCCTTAGACTATCAGGAGATTTCCTGAGCTGCGTAGACTAATCGAAAAGCGCTTCGTATAGTACTAATATCGTGATACTTCTCAAGGGTGGATAGTTACGATGTAAGCTTAGGACATTAAAGACTTAAGAAAAGGATTTGCTAACGAATACGTGCGATCATTATGAACGTAGATCCTTCAGGAATCTTCATTTGGGGATGAAATATCCTTTGGCGGCCAAAAATGGCATAACCATGTTTTCCTAAATAGGGTTTGAATGTTACTATAAAGCCTGCAGCCAAAAACATTTCCCCTAATTGTCTAAGTGTGTGTGAGCTATGACACTCTATAACCCATTTCGGAACTTTCTTAATAAAATCTATAGGCTGGTTTAAAAGACTGTTCTCGCATCCTTCACAGTCAACTTTTGCAACGTCGAATTTTTCTTGGAGAACCTCAGCCCATGAGATATTTTTGTCTGAACATGAGTTGTTAACAAAAGCTTCATGGACAACACCTTTAACACTATTAAGAAGCAAATTTTTACGTGCAAACTGAGCTAAAACGGGATCAGGCTCATAAACAACAACCTCGACAGCACCCCATTTTCTGAAAAGAAAGGCGGTCTCACCTAGGGAGCCTCCGACATCTAAAACTCTACCCGTGAAATTAAATACCTTATACATCTTCTCGAAAGGTTCAGTCAACGCAGAAACATATCTTATATCGGGGAGTAATATGAGACCGTCTTTAAAATATGCGACTAACTTTCCATTAATCTTGTAACAGTAAATTCTATTTAAAATAAGTCCAGCAAAAATAAGCATTTCATCCAAATTTAAATTATGTCTTCCAAGACCGAACCTGAACTCTAACTCCCTAATAACCTTTTTATACAAAAGTAGCTCAAACAATGCACGAGTGTTTCTGACAAACAATAGTAGAATTAAAACATATAACGGATATCGGAATAACGCTGTAAACAAAATAAATGGAATGGCGGAGGTATTCACATATAAAACCTGTCGTAAAACTTCACAGGTCGTTGTCACCAATCGGCGTAAATATCCTATTAATATATCATGTAAACGTCTAGCTTGATCCAATCCGAGGTGATGGTCACAGACGTAAATATAAGGTTTAAGTTTCGACTGCCTTGTGGCCTAATTCCTATGGTTCGATTTGGAGTATCTCCTCTCTAGCCACGAACCAGACCTGCAGACCTTGACACCGGTTAAGTCCAGGACTACGACTACTGGATCTTTTACGCTCCTCAGATTGTAACTCACCAAATCTCCTCCCAGCCGGACGATCCTCCTCCTTATCCATGAGTAGTCTATCACGGGAAGGATCGGGAAGACCCTCTCAAGGGATCTGGTGAAACCCTCTCGAGAGAAGGGTACCTGTGGGACCGAAATAGATTGGAGAACGAGTCCAGTACAGCATCGATGACGTGCATCACGGCCAGAGATTATCCTAAAAGGCCTAAGTAAAACTTGTCAGTACCCCGACGTGTCATCATAAATGATATATATTTATAGTGCACTTGACATTAATAATATATGAACTGGGCACGCAAACGTGTTTTAATTACAGGAGGGGCTGGCTTCATAGGTGGTGCTCTGGTGGATAAGCTGCTTAGTTTAGGTGCAGAGGTTACCGTTGTAGACAAGTTGCTACATCCAAATAAATCATGGGTCTGGCAGGCCAAGCTACAAAGGCTTAGAGAAATATACAACAAACATGGCTATAGCGAGCCAGAACTTATCATAATGGATTTGCGGACTGAAAGATATGCCTTCCAAAACCTGGCCAGACAATACGACGTCGTCTTTCATCTCAGTGCGCTGTTTGGTGGTAGAGAGTTCGTCGACAAATACCAGACCGAAACCTCAGAAATTCTCGCAATCGACCATAATGTTATAATGGCTTCATACGAGGCAGGCGTCGATAGATTGCACTACTCATCCTCCGCGTGCGTATACCCGCCATCATTAAACAAACCGGGATATCTGCTTAAGGAAGACGACATACTTTCTACTGGTGAGGGTTGGAGAAGCAGCGATAACCTATATGGTTTCGCGAAGTTAATGGGTGAGCTCCAGCTTAAAGTCTTACATGAGGAGAAAGGTTTCAAATCGTCCATATGCAGATATCTGACCGTTTACGGCCCAGGCCAGTTTGACACCACCCACGCCATTGCAGCACTAATAGAGAGAGCGCTAGACAAAGAGGACCCATACGTCGTATGGGGATCCGGGGAGCAGGAGCGTGGCTTCACATATGTGGACGACATAGTTAATGGCACGATCTTGGCAGCTGAGAAGATAACGGACGCAACTCCAATCAATCTTGGATGGGATAAAAGATACAAGATTAAAGATGTTGCGAAAATGATTCTGGAAATTACGGGTCATAAACCAAATCAGATCGTTTTCGACAGGTCCAAGCCTGAGGGACCTTTCAGTAGGGCGCTTGACATAACAAGGGCAAAACAACTACTTGGATGGGAGCCCAAAGTCGACCTCTACGAGGGGCTGGTCAGAACGGTAGAGTGGCATAGGGAGTTGCGCGATAAGTATAAAATTCCATCTCTTGCCCGTTGAGGTACTGCCAAATTGATATTACCTCCTCTCGTCCTGCCCTGATGATATTATGCGTTGCTGCAATTGCAGTTACCAACTCTTCTATGCTCTTCAACCTCTTCGAGCTCACGTTGTTGTAGAACATCTTAGTCCTCTCCTTCATTTCTCTGAATAACCCTCTCTATCCTGTTACCTTCGCATGATTCCAATACTCACCTGCGAACTTAACTGCGCTGGGAATTCCTCTACCCCTCGACGCGTATACGGCCAACATCTCGTTGGTATCAACGTCAATTGCCGCCCATAGATAACAGATCTGACCGTTAACCTTCAGGACAGTCTCATCTACTGCTACAAGCATTCTAACCCTTCTGGAAGGCCTGAAGATAGAGGAGAACTTGTGAATCCATATTCTGATTGAGTACCTATATGTTCGAAAGTGATCGGCGAAAGAGTCCAGTACTGCATCGATGACGTACATAATTAACAGAGACCCCCAAAAAGGGGGCTTCATAGAACTTGTTAATACCGCTCGCAGAGAGTAGAAACTAATTTAGCTATATTTTAACGGTACATGCCTAATGGTATATATTGATTATATTTTTTTAAATCCTCACGATCTCTTAACAACCTCCAACAATCAATGATTATCTTTCCCTTCGGATCGATGGTCTTGAATAGTTTCCAAGGTGTAGCAAGCACTATCACGTCAACGTTTTTTACGCAATCGTCTAGCGTTTTATCATATATTACTGTATCACCAAGGACTTTTCTGGCTTCCTCTAGAGCTAATGGGTCGTACACGTGCACAACATAGCCGAGGCTACTTAGTTCTTTTGCTAACATTATTGACTGCGATTCTTCCACTATTGGCGTGTCTGGCTTATAAGAGAGTCCTAGGATCCCTATTTTTGTAGCAGCGTTTAAGTTAAGTTGCTCTATTTTTTTGATAACCCTTTTGACCTGTGATAAATTTGTCTGATGAACAATTATAGGAAGTTCAGCCTTAACACCTACGAATTCGGCGAAGCGCGCGAAGGCGATATTGTCCCTGGGAAAACAGGGACCTCCATAACCCAATCCCCCTTTCAAATATTTTGCGCCTATGCGCGAGTCTCTGCCGATGATCCTAGTGACTTCATCCACATCTGCCCCTACGGTGTTTTCACAGATTTCGGCCAACAGGTTTGCAAACGTAATCTTCATCGTGATGTATGAGTTGATAGCTATTTTTGCTATTTCCGCATTAATAAAAGAAGTCCTCTCAATTGGCGGGTTGTTGGTGCAGATATGCCTGTACATATCTGCTAGAATAGAGCCAGCAAGTGGATCGCTTTCCCCAATCAAAACGAAGTCCGGCTCAAGAAGACCGCGGATAACATCACCAAGTGCAATAAACTCAGGGTTATAACAGAGCCCGAAATCAGTTCCGCATTTTTTCCCTGTAACCTCTTCGAGAAACGGTTTAATTCTATTCTCCATAGAACCGGGGCTTACGGTGCTATTAATTACGACCAAGTGGTAGCTGTCTTTATCGGCTATAGCTTTACCCACCTTTTCAAGAGCATCGATCACGAATTTTAAAGAAAATGAGCCATCAGATTCGCTTGGCGTAGGCACTATTACGAAAGTCGCTTGAGTTTCTTCTACCGCTTCATAATGATTTGTAGTTGCTTTGAGATTTTTTGCATTTTGTCTAATTAGATCTTCCAAACCATGCTCTACGATCGGTGACCTTCCGCTGTTAACCTGATCTACTTTAGATTTGTCGATATCAACCCCTATTACCTTAAAACCTCGAAGGGCCAATACGGCAGCAATACATAATCCTAGCTTACCTAGTCCGATCACCGATACTTGTGTAGGATGCATCACTACCACCCACTATCTGCAGTACATTCTGACAATCCTCAATATATATATAAATAAATTCTGCCAATATTAGGACTTTTCTTTAATTTATATGTGTCTTTAAAGGAGAAAAAGCGCTAAATATAGTGACAAAAAACCTCTTGTGTTAAAGTTGCAAAAAAAATGATAGATGAGCTCAATCAAAGGATTTATATGACACTTTGATAATCTGATTGTAGTAATTTTACTATTTTCAAAATAATTATTATTAATATAAGATTTTTCTTGTGAACATCATTTTCTTCAGTGTTTTCCTGGCAACCTTTATAGGTAGCAAAGTCTTAATAACAGTTAAGGCAAAGGGGCTTGTTAATCTGTTTAGCAATGGTGTCATGACTAATTTTCTCAACAAATATTCCATATCATTTTTTTTCTTTAATCCGCTATATGTTAAAACATAGTTACAGTCTTTTTCAGAGAAGTAGGTGGCAACTCCTGCATGGATGAGGTTCCATTTGTAATCTTGAGTAAAAGTTATATCTACATAACTTGACTTAACCTTCGTGAATATATTTTTAATCGGTAGGTTACTTATATGGTCATAATTATGTAGTTGATGAATTACGGTTAAAACCTCGGTAGCGTCTATAACTGGAATACCATACGATAACGCTTTATAAATTAACCAACGGGCCCAAATAAGACGTCCTATGACAAGTGGAGGGATTTTGTCGAAAAGTCCTTTTCCGAATACAAAAAGGTCTGTACAGAGCGGTTTTTTGTTTAATTTAACATATTGGCTTAATATATGATTTCGTATGTAATTTATAAGCTCATTATCGTACTTTAATAATTTGTTAATATTCATATCATAACGTCTAGAGATCAACAAGAAATTTGTATTAAATATTTTATAGACAGATTTTACTACTTTAAGAATATCATCCACTATAATTATGTCTCCATTTATTAAACAAATGAGATCATTAGCTGCTACCTTTTCACCTTGGCGAATTAAGTCATCTAGAAAAGGTGTACCTGATGATGATCGTTTTGCGTTATAAATAATTTTAATATGTGGCAAATGTTTAACGGCATCTTCTACACCTTCGTCCGGACCAACAATGACAACTTCGCATGGAGGGCAAAACCTCAACCAACTATTCAATGCATTTAGCTGGATTACATCAAAGGGTGGTCTGAACTGCTTGAAAGTGGTGACGAAGGTTATCATGTCCTATTTTCATTTTTACCGATATATATGTCTCGCTTGAAAATACCGTTAAATAGTGGTATTTCATTTATAAATAATATAGAGAAGTTAAATGGTCTAGTTATGAAAAACCTTTAAATGATCGCATTAGTCCGTGGCAAAGAGGGATGAGCATAACTGTTATCATAACCACATATAATAGCGAAAAATACATCGAACGATGCGTGAACAGCGTACTATCTCAAAAATTCCCTTTATTAGAAGTTATAGTGATAGATGGAAATTCGAAGGACGGCACTGTAAATATAGTGAGAAAATATGAAAGTAGTGGACTTGTAAGGTGTTATGTCGTCGATGGACATGTTAACGTTGCGAGAAATAAGGGTATTGAACTTGCGAAAAATGATATAATTATATTTTTAGATCCCGATGATGAATTGATGGAAGGGTCATTACAATTCATACATAGAAAATTTGAAGAATTAGGAAACAAATATGGTGTAATATATGCATATTCAATTGATGATGACGGTAATTTACAGGGCTTCCGGTTAGATAAGGAAGGGCCTATCGATTTTAATGATTTCCTATGCGAAAAATTACGATTTGGGAATTGTTTTGCAGCCTTTAGAAGGGACGCAATAAAACTATTAAGATTCGAGGTACCAGGCTATGAATTCATCTTTCATAAAAGAGTAGTTCATAAATATGGCGGCTACTTTATACCAGTTCCTTTACTTCGCTACCACAACAAAGCCAATCCTTCGAGTTTATCCCGACAGGTAACAAGAATTGCCTTTAAAAAAGTCTATGGGCATCAAATAGCGTTAGCACTGTCTAAATATATTTTCGAGTTCAAAAATTACTTAAAAAGTAATTGTCCTAAAACTTACTCCAGACTTTGCCTTCATACAGGAATTCTTTTTATGTTTAGTGGATCGAAAGTTGACGCTCTTAGAATGTTTACTGAAACCCTCAAATATGGAGTCACAACTAGAGCTTTGTTTTATTGTTTATTAGTACTATTAGTCCCAACAAAATTTTTGGTTCATATTTACGAGATTAAAGAGAAATTAAGATTAATAAAACAATCCTAGCTTATATAGCGTCAATCTAATTATTCTCTTAGGGCTGGCAAGCATACGTAGTCTCAGCTTTCTTAAAATATTAGTATTGCGATCTGATAACAGAGGTGATTTGATCATTTCTCTCACAACGCTAGCGAGATCGGTTTTACGTTTTAAATAACCATTCTCTATATAATAGTTACAATCTTGACCTCCAAAATATGATGCGTATTCTAGCAAAGCCTCGTTGTATTTTCCTTCTGGAGTGTGAGCGAGATCTATTCCCCTAGTAATTACTTTTTTGGAATATTTTATATGTGAATAATCGTGCTTTTGATGGATTGCAGTTATAATGTTTGTGGCGTCAATTACTGGCATTTTCAATTTTAGACCTAGATATATTAATAATCGTGCATGGTCCCCACGACCAATCGCCAATGGTTTAACATAATGATCTATCGTCCCTTTGCGAAATATAAAAAGATCGTTTCCACGTCTATTTAAGTTCTTAATAGTAGTCATTAACCATTGGATCGTTTTCTCATCATAATATAATAAGTCTCTGATTTCTAAGTCTATCCTGCGAGCCGTTATGAGATATCTCTTTAAAGTCGTAGTTAAACTAAAAAGCTGGCTTAAATTTATGTCAAGGAGAATTATATCAGAATTTATTAGACATATAGTGTCATATGATGCATTTTGACTTCCTATTTTAACTAACCCATCTAGTAAAGGTGTCCCATAATTATTTATTGGCACATCAGGGATGTAGCCTAATCGATATTCTTTAACAATCTTTTCGACACCTTTCGTTGGTACTGACAAGTTTTACTTAAGCCTTTATGATTGAAGGTCTTTGGCCTCCTCCATCTTCCTCAGCCCATGCACGCCATCGACGTCCTACTGGACTCATTCACCAGGCTCTTCAGACATCACAGGTACTCTCCTTTAGAGAAACTCTGTTCTG
>Ga0079992_147551_pt1 | contig 13886 bp, 11 predicted proteins | sample FaiFalFF_MnMetaG_3_FD_69197 | JGI IMG/M metagenome (GOLD analysis project Ga0079992, IMG submission 69197) | Freshwater microbial communities from Yellowstone National Park, Wyoming, USA - Fairy Falls B (FF_Mn_B) MetaG (SPADES assembly) (version 2) | ecosystem: Environmental > Aquatic >... | reverse complement strand
TTTCGTAGAAGTGGGCACCGTAACGCCCCGCCCCCAGCCAGGCAATCCCAAACCGCGTCTTTTTCGGATTCCCAAGGATTATGCCTTGCTCAACCGCATGGGCTTCAATAACGCTGGGGCTGCGCAGGTTGCCCAAAACCTGGAAAAACGCCCCCCCGGCCTCATCGTCGGTATCAACATCGGCAAAAATAAAGAAACACCCCTCGAAGAAGCCCACAAAGATTACAAACAAGCCTTTGAGATACTTTACCCCTATGGAGATTTTTTCGTTATCAATGTGAGTTCTCCAAATACGCCTGGTCTTCGCTCCCTTCAATCCCCGGAGAGTTTGAATCCCATATGGGAAGCCCTTTGTGCTGCCAATGTGAGCTACAAACCTATCTTACTCAAACTCTCCCCCGATCTCTCTTTAGAGCAGATCCATAACATTGGAACCTGGGCGAAACAAGCAGGTGTAAGCGGCTTTGTCGCAGGCAATACCACCACACAAATTCAATACCCTCATTTGGGTCCCGGGGGAGTTAGCGGGAAACCCTTAGCCCCCCTCCGACAAAAACTCATCCATGCTCTACAGCCCCACGGGCTGCCCATCATTGGGTGCGGAGGCATTTTTGAAGCGGAAGACGCCCACGAAGTGCTATCAGCCGGGGCCTCCCTCTTAGAGGTCTACACGGGATTTATTTACAAAGGACCAAGCCTTGTAAGGGAGCTTGTATTCCCCTCTTCCGGGGAGGGGAACCTTTGGCCGCTTCGTACCCCGTAGGGGATTTGAACCCCTGTTTCCTCCTTGAAAGAGAGGTGTCCTAACCGGGCTAGACGAACGGGGCGAGAACGGCACAAAGGTACAAAAAAAATCACATCCGCAAGTCCCCCCTACTTCTTCTTGGGCTTGGGGGGAGCCTTCTTGGCGGAGGCTGACTTGGATTTAGCGGCACCTTTGCTGGCCTCGGCCTTAGCCCGCTCAGCAGAAATCTCTTTGCGAACCTCGTGCGCCCAGTTTTTCAGGGCCAAAAGCCCTTTCCGAGCGCGGGTCCCCGCCGCCTTGTTGCCGTCATCATAAAACTTGCGTAGGTCAACCAGGATCTCACTCACGAGCTTCTCAAGCTCTTCATAACGCTTAGCCATACGACTTGTAAGTTTAGGTTTGCTCAAAGGTAAAGAGATTTCTGAATCTGCAAGCCCCCAGAGGCACTTTTATTCCACATCTTTTCCCCACAAAATGCCTAAATCACGGGGGGAGCTACATCTGAAGGAATATTCGTTCTACCCCCTCTATCTCATGAAGGCCCATTGTCCGATGCTCATGGGGTATCTTCAAACCTAACCCCTTACCCCTTGGAAACTCTATCTATCCCGAGCTACCCTGTATTCCTGTCCGGATATCGCTCCTGAGTTACCTCCCTTCGGGAAGCCCTGAGCATAGCTTCGGACTGCCCCCCTAAGTCTCCCTTATCAGGGTCCACCGAAGGATAGTGTGTCTCAAAATATCAGCCCCATACACACGTAACCCTGCCTACTGCTCCTGCTCGGCCTTGCCGCTTCTCCGCTCAGACAAATAAAAACCTCCCGCAAATGGAGGGCGCGCCATGGAGTTCAGCGAAGGTCGTCAGCCACGCAAAGACTATGAAGATTTTGTAGTAGGCCAGACTGATCGGGTATGTTTAGATGCAGCCTGACCAGAAGGACGCTACCCCCCTAACAAGACTCGCCGCTACCCAAAACTCTCAGAACACACTCCCTAAGCCTATGGAAGGACCAAAAGAGTTACCTTTGAATATGCGGTGGTACATAGGACTGGTTGGAGGGCTTCTTTGGGCGCAAGCCAGCGGAGGAATAACCTTTTTCACCGGCTCGTGGAGCCAGCTCCTCCAAGAAGCCCAGAAACAGAAACGACCTATATTTGTAGATGTTTATGCTGAATGGTGTGGCCCCTGTAAGATGTTAGAGCGACATACCTTCCCCAATCCCGACTTAGGGGCCTATGTGGCTAAACATTACATTGCCTACCGCTTAGACGGCGAGAAAGGAGAAGGCCCCAGAATAGCTAACCAGTATCGTGTGCGCGCATACCCCACTCTGCTTTTTTTAGACCCCTCAGGAAAAGAGCTTGGCCGACAAGTCGGGTATGTAGATGCTCCTACACTTTTGAGAATCCTGCAGCAGTATTATGCCGTCTTTGACAAGTCCCGTTCTGATAGGGCCCCTACATGGGAAAGTTTTCAGGAGTCGTATAGCATCTATGTTTCTACCCTCGCCACGCAGGCTTGGGGTTCTTCCTTTGCGCCGACCTATCAGGCTTGGCATGCCCACCTCCAGAATAAAGACTACGAGGCGGCCCAAAAATTCAGTGCTACCCTCTCACCTCCTCTACGAGAGACGCTAGAAGCCCTCACCCGCCTCCTCAAAGGCGAACAGGAGACCGCTCTACGCATCCTACATTATGATCTTTTTACAAAGGGGAAGCTGTCTCCGGCTCAGCTACTGTGGGTATGCGCCTACCAGGTGATGTATGCGCCGACGCTTCCTCCCGAAGCGCTTCAATGGAGCACTTATGCCGTTCGTAAAGACCCTTCTGGCGCAGGCTTTCTCACCCATGCGGCTGTAGCCTACCGGTTAGCCCGCTATCCCGACGCCCAAACCGCCCTCAAGGAAGCCCAAAAAGAAATTCCCCCCACCGACCCAGCGCTTTCTACTTTGCAGCACTTAGTGTCGGCTGCGCTGCGGCAGAAATAGCCACCCACCGTCCCACCACAGGCGCATGATCCGACAAAGAAAAAGTCTCCATTCCGCCCTTCGTGCTATCCTGGTGCACCGCCCCCTCTATCCAGAAACCATTGCTAAAAAGATAATCTAAACGCCGATTCCACCAACCCCGCCCATTCACCGTGTGCGAGTAAAAGTCCTCCTCCCGCGCTTGATACACCTCTAAGGGAATCACTTCCCGATACGCCTGATAAAAGGGCAAAAGCCAATCTACTTCCCGCGTATAATCATCGGCCACAAAAGTGGGGTCTACCTCTTTGCACGCATTATCGTCAAAGTCTTTGAGCTTTTTGGTGCCCGGAGGCACCGTATTCCAATCACCACCAGCTATCCATACGGCCCCCACCGCCGATAGACTATCTACAAGTCGCTTTAGAATCTGGAGCTGAACATAGCGCGTGCTATCCGGATAAGGCACATAAGCCTCCAAATGCGTATTGATCACCCAGAATTGGGGGAGATTGGGATGTGCGATTTTAGCTACTAAGAGGTTGCGCCGCAGGTAAAACTCCCGGTACCACCAGGGATAGCTTCTAACTAAGGGAAGGGGCACCCGATAAGCAGTATCTATGGGCCAGCGCGAAAAAATCGCATTCCCAGAATTGATCCGTCCCAAGCCCTTTTTCGGTAAATAAACCACATCCCATTGCGAAGCATAAACCGCATACGGAAGCCCAGCGCTATCCGCTATATACTTTAGCATATCTACATACGCCGACCGCTTAGAAAACCGATCCAGCTCCTGAATCAGCAAAATATCGGGATTTACCTGGCGGATTTTCCGAAGGAGACCAGCAAGGTTTTGCAAAACTTCCGTTTCAGTCATGATTACCCGATCCCCATAGCAGTCAAAGAAGAAGTCTATACGCGCGCCGCCAAACTTGATATTCCAGGTCATGATGACGAGGGTATCCTTGGGCGGGGCAGGTAAAGCCCCCGGCGTGACATACCTTTCAGCCGCCTCTACCTGGTCATGATGGCGAACCCACCAGTCCGTGCCCACCAGAATAAGCAGCCCCACGCCCGCCATTCCTGCCACAACCCCCAGAAAAACCCCTACCCAGCGTAGCCAGCGCATGTGGGCTATTTTCCCCCACGAGGAATTAGCCCTAAGCGTAGCCCCACCAGGACTCGAACCTGGATCTTGAGCTCCGGAGGCTCACGTTCTATCCCTTGAACTATGGGGCCACCACAAAGGTATGGAATTTTCCTGATTCCTTCTTCGGCCTATACCCTCTGAGCCCCCATTCGCCATCTTACCTTTGCCTGTATGCGTACCGCCTTCCGCATTCTGGCTTATGGCCGCCCAGCCCAGAAACACCTCTTCTATGCTCTGGGGGCCTTCGTGCTCTTTAATCTCTTCAATGTCTTTTCCCTCACGCTCATCATCCCTTTTCTGGAGATTCTCTTTGCGCAAGAAGCGGAGCCCGCCTCCTTCCCTGAAACTCTTAGCTTAGAGGACTGGAAGAAGTATCTTTTCTATCAGCTGTACCTTTTCCGGATGGAAGCCGGCCCCCTCAAAGCGCTCGCTTACTTTAGCGTTGTCATCGCTGTGGCAATCATTCTCAAAAACACCTTTCGCTACTTAGGGGCTCGGGCTATGGCCATCTACGAAAATAGACTCATCCAGAACCTCCGCAATCAGCTCTTTGAACATTTAGTCTCTCTTCCGCTGGGCTTTTTCATCCGAAACCGAAAAGGCCGCATTCTCAATCTCCTTACGCAGGATGTGCAAATCATTCAAGAGGCCGTTTTGGGCACCATCTACAATCTGCTCAATGACCCGATTACGATGCTGTTTTTTTTAGGGGCGATGTTTGTCCTATCGTGGAAGCTGACGCTGGTATCGCTTTTAGTTTTGCCGCTGACGGGATGGGCAATTAGCCGTTTGAGCAAAGTCCTGCGCCGCCGGGCCTCCCAAGGCCAAAAACGCATGGACCAAGTGCTCTCCATCTTAGAGGAGTTCCTTTCCGGCGCCCGTACGGTAAAGGCCTTTGGCGCCGAAGCCCACGAAAAACAGCGCTTCTTCAAGGCCAACGCCGAATATACGGATTTCATGATCAGCCTTCGGCGCCGTTTAGAACTGGTCTCCCCCCTCACCGAAGTCCTTAGCGTAATGGTCGTGCTAGGCCTCTTGTATTACGGCACCCTGTCCGTGCTCCAAGCTGAACTAAAAGCCTCCGAGTTTATCACCTTTATTGCCCTCTTCGGGCAGTTTCTCAGCCCCATGAAGACCTTTAACCAGGCGATTTCGCGGGTCCAAAAAGCCATCGTCTCCTTCCAGCGCCTCCAAACCCTCCTGTCAGAGGCCCCCGAAAAGCCATCTACTCATCTTCTCGCCCCTATAGAGACTTTTCAGGATAAGATTACTCTGCAAAATGTCTCTTTTGCCTATGACAGCAAGGTCGTATTAGAAAATATTTCCCTGCACATTCCGAAAGGCAGTCGGATAGCCTTTGTGGGACCTTCGGGCAGCGGGAAGACCACCCTGGTGGACCTGATTTGTGGCTTCTATCGGCCTACGAAAGGTGAAATTTACATAGATGGTAGGCCCCTTTCGGAGATAGACCCTACATCTTATCGTCGGATTCTTGGGATAGTCCCTCAGGATGGCATACTCTTCCATACGACGCTATTAGAGAATATTACTTATGGCGAAAAGGGCCCTGTGGATGAAGCTCGTATATGGGAGGCGCTTCGTTTAGCGCAGGCGGAGGATTTTGTGCGGGAGCTACCGCAGGGGCTTTATACGCTGGTGGGGGAGCGGGGGCAACGGTTTTCGGGGGGCCAGCGACAAAGGCTGGCTTTGGCCAGAGCGCTTTATCGCCAGCCGGAACTGCTCATTTTGGACGAAGCTACGTCGGCGCTGGATAGCGAGTCCGAAGCCCGCATCCACGAGGCCCTCACTCAAATGCCTCGCTCCATCACTATTCTCCTTATTGCTCATCGCTTATCTACGGTTCGCCATGCGGACTGGATATATGTTCTGGAGAAAGGGAGAATCGTAGAACAAGGCACACACCAGGAACTTTTGGCGAAAAATGGTCTTTATAGTCGGCTTTATCGGCTTCAGGCAACGTCATAGGGGGATTTTTGGGCTGTATGTGGTTTGGGGGTGTGGGGGGTTTTAGGCCGCTTGCCCAAGGCGGGCGGCCCAAGAGCTCCCAAACGAGCGACCCAAGGGCCCTTAGGCAAACGAGCCGAGGACTCCCAGCCGGGCGGCGCCGCCGCCCGGCTAAAAAACCTGCGTGCTAACCCCACACCCCGGCCGCACCCTAAGGCTCATCTCCCCTCAGTACAGACATACCCCCCCTCCCTTAGCTCATAGACATCACCCCCGCCGGTGGATAAGGCAACGGAAAATCCTCTAAGTACGCTTTGATCTCAGCCCGAATCTGGCGACGCAGCTCTTCCTTCGTAGGATTGGACAGCACCGCATCTATCCACGCCGCTACCTGCCGAAAGTCTTCCTCCCCAAAGCCTCGCGTCGTAAGCGCTGCCGTCCCTAATCGGATTCCGCTCGCCTTCAAGGGCGGCTGCGGATCATAGGGAATGAGATTCTTATTGACGGTGATGCCAGCTTCCTCTAAAAGGGTTTCCGCCTCTCGCCCTGTCAGACCCTTCGGGCGCAAATCTACCAGAACGATATGATTATCCGTACCGCCTGTGAGAATGGTGTAGCCCCGCTCCATGAGAGAATGGGCCAGCGCTCGGGCATTACGAATGACATTTTCTGCGTAGGTACGAAAACTGGGTTCTAAGGCTTCGCCGAAGGCCACGGCCTTCGCAGCGATGCTATGCATATGCGGCCCCCCTTGAATACCAGGGAAAAGCGCCGAATCTAAGAGAGCACTCATCTTTTTGGGGGTTCCTTTGGGCGTGGTTTCCCCAAAGGGATTGTCAAAGTCCTTTCCCATCATGATGACCCCTCCTCGGGGTCCCCGAAGGGTCTTGTGGGTGGTGCTGGTTACTACATGGCAGTAGGGAAGGGGATCATTCAGCAGTTTCGCAGCAATCAGCCCCGCCGGATGTGCAATATCCGCCACTAAGAACGCCCCTACCTCATCCGCAATGGCTCGTAGCGTCGCATAATCCCAGTCCCGGGGATAACTACTCGCCCCACATAGGATCACCTTGGGCCGAAAACTTCGGGCTTTATCCCGAATCTCATCATAGTCTAAAAGATATGTATCAGGCCGAACTCCATAATGCAAAACCTGATAGAGTTTTCCCGAAGAGTTGAGGGGACTGCCGTGAGTGAGGTGGCCTCCATGGGCCAACTCAAAGCTCAGGAGCTTCTCGCCGGGCTTCAGTAAAGCTAAGAGGACAGCGGCGTTAGCTTGGGCACCGCTGTGGGGCTGAACATTGACCCACTCCGCCCCAAATAAGGCTTTTAGCCGCTCCTGCGCTATCCGCTCTACCTCATCTACATAAGCGCAGCCCCCATAGTACCTTTTGCCAGGCAATCCCTCTGCATACTTATTATTTAACACGGAACCCAGGGCCGCCAATACCGCCACACTAGGGTAGTTTTCCGAAGCAATAAGTTCTAAGCCCTCGGCTTGGCGGCGCCGTTCTGCTTCTATCCAGTCAAACACAGGGTCTCGCATCAGCCAAAGATAACATTAGAATCGCATAAGGAATGACCTTAGGCTTTGGGTGCTTTGGGGCCGTCAAGTTTCTTTTGGGTAAGTTGTACTTTTGGCGCCATATGACATTCCCACGGCCTGCAAACGAACCCGTGCTGGCGTATGCACCGGGCTCACCCGAAAGAACCGCCCTCACCGAGGCTTTGAACAAAGCCTACCAGAGCCATAAGGAAGTGCGTAGTTACGTAGGTGGCGAATGGATAGGCGGAGAACCTGCGCCTATAGTGCCTCCTCATCGCCATAGGCAGGTCATTGGCACTCGCTATAAAGCTGACCGACGGGCCGTAGAAAAAGCTATAGAAGTGGCGCTAAAAGCCCATCGGGAGTGGAGACGCTGGCCCTTTGAACAGCGAGCCGAAATCTTTCTCAAGGCCGCCGACCTCCTCTCCCAAAAATACCGCGCCACCGCCAATGCCGCCTGCATGATCGCACAATCTAAAACTGTCTTCCAATCCGAAATAGATATCATCGCGGAGCTGGCAGACTTTTGGCGTTTCAATGTGCATTATGCAGACTGGCTCATGAGCTGGCAGCCCACCAGCCCTCCTTATACTCGGAATCGTCTGGACTATCGCCCCCTGGAAGGGTTTGTCGTAGCCATTACACCCTTCAACTTTGCTTCCATTGGGGGCAACCTACCCACAGCCCCCGCCCTCATGGGCAATGTAGTGCTCTGGAAACCCGCCGAAACCCAAGTCTACTCCGCCCATGTCATCTTAGAGATTCTCTTGGAAGCCGGCTTACCCGAGGGAGTCATCAACTTCTTAGTGGTGGACGGCCCCACCCTTTCCGAAGTGGCGATGCGGCACCCCGCTTTCGCAGGCTTACATTTTACGGGCTCCACCGCAACCCTCAATCACCTATGGCGACTCATTGCCGAAAACCTCCCCCACTACCGAAACTACCCCCGCATCGTCGCCGAAACCGGCGGAAAAGACTTTGTGTGGGTGCATTCCAGTGCGGACCCTCAGGGCGTCGCTGTGGCCTTAGCCCGAGGCGCCTACGAATACCAAGGACAAAAATGCTCCGCCGCCTCCCGAGCCTACCTCCCCAAAAGCCTCGCCGACGACATCCTCAATCGTCTCATCTCCATGATGAAGGATTTTCGCATGGGACCCCCAGAAGACTTCCGAAACTTCATCACCGCCGTCATAGATAAAAAAGCTTTTGACAAAATCGTCTCTTATATTGAGCTGGGCAAAAACGATCCCCATGTCTCCCTCCTCGCTGGAGGCGGATACGACGACTCTGAAGGGTACTTTATTGAACCCACCCTTTTTCTGACCACCCAACCTCAGCACCGCCTCTTAGAAGAAGAAATCTTCGGGCCCGTGCTCACGGTATATATATATCCCGACCAGGAGTGGGAAAGCAGCTTAGACTTAGTGGATAGCACCTCGCCCTATGGGCTGACGGGCGCTATTTGGGCTCAAGACCGACACGTGATCGCCCTCGCCACAGAACGCTTACGTTACGCCGCAGGTAACCTCTACATCAACGACAAACCCACAGGGGCCGTAGTGGACCAGCAGCCTTTTGGGGGAGCCCGAGCCTCCGGCACCAACGATAAAGCCGGCTCCCCATGGAACCTCATCCGCTGGGTCAGCCCCCGAGCCATCAAAGAAAACTTCCTGCCCCCCCTCGACTACCGCTACCCCTTCATGCAGGAGTAAAACCCATCCCTTAGAAACCAACCTGCGGACGAAAATTCATCTTACCCACCTCGCCCTGTGTGTATAATTGCCGATCATGCAAACAAAGGCGTTTCTACGGCTCCTACTAAGCCTCCTGGATCGATTTAGCTTAGAAAGAGACAAAGACGATCCCCAGGCCATCCTCTCAGCCATAGAGCGAGATGTGAGCTTTCGAGGGATCAATCTATGGGTCTTGATTGCGGCAGTTGTCATAGCGTCTGTCGGGCTGAATGTCAATTCCACGGCAGTTATTATTGGGGCTATGCTGATTTCTCCTCTCATGGGCCCCATCGTAGGAATCGGCGTTAGCTTAGCAACCTATAATCTGCCTTTACTGAATAAGTCGCTGCGTAACTTCCTGGTAGCCGTCTTCTTTAGTATCTTTACCTCAGCGTTGTATTTTTGGGTTAGTCCGCTCAAGGAAGCGGGGTCGGAGCTGATTGCCCGCACTAGTCCTTCGCTTTGGGATGTGGTCATAGCGTTTTTCGGGGGTCTGGCGGGTATTATTGCGGCCACGAGCCGGGAAAAGAAAATAACGGTCATTGCGGGGGTAGCCATTGCGACGGCGCTCATGCCCCCGCTTTGCACAGTGGGGTATGGGATAGCCAGTCTTCAACCCCAATTCATCGCAGGAGCTTTCTATCTTTTCTCTATCAATGCGGTCTTCATCAGCACAGCAGCTTATCTGATAGCCCAACTGCTCCGATTTCCCAAGGTAGAGATAGCCAATGCTCAGCTGCGGCTCCGCATCCGCCGATTGGCTCTCCTCGTCGTCATCGGCACTTTTTTGCCCAGTCTTTACCTCTCTTGGCGATTGGTCCAAAAAGCCATCCAAGAGGAGCGGCTCCGCCTCTTCCTTCAGCAGGAACTAAGATACGCTCAAACTAGCCTGATTAGCTACAAGCTCACCTCCCAGGATGACAAGACCATCTTAGAGATCGTCCTCATAGGCGAAGGGCTTTCCGAAAAAGACCAAGAACGTCTGCGCCGTGCCCTATCTAACTACAAACTCCCTATAGACAGCATTCAGATTATTCAGGGCGCCACTTCCCCCACATCCCGTAAGACCCCCACCCCAGCAGAAGCCCTCTATCAGCGCCTCTACACCGAGATTCAGCATCTGACCGACAGCCTACGACTCCTCAAAGAGCATTTGCGCACCTATCAGATGCAAGACACCCTCCCCCAGACCCTCCTCCGGGAAATCCGTATCTTCTTTCCCACTATTGAAGGCATAGGAATAACGAAACTCACCCCTTCCGACACCTCCCGCGAACCTCTATATGTGGCATGCATCCAACACCAAGGTGCCCTTCCCAAAAGCCAAATCCAAGTCTGGTTAGAACAGCGCTTAAGAGTACCTGTGCAAATATGCTCCCTATCTGACTAATAACTACGCCAAAATCTCGCACTGGCTACCCCCAGAAAGGCATAAATTTTGCACGGAAACAAGCCATGTGCCTAAGGGCGGTTCTTTTCCGTTCTCCTCGAGGAAGGGCTGTAAAATTGCTAAGCAAGTATGAAGACCCATAGCACGTATTCGGCGGTGGGGCCGGAGTTTTTCCTGGGCGATGTGTGGACGGTAGCGCAAGGTCTTTTAGGGAAAATCTTGGTTACTCGTCATGCCGAAGGGGAGACGGCGGTCCGCATCACCGAAGTAGAGGCTTATGCAGGCGTTACCGATCGGGCTTGCCATGCCTACAATGGTCGCCGCACACGCCGCAACGAGCCGATGTATCAGGTCGGCGGTACGCTGTACATCTACCTCAACTACGGGCTTCATCGCCTGCTGAATATAGTTACAGGTCCGGAAGGCGATCCTTGTGCCGTTTTGATTCGTTCGGGGGAGCCGCTCTGGGGGCAATCTCTGATGGCAGAGCGCCGAAAACTCCCTCCTACCGACCCCCGCCTTACCACAGGCCCAGGTAACCTCACACAAGCCCTCGCCATCCCCCTCTCATGGAGCGGCCAACACCTCTTCGGTCACCCCTACATTCAAATCTTAGATGATGGATACACCCCCCCTCTCCTCCTTCAGGGGCCTCGCATCGGCATAGACTATGCAGGACCCGACGCCCTCCACCCCTGGCGCTACTGGATCGGAAATAACCCCTTCGTGTCGCATGCAAGAAAAAAGCCTAAATTTACCCGTAACCCATGAGCCTAAGCCAAATAGCATGGCTCTCTGCTGGCATAGTAGCGACCCTTTATAGCCAAGAGCTCTATATCCTCAACGAAACAGTCTATATCTCTAATCAAGCTACAGTAGCTGTCATCGGGGCTCCACCCGGCGACCCTTAGGTGGGGTACGGGCATCATTGAAAATGACGGAGGAGTCGTTTGGCTCACGGGAGACTGGATCAATACCAGCACAGGCGATGGTTTTGTAACCCCCCGTGATGGCTGGCTTTATCTCGTAGGAGGGTATCAGCGGCTCTTCGGTCCCACCCTTACTTACTACAACAGTCTGGCCCTCTTCAATAACGGCGGCGACATCAAAGAAATGATCGGAGCCAACGGCCGCATCCAAAACTTCCTCGTTCTGAATGATTGCGAACTGCGGACTAACACCAACATCATGACCGTGGAAAATCCTGACCCCGGGGCCATCACCCGAACCAGCGGCTTCGTAAGCAGTACGGGGAGCGGTCGCTTAGGACGCCGAACCGACCGAAGCGCTTCTTACCTTTTCCCTGTTGGCGACAGGCAATTAGGTCCCTTCCGTTACCGCCCCGTAGAAATCTTCCCAAGTGCCGCCCCGCACCTCTTCCACGTCCGATTGGCTAATGTAGACCCCACCATAGAAGGATACGACCGCCTATCCGTCCAACCCCCCATCCAAGAAGCTAACGAGTTCTTCTACCATATCGCTGAAAGGGTTCAAGGCAATGACCCCATCAATCTCCGCATTTGGTACGACGAAGCTAACGATACTTATAAAGACACCTTAGCCCACTGGGAGGTACCTGCCAATCAATGGCAGGCCGTCAATACTATTATCAATCGGGCAGCCGGCGTGCCACAAACCGGCATGACTCAAAGTGCTTACATGGAAACCCAAGGCTGGAATAATTTCTCCTCACCTAACTTCGCCTTAGCCCGCACCCGTCAGAATTGGGTCATCTACGTGCCTAATGTCTTTTCGCCAAATGGGGACGGCAGCAACGATGAGTTCCTCATCTACTATCAAGGCTTTATCCGAGTGGAGCTTCGCATTTACGACCGATGGGGCCTACTTATATGGCGCGGTGAGCAAGGCCCCGAAGGCCCCATTCGCTGGAATGGTCGCACCCAAAAAGGTGAAGAAGTCCCAGAAGACGCTTACGTCTTCGTCGTGAGAGGCTACTTCTCCAACGACAAATACACGGAACGAGCCGGAACCGTAACCGTAATCCGATAAGCATGTATGCGTATGAATAGAAGTGTGAGCCGCTTTCGGCGTCTAACTTTCCTTCTCTCTGTTGGGCTTGCTTGGGCGCAGGTAGGAATTGGAACTACCGCCCCTACCAACAAGCTGGACGTGGCGGGCGATGCCCGCATTAGAATCTTGAATCCGCTCACGCCTCCTTTCAGGCTGATTGGCGCAGATGCCAATGGGGTTTTAGGGGAGCTGCGAGGCACGAATACCGGCGATTATCCCCAGTGGGATGCAGTCCTCAACCAGTGGGTCATCGGCTCCGCGCCCGGAAACGCCTGGCTTCTCTTAGGGAACTCCGGCACCAATCCCGCCAATAATTTCCTGGGCACCATTGATAATGTAGACCTTGTTCTCCGCACCAATAACACGGAGCGTCTGCGCGTTTTCGCTAATGGATATGTTGGTATTGGGACCCCTGCCCCCATACCTACGAAGCGCCTTCATGTGGCCGCCGGTAACGAAGGAGGCCTCATCGTGGAGGTAAATGCTAACGGAGCCGCTAACCTTAGCGCTAATGCCTTTAATAGGACCCTAAGCGGCGGTGGGACCACGGCCCACGGGGTAGAGGTAGTCACGAATGGAGATGCGAACTACTTGATTGGCGTAGGGAGCCGGACAACGTCCAACCACGGGGGCACCAATGTGGGTGTGCAGGGTCGCGCCGAGAATAACACTGGCCGAGCTATTGGCCTTTGGGGCGCTGTCGGTGATGCTACCTCCTATATAGGTAGCGTTTCGGCCTCCTATGGAGCAGGAGTATTTGCCTTCCATAGTGGAGCACAGCTGCCTGTAGCGGGGGTTCTCCAAACGCCTACGCCGCCTGCGGCTAGTGAGCAGCTTTACGCTCTGGCCGTACGAGGCCGGACCTACATAGACAACGGCCAATTTATCGTCTCAGGGCCTAACTACAATCCAGCCGCCGCCCCTCCTGTTACGGGCCTTCCCACAGGCCCAGGCACCCGCCTCCTATGGATCCCTGAACGAGCTGCCTTCCGAGCGGTGGGCATATATGCCCGACCTGATGACTGGACTGCCAATGCCACTGATCACGCCGACCCCGGGCAACTAGGCTTTGCCTCCTTCGCAGCAGGGCTGAATGTACGAGCCTCCGGTAACCTAACCTTCGTTTGCGGCGTCGCCAGCGAAGCCACTCAGACAGGCGCCGTAGCTCTTGGCAAGTATGTCTCTACTCGGCATCCAGGCTCCTTCCAAATCGGTGACGACCCCGGCTCCCGCCCCAATCCCGGTCGTCCCTACCCTGAACTTATCTCCACCCTCTCTAACCAGTTAAGCGCTCGGTATTACCAAGGCTATCGTTTCATCGTGCGGGAGCCCAATGCCCCTCCAGCTGGCGCGCCCCCG
>Ga0079992_128644_pt1 | contig 13907 bp, 6 predicted proteins | sample FaiFalFF_MnMetaG_3_FD_69197 | JGI IMG/M metagenome (GOLD analysis project Ga0079992, IMG submission 69197) | Freshwater microbial communities from Yellowstone National Park, Wyoming, USA - Fairy Falls B (FF_Mn_B) MetaG (SPADES assembly) (version 2) | ecosystem: Environmental > Aquatic > Freshwater... | reverse complement strand
GTAGACAGAGAGTTCGTTGAGGAGGTCGCCAGATGTATAGCCGTAGTGTTGAACAGGCCGCCACCGACGCTTAAAATCAGAAAGGGCACGAGGAAATATTTCGTCGAGGTTGAGTCCAAGACGCTCTGGGAACTCCTCAAAAAGCCGGTTGACCTTGAGAGGTTGAGGAAGTATATTGAACATTGCGAGAAGTGCATGGCGGCATTCCTCAGGGGATTCGCTGATGCGGAGGGGAGTGTCGATAAAAATGGCCGCATAATAATTTACAACACAGACCTGAGACTCCTTACCTATGTCCAAGAACTTCTTAGGAGATTCGGCATTGAGTCAACGGGGCCAAGAGTCAGTAGACCAGCGGGATCTCTAATAAGAATAGATCCCATTACTGGGAAAATATATACGACGAAGAAAGACTGTTACTATATCCGAATACGTTCCTATTGCAACGTAAATTTCTACAACCACATAGGATTCACCATCCTGAGAAAACAAGAACGGTTAGAAAGATACGTCACTGGAAGGGTTCTGAAGATGACCTGATGTCCTAAACCCCACCCCCTTTTTCCTTTTCATTTCACGATTGACGGTTAACAGCGTCTATGGGCTCCATGACCAAGGTAACCGGCGGACTTCCTAATGTAGAGCGTATTAGGTACATGCAGCAGGTGAACCACATTTTAGGCAGTATTTCCCGGCATACCAAACTAGGCATATACATTTCAGTTTACCGCTCGATGTAAAAAATGCATTTCTTGTCAAAGGATAGCGTGAACCTAATGTCCCTCTACGCGGGCCTTAGTCGTCGCCTACAGTTCTCCATGCGAGGGTTTAGGAAGTGCTTAAGCTCGCATTTTTCGTGTCGGCTATAGTGGACCGGTGCGGAGCATTGCGAATCGTCGATTCCTCGAGCAAATCACAGAAGTCCATGCCCCTAAATCTTCTAGCCTGCACCTTAAGTCTCTCTATCAGCCTCCTGACCTCTTCGAAGAGCGCTTTAGGTTGGGACTTTGGCTCTTCAATTCATTGAGAATTCTGCCGAAGAGCTTGGGTTTCTCTGTATGTATTGGAATTGTATTTTTTGGTTTTATTTCTGCCAATATCCGTTTCAGTTCGTATGGATAATAATGGCCGGAAGCCCTTATAGTATAATGTTGCACCCCTACCTTCGAGAACCAGTTTGCGAGCACGCTGTATTTTGTGGCTTCCTCCCTTTCAGGCTCAGGCTCCGATATCACGGCCACCATGTCGTTGAGAAGTGAAGGCTTAATCGACGCCACATCCCTAAGTAGGTCCACGACCTCTCTATAGGAAACTAAGATAATGGATTGCTCCTCCACCTCATCTAATGCCGACCTTTCGAGGAATGTGGGGTAGCTTACGTACTCCTCTATTATGGATGGTTTGATGGGTTGGTTTAACGACCCCATAAGCATGGCCGTCTGGTCTGAGGCTATGTAGCATCTCAAACCAAGATCCGCTGTAAGCTTAGCCAAAAAGTACGCGTATTCCATATCAAAGGGGTGGAGCGTTGCGATAATGGGTCTATGGCTTGACGCAAGCTTTACGATCATCTGCGAGGCTTCGTCCGGCGTTATTGGAGGTCTGCTTGAGCCGATATTCGTCCCTTCAATTATCAGCGTGTCGATCCTTAGGTCCTTGTTCTCGCTTAAATAAGTGAGCAAATCTCCTCCGCCCTTAAGCTTGACAAAGTCTTCTTCATCGAGGAAGCTTTTAACCCTAAAGTCGCCTGTGTAAAGGATTGTTTCGTCCCTGCCGAAGTATACTAGGGCGTACGACGGATGGGCGCTATGTGATACGGGTATCGCCATTACATCGTTCTTATCCGCTTCTAGAGGCTTTTGCTCCATCAAGTTTACGAAGTATTTTCTTGGGACGAGGCTGAGCCACGTCGGCGACCCCCTCCACCTTTCCTCGAGCCCTTCGTAAAGCGCGAGGCTTGGGAGATGCACATTCGCCTTTTCTGGTATGTTTGATAGAGCGCCTAAATGGTCTAGATGCATGTGAGAAATGTAGATTTCGCTGGCTTCCTCATACCACTCAGCTCTGGGTAAGGCACCTAGATCCCTTAGCTCCGACACACTTTTAGGTGTGATGAAGTGTGTGTAAAAATTGGCCATGATGTCGAAGCGTATACCCTGGTCAAAGATTACAACGCGGTCTCTTTCCTCAATCCTTACGAAGTTTCCGCCAATACTTTCAGCCCCACCTAAAATGCTGATCTTAACCATCTCAACCGCCTAACTTTTAGGCCAAAGTATGAACCTCCTCTCAACCTTTTCAAATACTTCCCAATTCATTGTCCTGAATGGATCTTTAAACCTTAGAAGCTTAGGCTCTTCGCTTCCAACGTCGTAAACTATGTAGAGCCAATAGGCTTCGCCCTTCTCGCGCGCAAGCTTAGCCTCCTCCTCGGTCAACTCCCCGAAGACTTCAGGGCCGTAATGACCCTTAACCTCAATAAATCTTACATCACCTGTCGCGAGCTCCACGCTTTTAATGTCATAGTGCTCCGCCTCAGGAACTCTTACGGGGATTCTTCCTTGCGATTTCTCGAATTCCATTACGTATTGAATGGATTTCTCCTCGACTTCTCTCTTCAACTCCTCGGGAATGCTTGCAGGGAGGCTTATGGGCCGTCTCACAAATCTGATTAGGCATATGGGCTTTTGGATTTTAACGTCCAATTCGGAGGCTTTAAGGAAAGTTTTATCGGCATCCCTCAACTTCAAGCCCTTAAGCTTGTTGGTGTACATGTCAAGAGGTGATAGAATCTCGGCAGCGCTCCTTGTAAACTCATCAATTACATCAATAGTCAAGTTTAATGGCATGTCAAAGTCTTGAAGATTGAACTCCTCGACCCCTATGCAGGAGTAGAGCGCCTGCGATATGGCGCCCATCATGAGTGGCCCTCTTAAAATCTGCCCGTTTTTTAAACTCAACCCAACAAGCTCTCTATAAATGACTGTGCCGTCTTTACGACTCATCAAATCCACCGGAAATATAACAACTGTGTCCTCTTTTTCGCCATAAGCCACTAAGCAGCAATGAGAGCTTCCAGGACTTTTAGGCGTTAAGACGCTAAACATTTGGTCAATGGTTGCGATCGTGACTGGCATCTCCGTGCCACGAGCAACCCTTAAGAAGCCCTCGCCCTCGAAGACTTTATACCCGTATATCTTGCAAGCCGCTTTTACAACTTCCTGAAGGCAGCTTAGAAACTCAGAAGGGTTTTTAAATCCTAGAGGCTTTAAGGCTTGCTCAATCTCCCTCTTCGTTCTTGGCCTGCAAAGCACACCTTTAGACTCAATCTCTCTTTCAAGCTCATTTCTCGCGGCAATTATCGAAGCTACGAGGCTTTCAAGCCCAGCTTCGCCTCCTTTGATGAATGCTTGAATGGCTCTTCCCTCCGTAACCTTTAAAAACTTCCTCCTCTTAGCCGTCTCTACCATGGCAACCTGCAGCGGAATCTTAGCGAGGTCCTCGGCTTCAGCGTAATAGACAACCTCTTGACCTATGATTGGCCTGGTGCGCCCCAAAGCCCTCCTCAAGTTAATGAGCTTGCCGTACATTGATCTTAGGGCTGCCATGTCGGCGACGTTGCTCATGAAAAGCGTGTACGCCTCAACGTCCTTCGTCTGGCCGAGCCTCCAAACCCTTCCTACTCTTTGCTCCAGCTTGATTAGGCTCCACGGGATCTCGTAATTGACGAGCACGTTTGCGACCTGCAGGTTCACCCCTTCGGCCACAACGTCTGTAGCAACAAGTATCCTGACCCGCGGGTCCTTCTCAAACTCGTCTTTAACCTTTCGGAATTTGTTTACATCAAACGTTTCCTCAGAGGTAAGCCTACGAATCGCCCCTTTCCACTCTGGATGCCTTTTCTCCGTCAGGTAATTTATCAGATAATCTGCGGTATCCTTATACTCCGTGAACACTATGACCTTTGTTTTCTCTTCAGCCATCACGTCTTCAAGAAAAGAAGTCAATGCGTTGAGCTTGGTGTCCCCCTTTTCCATCACCGATTTCGCGGCGTCCCTAAGCATCTTTATCTGCTCGATATCGTTATGTGTGAGAAGCGAGGAAGTTCTGTCTAAAAACTCGTTGAAAACTTCTTCAGGGTCTCTACCATACTCGTAATCTTCAAATCCAACTCCAAGGAAACCCCTGACGCTGTCAATAAGCTCCTTGGGGAATTCAGGCTCAGCCCTCTTTATCAAGAGCCTTTCAAGGGTCGTCCATGCTGCATACGGGCTTGAGGTTGCCCTCTTAAAGATCAGTATCACTAGAAGGGGAATTACTTCTTCGCTTATCAGGCGCTTTTCATACGCGAACTCTACAAGCTTACTCCTCAAGAAGTCCACGAGACTTCTAACGAACTCAGCCTCATCATCCCTTGCCTTTACAACCACTGCATAAAATCTCGCCGGTGGGAAAACCTGCTTTTCCTCATATACTTTGTTTATATCCTCCTTAGTCCTTCTAAAAAGTAAGGCGCTGTGCGTTGCCTCGTAGAACTGACGGTTGTCGAGGCTCCTCCAGCCCTCCGTGAGGTATGGATCGAGGAGCCTCAGCCTAAGGAGGTAATCCTTAGGGTCGCCCCTATGGGGTGTAGCTGAAAGGAAAAGCACGTTTCTTTCGGGCTTGCCTTCAACAAGCATCTTTCCAATCCGCCAGAACCTCTTGGTTTTGTAGCCGAACTTGTGGACCTCGTCTACTATAATGAGGTCCCATGGGACGTTGAGCACCTCGCCTATCCTCCTCTCACGTTTGAGGAAATCCATCGAGGCAATATAATAGCCCTCTGGAAACTCGATTGATTTGAGGAAGTCCAAGGTGTAACTTTCGATCTGCATAACCTTTGAGTCCGGGATGCCCATCCTTGAAAGCTCTTTCCTCCACTGGCTTACAAGAACCCTTGGAACGACTATGAGGGCCCGTCTCACTCTTCCAATCCTCTCGAGGTGTTTGGCTAGGGCTATAGCGGTTATCGTTTTCCCTAACCCTATCTCATCACCGATTAAGGCTCTAACCGGTCTCCTTAAGGAAAGTCTTGCCACAATCTCGTATTGGTGGAGATAAGGCTGAATTGGGAAGTCCGGTGGAACCTTTAGGTAGGGCGAAGCTACAGGGTGGTAGCTCAACCCTTCCAAGAGGTTTGATAGAAAAGCAGTCACGGCCTCCCTCAGATCCATGACCCTCCCTCTAGCCTATGTTGAAGAATAGTTTGAACGCCCTCACGGCCTTACGTAGGCCCCTAAGGTTGCGGCGTGACCACCAGAGCACTCTGAACGCGGAGGCCCAATAGTGGGCGTCCCAGCTGCTCATCCCAGCCACACAGTCGACAAGTCTCAACATTTCACTAGGCCTTTTCAAGGCGGGCCTCACGCATGCGTAAATCAGTAGTCTATTGTAGGCATCTTGGTTTGGAGGCAATATTTCGGAGCCGCTCACGTGGCAGTGTACCTCTCTTGCCAATTCGAGAAGTTCCGAAAAGTTTACCTTAGCCATCAAGTCTATAGAGCCCTTCGACGGTTTTTCCGGATTGGAAGACCACGTAAACTTGACAGTTCTACCATACGCCTTTATCATGTACACAGGCTTAAATGTGAAAACCGTTCTCTCTTCACTCATGCCTCTTAACCCTAAGTCTAAAGTAAGCCTTATCGGAGAGTGGGACGAAAGCCGTTATCTTTGAACTGTCGAGGACTAAGGGCTGGCGGAGCTCTATGACTCCGCTAACGGTCGTTTCCTTCTCCAGCTGTGGTAAAGTCATGATTATCTCCCTGAACTTTGAAATAAATAAGGCTGCAAGCTTTACGTCCATACCCCTCCCCGTAAAGCTTATCTCCCTTCCAAACTGCGCGGCCACGCTTGCCTCAGCCTCGAGGTTGAGCTTGGAAATTATCTCTACAGCTTGCCTATAGGACGTCAAGTCTTTCGGCAAAATACGAATAAGCTTAGCGCCCACATGAGTTACATCCAGCTTTTCAACATTTACTTCCTCCTCTAAGCTCTCCACAGAAACCGTGAGGCTGAAAGACGTCGTTGTTCCGTCTTCGCCAATGGCATCCAGCTTAAAAACGTGGTCGCCAGGCTCCTCGAATACTCCTAGGCTCCATGAAGATTCGAACGGGCACTCACCCTCATAGATTGAAAGCACTCCTTTATCGGTACTCAACCTTACCTTATATGGGTATACATCGACAGGCTTTACCGAGACCTTAATCACCACGGTCTCCCCAGGCTTGATCCTGACGTAGCTTGGCTCAACCTTCAGCAGGAAGCCCCTTGGTATTATCTGTTCCTGCTTTAGTATAAGCCCGACCTTCAGGGCTTTCTCCCATCCTTTCTCCAAAATGAGGTCCCGCAACCTAACTCTCCTGTCTGCAACCTTAACCTCGTACCATACTACGCGCAGCTCCCTACCAGCAATTTGCTCTCCACTTTCTGCGAGAAGCCTTTCCTTCAGAATGTTTGCGGCTAACTTGTAGGGCAGGATTTCAGCTGAGTCTTTCAATGGTGTGGGCGGTAGCTCAGCTCCATTTTCAACGCCCAGTCGTTTCCAATATAGCTTGTCGTCGACTTTAATTCCAATGTCTAAACGCTCAACGCCCTCCAACAAGGCCCTCTCAATAGCGCCGCGGTTGGTTAGGGGAGCAACTGTCACCGTTTGGAAGAAGTTTACGATCTCCCTGAACTCCCTCCGCTCAACCCCCTCTATTAAGTCCCAATTTAAGTTCATCCTCAATAAATCAGCCAAGTCGTTAAAACTGAAGTCTGTCCTAAGTTTTGGGCCTGTGCTAGGATCCTTCAGCCCAGCCTCAACCTGAGATATTATTGAGGAGGCTGCAGCGGTTTCAACCCAACCTATTTCATCCTCCTTTGTACCCCTCCTCGGGTAGGCTATTCGTGTCAGTGTTGATAAAAGATGTAGGTTTAGATTGTTACGGATGTTGTCCACGAATCTCTTAAGCTTCGTCTCCATCAATCCCCTGACCTCTTTATCTGGATAGTACTCTGCTAAGTCCTCCATTACCTCTTCGGACGCGAGGATTTTAGCTGCGAAGGAGTGAAGCCTGTCAAAATCTGCGTTTAGATGAGGGCAAAGGCATACAACGGTGTTCCTGTAAGTTCTTCTACCCTCTCCCTTCGTTAGGATTAACCTTCTAACTTCGTCTTCACTCACTTCGGGTTTGATTAGCACGACGAGCTTTATGGAGGGGTCGTCTTTAACTAGTGCCTCCTCCCAAAGGTAATCGCCGTATCCGACTATGATGACGTTTCTCTCGTCGAAAACTTCACCCTTTTCCATCAATGCCCTCTTATCCCTTTTCAAGAGAAGTCCCTTCACGTTTTCCTTCAGAACTTCGTAAAGCTTGGTTTTAGGCCCTTTAAGAAGCTCCTCAGCTTTCTTCTGCACATATTCTACCACTGGATAGTAGGGTGTGAACCAATATCGTCCATTTTCCTCAGTAAAGTGGGGTAATGCCCCGCGCATCTCATCTAGGACCGTTTCGATATCTAATGGACTCCATTTATTTCTTGCAAACGTTTCTGGCTCATAAACCATTAGTGCCACGCTCTTCTTGTCGGGGAAAACCTTCAATGGTTCCTTGAAGGTTTCATAGGTGTATGTTTTAAGCAGAACTACAGTCGCAATTTTAAGAGCTAAAGGTGGCTTCGAGCATTCTGCGACAGACCCTAACCTCCCGTCTTCTGTAACGATGTCTCGTGAGGCAATGTCTCTGAACTCCCTGTAACTATCCGTTAAAACTCTGTTTCTGATGTCTGCGTCTCTTAAGTCTATGTGCCAAGGCATGATAAAGTCGGCATCTTCCCCTACCTTTAGGAGTCTCCTCACGACCTTTCTGGTTATCCTCACGGCATCCCTTGTCTTCTGAAGATCCCTGTTCCTCGTAACGAACTCGTGGAGGACCTCCACATACTTTGGATGGAATGGATAGGTATCCTTCGCAGAGGCCAGCCTTCCGGCTTCGCCTGGTGAGAACTGCCACTCTGATTCAACGCCGAAGAGTCCCGGGTTTTCCCTGAAAACCCCGTAAAGTTTATCCTTTGCATCTACGGCTCTGTCTTCAGGTATTTTTTTAAAAAGCCTACGTTTAAGGACCTCAACGACGTCCTCAGGCGAGACGGGTGTGATTATGCTCGTGGACTCCCTGCTTAAGACCGTGAGAACCATCCTTGCGTATTCCCTGAATACTTCCTCCTCTATAATTTGCTTCCGCCCCTCAACAACCCTATATTCAGCCTGCACGGAGACGACAAGGGCCGTCCTAGGAGTGTCCTCTACAGCCCTAGCAAGATAGTCGAGGAACAACTTAACGCGCTCCCCATAATCCTTAAGTTCTGGGGATTTATACAAGTTAAAGATATAGTGCACTATTTCATCCATTAAGATGAGTAGGGGCCCTCTGGCTTCCGTAAGGAGGTCCCTAAGGCGCGTCACCTCTGGAGCTGGCGCCTTCTCGTTGTCCAAATGCTTCATCTTCGCGTAGGCTCCAATTCTGTAGGCAAGCATGCCCCAAATGGTTTTAATAGTGAAGCCCTCAACCTTGAAAGGCTCCTTCGGGTGTGGAATCAGATCAGCCCTACTTCCATCCATAACAACGATGATTGGTCTACCGGCTTCAGCGACTTTAGACGCAAGCAACTCATCAATGGCTTTTAGCTTATCGGGGCTGTTGAAGGCATGATATAGTGCGATCTGAGTATGTGTTTTTCCGCCACCGAAGAGAGAAGTTAGCAGGAAGATCCTCCCACCTTTACCTTTGGCCAGCGTTTCGGCAACGTCTTCGATAAGTTCTCGCATGGACCTTGTTAAGTAGGTCCTGCTGAAGAACTCCTCAGGGTCTGAATAAATCGTCTCCCCTTCTCCCTTCACAATGTCGCCGAGGTCTGGCGCTGCCTTGTCGTCAAGGCTCGCGTCGTAAACGTCTTTCCAAACCTCGATCGAGCCACTTTTAATGAGGTCTATTAAGCCCATAAATCGTCACCTCCCTAAGTGGCGAGAAAGTTCTTCAACAGGAGAAAGGTGTTCCACTATTTTTTCACATAAGCTCTTTTCGACATCTTCATCTGGCAGGATTCGAGCCAGTATTTTGGCCAAGGATAAGGCCTCTTCAACCTGCCCAGGATATGTCCCCTTAAGCTCCTCCAGCTTTCGCCTAAACTCCTCACGCGAGCACTTGAATGCCAAGTATTCAACGTAGTGCAGGGCATCTACAATGCATCGTAGGTTTGGTTTTGTAGGTTCAACGCCCCTAAATTCCAAAAGTTCCGCGAGCTTTGAAGGTTCAATCGAGACCGGCTCGACAAGAGTCAGAGTCTTAGTCTTAGCAACCTTCGCTCCAGTCTCCTCTTCTCCAGGCCTCAAAATCTTCCAGCTTTTTATCGCCATATTAACGTCCAAAGAGGTGCCAATGGAAAAGAGCCTAACATCTGTGCTATCAAGAACCTTTTTCTTGGCGCCTGCAAGTGTGGACTTAACCAACAAATAGAACATAGCGTCAGGGCTTCTAACACCGTCCCTCACCTCAGCCCTCCTAGCCATAGCCTTGGCAAGCCCAAGACATGATGCGGGATAAACGTACTTGTCCACGAGGGTTTTAGCGTCCAACCTACCCATAATCCTGACCTCGCGGTACTTCGTTGCAGTTGCAAGAGCAGCAGCCAGCGTGCCTATCACCAGATCTCTTCCTGCCGCACCCAAATCCATGAGCTCTTTAGCTCTGGAAGCTGCGCTCTCGACCATTTCACCATACAGCTGGGAAGCCTCCACGACACCTTCGGACCCCTTCCTCCAAACAACTACTATGCTCGTGTTCATTGCAAGCTTGCCCCTTTTTACAACACTTTGAGTTGACTCGGTGGTTAGTGGAAAAGCGTTGGTCACTCTAAGTCCGGCCGCCTCCCACCCAGCTTCGAGCAGGGCCTTCCATGCATCTGAGTCGGTGTGAGCGTAGTAAGTTACAAGTAAGCCGTCATCAACAAGCCTTGAAGCCATGTTAATGAATGATGAGTTCAAAAGATTTTGAAAGTGTTTTACACCATCTTCATATGTAGCATTAGGACCTAGTCGTGGAGGATTCAAGCTAACCTCACTTAATGCATACTTCTCCCACTGCGTGGAAACCTCTACCCAGCTATCGCCGACCTTCTCGAAGAAAGCTTCAGGCAGGAATCTTGGTGCAATATGCCCACTCTCAACATCGCTTAAAGCCCTCTTAAGCCAGACATAGTAGAAGTCGCTAAGCTCAGCGTAAGGGACATCATCATAATAAGGTGGATCAGTAATGATAATATCAAATGAACGATCTTTAAGGCTATTTAGGATTGTCGCATCCTCGATTTTCACGTCAACACCATTTGAATTACCCTTTAAGTTAGTAACGAGATATTCAAGACCGTCAGATATACTCTTTAAGCATTTAATCCATGCGCCTGTTACATTTGCAATGGGTGATATATCACACCAATTCCATACCATTGCAATACCTCTAAATGTTAGCGAGCTCGCAGCTATCGCTCCCATTATCGTGTCTGATCTTACTGGAGAAACTAAAGAAGTAAATGAAGAGTATCTTAATAGTGCAATTGTCAAATATGTCGTTATTGCTTCTGCATAGCTCTTTGCCTCTTCTCCGCTTAATCCTTGTTTAACCTTTTCCTGCTCTATTTGTTTGCCCGCTTCGCGTATTAGCTTGACGAGTTTTACGAGGGTCAAGAGCTGGCGAGGATTAAAGAGTTTGTACCACTCAGTCATGCCATAATTTAGTGGTTGAAGATATCCTCCAATGGCTTGCGTTCCATAAGGTGCTAGTCTTTCTTTTGGTATATCTGGATCAGTTAGTTCTAGAAGTTTTTTCACTTCCATTTTCGCTTTTTCTAACTTTTCTTGGTCTTTTTCTGTACATGGTTCGAATTCTAAATCTCCCTGTTTAACTTTTACCTTGACGAGTAACCTTTGCCTTGCCGGCATCTCCTCTATCCATGGTGGAAGCTCCGTATTTGTGCCATAACCCATGCCTTCATTGTAGAGTTCAAGGGTGAACTTCACGTAGCCCTTAAGCCTACCCTTTACATCCCTCGACAAACTTTTCGTTTCAGTATAATGTTTACCCGTTTGAGGATCTATCTGCATAATTGGCTGATGACAGAGAAGACAGACGGCCTTCTCTCTCCTCGCTTCAATGTTGCTTTCCGGAACCCTAAACTTCTTACCATTAGCAACTATCTTTAAACCCGAAACACTTGCTTTCTCAACCACAAAATCCCCTAACGTCTTATTCAAATCTACAACGCTTATCTTCACTTCATCGCTCTTAACCAAAGGCTCCATCCAAGCAAGCCTCGAATATCCATCTCCATTCTTAACTCTCGCAAGCCACCAGTTTCCAACAAGCGGAGTCCAACGTTTACAATTTGGACATTTAACCTCCCAAGTCCCTATATATACGGCAATGTCTTCCTCGTAAAGCTCCTTTATTATAGGATCTTCCTTAAGCTTTTGAATAATCCATTCGCCCCAACGCTTAACGTCGTTTACAAGCTTACTACCATATTTTTGGGGGTATTCCAACACAGCCTTGAGAAAGACGTAACCGACGGGTAGTAGGTCACAGGCCGTGACAGATAGGCCGAGCCTCATGCCCTCCAAAGGGATTGATCCGAAACAAGCGAAGGGGTCAAGCAACCTAACGCCTTCAAACCTAAGCCTTGGTTGAACCTTGTGGGCCGCTTTCTCACTACCAATTCCTATCGACTTCAAAAAGTTTAAAGGACTCGTATTCTCGGGAAGAAGGCAGCCTGCAATCACGGCCCTCGCAGAAATAAGGGGCTTCCTTGTCCACCAGAATACCATCTCCCAGTGCGGCGGTCTTCCAGGACCCTTCTCCACTTCTGATGCCTCACTAATCTTCGGGTATGGGAATTTTACTGACTCTATAAAGCGCTTACCAGACAAGTCAAGCTTGCTGATCGTGTTATAGCCTGTGATGATCGACCCATTACTCATCTTAACTTCACCTCGGCTTTACCCTAACCATGAACTTGCACTTCTCTCCTTTTGGTCTTTACTTGGGGTTCAGGGTATGATTATATATGCCGCCGCGCTTTGGGCACTGAATCCATTAGAAAATTAGTACCTGAACCTCCAGTCCTTGATACGTTGCACTTGAAAAGATCTGCTACAGAACGGGCATTCAACCATGGATAACCTCTCCCCCGCGGAGGCGTACTACAACCAACCGTGACCTCATCTGAAGGCTGTCAAAGCCTCCTTCACCTGCTTAAGCCTAGCCGACTTCCCAGCCCTGCTCAAGATTGGCAAGTGAACGGGGCTACTCTCGATAGCATTTATCAAGGCTAAGACCTCACTCACTTTCAAGTCATAGCTATTTAAGGCCCTCCTAATTATCCCGACTACCATGTTCAAAGTATTTCGATCCCTTGCATAGCTAAGTATTGAACCTTCAACTCATTTCATAGCCCAATCCTTAGCTTTGAACCTTTGTCGTCGACTCTCTTTGATCGCCTCTTTGACTTCGTCTGCGAGCGTTTTGGGGCTGCTGTTTTGATTAAGGAATTTCGCAGTAGGCCCGGCGCGCCCTCTTCCTGACCAAGTTCTCTCTTAAGCGCCTGTATGAATAGGAGAAGCCAGGACTTCGCGGTGGGGGACATCAAAAGTTACCCGACCGAAGTCCCTAAACATGGATATAATATAAAAATTTTTGCGTGAACCTTTATATAAAAGTAGCGGGGGGTGGATTTGAACCACCGATCTCCGGGTTATGAGCCCGGCGGGATAGACCTGGCTACCCTACCCCGCTTCCGACATAACACCATTTAGCGCTAATTTAAACGTAAGCGGCCATCGAGTGTGCTTCAAACTGAGGCCTGCAATGAAAAGGCAGATTAGAATTCAACAAGAAGGGCCTCGGAATCGAGAGATCGCAACAATATCGATAACGTGCAATAGGGCTAGAGACCGGATCTCAAAAGACACATGTAAAACTTGTCAGTACCCATAGAGTCTTACGTTCCATCCGCTGTCTACGCCCATAACCGTGCGGTCACTCGCGTCTGGCTTGGGATCGTACTCGGTCCAGAGCTCCTTGACCCTATCGAGTAGCTCCCCTGAAGAATGTGTTGTCCTCGGCAGCTATCCTCTGGCCCAGCTGGATCGCCTTCCTGAAGAGCTCCTCGAGCATACCTTAACTACCCTTCGCCGATTGATATTTGCTCATGACCTCTGCTGCCGGCATCCGGAAGGAAGGCCGCTTTGATCGTCAGAAGCCCCTGGAAGGTCACAGATCCCCTGCCCTTCTTCACCTTTCTTTCCGCGGCCTCGACAATGAACGATTCGCCCATCAGCCTGTTCAGGAACTCCAGTTGTTCCTTCACGTCATCCCCTTCCTTGCGGGACACTGGGTTGCCGTACGGTTTTACGGTGAAGCTGTCCCCCACCCTGCTCACGATCAGCCTCGCCCTCAACTGAGCCTCTCCTGTTCCTTCAGCTCTCGCTCGTACTATCGCGTCCCTCAGCCTTACGGCATTCTCGGGATTCATCACGACGCCTATGGCCCTGTGGAGGTACAGGTGAAGCCCTTCTATGAAACCCGTGATGGATTGGCTGGCCCTCTCGACCCTCGAAGAGAGGGTCATCATTCCGTTGGGCGTGGGGACAGTTACCTCCAAGTAGCCTGGCCCGCTCATAGGCTTCCTGAAGATCTTCGCGTTATTCCGGATCCGCTCCAGCTCCTCGAGCTTCGCCTCCACCTCCGCCTTCAACTCCGGGGCGATCGTCAGGCCTTTTCGCCTCATTTTCTTTGCCGCAACAACGAGTTGCTCGAGCCTCCTAACCGTCT